>Ga0335071_10001080_pt1 | contig 29344 bp, 30 predicted proteins | sample Lox_Sample_15_FD_206724 | JGI IMG/M metagenome (GOLD analysis project Ga0335071, IMG submission 206724) | Soil microbial communities from Loxahatchee National Wildlife Refuge, Florida, United States - Lox_Sample_1.5 | ecosystem: Environmental > Terrestrial > Soil > Wetlands | place: USA...
GCGCCGTCTCATCGGATCGAGTCCAGGAACAGGGTGGCGAGGAACGCCAGGATCGAGCCCGCGCCCGAGGCCAGCGGCACATTGTCACGGCCGCGCCGCCACGCATGCAGCCGGATGCGCTCGGCCGCGCGCTCGATCGCCCAGATCTCCGACTCGATGCGTTCCCAGCCGGACTTCGCGTCGTCGAAGCCGCGCTTGTCGGCGTCCTTCAGGCCGTCGATGGCGAGCGCCTTGTACAGGGCGCTGATGTTGCCCTCCGGGACGGCCGCCTCGATGCGCGACAGGAGCTCCTTGCGCGTCGGCCGGTGATGGATGCTTTCCGCGATCCGCTGCCCGAGCTTGCCGCACCAGCGCGCGATGCCGGGCAGCGGGCGCAAATTGAGGTTCACCTGCTCGTCCGCGAACAGGTGGATCGCATCGAGCAGAACGTCCTCTTCGACGGTCTCGGGCGACATCAGCGCCATCAACGTATAGCCGTCGGCGTCGATGCGCGCGGCGAGGAACGCCGCCGCCGCCCCGTCGATCTTGAGCTCCGGGTTGGGCCCTTGCGCCTTTTGGTCGAACTCGGCGACGAGGGCTGAGCCGTTCGCGATCCATTTGCCGCCGGTCATCGGCGAGAGGCAGGGCAGGCGGGGATTGAGGTCGTAGATGCAGCGCTCCAGGCCTTCCCAGGCCTGCGGCGACGTGATCCAGCGCCGCAGCCGCTCGAAGTTGATCACCTGGCGCGTGGCGCGGCGGCGGTCGGGCTGGCGGTCTGCCAGCTTTTGCAGCAGCCCCTGGTCGACCAGGCTGACCGCGATCTCCATCTTCTCCCGGTTCTTCGCCGCATCGAACAGGAAGGGGCCGAGGCCGTAGGGCGCCACCGCGAGCCCGCAGTAGCGCACGGGCCCCTGCGGGTCGAGAGCGATCACCGCGCGCGCGGCCAGCAGCACGTCGTTGTCGAAGCCGCCGCCTTCCGGGTCGGGCTCGCGCAGCACGTGCTCGACAAGCGCTGCCGACGCCGCATCGCCCGCCTCCTGGCGCAGCCAGCGGCGCAGCTCCTCGCCGCGCAGGAGCTTTGCCCCCTCGCTCCACGCGCGCCCGATCATGTGCGCCAAGGAGCGCGTGCAGCGCACCTGCTTGCCGGCGATCGCGAGCGGCTTGGCCGCAAGCGTGGTCGGACGGGTGAGCGGCGGGGCAATCTTGCCGCCCTTGAGCCACAGGGCGAGGTCCTTGAGCGTCCAGCGCTCGCCACCGATGTCGGTGAGCAGCCCGCGCAGCGGGTCGGCGATTTCCGGCGGCACGTTCTCCGGGGCGATCACCGCCGCGAGCGAGCCGAGCTCGATGCGCCGGATCATCAGCTCGTCCTTGTCGACGCCCGCCCCGGGCTCGCGGCCGAGCAGCATCGCAACCGCGGTCATGCCGAGCGCGAACATGTCGTGGCGCGTCGACCCTTCGCCGCGGCCGGTCGGGTCGGCCGATGCGGTCTCCAGCGGCTCGTAGATGTCCGGCTGGTCGTAGCCGGGCGGCACGGCGACGCATGGACCGAGCGCCAGCGCCGAGCCTCCGGCGTCGCGGATGTAGAGATTGTCGGGCCGGATGGCGCGGTGGATGACCGCCCGGCCGTGCATCTCGGTGAGCGCCGGAATCACCGGCTTCCAGAACGCATCGATGATCTGCCACGCCGGCAGCGGACCTGCGAGCGCCAGGCGCCCGCCTCTGGCCTGCGGATAGATGGCCGCCATGCGCTGCTTGTTGTCCGGCCAGTCGACCGCGCCGAAATCCCGCAAGGGCAGCGCCCCATCCTTGTCGAGACCGCGCAGCGCCTCCATGGCCTCGACGCGCGGCACGACGTCGCCCGAGCACACGAGTCCTACCAGCGGCTCTGCGGCGGTGCGCCGGTCGGTCACCTCGACCGCGGTGAGGGCATGACCGGCATAGGCGGGAACGGGGGTGTTCGGCGACAGCACATAATTGCCGCTGAGCATCGCCTCCTGGTTGGAGGCGGTGCCCACCTTTTCCGGCGTCCCCCTGCCGGCGGAAGAGGTGTCGTCAGGCATGTGGCCTTTCGGAGCTGGACCTGCGGCGACCAGTAGGCGCCGCCCGACTCGCTGCGGTCAACGCGATTTTACCGGATTTTCCTAAATTCCGGCGTTCGTGCGGGTTTAGCCGCTTAACGTTTTCAGCTTGTCGCCGAGCGCCTGCTGCAGATCCTTGACGAGGGTGACCTTGAGCTCGCCGTAGTCGCCGGCGGCGCACCAGACATTTATCGCGAGGGTCACCGTGCCCTCGCCCAGCTCCACGACGGAGACGGAGGGCGGCGGGGCTTGGCGGGCGCGCGTATCCCGGGTGACAGTGCCGCGCACGGTCTGGATTGCCGCGTCGAGTTCGAGCGCCCGGTCGACGACGAGCTTGAGGTCGATCCGCCGCGACGTATGGACACTGTAATTGGTGACCGCAGTTCCCCAGATCTTGCCGTTGGGGACCAGGAGCTGGAGGTTGTCGCCGGTGCGCAGCTCGGTGATGAACAGATCGATGTTTTCGACCGTGCCGGCGGCGCCGCCGCCGGCGTCGATCTGATCGCCGATCTTGAACGGTCGGAAGATCAGGATCATCACGCCGGCCGCCAGATGCGACAAGGTGCCCTGCAGGGCGAGGCCGATGGCAAGACCGGCGGCGCCGAACACGGCGATCAGGCTCGCGGTCTGCACGCCGAACTGCGAGAGGACGGCGAGCACCGTGAAGGTCAGGATCAGATAGCGGACCAGGCTGGCGATGAACCGGCGCAAGGTCAGGTCCACCGATTGGACCCGCACCAGGGTCGCGCTGGTGGCGCGCGAGGCCCAGCCGGCGATCACCCACCCGACGATCAGGATGATGATGCCGCCAAGGGCGCTCAGCCCGTAGGTGGCTAGAAACGCCGTCACCTGATCCCAGGCGTTGCGCAGAGGCGGTGGGATATCGTTCGGCATCGCGGTCTCCTCGGCAGTGCCTTGTGTTAGATGAAGGGGCGGTATCCAGCTAGTCAACCCCTGGGCGTTCGCTAGAGTCCCGGGGACGACGAGGTGTGCATGTCATCAGTCTGGGAGAAGCGGATCCGGCGCCTCCTCGACCTCCTGGCGCGGGGCGGGCGCGGGCCGGCGAGCAACGTGACGTTCAAGCACGGCGCCCAGGTCTGGGACTTCTTCATCTATGCCGTGAGGAACGGTCCCGCGCTCGTCGTGGTCGACGGCAACCCGTTCGCGGTCGATGCAAAACTCCTGGCCGAGCGTATCGCGGCCGCCATGCAGGCCGGCTTCAGCGAGCCGTTCGTGACGTTCACCTCAGATGCGGCGCAGGCGCCGCATCCCGCTTACCGCTTCATCTGGACGCTCGATCCCGCACCCGGTTACGACCTCAACGCCGTCTGCCACGACCCTCGTCCGCGTTCGGCGCCGCCAGCCGGAGATCGGCTCGAGATGCGCGTCGCTTTCTGCCAGGACGGACGCCTCCTGTCGGCGGTGCACGGCTGGATGGCGCGCGCCGCGGCCGGTCCGGACCGGCCTGAATGGCGCAACCTCGTCACGCAGATGACGCGTCAGCTCGTCCGCAACGAAGGCACATAGCCCCGGCGTTGACGCTGTCGCGGGAACCCTGCCAATTTGAGCCGTTGCAGAGGGGTCGCGAGCCGCAATGAATGAGGTCCTGACCGTCGAGGCGGTGTCGAAACGCTTCGGCGGCACGCAGGCACTTGCAGGGGTTTCGCTGGTGCTGCGGCCGGGCCGGGTGCACGCGGTCGTGGGCGAGAACGGCGCGGGCAAGTCGACCCTGATCCGGATCCTCGGTGGCATCACGGCGCCCGACGAGGGCCGCATTCTTCTGGAGGGCCGGCCGGTCGCGTTCGGCCGGCCGCGTGAGGCAGCCGCCGCGGGCCTCGGTGTCGTGTCGCAGGATGTGCGCGTGGTGCCGCGCCTCAGCGTGGCCGAGAACGTGATGCTGGGTGTGCTGCCGATGCGTCGCGTGCTCGGTGTTGTCCCGGTCCTCGACCGGACGACACTGCGGGCCGGCGCGCAGGCGGTTCTCGACCGGCTCAACTTTCACCCCGATCTCGACGCACCGGCCGGGGACTTGCCGTATTCCGAGCGCCAGCTGATCGCCATCGCCCGCGCGCTGTCGCGCAACGTGCGCATCTTGATCCTCGACGAGCCCACCGCCGCCCTCGAGCGCCGCGAGGTCGGACGCCTGTTCGAGACGGTCAGGGGCCTGGCCGCGGAGGGGGTCGCGATCCTGTTCGTGTCGCATCGCCTCGATGAGGTCGTGGAGATCGCGGACGACTGCACGGTCTTGCGCGACGGGGCCGTGATCGCGCATGCCGCGCGCGGCGCGTTCGATGCCGAGGCTTTGATCCGCCACATGACCGGACGCGACCTCGAGGAGCTGCACCGGCCGCACGCCCGCGAGTTCGGGCCTCCCGCCCTCGAGATGCCCGCGAGCGATCTGCGCGCCCGCGCACGCGAGATCGTGGGGCTTGCAGGCCTCCTCGGTGCGGGCACCACGCCGCTCTTGCGGCGTCTCTTTGGCGCCGCGGGCGGGGGAGCCGTGCGCCGCCGCGGCCATGAGACGACGATGCGCCATCCTGCCGATGCCATCCGCGCCGGCATGGGACTGGTGCCCGGCGAGCGTGCGCACGGCCTGGTGCTGGGCATGAGCGTGCGCGACAACATCGTGCTGCCCAACCTCGAGCGGCTGGCCGGCCGCTTCCGCTTCGACGGTCCGGCCATCGAGCGGCTGGTCGGCCGGCTGATGGATGAGCTCGACATCCGGCCGCGCGATCCGGAGCGGCCGGTGCGCGAGCTCTCCGGCGGCAATCAGCAGAAGGTGATCTTCGCGAAATGGCTCGCGGCCGAGGCCGACATGCTGTTGCTGGATGAGCCTACGCAAGGGATCGATGTCGGCGCCAAGGCGCAGATCCATCGCCTCATGCATGATCTGGCCGGGCGCGGGGGAGCTATCGTGTTCGCGTCATCCGAGCTGCATGAAGTGATGGCGATGAGTGATGCCGTGCTCGCGATGCGGCGCGGCGAGATCGTGGCGCGCCTGGACCGCGGCGGTGACTACACCGAGCGCGCGCTGCGTACGGCGCTGGGCGGCTAGATGTCGGACGCCGCCACGTCATCGTCGGTTCCGGCCGCCAAGCGCCGCTCGTTCGACATCGGCGGACATATTCCGCTCGCGGCGTTGATCGTGCTCGTGGCCGTCGCGGCGCTCGCGGCCCCGCGGTTCTTGAGCGTCCTCAATCTCACCAACGTCCTGGTGCAGGGTGCGGTCATGGCGGTGGTCGCGATGGGCATGACCTTCGTCATCATCGGCGGCGGGTTCGATCTCTCGGTCGGCTCGACCGTGGCGCTGGCGGGCTGCATCGGTTCGGCGGTCATGCTCAAGGGCGGCGTGGCGGCGGGGGTGATAGCCGGTATCGCTGCCGGCGCGCTGGTCGGTGCGATCAACGGCGCCGTGGTCGCGGTGCTCCGGGTCAATCCGTTCATCACCACGCTCGGCACCATGGTGCTGGTCCGCGGCGTCGTCTATCTCGTCACCGGCGGAGCGCCGGTCGAGGGCGAGTTCGGCCTGCCGCCTGCCTTCATCGCGTTCGGCACGGCGCGCCTGCTCGGCATCTCGCTGCTCGTCTGGGTCCCGGCTGTGCTGCTGCTGGCGCTGAGCTGGCTCCTGCACGCAACCCCGTACGGAACCCGCGTGTTCGCGGTCGGTGGCGGGCGCGAGGCGGCGTTTCTCTCCGGCATCCGGGTCGAGCGCGTGGTCGCTTCGACCTATGTCTGGTGCGGGGCGCTCGCGGGCCTCGCTGGCATGATGCTGGCCTCGCGCCTGCAGTCCGGCCAGCCGACCGCCGGCGAGTTTTACGAGTTGACGGCGATCGCCGCGGTGGTGCTGGGCGGGGCGTCGCTGACCGGCGGCGACGGTAAGCTCTACAAAAGCATCATCGGCGTCTTTATCATGGTGGTGTTGGGGAACGGCCTCAACCTGATGAACGTGGATTCCTACTGGCAGCGCGTGGCGATCGGGGCCGTCATCATCGCTGCCGCCGCGGCCGACCGGCTGCGGCACCGAGCGCAGGGGAGGATCATATGAAGCAGTTTCTCGCAGCGGCAGTGCTGGCGGCCGGCACATTGCTGGGAGCGGCCCAGCCGGCCCGCGCCGACGACATCACCATCGGCGTATCGCTGGCCCAGGACGACAACCCCTTCTACATCCAGATGCTGAAGGGCATCCGGGCGCGCGCGGACGCGTTGGGCTGGAAGGTCATCACGGTCAGCGCCAACGAAGACAAGCAGAAGCAGATCAACGGCGTGCAAGACCTCGTCGCGCGCGGCGTCAAGGGCGTTCTGATCTCGCCGATCGATGCCACCGGCGTGAATGCCGCGTATGACGCGGCGGCCGCGGCGCACGTGCCGATCATCTCGGTCGCCCGCGGCTCCACCTCGCCCAACCAGACCCTGCACGTGGCGATGGACGAGAAGCAGGTCGGCCGCGACATCGCGGCGTGGACCGCGGCCAAGCTCGGCGACAAGGGAAAGGTGGCGTTCCTCGGCGGGCCGGCGGGAGCGCCCACCTTCCGCAACCTCTGGGACGGGTATTCGGAGACCATGGCCAAGCATTCCGGCATCCAGATCGTCTCGCACAACGACGGCCCCCTGACCCGTGAGCGCGGCGTCAAGGAAGCCGAGGACGCGATGGTGGCGCATCCCGACCTCGCCGCGATCTACGCCGCCAACGACGACGTGGCGCTCGGAGCGCAGCAGGCGGTGGTCGCCGCCGGCAAGAAGGGCAAGGTCCTCGTCACCGGCATGAACGGCGTGCCGCCGGCGCTGCGCGCGATCAAGGACGGCGGCCTGTCTATGACCGTCGAGCTCAACCCGGTGCAGTGGGGCCAGCTGGGCGTCGACGTGCTGGCGGGATATCTCAAGGGCGAGAAGTACAACCAACAGGTCTTCATCAAGCACGTCATCATCGACCAGTCGAATGTCGATGACGTGCTGAAGCGGATGCAGGCGGGGTAATGCGCGGATGACCGCCGCCGAGGACCCGGGCCTGGCACGGGTCGCGGCGCTGCTGGAGCGCTACCGCGACGATCTGCTCGCGCTCGCCGCGGCGAGCATCCGCTACCCGCTTACCGGGCGAAAGCCCGTGGTGCGGCCTGAGGACGTGCAGGCAGACCTCGCCGCACCGGGGGCCTCGTTCATTACCTTGACGCGCGGAAGCGAACTGCGCGGCTGCATCGGCTCGCAGCGCGCATGGCGGCCCCTGGTCACTGACGTGATCGAGAACGCGGCCGCCGCCGCTTTCCAGGATCCGCGTTTTCCGCCTTTGACGAAAGAGGAGCTGTCCGGCCTCGCGCTGTCGGTCTCCCTGCTGACGCCGCCGGTGCCGGTCCCCGCGGCGAGCGAGGCCGAGCTGTTGTCGGCACTGCGGCCCGGCCGCGACGGCGTGATCCTGATCGACGGCGCCTGTCGTGGACTGTTCCTGCCACAGATGTGGGAGCAGTTGCCGACGTCCGAAGAGTTCATGCGGTGGCTGAAGCGCAAGGCGGGCCTGCCCGAGACCCACTGGTCGCCCACGGTGCGCATCTCGCGCTTCGAGACCCTGTCGGTCAAAATCGACGATATCGCGGAGATCGGCGAGCCGGCGTTCGCGTCGCGCGTCGGCTAGCTGGCGTCAGTCCAGGTGGATCCCCGCGGTCGGGATCACCTTGGCCCAGCGCTCGGCCTCGGCGCGGATGAAGCCCGCAAACTCGTCCGGCGTCTTACTGGGATCGGCGGTGAGGCCGAACGTGGCGAGCTTGTCCGTCACCTCCGGCAGCGCCAGCACGCGCCCGAGCTCGTCATGCAAGATGGCGATCGCGGCCGCCGGTGTGCCGGCGGGCGCCATCAGGCCCTGCCATGTTGCGATGTCGAAGCCGGGCAGGTCGGCCGCCTCGGCCAAAGTCGGCACGCCGGGCAGTGCCGCGACGTGATGCCCGCCGGTGATCGCGAGCGCCCGGAACGCGCCGCTCTTGATGTGCGGCACCGACGGCGCCAATCCGTCGACGATGAAGCTCACGTCGTGCGCCAGCAGGGCCTGTACCGACGGGGCGCTGCCTTTGAATGGCACGGTGATGATGTTGAGCCCAAGCTGCTGCTTGAACATCTCGCCCGCGAGCTGCGTCGTGATGGTGCCGGCGCCGAAGCTGAGCGTGCCGGGCTTGGCGCGCGCGCGTTCGACGAGCTCCTTGATGGTGGCGGGTCCGGTCGCCGTATCGGTCGCCAGGATCGACGTGCCGCGCACCACGCGCGTGATGGGGGCGAAGTCCTTCAACGGATCATAGGGCAGGGTTGCGTAGAGGTACTGGTTCATGACCAGGGTCGAATCGATCGCCATCAGCAGCGTGTAGCCGTCCGGCACCGCCTTTGCGACCGCCACGGCGCCGATGATCGTGTTGCCGCCGGGACGGTCGTCCACGATCACCTGCTGCTGCCAGCGCTGCGACAGCTTTTCGGCCAGGATGCGCGACTGGACGTCGGTGGGTCCGCCGGCCGGAAACGGCACGATGATGCGCACGGGCCGGCTCGGGTAGGGCTGCGCCGCGGCGTGCCCGACAGCGGCAAGCGCTGTTCCCATCAGCACGGCCGCCGCGATGAGACGTAGTCCTGACGTCATCGCCGTTCCTCCCGCTGGTATGTCGTTTCCCGCAGTCCCAAGCGTTGAAGCCGCGGCATCACCTCGGCGCAGAAATAGGGCAGCTCGTCGGCGTAATTAACGAACGAGACCGCGATCCCTTTGAACCCGGCGGCATTCAGCTGGGCCAAGCCCTCGGCGATACGGTCGGGATCGCCGACCAGCGGCACGCCGCTCAGGCCGTGGGCGGTGTTGTTGCGCAGATGCTGGAACTCCTCCGGCGGGACCGAACCCGGTGTCACGCCGCGCATCGCCATGATGTGGTCGACGGCGGCCCAGTCGGCGTGCTCGATCATGCAATGGCGGTGGTAGTCCTCCGCATCCTTCTGGGTCGGCCGGCAGGTCACCACGCCGACCGTGTAGACGTCGATCTCGCGGCCGGCGCCCTGTGCAAGGGCCTTCACCTTGCGAATGTGGACGGCGGAGTCCGGCAAGGTGTTGAGCCGGGTCGAGGAGAACAGGGCATCGCAGTTGCGGATCGCGAAGCTCTGGCCGGTCGGCGACATGCCGGCGTTCATGATGAGCGGCCGAGTGCCCGCATACGGCTTGGGCTTTGCGCGCACATGCGCGAGCTTGATGTACCGGCCGGCGAAGTCGAACTCCTCCTCCGGCCCCCACATGCGCTTGATGGCGTCGAGCCACTCCTGCGCGTACTCGTAGCGCGCCTCGTGATCGCGCTGCTCGACCCCGAACATCTCGAACTCGTCTTCGTTCCAGCCGCACACGACGTTGAGCCCGAAGCGCCCCTCGCCGATATGGTCGGCGGTCACGAATTCCTTGGCCGCGATCACCGGGTGGATGAGGGGCGCATGCACCGTGCCGAACACGGTGATGCGCTTGGTCCGTGCCAGCAGGCCCGCGGCCCAGGTCACCGTCTCGAGCGTGGCACCTTGATAGTCGGTCTCGCCGCCATAGCCCTTCCAGCGGCCGATGGGCAGCAGGAAGTCGATGCCCGATTCCTCCGCCATCGTGGCCAGACGCAGGCAGTCCGCCCAGCTGCCGGACCAGCGCTCCGGCGCCTTGGTGACCGCACGTCCGGACGAGCAATTGGCGCCGAACAGCCCGAGCTTGAAGCGATGCGGGCCGTACATCGCAAGCCGGCCCGCGAGCGAGCCGCCCGGCATCGGCGCCGTGTCAGGCACGGTGCAGGGTGCCGCGCGGGCCCGCGGACCACAGGCGCTTCGACGCGATGGCGGCACCCTCGACCATGGCGGAGAGCTTCTTGAACGAGATCTCGGGATCGAGCTTGCCGTGGCCGGCCGCGGTGCCGAAGCCGCAATCGCTGCCGGCGATCACGCGCTCGCGGCCGACGATGTCGGCGAACTTGCACAGGCGTTGCGCCACCAGCTCCGGATGCTCGACCACGTTGGTCAAGGTGTCGAGCACGCCGGGGATCAGGATCTTCTCCTCGGGGATCTTCGCCTCGGCCCAGACCGCCCATTCGTGCTCGTGGCGCGGGTTGGACGCCTCGAACGAGATCGCCTGCGGCTTCGCCTTGAGGATGATGGAGAGGATCTTCTCGAGCCCGATATCGTGATCGTGCGGGCCCTCGTAGTTGCCCCAGCAGATATGCATCCGGATCGAGCTCGCCGGCACGTTCGCCAGCGCTTCGTTCAGCGCCTCGACCTGGTGCTCCGCCTGGCGCAGGAACTCGGCCTCGCTGAGCTCCTGGAATCCGGTGTGCCGCGACATGGCGAGGTCGGGGCAGTCCACCTGCAGCACGAAGCCTGCGGCCACCACCGGCTCGTATTCCTGCTTCATCGCCGCGGAGACGGCGTCGATATAAGCGTCCGTGGTCGGATAGTGGCGGTTGGGCAGGAACGACGTCACCACCCCGGGCGAGGCGGCGTTTACGAAGGCATCGACCGCCGGGGTTTTCTCGAGTGCGGCGCGGAATCGCGCGAGGTCGCGGCGCAGCGGCTCGGCATTGGTGCGCTGCACCTCGCCGATGCAAAGCGGCCTGCGGAACGCCTGCGGGCCCGTCATGGCGGCGAGGCGCTTGCGGAGGTCGGGGTAGTCGCGCAGATCGGCCTGGGCCTTGCGCTCGCTGTTGCCGCCGAAGCCCGACAGCCGGTCTTTCACGTAGGTCGCATAGCTGGCCTTGCTCATCTCGCCGTCGCTGACGACGTCGATGCCGATCGATCTTTGCCGCGCCACGATGTCGCGCACCGCCGCACCGATCACGGCTTCGAACTCGGCTGCGTCGACCGGCTGCTCGTCTTCCTTGCGCCGCAGCAGCTCGAACACCGCGGGCGGCCGCGGCAAGCTCCCCACATGCGTCGTCAGGATGCGGTCCGTGCTGTGCTTCATGTTGTCCTCCCCGAGCCACTGTAGCGGACGATGCGGGAATGCCGCTAGACTGGTGGGGCCCAAAGGGGGGAGCTGTCCATGCCGCTTCAGTTCGGAGATGCGTCCCGGGCCTGGGACGCGACACTCAAAGCCGTGATTTTTCCTGCCAAGGATGGCAACCAGCCGGTCCGCTGCATTGTCGGCGCGGAGGCGCTCGCCGAGCATTTCGGGATGGCCAAGCAGGAGGAAATGGATGCGCTGCGCGCCTTCGACCGCAGCCGGCCGGTGATCGAGGCCGCGGCGTCGCGCAAATACGATCGCTGGAAGCTCGCTGGCAGCGGCGAGGTCAGCTTGCGCAAGCGCGACTTCGGCTGATCTGCGGGATGATGACTAAGACGGGCGCCAGCGCGGGGCTGGCCGCCGGTGGCGTGCCGCGCGGGCGGCCATGGCGGTCAGCCTGATCTCGATCTGCAGGCTCGCCTCGGCGAGATAATTTCGTGTCCGCGGCGTGATGTGGCTGTCATGACGCTTCAGGTAAGCGTCGATTTCGAGCTGTACGTTCCGCAGCTCGGAAGCCAGTTGCGCCCGCTCGAGCGCGTCCGCCGTCACATTGAGGGCCGCGATGACGCGCCGCAGCACGCCCGTGAGCTCGGCGAACTCGCGCTGTGCCGCGAGATGCGGCTCGTCAGGAGCTGACAGGGGTGCAGAAGAGGCGGGCGGGAGCCGCGCGGAGGATACCATCACACCGCCAACGCCGGCTTGGTGCCGGAGTTCCGGGGCCGTCCCGGCATCTTTGTGTCAAAAAATCGAGCCGGGCGGTACGTTGGCACTGCGTCCTCACGCTAAGACGAGACAACCAAGGGGAGGTGCTGCATGCCACGGCGGTTCCGGCGGGTGGTCACCGGCCACAACGCGGCAGGCAAGTCGATTTTCATCATGGACGGTCCAGCCCCCACCGTGTTCGATCGTGGCCCGGGCCGTACCTGCGTGACCGAGTTGTGGGAGACCCGCACGAGCCCGGCCGACAACACCGGCAACGCCGAGGTCACCGACCATCCGAACCGCCTCCCGCCGCCGCCCAATGGCAGCGTGTTCCGGGTCGTCGAATATCCGCCGGACCGGCTGCGCGTCGCGACCTTGCGCGGTCCGGGCGAAAGCCACGATAAGGCGCGCGAGGGGTACGTGCGGGATCTCGCGAACACGCGCCATCCCGGATTCCACAAGACCGACACGATCGACTATGCGATCGTGCTGTCCGGCGAGATCTACGCGCTGATGGACGAGGGCGAGGTCCTGCTCAAGGCGGGCGATGTGCTCGTCCAGCGCGGCACCAACCATGCGTGGAGCAACCGGACCGACCAGCCGGTGCAGATCGCCTTCGTTCTGATCGACGCCAAGCCGCTCTAGGCCCAGATCCGCCCGAACATTAAGGCAGCATTTGCCAGGAGCCGTCCGGGAGAACGCACAGAGTGCCGGCTCTTATGTCGCTGCTCTTGTCCAGGATGACGTGATAGGCGGCTGGGCGGCAGTCGAGCGGCGAGGCCGCACCAACGAAGGCGGTGGGCGGCGAGGGCGTTGCCGCCGCAAGGGCTGCGGCCACCGTGCCGGGTTTGGCATTCCCGGACCTGGCCGGGACGTCCCATGGCCGCGGCGCCGGGACCGCGCGCGCCTCGTAGTCGAAGCTGGAGCGCGGGGCGCCGGCCGTTGGTGCCTCTTCGTGCGGTGCGATCGTCACCAGGGTCGGCACGTCGATCGGGCTTTGCGCCAGGCCGGCTGCCGGTGCGCTCGCACCGGCGGACAAAAGCGCGGCGCAGATCGCCCGCGCTTGGCGCAAAGCGCTCACCATAGTGCCGCAAACCTATCAGCCCCGCGCGCCGTGTCCTGTGGCCTTTTCGCGTTCGCGCGCGCCTATCGCAATTTGCGCCACTGCCTCGCGCAGCCGTGGAAAGCGCCGGCCATACGCTTTAAAACTCCCGGTCATGTGGCGGGTTCTTGTCCTTGGGATCGGAGATATCGGCTCGGCGGTCGCACACCGGCTGTTCCGCGCCGGCGAGCTGGCGGCGATCCAGGACGATCCGCGGCCGGCCACGAGCCGCCGCCGCATGGCGTTCGTCGATGCCATGTTCGACGGCGAGACCCAGCTCACCGGCGTGATCGCGCGGCTCGTCTCGCCGGCCAAGCTGTCGCCGTCCACCTGGTCGGTGCGCTTTATCCCGGTTACCGCCACCGCAACCGCGAGTGCCATCGAGAAGCTGCGGCCCGACGTCATCGTCGACGCACGAATGAAGAAGCGCGCGCACCCGGAGCGCTTCAAGCGGCTTGCGCGGCTGACGATCGGGGTCGGTCCGGGCTTCGTCGCCGGCGAGACCGTCGACGTGGCCGTGGAGACCGATTGGCGCAATCCCGGTCGGATCCTCCGCACAGGGCCGGCGGCATCGGCGAGGCCGCACGCGCCCAACGGATCCGGCCGTGAGCGGGTGTTGTACGCGCCGGGTGCGGGTATGTTCACCTCGCCCTGCGATATCGGCGATGTGATCCGCCGCGGCGAGACGATCGCCAAGATCGGTCGCCGGGCGGTCAGGGCGCCGCTTGCAGGCAGGCTGCGCGGCCTCGCGCGGTCCGGCGAGCCGGTCGCCGCGGGCGCCGAGATCGCCGAGATCGTGCCGGCCGGGGTCGACGAAAAGATCGTCGGCATCGCCGAGCGCCCGCGGCGCATCGCGGACTCCGTACTGACGCTCGTCCGCGAGCTGCGGGGATAGGCGCGAAATTACATCAGCGTGCGGCCGCTGATGTAGGGGTGAACCGCGATCAGCGCCACATAGAGGAGAGCCGTAAGCCCCAGGCGCCACCAGCCGAAGTCGCCGAAGCCGATCGTCGTGCGGCCCGCGATGAGGGCTGCAAGCGGAAGGTTCGACGTCTTGGATGCCAGGCGCGCGAAGGCGTCCGGATCGCGCGCCCGCCGTTTCGCGTCGATGGCCACCGTTCCGGCGAGTGCCAGCACGGCGATGCCGCCGAAGAGGAGCAGGGCCGCCACCTCGCCGTTCACGATGAGATGCGCGAGCGCCCATAACGCGAACGCCCACAGCATCGGATGGCGTGTCACCTTCACGAGGCCGGGGGCGGGGTCGCCGCTCGCAGCGACCGACTGCATGACCATGGTCGGATTGCGCACCGTCAGGCTGCCGACCAGCAGGAGGCAGGCGAACGGCATGACCAGGACGGGGATCATGCGCGCCGCAGGCGCCACGCTCCACAGCGGCACGTAGGGCGCCGCGCGGAAGGCGCCGACCATCCAGACGAAGGTGGCGAGCATCAGCGCCGAATACGCGCCGGAGAACGCCGTTTCGCCCAGGCGGGTTGCGACCGGCCCGCGCACCGGCCCGCTCGACAGCAGAAAATGTCCGCCGACAAACGCCAGAACCGCGAGAGCGAGGTTGGTCATCGGTTACTCCGGTCGAATCCCGGCGAGGCGGACCATCTCGGCGTAGTCCTTCACCTGTGCCGCTAGGAATCGCTTGAACTCGGCGGGCGGCGTGCCGACCGGATCCAGGCCCAGGTCGGCCAGGCGTGCGCGCACCGCCGGCGTGTCCAGCGCCGCCTGGACCTCGGCGTGCAGGCGTTCGACCACGGCGGCCGGGGTCCGCTGCGGTGCGAACATCGCAAACCACCCGCCGTCCATCGTCATGCCCGCGATGCCGGCTTCGGTCATGGTGGGCACGTCGGGCAGGAAGGATGCGCGCACCGGACCGGTGAAGGCGAGCGGGCGGATCTTGCCGGCCTGGATATGCGGCAGCGACAGCGGCGGCGTCATGAACATGAGCTGCACTTCGTTGGCGAGCAGCGCCTGGATCGCCGGCCCCGCGCCCTTATAGGGGACATGCACCATTTTGAGTCCGGCGCGGGCGGCGAACAGGGCTGCCGCGAGATGGAGCGTGTTGCCCACGCCCGGCGAGCCGTAGGACAGGTCCGACTTACGGCCGAGCGCGATCAGCTCCTGCGCCGACTGCGCCGGCACGGCGGGGTTCACGCCGAGGATGAGGCCGGGCGTGGAGCAGATGTTGGTGACGGCTGCGAAGTCATTGAGGGGATCGAACGGCAGCTTCTTGTAGATGCTCGGGTTCACGGCGAACGACGCGGACGTGACGAGGAGCGTGTAGCCGTCCGCCGGTGCCTTGGCCACCAGCTCGGCGCCGATCACGCCGTTGGCACCCGGGCGGTTGTCGACCACCACGCGCTGGCCGAGCTGGGTGGTGAGCTGCTGGGCGAGCACGCGCGCGACCGTGTCGGGAGCCCCGGTCTCGAACGGCACGACGATATGCACCGGCCGGGTCGGGTAGGTCTCGGCCGCCTGCGCGTGGGCGGCGATCAGCCCGGCGGCGAGCAGGACGAGGAGGCGCATCATCGGGACATCCCCTGTTCGTCGACGATGCGCGTCCGCAACGTGCCGATGCGCGAGATCTCGACCTCGAGCGCATCGCCCGCCTTCATCCACAACGGCGGTTTGCGGCCGTGGCCGACGCCTTCGGGGGTGCCGGTGGCGATCACGTCGCCGGGCACCAGCGGTGTGATGTCGGAGAGATAGCTGATGATCTTCGGCACGTCGTAGATCATCTGGTCGGTCGTCGAGTGCTGCACGACGCCTCCGTTGAGCCGCGTGGTCAGTTCGAGCCGGCCCGGGTCGGGGATCTCGTCCGCGGTGGTGATCCACGGCCCGAGCGGGCCGGTCGCCGGGAAGTTCTTGCCGGCGGTCACCGAATGCTTCTGGAAGTCGCGCACGCTGCCGTCGACGAAGCAGGTATACCCGGCGACGCAGCCGAGCGCCTGCTGCGGGGTCACGTGCCGCGCCGCTCTGCCGATCACGACCGCAAGCTCGCCTTCGAAATCGAACTGCACCGACACCGCCGGGCGGATCATCTCGCCGTCATGGCCGACGAGCGTGTTGGTCAGCCGCGCGAACACGCTCGGCTGCGGCGGCAGCTCGCGCCCCACCTCGGCCGCGTGCGAGCGATAATTGACGCCGACGCACAGGATCTTGTCCGGATCCGGGATCGCCGGCAGGAAGCGGACCTGCGCCAGCGTATGATCGGTCCGCCCCGCGGCGGCGAGCGCGCGCATGTCTTCGAGGGTACCGGCGGCCAGCGCCTCGCGCAGCGTCGCGGGCGAGCCGCGCAGCCGGCCGCTCATGGTCACGACACCGTCGCCGACGATGGCGCCGAACGCGGGCTCTCCGCCGATGCGATAACTGGCGAGCTTCATCGTCCGATGTCCTCCCCTTTGCCATTATGCCGCGATTGCGATAATGGGTGCTACGGCAGGATGTTTGGAAGTTTGGAAATGAGGGGAGCGAAGCAATGACGTTGAAGCTGCGCCGGGTCGTCACCGGCCACGATGCGAATGGCAAGGCCGTGGTGAAGATCGATGAGACGGTGAAGAACGTCATATCGAGCCGGCCCGGCGCCAACTCGTCGGTGATCTGGTCGACCGACAAGTTTCCGACCGACAACGACGACGCGTATGACGGCTCGCAGCGCAAGGTTGGGACGAGCGTCGACACGGGCACGGTGTTCCGGGTCGTGCAGTTCAATCCCGGCGTCAGCCCGCGCAATCACCGTACCGATTCCATCGATTATGCGGTGGTCATGGCCGGCGAGATCGACATGGAGCTCGACGACGGCAAGGTCGTACACCTGAAGGCCGGCGATGTGCTGGTCCAGCGCGGCACGATCCACAACTGGGTGAACAAGGGCAAGGAGCCCTGCCAGATCGCGTTCGTGCTGGTTGGCGCCAAGCCGGTGACGGCAGGGGGCAAGACCCTGAACGCGGTCGGCTGAACCGGCCGGCGCGCTTACGCCACCACGAGATAGACCGAGAAGGCGGCCGCAAGCAGCGCCAGGATGGCGGACAGGGCCACCTGTGTCCGTACGTCGGATGTCATGCGCGGTTCCGGGTCGTCGATCTCCCGCGCCGTGCGGGCGTAGCGGATTCCGGCGATCACCATCAGCGCGATCCCGACGACGATGAGCGCCAGGCCGTCGTAACGCCCGAGCGGCGTGGTCAGCCGGTGCAGCCACACCCTGCGGTCGGATTCGTTACGGGCCGTGTCCGCGATGGCTGTGATGAACAGGTTGAGCCGTTCGATAACGAAGCCGAACGCGACGATGGCAAGGCCGGTCCGCACCCAGGCGAGAAAGGTGCGCTCGTTGGCCGCATGATCCGTGAAATGCGGAATCATGCGCGCGGCCTGGCGGCCGGGGCTAGCGCTTCGGCGCCCAGGTTCCGTCCGGCTGCTCGCACAGCCGCCCTTTGACCGTGGCAGGCTTGCCGTCGATCGTGGTCGGATACGTTCCGTCGCGGCACGGCAGCGGGGACAATGTCGAGCCCGCCGGATCGTGCCTCACGGGCGCCGGGGCAGGGGGAGGCCTGCCGGTGGCGATCTCGCCGCCGCGGTCGTGGATCACGGGGGCGGGCACGGTGGGCTGGGGCGCCGACATCGGCGGTTGCTGGGACGGAGGCGGACCGGGGGTTTGCGCCGGGGCCAAGTCCACCGCGGCCGCCGCCAGCAACCCGCCGCATAGGAAGAGCGAGGCGCGCATCGATGCTCCGTCTCTCGGTGGCACCGGTCACATCGACCGGCACCACAGACCATGACGTGGCGCCGGTGGAGAAGTTCCCGCGGCCGTTAAGCTGCGAGAGGAGGCGAAGCAATCCGGGGGGTGCCCCGGATTGCTCCGCTGGCGCACAACGCTCAGTGCGCGGGGACGACCGTGGTGGTTCCCGCGGGCGGCGGCGTCACCACAGTGGTGCTCGGTGCAGGCGCGGTATTGGCGGGCGGATTGACGACCACCGTGCGGTCGCGATGCGCGCAGGCGGCAAGCCCCAGGGCCATGAACGTCGCGAACGCAATCGCCATCGTGCGTTTTTCCATCTGGTCCTCCTTTGTGAACCGATGGACAACCCAAGCTGCGTTACGTCGTTTCCGCGACCGCGGTAAGAGCGGATGCGGGAATCGAGTTATCACCGTCCGGTCACCGCGGTGCGGGGATGCTCTCCGCTGCTCGTTGCGGCGGCTTTGCCTGGAACGCGATCACGTGCGCGAGGCCGATGGTGACGAGCGGCCACACCATCATCGGCGCGAATGCCGCGAACGGGATACCGGATGCGTCCCAGAGAAATCCGCCGAGCGTCGGCGTGATCATGGCACAGCTGTAGCCGATGGCGATCATCCCGGCCGACATGCGGTGCACGTCATCGGGCGGACTGAGGAGGATCGGAAGCGCGAACGCGAGCACCAAGGCCACCGCCGTGATCATGCCGACGAGTGCTGCGCTCACGACGACCCACACGCCGGTCAGCAGCGTCATGCCAAGAAGGCTGGCGAAGGTCAGCAGGGCGGTGGTCACGTAGGTCGTACGGTGTCCGGCAAGGCGCCCGGCCAGGCCGAGCATGGCCAGCGACCCCGGCACCTGGCCGAGGTTGATCGCGGTCAGGGTGGCGCTGATGAGCTCGCTCTGTCCGGTCTGCGTCAGATAGTCCGGCAGGAAGGCGTTGGACGCGAAATAGACGCTGTTGACGCTGCCGAGCATCAGCCCGAGCTTCCACAGCTGCGGGTCCGTCCAATCGGGCCACCAGCGCTGGCCTGCGGCCGCCGCGGTCGCCCGGCTCACGGGCCCGAGCGTCAACGAAGGAGAGCGGAGCATCCCGGCCGCGAGGATCGCGGTCGCCAGCACCGGCAGCGACCAGACGACGAGGTTCCACCGCCAGCTTCCGCCGAGTGCCGGCAGCACCACGGGAATTGTGAGTGCGACAGACATCGTTTCGCCGACGAGCATGCCGTTCGTGTACAGCGCCGTTCCGAAGCCCACACGCTGCGGCAGCCAATAGCGCACGAGCTGCGGCAGGGCGGGCTGCATGATCGCGACGCCGAGCGACATGGCGATGGTGGCGCCATAGAGGACCGAGACGTCCAGGACTGCCCCGCGCGCGGCACCGGCCAGCGCCGATACGAACAAGCCGGTGACCAGGGTCGGCATGGCGCCGAGCCGGGCGACGAACAGCGAGCCCGGAACGGCCGCGGCCGCGAACAGAAGCGGCGGCAGGCTCGACAACACGCCGATGGCGGTCTCCGACAGGTGCAGATCGACGTGCAGGAGCGGCACGATCGGCGGCACGGCGAGCACCGTGATGCGCAGGCTGGCACCGGCGAGCCAGAGCAGCACGACGTAGACGAAGCTTTGGGTTCGAGTCACGTGAGGCGGAAAAGAACGAGGACCAGAGGGCACAGTGGGCCAAACCGGGCCCACCTGCAACGGCTCGTCCTACACGGGTGTCCGTCCGATCAGGAGACGCCGGCCTTGGCGGGTGCTTCGTGGCTCGGCCGCCGCACCAGGCGATCCTCGGGCAGCCGCAGGTCGACCTGCGTGCCGCGACCCGGCTCGCTGCGGATCTGCAAGCTGCCGCCGTGCGTCTCGATCAGCGCCTTGGTCAGCGGCAGGCCGAGGCCGGTGCCTTCGGTGCGGCGCGTCAGCGCATTGTCGATCTGCCGGAACGGCTCTAGCGCCAGCGCTATGTCGGCGGCTTTCATCCCGATTCCGGTGTCGGCGACCGTGATCACGGCACCGCCGTCCGGCAGCAGCCCCCCAGTCACCTCGATACGCCCGCCTGGCGGGGTGAACTTCACCGCGTTCGACAGGAGGTTCAGCAACGCCTGTTTCAGGCGCAGGCGGTCGGCGACGACCAGCGGGAGGTTCTCCGGCAGGCTGGTCTCCAGCGTCACCTGGCCGGCCTGTGCCTTGTCGAGGAGGAGCCGCATGCATTCGTTCGCCAGGTCGGGGAGATCGACCATCTCCTCGCGCAGGTCCATCTGCCCGACCTCGATCTTCGAGAGGTCGAGCAGATCGCTGATCAGCCGCAACAGGTACTGGCCCGACACATGGATGTCCTGCGCGTAGCTCTGATAGGGGCCATGGAGCGGGCCGAGCAGCCGCTTGCTCATGATTTCCGAGAACCCGAGGATGGCGTTGAGCGGCGTGCGCAGCTCGTGGCTCATGTTGGCGAGGAAGCGCGATTTCGCGGCGTTCGCCGCGGCGGCCGATTCGCGCGCGTGCTCTGCGGCGATACGCGCCATGTCGAGCTCTTCGGCCTGCCGCTCCAGCCGCGCGCGGATGTCCCGCAGGTCGTCTTCGCGCCGCCGCGCCGCGCTGACGTCTATGTAGGTCGTCACGAACCCGCCGCCGGACAGCGGCACGCGCCGCGTGTCGATCGTGCGGCCCCCCGGCCGCGTCCGTTCGAACTGGAAGAACTCCGGGCGCTTGGCGATCGCCATGCGGCGGCGGATTTCCGCCTCGATATCGCCGATCGGCCCGTACTCGCCGCGCGTGGCATTGATGCGGACGAACTTTTCGAACGGGTCGCCGACCTGGATGCTGCCCGGTGCCAGGTCGAACAGCTCGAGGAAGGCCCGGTTGAAGGCCTGCCATCGAAACTCGCCGTCGACCAGCCCCACGCCCAGCGGCAGGTTGTCGATCAACGTGGAGAAGACCTCGGTCTGGTGCGCGAGTGCCCGGTCGGCCGCAATCTCTGCCGTTACGTTCCGGGTCGTGCCGCGATATCCGATGAACCTGCCGCGGTCGTCATAGACCGGCTTGCCGCTGAATTTCACGAAGTACGTTCGGCCGAAATCGCTGCGCTCGGCGAGCACGTCGCGTAGCGGGCGCCGCGCCAGCACGTCGGCTTTGTGCGGCTCGGCCACGCCGTCGTGCTCGAGATAGAGGCAGCGGCCGAGCACCGCGGATCCCGGGAACCCGAGTGCCTTCTCGAACCCGTCCGAGACGAAGGTGAGACGGCACTCGGCGTCGGTCTCCCAGAACCAGTCGGTCGCCGCCTCCGCGAAATCCGCCACGCGCACTCGTGCCGCCTCGGCCTCGGCCTGGGCGCGCTTGCGCTCGGTGATGTCGATGCGCAGGCCCGCGATTCCGCCGTTGCTCGTCCGGCGCTCGGTGACCATGATCCAGCGGCCGTCGCTGTGGTGCTGCTCGATGGCACCGCTGGCGGCGCGGTGCTCGCGCAGCCGTTCGGCCAACCATTCCTCTTCGCGACCGACGGCGTCGACATATTCGCCGCGCCTCAGGCCATAGCGCACGATGTCCTCGAACGTCGTGCCCGGGACCATCGCGGGGGCGCTCTGCGGATAGAGGTCGAGATAGCGCTGGTTGCACATCACCAGCCGGTCCTCGGGATCGAAGATGACGAAGCCTTCCGAGATGCTGTCGACCGCATCGCGCAGCAGGGCCCAGGCCTGGTCGCGCTCGTGCGAACGCTGCCGCAGCAGGCTGTCGGCCGCCTGATGAGCCGCCACGACGTCGTTGACCTCGCGGATGGTGGAGTGGAACGGCACCCAGGGCAGATCCTCGGCGAGAGCCAGGGCCACCTGAGAGACCCGATCGAGCGAGCGGGCGAGGTGGCCGCCGACGACGGCGGCAAGCCCTGCACCCAGCAGCAGCAGGGCCGCGGCGGCAAGGCCGATCTGCCAGAACGTCTGCTGCATCGGCGCATCCACCTCCGCGCGCGGAATACCGATGAACACGGTCCAGCCCGAGAAGGGGGAGCGCACGAACGCGCCGAACACCGATTCACCTTCGTGCGAGGCGGACTGGAAGGTCGCCGCGTCGGAGGTCTTCATCAAAGCGTCTGTCGTGGGCGTGACCTGGCGGCCGACGTAGCGCTCCATCTCGGTGTTGCGGGCGAGGATGACGTGATTGCGATCGACCACCGCGACGATCCAGCTCTGCGGCAGGTTCCTCTGCCGCAGGATGCGCGCGATCTCATCGACCTTGAAGCTCATCATCAGCGCAAAGCGCTCGCCATCGGATCGGAAGATCGGCAGGAACGTGCTGACCTGCGGGCCGTTGCCGGTGTTCATGTTCCGCAGGTTGGACACCTGAAAGCTGCGCGTCTGCAGTGCGCGCTCAAAGGTCTTGCGCAGCTTGAGCCGCCGCGGCGCCATGTCCAGGGGCCGCTGGGTGTTCAGCAGTTCGTTTCCGTCGGCATCGGTGAGGAGGATCCAGGCATTGTGCTCGGCGGCCACCGTCGCGCATTGGCGGTAGAACTCTGCCAGGGTCGCGCGCGAGAGGGCTGGCGAGGTGGCTAGCGCCGACAAGGCCGTCGCCGCGTTCTGCAATTTGAGATCGACCGCGGCGGAGAGCGCCTCGGCCGTGCCGCGGAGCTGGATGCGGTCCGAATCGCGCTCGGCTTCGGCCAGCCGCCACGTCGCGAGCAGCGACACGGCAAGCAGGGGCAGAATGCAGGCGGCGCACAGGAACACGACATGCGACCGCACGCCCCACGCGCGCAGGCGCCGTTTCAGCGCGGTGGCGCTCACCACCGCGTCCCCCCGTGATCGGCCCGGCCGCGGCACCCCGCGGTCGGCCGGCAGACTCCCTGCGCCATCGGCAGCGCTTTCCGTGAACGGCCCGCCCCGGGGCCTGGGTCCTCAGATACCGAAAGTTGGTTAAGGAACTGATAAGGCAGCACTTATCCACAGGCGCGGCAGCGCGCCCGGGGCCGGCCGCTCAATGGACAACGCGCGCGCGCGACTGCAGCCGCTCCACGCATTGGCATAGGCAGTCGAAGATCAGGCCGCCTTTGATGTCGCCGGCGGCGCGCAACTCGCGCGCCTGCGCGGACGCCCAGGCCGCGGCACCGTTGCCATGTTTCTGGATGAGGCTGAGGGCCGCCGCCCACATGATGCGATCGACCATGACCGTCCTTATCTCTGGCGCCAGGCTCGTCAGCCAGCGACCGGGCGCCAGAGGTCACCCTACGGGCAACACGGTTAGCAAATTGTGAATCCGGAACCATGAAACGCGCACCGCGTTTCATGACACGTGGGGGCAGAGTTTTTTCTGGAGGGACCCATGGCATCGACCCGACAAAAACGCAAAGTCGGCCGCGTCATGCATGAATACAAGCGCGGCAAGCTCAAGAGCGGCGGCCGCCGCCGCGTGAAGAGCCGCCGGCAGGCAATCGCGATCGCGATGTCCGAATCCGGTCAGTCGCGCAACCGGCGCAAGAGCAGCCGCGGCCGCCGCAAAAGCAGCCGCGGCCGCCGGCGCAGCCGCTAGACCGCTTTCAGGCGCGGCAGGATCCGCCGGGCGTTCTCGTGCTCGATGGCGGCCACCGTCGCCTTCGAGAAGCCGTACGAGCGCAGGCCTTCGAGGTTCTGCTCCTCGGTGAGATACGGCACGTCGCTGCCGTACAAGACGTGCCCTGTCGGAATGAGCTTGGTGAGTGCCGCGAGCGTCGGCGGATAGGCGGCGTTGGCCGTATCGTAGTAGAGCCGCTTGAGCTCGGCGTCGGTGCCCTCGGGCGCTACCTCGTGGATGTTCTTCGCGATCTTCGACTGATTGCTGATGCGTCCGGCGAGGAAGGGGATGGTCCCGCCGCCGTGCGAGAAGATCCACTTGATGTCGCGGAAGCGCGCGAGCGAGCCGGTGAACAGCAGGTTCGTGATCGTGCGGCCGGTGTCGTAGGGGTATTCGATCCAGGATTCGCCGACGGCCGGCATCAGCCCCGCGCAGCACTGGGGCGCGTACGGGTGGAAGTAGACCACCGCCTTGCGCCGGTTGAGCTCCTGGAACACGGCGTCGAACGCCGGATCGCCCGGCCAGCGGTCGCCGAAGCTGGTCATCAGGTTGATGCCGTCGGCCTTCAGGGTGCCGAACGCGTAATCGATCTCCTTGAGGGCGCCCTCGACGTCGGGCATCGGCAGCGAGGCGAACAGGCCGAAGCGGCCGGGATAGTCGCGCACCATGCCGGCCGCGAACTCGTTGCACAGGCGCGACATCTTGCGCATGCCGGCAGGATCCGCGCCGAACCAGACGGCGGGCGTGGAGGGCAGCGACAGCACGCAGGTGGCGATGCCCGCCTGGTCCATCCGCTCGATGGCCCATTGCGGCGTCCACCCTTTCACCGCCGGCGGCAGTCCCTCGTTGCGCTTGGCCGCGAACTCCTGCCAGGTCTTCAGGTAGTCCGGCGCGTAGTAATGGAAGTGCACGTCGATGACGCTGCGCGCCTTTGCCGCCTGGTGCTGGGCCTGCGCGAACGCTCGCGGCGGCAGCGCGGCCGCGGCACCGAGTGCCGCGATCGAGGTCAGGAAGCGGCGGCGCTCGGCCAGCGGATTGTGGAACTCAGTCATGCACGTTTCTCCCCTTGGTGTCAGGCGCCTGGTTCGAGCGCTCTCGGTGAAAGTCTAAGCCATCACGTGCGGCTTTGCAGCATCGCCCACAGCCGCTGCGGCGTCAGCGGCATGTCGATATGGTCGATGCCGAGCGGGGCAAGCGCGTCGAGCACCGCACCCACGATCGCCGCCGGGGCGCCGATCGTCCCTGATTCCCCGCAGCCCTTGGCGCCCAGCGGGTTGAGCGGGTAGGGCTGGCTCTCGTCGGTCTCGGTCACGCAGGACGGCAGGTCGCCCGCGCGCGGCAGCGCGTAATCCATGAACGAGCCGGCCAGCACCTGGCCGGATTGCGGGTCTACTGCCGCGTGCTCGAACAGCACCTGGCCGATGCCTTGCGCGAGGCCGCCATGCACCTGGCCTTCGACCACCATCGGGTTGATCACCGTGCCGATGTCGTCGACCACGCAATGCGCAATCAAGGCCGCAACGCCGGTCTCGGGGTCGATCTCGATCTCCGCCACGTGGCAGCCGGCGCTGAACGCGAAGTTCACCGGGTCGAAGAAGGCGCTCTCGTGAAGGCCGGGCTCCATGCCCGGCGGCAGCCGGTGGGCGACATTGGCCGCGTGCGCCACTTCGTCGAAGCCGATCCGGCGGTCCGTGCCGGTGACCCGGAAGGCGCTATCGTCGAACCCGATATCCGCCTCGGCGGCCTCGAGCAGATGCGCCGCCAGCCGCTTTCCCTTGGCGATCACCTTGTCCGCCGCCACCGAAAGGGCCGAGCCGCCGACCGCCATCGACCGCGAGCCGAACGTGCCGGTGCCATACGGCACCATCGCCGTGTCGCCCTCGACGATGTCGATGCGCTCCAGCGGCACGCCGAGCCGCGTGCTGAGCACCTGCGCGAAGGTCGTGGCATGGCCCTGGCCATGATTGTGCGTGCCGAGAAACGCGGTCACCGATCCGTCGGCGCCGACGCGGATCTCCGCCGATTCGAAGAATCCGGCGCGGGCTCCCATGGCGCCGGCGAGCTTCGACGGCGCGACACCGCTCGATTCCACATAGAGCGCCATGCCGATGCCGCGCCGCTTGCCGCGGCGTTCCGCCTCGGCGCGCCGCGCCTCGAAGCCGGCGTAGCCGGCGATCTCGAGCGCGCGGCTCAGCAGACGGGGATAATCGCCGTTGTCGTAGGTCGGCCCGAGCGGCGTCTTGTACGGCATGGCCGTGGGCGGGATGAGGTTGCGCCGGCGGATTTCTGCGCGGTCGAGCTTGAGGGCCGCCGCGGCCTTGTCGGCCAGGCGCTCGAGCACGTAGCACGCTTCGGGCCGTCCGGCGCCGCGATAGGCGTCGGTCGGGACCGTGTTGGTGAACGCAGTCGTGACCTCGACATAGACCGCCGGCGTCTTGTAGACGCCCGCCAGGAGTGCGGAGTAGATGGCGCTCGGGATCGAGGCGCCGAAGGTCGACACGTAGGCGCCCACGTCGGCGATGGTGTCGACGCGCACGGCGAGGAAATTGCCCTCGCTGTCGAGCGCCAGCTGGGCCGTGGTCGCATGGTCGCGGCCTTGCGCGTCGGAGACGAAGCTTTCGCTGCGCGAGGCCGTCCAGCGCACGGGCCGGCCGAGCCGGCGCGCGGCCCAGACCGCGAGCGTCTCTTCCGGATGGTGCTTGCCCTTGGTGCCGAAGCCGCCGCCCACGTCGGGCGCTATCACGCGCAAGGCGCCTTCCGGCAGGCCCAGCTCCTCGGTCACATGGCGGCGGATGTGGTGCGGCGCCTGGGTCGAGCTCCACAAGGTGAGGGGCTCAGGATTCGCCGCGACCACGCGCGGCTCGAGGGCCGCGCAGATCAGCCGGTTGTTGATCACCTCCACGCCGACCACGTACTTCGCGACCGCGAACGCCGCCCGCACCCTGGCCTCGTCGCCCCGTCCGACCTGCGCGCACAGATTGCCCGGCGCCTCCGGATGCAGCTGTGCGGCACCCGGTTCCAGCGCCCGCACGGCGCCGACCACCGCCGGCAGCTCTTCGTAATCGATCGCGATGAGCTCGGCCGCGTCCGCGGCCTGGGCGGCGGTTTCGGCGATCACGATCGCCACCGGCTCGCCCACATGGCGCACCGTGCCGCGCGCCAGCGCCCAGCGCGGGGGCAGCGCCATCTTCTTTCCGTCCTTGCCGGTGATGATCCACAAGGGCTGCATCGGCCGCACGCCATCGGCCGCCATGTCGGCACCGGAGAGCGCCGCAGCCACTCCCGCCGCCGCCGCGGCCGCACCGGTCTCGATGCGCGCGATCCGCGCATGTGCGTGCGGCGAGCGCAGGATGTGCATCCACAGGGCGCCCGGCAGCGCCAGGTCCGCCACGAACCGGCCCTGCCCGGTGAGGAACCGCCGATCCTCCTTGCGCCGGACCGCCGCCCCGATGCCCTGGTTCTTCGTCACGTGTCGCTTACTGCAGCTCTTCGCGGATCAAGTCCAGCTTCTCGTACACCGCCTTGTCGGTGACGATGAAGAGGTCGGCGTCACCCGAGAGCGCGGTGTGCTGGGCGAAGGTCCAGTGCGGGATCGAGAACACGTCGTGCTGCGCCCATTCGAAGGAGTGATCGCCCACGGTCGAGCGGCCTTCGCCCGACACGACCAGGCACACCGCATTCCACGTGCCCCGCCGCGGCCGCGTCGCCTGGCCGCCTGCGAGCCGGACCGCGTAGCAGTCGAGGGTCGGCATGACCGGCCCGCCGGTCAGCGGATTGACGTAGCGGACTGTGCGCGCGCCATCCGCCCCCGGGGCGGTGGCGGCAAGCAGCCGCCGCGTGGCGGCACCGGGATAGCGGTATTTCGGCGAGATCGGCTGCGGCCGCTGGTCGCCGGACACCAGACCCGCCGCGTCCCACAGGCGCTCCTCGCCTTCGTCGACCTGCCAGAAGTCGTTCGCCTGGCGGCTGCCGGGTTCGAAAAAATTGGCGTCGAGCGCGTTGATCAGCGGCATGTTGGCGGCATCGAACCAGATCGTGCGTTGCCCGCTGTCGTTGATGTGGCCGTGCCAGCACATCGGCGGCGTGAGGATGAGGTCGCCCGGCTCCATGGCGCAGCGGCGGCCGTTGACGATGGTGGCCGCACCCTCGGCGCGGGTCGAAAAGCGGATCGCCGCGGCGACGTGCCGGTGCGGCACCGCCTTGTCGCCTGGCTCGAGCACGGTGAACGCCCCGATCAGGTTGCTGGTGGTGGCGGTCGCTCCGCCGAACGCCGGGTTGACCATGATGATGGCCCGGCGCTCCACGTCCTCGATCGGCACTTCGGCGGCCGCGCGCCGGGTGAGGGGCTCGATGTCGCGCCAGCGCCAGTGCATCGGCGCGTCCTGTGCGGCCGGATGGATCGGCGTGATCTGCTTGTAGCGCGTCCACAGCGGATGGAGCCGCGCCTCTTCGAGGGCGGCGATCAGGCCTGCATCGCGGCGTGCGCTGTCCATCACCAGCTCTTCCCGCGCCGCTCGTCCAATTTATAGTCCCGCACCACCTCGGCGACGCGGATGCGGAAGTCCCGGAACACGCTCTCCTTGCCTTCGCGCTGGGCCATCTGGTGCCCCATATGCGTGCGCCAGGCCTTGATCGCCGCCTCGTCGCGCCAGAACGACAGCGACACGTATTTCCCCTTGTTGGTCAAGCTCTCGAAGCGCTCGACCGAGATGAACCCGTCGATCTTTTCGAGCTCCGGCTTGAGCTGCGCCGCCAGGTCGAAATAGCGGTCGGCGCGTCCGTCAGTCGGCTCCACCTCGAAAATCACCGCATACATGCGTCCACTCCCGCGTCCGTTGCCGGTTTGGTCGCACCATCCGGCGTAAAGTAACTGTCACATTCACCATTCTAATTTGATCACATCCGGAGACAAACGTCCGTGGGCAGCTTGGTTTATTTCCCCTATTAGTTAACGAAATGCGCCGTTGCTGATCGAACGATTAATGCGTTACGTTACGGGCTTAGCAGAAAGCCGATATGTTCATGACTCACGCGTCCGATCCCGCCCAAGTCACGTGGCGGAAGCTGTCGCGCTCCGAACTCGACAAGATCCTCCACGCCCACTTGCTGTTCCGCGCCGCGCGGACCGGCGGCCGGCGCGCGAATCTCTCCTATTGCGATCTGTCCGGGCTCGACCTGTCGGGCCGCGACCTCTCCGACGCCGACCTGACGGCCACGCGCTTTCGCCAGGCGCGCATGGTCGGCACGAAGCTGAACAATGCGATCCTGTTCGCCGCCGACATGCGCCTCGTGGTCGCCAACGGCATCGACCTCTCGCTCGCCGACATGCGCGGCGCCTGCCTGCGCGGGGCGGACCTCAGCGACGGCAAGCTGCTGCAGGCGGATCTGCGCGAGGGCCAGCTCGTGCGCACCGACACCACCGGCAATCTCGCCCAGATCCGCTTCGAGCCGCTGGCGGCCGAGATGACCGCGGCCTCCATGCCGCGCGCCAATCTCTCGGGGGCGCGGCTGTCCACGGCGTTCGTGGTCCAGGCCGATCTCAGCGACGCCATCCTCAAGAACATCAAGGCGATCCGTACCGACTTCCGCAGCTCGCTGCTGTCGGGTGCGGTGCTGAGCGGCGCCGATCTGTCGCATGCGAATCTCGCCGGTGCGGTGCTGCGCGGCGCCATGCTGGTCGATGCGGAATGGTCGGGCGCCAGCTTTGAAGGTGCTGATCTCGCGGGTGCGGTGGTCGACGCCTCGGCCTACTCGAGCAAGGAACTGTCCAAATCCAATCTCGCGCGCCTGGACCGTTCGGTCGGCGAGCGGCTGCCGCAGATCCTGGCCAGCCACGACGAGTGGGTGCAGTCCGCGAGCCGCTCGGGGACGCGCGCCGACCTGTCGCAGACCTATCTCGCCGAGCGCAATCTGCGCGGCGTCAACCTCGCCGCGGCCGTCCTCAACTGCGCCGTGCTCACCGGCGCCGATTTGAGCGAAGCGCGCCTGGCCATGGCCGACATCGCCTATGCCGACATGCGGCGCGCCAAGCTGATCAATGCCGACCTGCGCGGGGTGAATTTCGACCACGCGATCCTCGAAGAGGCCGACTTGTCCGGCGCCAGCATGACGCCCGTGTCCGGGACCGGTGTGGCGGCCGGCGACCGCACCTGGCAGGCGCGCCTGGACCGCGCCAAGCTCGCCCGCGCCAAGCTGCGCGGCACGATCATGCGCGGGGTGCGGCTGCCCTA
>Ga0335071_10001081_pt1 | contig 29343 bp, 28 predicted proteins | sample Lox_Sample_15_FD_206724 | JGI IMG/M metagenome (GOLD analysis project Ga0335071, IMG submission 206724) | Soil microbial communities from Loxahatchee National Wildlife Refuge, Florida, United States - Lox_Sample_1.5 | ecosystem: Environmental > Terrestrial > Soil > Wetlands | place: USA...
TCCCAAGGCACTCACTGGAAGAAGAAGAGTACCAGACGCTCACTGCCCCGGGCGCGCTATTAAATCCCATGCCCGGCAGCCGCGTTCCGGATGCGTTGCCGCTCCAGAACCTCTTCCGAGCTTGCCAGCTGATCCAGGATGCGTTGCAGCGCGGCGCGGCTCTCCTGGCTTTCCTCGACGAATTTCAACGCCGCTCCTATGCCCATGTCCATCCGCACAACCTCGCCCGTAAGCGACACCGTCGTGTGGTTAACGGAGAATGTCAGCTTGGTCTGCGATCCAGGCAACAGTATCGCGCTGGTTTCAACGTAGCAGCCTCCCAGGCTGACATTGGTCAGAATGCCCATGATCGAAGCGCCATCTCCCACCTGCGCGATCTCCGCCGTCAGCCTTCCCTTCGCGCGCGGATACAGTCGCCGGTTCTTGCGGGTGGGCTGGCTCTGCTTTTGCAAATACATGCGCCGGTCGGCTTCGGTCAGCAGCTTCTCCGCGTCGAGTCCGTCTTCCGGGTACACCGCTTTGCCCACGCTCAGCGAGAGAATGTCTTCGCGGCAAACTTCCATTCCAACCTGATGCACCAGCTCGCGCATTTGCTCCGCTTTGCGCGCTGCCGCTTCCGGCGTCAGCCCCGGCGCGATGACCACGAACTCGTCCCCGCCCATGCGGGCTACATAGTCGTATTCGCGGCTCGTATCTTTCAAGGCATGCGCGAACAAGCGCAGCACCCGGTTCCCCTCCAGGTGTCCGAAGCGGTCATTGATCTGCTTGAAACCGTCCATGTCGCTGACCATCACCGTCAGCGTGGTGTTGTCCCGCTTGCAGCGCGCCAGCTCCCGGTCCAGTTGCAGGAACAGCGACCGCGCGTTGGGCAGGCCCGTCAGGTAATCGGTGGTCGCGGAGTTCTCTGCCTGCTCGTATTTCAGCGCGTTCTCGATCGCGAGCGCCATTTTCGAACTGACGGCCAGCAAGATGCGCAAGTGGTCCGACGTGAAGAAGTCCTTGTCGGCGTGATACAACGCGACCACGCCCACCACGCCCTGCAGCCCTTCCAGCGGTACCGCCAGCGCCGAACTCAGTGTGCTGTACTTCGAGGGATCGTTCAGATACCCAGGCTCGACCGAAGGATTGCCGTTCAGAATCGGCTTCAGATTCTGTGCCACCCAGCCCGACAAGCCCTGCCCGATCGGAATCCGCAGCGAGGCGAACAACCGGAAATTGTCTCCGTTTACGTATTCTGGCACCAGCTCGTCGCCATGGCGCACATAGATCGCGATCGCGTCGTACGGCACCAGCGCGCGCAGTTTGACCGAAAATACCGAGAGCGTCTCGCCTAGGCTGAGCGAGGCGCCCAGATCCTGACTCAGTTCAAACAACGTCTGCGCTTCCTGCCGGGCCGCGGCAATGGAACTCAGGAAGCTGCGATCCGAATACTGGCCGGGCTTGCCCGTCACCGCAAAGCCTGCTGCCGGCTCCACGGCGCGGTCCATCTTCACTTCCGTGGAGAGCTTTGCCAGCCCCAGGCTCTCGATCCGCTCGCGCACCAGCTGCTCCAGCTGCGGATACCGCTTCTCCAGTACGCGCACGACCTGCGGATCGAACGACTTGCCCGACTCCTCTTCCAGCCGTGCCATCGCCTCTTCAAGCGGCAGGGCGCGCCGGTATTGCCGGTCCGATGCCAGTGCATCGAGGAAATCCACCGCCGCCAGAATGCGGGCCCCGATCGGAATCTGCGTCTTGCGAAGTCCCAGCGGATAACCCGAGCCATCCCATTTCTCGTGGTGCGCCCGCACGATCGGCACCACCGGATACGGGAACCGCACGCGCTCCAGAATCTCCGCGCCCACCACCGGGTGGATCTTCATCTTCTCGAATTCTTCCGGCGTCAGCCTCCCCGGCTTGGAAATGATGTGTTCCGGAATCGCCAGCTTTCCGATGTCATGCAGTAACGCCGCGGCCTGCAATGCTTCCCGTTCCTCAGACCCGACTTTCAGCTCCTTGGCCACTTCCAGTGCGTAAATGCGGACCCGCTGCAGGTGATCATGCGTGGTTTGATCCTTTGCTTCGATCGCCAGCGCCAGTGCTTCGATCGTCCGCATGTGCAAGTCGGCGATCTCTTCCACATGCCGCTTCTCGTCTTCCAGTTTCCCCAGGTACAGCCGGTAGGACCGGTAGATCAAGTAGACAATGGGTAGGATCAACAGCGACGTTTGCCAGTCGGTGAAATCGTGCAGCCAGCTCATCATTCCGGCTACACCCGCTCCGACCAGGTAGTACGGAAAGCTCCAGAAATAGCACCCGGCCCAAATCTTGCGCAGCGATTTCCGCTCGGTCAGCGAGATCACCGCCGCCACCGGCACGGTGTTCGCGACGAAGTACACGCATGCCGCCATAAACAGCAAGGTCGACGGATTCTTAACCGCGTGCTGGAAGAGAGGATAGCGGTAGGCGGCAAACGTCGCTCCAATGGCCAGAGCGGTCGAGCACACGTTGAAGGCAACTTGAATCGGAACCGGCCGGTCCCGATCAAAACACTGCACGACAACCGCGGCGCAGCCCAGCGCCATGGTTTCCGAGAAGCTCAGCTCCAGCACCCCCAGCAGAAGGAATAGGAAATTCACCGACATCGTGCCCGTGATTCCCGGCAGGTTCACCTTCAGCCGCGACGCCACCAGCGCGATGACCAGGTAACAGATGAATTTCAGCGGATCCCGGCTCTGCCCGTGCAGAACGGTGTAGGTCAGGACACTGGTGCCGCACAGCACGACCACCGCGATGAAGAAACGGGCGCCGGCATTCATCTCCCTCCAGGAATGAGGGCGACCTTCCATGCTTGTGCAGTCTCCTACCCGGGAGCCCAGCGTGCGGTTCCCAGACAAAAAGCGGGGGAAATTTATTGATAACAGGGCGCTGACAGCGCAGCAAAGAATCTGACCTTTGGGAGGAAACTTCCGTAACCTGCGCGTGTAACAGTTTGGTCTTGACGCATTGAAGACAAAGCCCTTACGAGATTGGCTGGTAACTCGGGCCGCGGCCCGTAACCGCGTCTTCTCCCCATGCCCAACCCCCCGAATAACACCACCGCCCGGGGGGGGCTCCCGGGCGGCAGCGTGCATAGGGTCCTCGGCGAGCGAGCGCCTCGAACCGGGGTTACGACAGGAAGAACTCTTTCGCGATCGAGCTCCACTCTTTGTCCGGAATCTGCTCCGTCAGGTTGTCCATTGCCACTCCGCCATCCTGCGCCAGGGCACCCAGCATCATGGGCATCTTTCTCTGCAGACGTCCGGCCGATTCCTCCGTCCACCACCGGGCCAGTGCTCCACCCAGCAGATTGCGGAAGTTGGTCTTGGCATCGGGCGACTGTACCGTCACCAGCCAGCCTTCGCCGTAGGGGTCTTTTTTCGCCAGCGTGGCGTCCTGTGTGACCGCGTCGTTGATGTCAGCGATGCTGCCTTCGATCGGCGACACCATATCCACGGAAGCGCCGTCGCGGAAAATCGTCGCGATCTTCTGGCCCTGCCGGATCCACTGCCCGCGCTGCGGCAGAACGATGCGCTCGACTTTACCAATCAGCTTCGAAGCGAAATCGTCCATGCCCACGCGCACCAGGCTTGGACTTTCGTTCAGCGCCCAGGTGTGGCCGGGGTGATAACGCAGAGTTTCGGGGACTTGAAATCCGCCGACCACCCCCGGTTTCGGCTGCGCTTCGCGCTTCGCGGCAACCAGCGCAGGCTGCGTGACGACTTTCTTGCGGCTGTAGAAATGATCGATAAGAAGGAACGTTGCGAATGTTAGAAGAACCAGGATGACTGTCATAACCCACCTCGTTCGAGGGCTCTTTCTGTTGAGGCCGCTCGCCACTCTTCCTAAAGGCACTCCCCATGCCAAAGCCGCAAGGCATCGTGTTTTTCGGAGATCATCCGTTATCTTCATGAAAACGCAATTGTTCCTAGGCTGAGCCAAGCCGGCGGCGCAATTTCTTGCTGAGTACGACAACAGTCAATTGTTGAGAATCGCAGCAGTCAGATCCGCCGTGAGTCCACACGCCGCGGTGTGAGAGCAGTGGAAGTGTTTGAGCAATCTCAGGTTACAGAGCATTGCTCTGAGTGCTGCACTTCGCAACGGTACAAGATGAACATCGCAACGGATCGACGCTGCCTTCCCCGGTTTCTCTGCCTTGGGTGCGAAACGCGCCTCGGCACCACCGGACCCATCACTTCACCCAAGTCCAGACAGAGGCAAAGGGCTGTCTTGTTTTCGAGATGAACGGTTCCCGCAGCGACTGGTTGCCGATGCGAACTCAAAATTCCTGCGAACCTCACATCGACTCGCATCGTATAAAGACAAAGGGTTAGTCTGTTTGACTTGGCTGGGGGCCCAGCCTAACATCGAGGCACCCTCCTGGAGCGTTCTTCTCCTATGATCGGGCAGACCGTCTCGCACTATCGCGTGCTCTCCCAACTTGGCGGCGGCGGCATGGGTGTGGTCTATGAGGCGGAGGACCTTAACCTCGGCCGACGTGTGGCCCTGAAGTTCTTGCCGCCTGAGACGGAAAAGGACCCTGGAGCTCTCGATCGCTTCCAGCGGGAAGCTCGTGCGGCCTCCGCTCTGAATCATCCCAACATCTGCACCATCTACGAGATCGGAGAGGATCAGGGCCGTCACTTCATCGCTATGGAGCTCCTGGAGGGCCAGACCCTGAAGAACACGATCCATGGCCAGCCCATGGAGCTTGACCGGTTCCTCGAACTTGGTATTCAGATCGCCGATGCGCTCGATGCAGCCCACGCCAAAGGCATCATCCATCGTGACATAAAGCCCGCAAACATCTTCGTGACACACCGCAATCAGGCCAAGATCCTGGACTTCGGCCTCGCCAAGCGCGCTGTCCAGCCCTCGGTCTATGCCGCAGCGACGGTCGGCAACACCGCCACCATCGATCAGCCTTTTCTTACGAGTCCCGGATCGACGGTCGGCACTGTTGCCTACATGTCTCCGGAACAGGCCCGCGGCAAGGACCTGGACACACGTACCGACCTCTTTTCTTTCGGTGCGGTACTGTACGAGATGGCGACCGGCTCAATTCCGTTCCGTGGCGACACCTCCGCCGTCATCTTCGAAGCCATTCTCAATCGGCCGCCCACGCCGCCAGTTCGCCTCAACCCCGACCTGCCGCCGCAGCTCGAAGAGATTTTGACGAAACTCCTGGAGAAAGACCGCGAACTCCGCTATCAGAGTGCTGCCGAGGTTCGGTCCGACCTCAAGCGCCTGAAGCGTGACTCCGATTCCGGCACGATCCTCGCGGCCTCCGGCTCGTCCGCCTTCAATCGCCGCCATGTTCCCGCGAGGCGCAAGTTGCCGGGCTGGCTCATTCCCGTAGTGCTTGTCGTCATTCTTGCCATCGGAGTGGGTTTCGTCTTCCTGAAGCGGGGCCGCGCCCTCACTGATCGCGACTCGATCCTCATTACCGACTTCGTGAACCTGACCGCCGATCCGGTTTTCGATGGAACCCTGAAGAAAGCGCTCGCCGTCGATCTCGGCCAATCGCCCTATCTCAACGTCTTTCCCGAGCAGAAGGCGCGGCAGACGCTGCAATTCATGGGACGCGGTCCCGATGAACGAATCACTGCCGACATCGGACGCGAAATCTGTCTCCGCGACGGCATCAAGGCCATGCTCACCGGCAACATCGCCAGCCTGGGCAGTGACTATGCCATCACCATCGAGGCCATCCAGGCCAGCACCGGAGAAACTCTCGCCCGCCAGCAGGTTCAGGCCGGCCGCAAAGAAGAAGTCCTGAATGCCTTGCATCGGGCAGCTACCGACCTGCGCGGCCAACTCGGCGAGTCTCTCGCGTCGGTGCAGAAGTACGACATGCCGCTCTCTCAGGCCACCACGTCTTCGCTGGAAGCGCTGAAATCGCTGAGCATGGGAGACAACAAGCACGCGATGGGCGACGAACTGGGAGCCATCCCTTATTACCAGCGCGCTATCGAACTCGACTCCAACTTCGCGATGGCCTATGCCCGGCTCGGCGCCGTCTACAACAACCTGGGACAAACGCAGTTGTCCGAAGTCAATCGCCAGAAGGCGTTCGAGCTCCGCGATCGTGCGAGTGAGCGCGAGAAGCTCTACATCACCTCGCACTACTATGCCGACAGCGGGCAACTCGACAAAGGCATCACCGCGCTCGAGATGTACCGCCAGACGTATCCGCGCGACTCTATCCCGCACAACAATCTTGCGGCCATCTACAACCAGTTCGGACAGTTCGACAATGCGCTCCTCAATGCCCGCAGTGCCGTCGAACTCGATCCCGACTCGCTCAGTGGATATGAAAACCTGGCACAGGCCTATTCCGGCCTGAATCGCTATGAAGAGGCCAGAAAAACGCTCAGCATTGCGCTGCAGCGAAAGGGGTTTGCCAGCACCATCCACATCATGCTGGCGAACCTCGATTGGGCCGAGGGGAAAGATGCCGAAATGGAGAAAGACCTTCAGAACGCGGCATCCACGCCCGACGGTGAAGTGGCGGCTGTTTCATTCCGCATGGGCGTCGCCTCCGCCCGTGGCCGGGTCAAACTGGCCCGCGATCTCAATCGCCAGGCCTCAGATGCACTTGACCGGCTCCACCTTCAGGGACGCGCCGACTATCAGGCCCAGATGGCAGGATTCGAGGCCTACATCGGGAATCGCAACGAGGCGCTCAAGGACGCCAACGAAGCCCTGCGGGCTTCGCGCACCTTCTCCGTTTTGTGGAATTCGGCGCTGGCCCTGGCCATGGCTGGACAGCAGCCGCAAGCCCTGCAAATCGCCGACGAGATCCAGCGTACGCGCCTCACCGACACGGTCGCGCAGAACGTCGCTGTTCCCATGATTCGCGGACTTGTCGGTCTGATGCAGGCGAATCCCGCGAAAGCCGAACCGGAAAAGGCGATCGACCTTCTGAATTCGGCGGCGGTGTATCTTCGTGCCAGCTCCGGTGTCTACTTCTGTCGCGGATTGGCTTACTTTCAGGCCGGCCGTTATTCCGAAGCCGTCCAGGATTTCCAGAAGATCGGAGAGTTGAAGTCCCGCGGGCCCGACGTTATGATTCCCGGCGCCCAGCTCGAACTGGGACGCTTGTACAGCAAACAGGGCGACATTCCCAAGGCTCGCATCGCCTACCAGAACTTCCTCGCCATCTGGAAAGACGCCGATCCCGACGTGCCCCTGCTGATCAAAGCGAAAGCCGAGTACGCCAAACTGCGGTAGAACTTGGCCATCAGGATCGCGATTCACAGCGCATCGGTTGGAAGCAAGCCAACTTGATCTTCCATTCGCACCACCGACACCTGCGCATCTTTCGGTGAGTACCGGACCCGGATATTCTGCCCCTTCCAGCGCCGTTCTTGCGCGCTTGCTTTTTTCTCGCTGCGGGACACCACTTGAAAGTGCCCGGAAAAGAATTGCGAACCGACGCTGTACGAATACGCGATGTCGGTCCGCCAAACCAAATCGACCTGATGGCTCGAGACGGATTCCACCTTCCCAAAGGCATCGGGCCAAACGCTGGCGCTTCGCTTCCGCAGCCACAGCGTAACTCCCGCTCCTGACGCGAAAACAAAGATGAGCAAGTCGCGGGCGAGCCCAAGCCACCACAGCGAATCAACGCTCATCGCTTCTCCAGCGTCGGGAGCAACCGGCGCTACTGCAGAAAGATCACCAGCACTCGGCCGTCCGACTCATACCCCCCGCCGGTGGCGTTGTGCGCGTCTCGTACCGGATCCGAGGGCGTGAAGTAGGTGATCGTCTTCACGGCCCCCGCCTGCTGCAAGGATTGACCGATGTTGTCGCGCTCGCCATCCACCTTGGGGTCGATCTTGTGCGTGACTTTCCCGTTGCGCTGGTCTTTCTCGAAACCGATGTCATGCGTGCCTGCGCCGGCCCACACCTGCTGCCCCTGATAGGTCAGCGACGATTTCCAGATACGGAAGTGGTGCCGGCTCGCCACCATCGCATACGGCTCCGCCATCTCGTAACCATAGTCCTGAACGCGTCCGAAAAGGTAAAGCTTGCTCATGGGCATCTGCAGGTAATCCTGTTTCTGCGTGGCCATGAGAATCGCCTTTGCAACCGCGCCCGGTGTCGACGTATCGGCGACATGCCAGTTCGCGGCCGCCAGCGCGTCCTGGACCTGCTTCTCCGAGCCGATGAGCACGAAGTTCACCATGTCCCCGGGGTTCTGGAACTCGTCGCTGACGCGTCGCGGGAGCGACTGCAATTCCTTGGTCAGTGCCCCATCCAGCGGCATCCGTGACACCGCCAGACCGCCGGAAACCGGCGCCGCGGTTGTCGCGCCTCCCGCGGCGGCGCTGGCGCTCACGTTTGCGTCCGACGCCATCGTCTGATTCTGTGCTTGCTCGGTTTTCGCTCCGCCCAGCTGTCCATTCATCCATATCTGCGCCGCGCTGGCCAGCTTTGACTTGATCGATGCCGTTTCGTTCCCGGCTCCCGGCACGACGTGCACTTTGACCGAAAACTTTCCTTGACATGATGCTGCGCCACTCAGATTCGAGCTGAAGTAAAGGCGTCCCTCTTCTGCCGCCTTCAAGTGCCGTTCTGCTCCGACGAACACCGGCGTCTCCGCCTTCTCCTGCAATTTGGCGATCAGCGCACCCGGCAACCCGGATTCCAGCGGCAGCCTGCCGGGATTCGCCCCCGCCGTCCCCTGCGGATCGCAGGCCCGGTCTCCGCTGTCGGTTCCTGTGGCCGAGATTTGCAGGAGATCGCCGGGATGCAGATCGATTCCCGAATCCGTCCACGCCTGCGATGGGGTGACTTCGATCGTCTTGTCGAAGGGTGCTGCAATGGTCTGCGTGTTCGACGCCGTCTGACTGTGCAGCAATGAACCGAGAGTCAGCACGAGTCCCAAGGTGACAACATGCTTCATGATCCACCTCGAAATTTAATTATGGTCCCGCCAGCGATGGACCGCAAAGGCCGGTCCCGAACAAAATTCCGAGATCGTAAGCCGCACGAAGCTCTGCTGCTGTTGCTGAGACAACCGCTCTGCGAGATTCGTGGCCCGCTTGCGCCCAGGTGAAGGGGCACCTAAACTTCTTAGATGGCGGAATCGTCCAACTCGAAACTCGGCGCGTCCGACGACCTCGAGGTCGTCCCCGGGTTCGAGCGCGAAAACCTGCAAGGCTGGATCCCTGATCTCGCCACCGAAGCCGATATCCGCGCCGTCATCGAAAAAGCCTTCGACTACCGCGGTGACGTCACCGTCACCCGCAAGGACGGCTCTCAGATCACCGGCTATCTGTTCGACCGCCGCATCGCTTCCACCCTCGCCAACTCAGTCATCCGCCTGATGCTGCCCACCGGCAACGAACGCCCTGCCATCCCGTACTCCGAGATCGCGGGCCTGGCCTTCACCGGACGCGACACTGCCGCCGGCAAAAGCTACGAAGCCTGGGTCAAGAAGTACTGGGAAAAGCGCGCTGCAGGCGAGAAGAATATCTCAATCGAGCCCGAAGCCCTAGAGTAGGGAGCGAGCAGCCGTTTCCTCCACTCGCCGTCCGAGCATGCAGGCGTACTCTGTTGGTTGTCCGCTTTCCTGCCTCGCGACTCGGCAATTACTCCTGCAGCAAGATCGATACCGTTCCAGCCGTCAAGTTCACCACTGCAAGGTCGAGCTTTCCATCGCCGTTGAAATCCGCCGTCACCATTTGATACGGATCACTGCCGGCTGCATAAGGAGAATCCGATGCTTCTGTGAATGTCCCATCGCCGTTTCCAAGCAGCAGCGTAATCGTGCCGTCTCCATAATTCGCGACCGCAAGGTCCACTTTCCCGTCCCGATTGAAGTCTCCCGCTAGGATCGAGTATGGCTGGTTCCCCACCGCAATCGTGGCCGGCGAACCGAACGTTCCATCACCATTCCCCAGCATGATCATCGCCGTGTTGCGGTCATAATCCGTCACCGCGAGATCCAGATTCCCGTCACCGTTGAAATCGGCAGCCACAATCGCGGAGAGGTTTTTCCCAACCGAAACCGGCGAACCACTCCCCTGCGTGAATGTCCCATTTCCCTTACCAAGCGATACAGAGACGCTCGAATAGGGATACGCATCCGTCCCGCCGCTGGCTACAATCACATCCAGTTTCCCGTCTGCATTAAAATCTCCCGTGGCCTCCCCGACTGCGAAACTCAGGGTGTAGAGATTCCCCGCCGTATTGAATGCCCCGCTCCCGTATCCCAAAACGACCGGTGAAACGCCCGTGAATTCGTTTGCCACCGCCAGGTCCAGATTCCCGTCCCCGTTGAAGTCGGCCGGTTGCACATCCGACATCGATCCGCCGAGCGACTGCGCGAATTCCGCCGACGAGAACACGAAAGTTCCGTCCCCGCGGCCCAGGAGAATCACGACAGCCATGTTCTGGAATTCTCCAACCGCCAACCCCAGATGGCCGCTGTTGTTAAAATCGCCCGCCGCGATCGGTCCGGTATAGGGAGAAGCAAAGTTGTCGTAGGGCGGACTCGGCATGCGCATCGGAGAGCCCGCTGCCGGGGTGAAGGTGCCGTCGCCGTTTCCAAGAAACACATACGTTTGCACGTTACCCGCGATGGCGAGATCCGGTTTGCCGTCTTCATTCAAATCGGCAGTCGTGATCCGCAAAGATTCCTGAATCGGTAGCGGAGAACCTGGCGACGCAGCAAAGTGAACCGAGGTTGCGGGACCAGCCACATGAAAATAGGCGGCATTGGACCGGCCGCCGCCCGGCCCCGGATTCACTACCGTTACTGCCGCTGTCGCTGCACTTGCAACCTCCTCCGCTGGCACGATCGCGGTGAGATGGTCGTTATCCGCGAATGTTGTCGCCAGCGAGGCGCCGTTAAAGTCAACCGTCGCGCCGGAGACGAATCCCGCCCCGCTCACGTTGAGTGTGAACTCCGGACTCCCGGGCGAGACTGCTGTCGGCACCAGTTGCTGGTTCAGGAATGGAAGCGGATTTCCCGGTGGAGCGATCGGTTCAATTTTGATGCTCAGAAAACCGTTGCTCGCAAACGAACCGGCCGCGTCATCTGCTATCGCCTCGAAATACCACGTTCCGGCAGCGGTCGGAGTTCCGCTGATGGTTCCCGTCTTCGAATCCATCGTCAGTCCGTCCGGCACCGCACCGCCGATCCTCCATCCGGTGATGATGGGGCCGTTGTACACGCTCCATTGAAAGGGAGCGGTCCCGCCGGTGAGCGTGATCGCCTGGCTGTACGGCACGCCTACCGACCCGTCCGCAAGCGCCTGAAAAGGAATATCTGGGCTGGCGTTTACCGTGATTTGTAGGGAGGCGCTCTTTGTCTTGTCGGCTGCCGACGTCGCCGTGACTGTCGCCTGTTGTCCCCTGGTGATGGCGGTGGTCGGGGGATTATACGTAACTGACAGCCGGGTTGCACCGCTGAGCGTGCCCGGCCCGTTCAAGTTCCATGACACCCCGCTGCTGTCGTTCGCTACCGCCGCCGTGATACTGACCGTCTGCCCCTGATCAATCGTCTGCGGAGAGGAAGGGACGAGGCTCACTGAAATTGGAGGCGGTGCCGACGAACTGGAACATCCGTTCGTGAGCATCGATATCAAAACAACAAACAGGACCACCCAGCAGGAGCGCAGTCGGGGCATAGAATCTCCAACACGATCGTATGAGTTTTTCTTAGTCGTGTTTGCTTAACATTTCAATGACCAAGCGCACTTACTCCTGTGATCGTCATCCTACTCGGGGATAGTTGCCTCGACCTGCCTCAAATGGAGTCGATATCAGCTGAAACGCACCGGCGCAATTGGCGCCCACAGCAAGGTGTTGTCTCGGTCTTCGTCCTACAGGCGCACGCGAACCTCCAAGCCTGCCCCTATGCACAGGCGTGCCACTCAGTGCCCGGGCCAAACTTCCCAACGCCCAACTATCTCTCACGAGGGTGTGGCCTTAACCGCTGGCCTATAATCCTTCCGGGGTGTTCTTTGTGACCAATCGCCTTCGACTCTCTCTCCTGCTGGTTTTGTCTGCCGTTGCTGTCGCACAAACTCAGCCCGCCAAGTTTGACGGAGTTGATCAGTGGAAAACCTCGCTGACGGCGTCGGATATGGCTTCGTTCGAGGCTTTGTATTCTTCCAATCCGCCGGCAAAGTACATCGGCAAAGACCAAAAGCCGGCGCCCGACCTCACTCCGGAAACCGGCTTCTGGAAAGACCTGGTGTCGTCCGGCGCGACCGACTTCGACGTGAACACCGTTGGAGAGCAGGACAAGCCGGGGTTCCATCTTGTCAGCCTGGCAGTCGCGATGAAAGTGAAGACTCCCGACGGTCCGCGCACCCGTTATGTAACCGAAGATCAGGCCTGGCAGCAACAGTCTGATAAGTGGCGCATCGTGGTGGTCAAACACTCCGACCTGAGCAAGATGCGCCCGGCGCTCCAACCCAATCCGCACCTCTATGACAAAGACGCCGACGCCCGCGCGGAAATCAAGGAAGCCGTTGCCGAGGCCGCCAAGAACCACGAGCGTGTGATCCTGGTGTTCGGCGCCAACTGGTGCTACGACTGCCACGTGCTCGACCAGGCATTCCATCAGGCCGACGTCGCTCCGCTCCTGGAAAAGAATTTTCGTGTTGTGCACGTGGATATCGGCGACGATGGCAAGAAAAACAGCGACCTGGCCGCCGAATACAAGGTCCCGCTCGACAAAGGCGTACCTGCGCTCGCTGTCCTCGGTCCCGACGGCAAGCTTCTCTACTCTCAGCAGAATGGCGAGTGGGAATCGGCGCGCTCCATGGACCCCGACGACATCATCACGTTCCTCAACAAGTGGAAGCCCTAGCGGCGATCCGTCTTTGTAGGCTCTGAGTTCCAGACTTTTTGGCTTCCTTGGGCTGCGCCGCCGTAGCCCATGCCGTCCCGCTGTCCTTGTTCGACAACTGAGATCGGGCTTCGCCTGTTTCCGTTGCCCGGGACGCCTTGCAGCGGACTAGAATTCTGCCGTATGCGTTCGCGATTGGAACTGACCCCAATGCAGCGCGCCATTTGGAGCGTCGCTGCGATCGCGCTATTTACCTGGGGTATCGTCGGAGGCCTTACACGCCTTGTCGCTGCTGTCACTGGCTCCTTGCTGATTCTCTATGCTGTCGCAGGTGGCCGGTTCCCCTGGAAGATCAAGTTCAAGGACTACGTTCTGTATATCGCGATCGGGTTACTACTGGTTGCTGTGATGGTCGTTTATACGCTGTACTTGATTCGATTCGGTTAGCTGGCATCATCCGGTATATGCCGGTCTTTTACACCGCTTCCGCGCCATAGTTGGTATACCTTCCCGATTTCACTTCTCAACCCTCCGCCAGCGGCAAGTGACCCTCCCGTACAATGTCTCCCATGCTTGTGCTCGCCTCGGCCTCGCCACGACGCCAGGAATTGCTGCGCAACGCCGGCGTTGCTTTCGAGGTCCAGCCTGCCGACATCGCCGAAGATCCGCTTCCCGGCGAAGGCGCGAAAGCCTGTGCTGAGCGCTTGGCCCGCGAAAAGGCTGAGGCGATCGCGCGCCTTCGCCCGAACAACCCCGTCCTCGGCGCCGACACGGTAGTCGTCATCGACGGCCAGGTTCTCGGCAAGCCCACCGATCCCGCCGACGCCGCCCGCATGCTCCGTCTTCTCTCCGGACGCACACATCAGGTCATCACCGGCGTTTGTCTAGTGGTTGGCGATCAGCGGTCAGTAGCCAGTGAAACAACCTCGGTTACGATGTCCGAGATCTCAGAGAAAGAGATTGCCGGCTACATCGCCCACGGCGAACCCATGGACAAGGCCGGCGCATACGCGATCCAGGGCATCGCCTCGCGCTGGATTCCGCGTATCGAAGGAGACTATAGCAATGTTGTGGGATTGCCGGTGACGCTGGTCTGGCGCCTGCTTCGTGATGCGGGTATGAAATGAAGTTCTAAAGAAGGACAAGGCGGACAAGACTGTCCGCCCCAGATGCTACGACTTCTTTTCGGCGCTTTCTTCGCCTTCCTTCATTGACGACTTGAAGTTCCGGATGCCTTCGCCTAAGCCCTTGCCCAGATCGGCCAGCTTGCTCGGACCAAAGATGAGCAGCGCGACAGCCAGTAGAATCAACAGTTCCGGCAACCCGATTTTTCCACCAAACATAAACTACCTCCAAGGGGTTGCCCAGCGCCCAAGCATGCACCGTACCTGGAAGACCCCAGCTAGATTCTAGGTGAGTGTAGGGCCCGAGTCAAAGCGCGCTCTGCAATCGTCGTCACTTGAGCGCGTGATGGCGATCACAACGGGCGAGAACCTCGCCTGCAGGCCACGCCTATGCCGATTCGATCAGTCCTGCCACCAGCGTCGCCCGCCGTGGCAACTCCGAAATCACGATATGTTCGTGCACCGCGTGCGCCCCGTCGCCCACGCCTCCCAGGCCGTCCAGCGTCGGGATCCCCAGCCCAGCAGTGAAGTTCCCGTCCGACCCGCCTCCGACAGCCGCCTCACCGAGCTTCCATCCCAGGTCGCGCGCAATCCGGACCGCCTTCTCGTACAAAGCCGCCACTCCTGCATTGCGCTCCATCGGAGGACGGTTCACACCGCCCGTCACCTCGACCTTGCACTTGCGGTTGAACGGTCGCAGGCCCCGCATCTTCCTGTCGATCCCGGCTGCGTCCTTCATGCGAGCAATACGCACATCCACCTGCGCCAACGCTTCCGCCGGAACCACGTTCGTCCGTGACCCGCCGTTGACGACACCGACATTCACCGTCAAGCCCTTCTTCAGGTCCGTAAAGCTCGTGATCCTTTCAATCTGCCGCGCCAGTTCGACGATCGCATTCACGCCCTTCGCAAAATCCAGACCCGCGTGCGATGCCCTCCCCGTGACCTTCACCTGGTACTCGCCCACTCCCTTGCGTGCCGTCTTCACAGCGCCCTCGCGCCCGTAGGAAGGCTCCAGCACCAGCACCGCGGCCGACTTTTTCGCCAGAGACTCCGTGATGGCGCGGGAGGAATCGCTCCCGACCTCTTCGTCCGATACGAGCAAGACCGTCACGGGACGCGGCAACTCTCCATGCCACTCTTTCAGTCCCGCCAGCGCGTGCAGCATGCAGGCGATGCCCGACTTCATGTCGAGCACGCCCGGCCCGGTCAGTTTGTCCCCGTTCTCGCGGCACGGCATTGTGGCCAGCGTTCCCAGCGGATATACCGTGTCGTAGTGTCCCAGCAGTAGCACCGGCTTGCCGGAGGCCTTTCCCGCGAAATCCGCCTGAAGGTGGTTGCCGAAATCTTTCACCGCATGGACTTTGACTGCTCCACCGAGTGCCGCAAACTTCGCGGCCGCCACTTCGCTGAAGCGGTCGACGCTGACCTTGTTGTCGCTGGGGGATTCGATCTCAACCAACTCGCGGATGGTGGCAACGATCTGGTCGCGCCGCTGCGTGAAATACGCCAAGCTAAGCTTGGCTTCGGATGTATCGTGTGCCGTCCCTGCGGGACTCATTCGTTCCCTTTGCCTTACCCAGCGCTTAACGCGCTGGGCTTTCGTATTCCGCTGCTACGCAGCTGTGGTCAAAATTACCCTGGGTTCAATTCTGCAATCTGACTTCTGCATTCTGCAATGCTCTTGCGTGCGCTACAGTATAATCTTCGCTTCTAAAGAATCTGCATGACCGACACGGCCACAACGGTAACCGACACGCCCGCGGGGTTGAAAGCGCCGATGGATATCGGCGAAATCTTCAAGATTCTCCCTCACCGGTATCCATTCCTCCTCATTGATCGGGTCGTTGAACTCGAGCGCATGAAGCGCATCGTGGCGTTGAAGAACGTGACTATCAACGAGCCGTTTTTTCAGGGACACTTTCCGGAAAAGCCCATCATGCCGGGTGTGCTCATCGTGGAGGCGATCGCCCAGGCCGGCGGTCTTCTTTTACTGACAGAAGTTCCCAACCGCGACGAGATGCTCATGGTCTTCACCGGAATTGAGAAGGCGCGCTTCCGGCGTCCCGTGGTTCCCGGTGACCAGGTGCGGATCGAGGTAGAGGTGAAGGCTTGGCGGATCACTGCCGCTCGTCTTGAAGGCAAGGCGTACATCGGAGAGAAGGTTGCCGCTGAGGCGACCGTGACCTGTCGTCTTGTGCCGCGTGCGATCGGCACGGCGAATGCAGCGGCTGAGTAGAGCGAATTCCTGTTTCTGACGTGTCACTGGCCACTGTATGTCCATCCACCCGACCGCGATTATTGACCCGAACGCCCGAGTTCACCCCACCTGCAAGATCGGCCCCTACTGTGTGATTGGCCCCGGTGTCGAACTTGGTCAAGGTTGCCACCTCGTCTCCCACGTCGCCCTCGAAGGCCCCACCAAGATCGGCGCCGACAACGGCTTCTTTCCTTTTGCCTCGATCGGCATGGCGCCGCAGGACCTGACCTACGCCGGCGAACCCACGCGGCTGGAAATCGGCAACCACAACGAGATTCGCGAGTACGTCACCATCAATCGCGGGACGGTGAAGGGTGGCAGCGTGACCCGGGTCGGCGATCACAACCTGATCATGGCCTATACCCACATTGCGCACGACTGCCAGATCGGCAGCCACATCATCATGGCGAATGCCGCCACGCTCGGTGGACACGTCACCGTAGAAGACTGGGCGAACGTCGGTGCTCTTTGTCCGATTCATCATTTTGTGCGGATTGGAACGCATTCGATCATCGGTGGCGGAAGCACCATCACACAGGACGTGCTGCCCTTTTCCAAGACCTCAGCCGAACGCGGTACGCATGCATACGGATTGAACTCGATCGGCCTCGAGCGCCGCGGCTTCACCCAAGAGCGGATCAAGAAGCTCCATCATGCCTATCGCGTGCTCTTGGCGTCGAAACTCAATACGTCACAAGCTTTGGAAAAGTTGAAGGCGGAAAATGATCGCGGAGAGGACGTGGATCGGCTGATCCGATTCATCGAAGAATCGCAACGAGGAGTGATCAAGTAGCGGGTGGTGCCTCATTGGACGGGTCGCACGGCAAAAACTGACCACTGGCCACCGACCACTGAAACTATGAAACTTGGCCTTATCGCCGGCAATGGAACATTCCCCTTTCTTGTGCTCGATGCCGCTCGCGCCCAGGGTTACGAAATCGTCGTGGCCGCCATCAAGGAAGAAACGTCTCCCGAAATCGAAAGCAAGGGAGCAACCTCCGTCCACTGGCTCTCTCTCGGCGAACTTTCCAAGCTGATCGACACCTTCAAAGCCGAAGGTGTCACCCGCGCCATCATGGCCGGACAGGTCAAGCACAAACAGATCTTCTCCAGCATCAAACCCGACTGGCGCCTCGCTAAGCTGCTGCTTTCGCTCGGCACGCGCAACACCGACTCGTTGCTGGGCGCGGTCGCCAAGGTCCTCGCCGACGAAGGCATCATGCTGGAGAACTCAACGGCGCTGCTTGAGCCTCTGCTGGCGAAGTCGGGGGTGCTCACCAAGCGCGCTCCGACAGAGCAGGAGCGCAAGAACATCGACTACGGGCGCGCTGTCGCGCGCCACCTTGCGCAGTACGACATCGGCCAGACTGTCGTCATCGCCGAATCCGCCTGCGTCGCGGTCGAAGCCATGGAAGGCACCGACGCTGCCATCGAACGCGCTGGACAGATCATGCGCTCGCTCGACGGCGACGCTTCCACCCTCAGCCGCGCCCTCACGATTGTCAAGATTGCGAAACCGTATCAGGACCTGCGCTTTGACGTCCCGGTAGTCGGGGTGAAAACGATCGAAGTCATGCGGAAAGCTGGAGCCACCTGCCTCGCCGTCGACGCTGGCCGTTGCCTGCTGCTCGACGGCAATGCCATCATTGAAGTGGCCAACGATGCGCAGGTATCGGTCGTGTCAGGGTAGTCTAGACTCTACGCAGCCGGTGAGTGAGAGGAGGTGCCCATTGTCCGAAACCGCCCGCATTGCCGATCAACTCCAGCGCGCTTTCCGCGGACCGGCCTGGCACGGCGATTCTCTCCTCGAGATCCTCGAAGGGGTCACAGCCGCCCAGGCCTGTGCCCGCCCCATCAAACACGCCCATACCATCTGGGAACTGCTGTTGCACGTCACCGCCTGGGACTGCGCTGTCCGCCGCCGCCTGGCGGGCGAACCGGTGTCGCTCGAAGGCGACAAGAATTTTCCTCCCGTCATGGACACGAGCGAAGCTGCCTGGCGCCGCGCTCTCGAGCACGCCAAGCGAGCGCACGACGATCTCGTGACTGCCGTCGCCTCCTTCCCCGACGAGCGTCTCGGAGACAAGGTGCCCGGCAAGTCCAGCGAGCCCGACTGGTACAACTTCTACTACATGCTGCAGGGCGTCGTGCAGCACGAACTCTACCACGCCGGCCAGATCGCGTTACTCAAGAAGGCCCGCTGACTCGCCCTCCAGCGGAGTCAGGATTTCCACTTCCCCAGCGAGCGCCGAAGCTGCGACAATATCGTTTCCAGTCCTGCACCGGAGCAAGCATCTGAGCAACGAGTCTCCCGTCAATGTTGCCGTGGTGGGTGTTGGCGCCTTCGGCCGCAACCATGCCCGCGTCTATCACCAGCTCCAGCAAAGCAGCGCGGTCCGGCTCGTGGGTGTCGTCGACCCCAATACCGCTCGCGCCGATAGTGTCGCCGTCGAGTTCGGATGCAAGGCTTTCGGGTCGGTCGAGCAGATGCTCACCACGCACAGCGAGGTCCAGGCCGTCTCCGTTGCCGTGCCAACGGTTCATCATCTGGAAGTGTCGCGGGCCCTCATGGAGGCCGGTGTCGATGTGCTCATCGAGAAGCCGTTGGCGTCCACGCAGACCGAGGCCAATGAGCTGATGCTCCTGGCAAAGAAGCACCATCGGATCGCGCAGGTCGGACACCTCGAGCGATTCAATCCGGCGGTACGCGCGACTCTGCCTCTGCTCACCCAACCGATGTTCTTCGAAGTTCACCGCCTGAGCGTGTTCACGCCCCGCTCGCTTGATGTCGATGTCGTCCTCGACCTGATGATCCATGACCTCGACATCGTCCTGGCCTTCGCCCGCTCGCCGGTCAAGGAGATCCGCGCTGTCGGCCTGCCCATCCTCTCCGGCAAGGTCGACATCGCGAATGTGCGCGTGGAATTCGAATCCGGATGCGTCGCTAACTTCACCGCCAGCCGCGTCTCGACCGAGCGCGTCCGCAAGTTGCGCTTCTTCCAGCCGGGACAATACATCTCCATCGACTACGGCCGTCAGGAAGTCCTCGTTTTCTCCGTAGGCGATGCCGCTGGTCCCGCTGCGCGGCCGAGCGTGAACCCGCAGATTCATGTAAACAAGCTTGCCATCACCTCCGAAGAACCGCTTCTGGCTGAGATCAAGGCCTTCCTGCACTCCGTCCGCGACCGCAGCCAGCCGCTGGTGTCGATCGAAGACGGCGGGCATGCCCTCGAACTGGCGCTCGCAATCGAGGCCGCCATCAAGCGCCACGCCGGCAAGATCGGCATGGGCGGGTAAGCAAACACTGATTGTTGACTGCTGGTCGCAGGCGTTGCTGGATCGTCGGTCAGAAATCAACAATCGACAATTGTGTTACTCGATTTGCCCTCCCCCAAAGCCCTTGTCCACAAGTACTTGCCTTGTAATCCGGAAAAAGTGCGACAATAGACTCAAGAATCACGGCCGCAACCCGCAATTTACGTATCTTTACGCAACGCAGGGACTTGCGCGTGTCTCTAACCGTTTATAGTCGTCTCTGATGTCCGTGACGCAAATCCCGCCGCGCAATTCACAGGGCCCGCCGCCTCCGCCACCCCCGCCGGGGCAGCGCGACCTCTTCGAAGCGCAGCACTGGGAATCGGCCTACCGTACCTTCAACCCGGACCACGTTCCCCACCTGCTGATCCAATTGCAGGACGATCTCTCCCGCGCCCGCAAGCGCGAAGCGCTCTGGCTGTCCGTGGTTCTGCACCTTCTCATCGTGGTTCTCCTGATCAACACAGAGAAGATCATGGGCCTCATGCCGCGCCGCACCCTGGTCTTGCCGAACGCGATCGACCTCGAAAAGCAGAAGGACGCAACCTACCTCGAGCTCCCGCCCGACGAACAGAAAACCACTCGCAGGCCTGACTCGAAGATCATTTCCGATAAAGATCGCGTCGCCACCAGCAAAGCTCCGCAAATCGACCGGGAAGAGTTGAAGAAGCTCCTTGAGAGTTCGCGCCCGGGACGGCCAGAACCGGCAGGCCCCGCGCAGGGAATGCCGCCCCCACAGGTCGCTCAAAACCCCGCTCCGCAGCCGCCCCAGGAAAACCAGCAGGCTGCTCCGAATTCCGGATTCGCGAAACCTGACGACAATAGTCAGGTTGCACAACTGCGTGCTCCCGCGGCGGGCGCCGCCCCGCGCCCGAGTTTTTCTACGCCTACATCGGCCGGATCGGCCATTGAACAAGCGGCGCGCGCGGCCGCGGCCAACCGTGGCAACTACGGCGGCGGCGACTCCGGCGACTACGGCCTCAGCCAGGGTCGCGGCTCCGCGAAGGCCCTCGACCAGGCCGAAATCCTCACCGACACGATGGGCGTCGATTTTGGCCCCTACCTCGCCCGCATCACCCAGGTCGTCCGCAGCAACTGGTACAACGTGATGCCGCCTTCGGTTTATCCCCCGCTTTTGAAGCAGGGCAAAGTCTCGATTGAGTTCGTGATCCTTAAAGATGGAAAAGTCAGCGGCATGGTGCTGCATTCCCCTTCCGGCGACGTGGCCCTCGACCGCGCCGCCTGGGCCAGTATTACCGCCTCAAACCCCTTCCCACCGCTTCCCAAGGAGTTCCCCGGCCAGGTACTGGGCTTGCGTTTCTACTACTTCTACAATATCGACAAGATTGACTTGAGGTAGCGGGCATTGCCTCCGATTCGCTACCATAGAAGCCAGGGTCGCGTGCATCCTGCATCCAAATAACTTATGAAAATTCTCCGCCTTCTCGTTGTCTTTCTCCTGTTCGGTCTGACCGCCGGCGCCGAGGACGTCCCTGCCGCCCTCCGTCCGCCCAAAGGCGCGAGCCTAGCCGTAGTCGTGTTCGAAGATTTGCAGTGCCCCGAATGCCGCCGTGCCGCCCCTGTCGTCGCCCAGGCCGGACAGACTTACAAAATCCCGGTCATACGCCACGACTTCCCGCTCCCCGGGCACAACTGGTCGATGGATGCCGCTGTCATCGCCCATTATTTCGACACTCAGTCAAAAACCACCGGCAATGCATTCCGTGACTACATCTTCGAGCACCAGATGGAAATTTTCCCCGGCAATCTGCGCTCCTTTGCCGAAAAGTTCGCCGCTGATCACAAGATCTCGCTGCCTTTTGTTGTGGATCCCGACGGAAAATTGCAGGCGGAAGTGAACGCCTCTAGAGACCTGGGGAAGAGCCTGAACCTCGACCACACGCCGACGATCTACGTCGTCAGCGACCGCAAGACGGGAACGCCTTTCGTCGAGGTCAAGGACAAGAGCCAGTTGTTCGCGACGATCGACGCCATGAAGCGGCAATAGAGAAAGTCAAAACTAAAAGTCAGATTGCAGAACTGAAGACCTCTTCATGCCGTTTCCGTTGATGAGGCTCTCACTTCTGCAATCTGACTTTTGCCTTCTGACTTAAATTCAGCCTACCCGCTCCACTTCCTGAACAATAACGCCCCGTTCGTCCCACCGAAGCCGAATGAATTCGACATGGCGTATTCGAACTGCGCTTTGCGCGCCTGGTTCGGGACGAAATCCATCCCTTCCGTGCCAGGATCCTGATTCTCGAGATTGATCGTGGGCGGCATCACCTGATTGCGTAGCGCCAGAACTGTGATACCCGCCTCCAGCCCCCCCGCCCCGCCGAGTAAATGACCGGTCATCGACTTCGTCGAACTGACCGGAATCTGCTTCCCGAACAGGTTGCGGATCGCATGCGCCTCCAGCGTGTCGCCAATCGGCGTGGACGTGCCGTGAGCATTCACGTACCTCACGGAGCTGGCCTCCAGTCCGGCGTCGCGCAGTGCGTTCCGCATTACGCGGAATCCGCCCTCATGTTCCGGTGCCGGCTGCGTCATGTGATAGGCATCGGAACTCATCCCGTATCCGACAATTTCCGCCAAGATCGGCGCGCCCCGCTTCCGCGCGTGCTCCAGTTCTTCCATGATCAGGATGCCGGCGCCTTCCCCGATCACGAAGCCATCGCGATCCTTGTCCCACGGCCGGCTCGCCCGCGACGGATCGTCGTTACGTGTCGAAAGCGCGCGCATCGCCGCAAATCCACCCACTCCCATCGGCGTAATTGCGGCTTCGGCCCCGCCCGCGATCATCACATCGGCATCGCCGTGCTGAATGATGCGGAACGAATCGCCGACCGAGTGCGCGCTCGTTGTGCACGCGGTCGCGGTCGCCTCGTTCGGGCCTTTCGCCCCGAATTTCATCGAGACATGTCCGGCTGCCAGATTGATGATCGCCGCCGGAATGAAGAAAGGAGAGATCTTGCGCGGGCCGCCTTCCATCAGCGCCGTGTGTTCGCGCTCGATGACGTCGAATCCGCCGATACCGGACCCGATATGCACGCCGACTTGCTCCGCGTTCTCCGGCGTGATCTCGAGCCCCGACATCTTCAGCGCCTCCTCCGACGCCGCCAGCGCGAAGTGGATGAAGCGCCCCATCTTCTTGACTTCCTTCTTCTCTACAAACTGCAGCGGATCGAAGTTCTTGACCTCGGCGGCAATCTGGCAGGCAAAGTTGGCGGCGTCAAACCCGGTAATGCGGCTTACGCCGCTCTTGCCCGCCAGCAGCGCTTGCCACACCTCTGCCGTCGTGTTCCCCAGCGCACAGATTAATCCCAGCCCCGTGATGACTACCCGTCGCGCCAAGCTATTTGCCCGCTTTCGCGTGTTTTCCGATGTAGTCGACGGCGTCGGATACGGTGCGGATCTTCTCCGCGTCTTCGTCAGGAATCTCGATATCAAAGGCTTCTTCGAACGCCATCACCAGTTCCACCGTGTCGAGCGAATCCGCTCCCAGATCGTCCACAAACGAAGCACTCGCTGTCACCTCGCCCTCGTCCACGCCCAACTGCTCCACAATAATCTGCTTCACTTTTTCGTCAACGGCTGCCATGTGTCTCCTCGTTTCTGAATTCTGGGGATCGTCCAGGCCGTTTCGGGCCGGGGTTCTGCTGAATCAGTGCTGCACACCAGGAGTAGCGCTCTTCGCCTGCGACCGCGCGCCGGACTGCGAACGCTCCTCGTTTCTCCGGATGTAGTCCTGGAGAAATCTGCTGCAAAACGAAATTAGTAGTCTAAAAGGGAGGACGAGCGTATGTAAAGGAAGCGCGATACAACTCGCAGTCCCTGCCCACGACCCAAACCGGACATTCGGTTGGCGAGCCCTGCGATTGAGCCGGAAATCCTTCGCCTCAATCCTCGAACACCGCTCGGTACAGTCCGCCCGAAATGGCCGCTCCGGCGATCGGTGCCACCCAGAATAGCCAGAGCTGGCTGACCGCCCATCCGCCGACGAAAACTGCTGGGCCGGTGCTGCGCGCCGGGTTGACCGACAGATTCGTGACCGGAATTCCAATCAAATGAATCAGCGTGAGTCCCAGTCCGATGGCGATGGGCGCGAAGCCTGCCGCCGCCCGCTTGTCCGTGGCTCCCATGATGATCAGCAGGAAGAAGAAGGTCAGCACGACTTCCGCCACCAGGCACGCCGTCAACGAATACCCTCCTGGGGAGTGCGCGCCGTAGCCGTTCGACGCAAAGCCTCCGCTGAGTTCGAAGCCCGCCTTCCCGCGGGCAATCAGATCGAGCGTGCCGGCGCCTGCGATCCCGCCCAGTACCTGCGCAACGACATAGGGCACGAGGTCGGAGACAGGAAAGCGCTTGCCCACGACCAGCCCTACGGAGACAGCTGGATTCAGATGACATCCGGAAATGTGACCGATGGCGAACGCCATGGTCAGTACGGTCAAGCCGAACGCCAGGGCTACTCCGGCGAATCCGATGCCCAATTGCGGGAATGCCGCGGCCAATACCGCGCTTCCGCATCCGCCAAACACCAGCCAGAACGTGCCGAAAAACTCCGCCGTTGCCCGCTTTCCCAGAGACATAGTGCCTCCTTTAAATTCCGGCGGCCATTCTACTCCCGGGGAGCAAGCGGGGTGCCCCACCCTTGTCGCGTTCTTTGCGACAGGGTGGGGATTCTTGAATAGGTGAAATGATGGCGTCCGCCGAACGTATCCCCTTTGACTAAGAACCGGGAACGGAAAACTCTATTTCGAATACTGATCCCGCAGCCATGTCTGCCGGCTCGTCATCGGCATGGCTCGTCCCTCGATATACACCTGCTTTACATCGGTCTTGACATCCAGTGGATCGCCGTTCGCCACAACGACGTTCGCCGTCTTGCCTGCATCGAGCGACCCCAATCTGTCCGCGACACCCCACACCTCGGCAGCATTGAGCGTGATCGCCTTCAGTGCCTCGTCGTAGGGCAAGCCGAACGCGGTCGCGTATCCGGCTTGATCAGGCAGGTTGCGGACGTTGTGCGCCGAGTACGACGCAAATACGATCTTCACTCCGCGTTTGTACAGTTCCGCCGGAAGGCTATACACCGTGTCGTAGCGCTCGTCGTCCTTCGGAGCCTGGTAGATCGGCCCTACGATCACCGGCACCTTCAGGCTGGCCACATAGTCCAGCACCGGCTGCGAATGGCTGATGTGATTCAGCACAAACTTCAGCTTGAACTCGTTCGCCAGATTGACGGCCGTCTCAAGATCGCTCGGACTCTCGGCTGCGAGCACGATCGTCTTCTTGCCGTCGAGGTAGGGCAGCAAGGCTTCGAGCTTCAGATCGCGCTTGGGAGCCAGTGGCGGCGCCTTCTTGTCGCGCTCGGCGTCCGCTTTTTTGCGTTCATAGTCGGCGAGCTTCGCCTTGTAGTCCTGCGCATCCAGGAACGCCTGCCGCAGTTGTGCTGCCAGTCCCATGCGCGTGGCGGGAAATTTTTGCTTCTCGAATCCGCCCCGGTTGCGTCGTTCCCCGCCCGTGAAGTTCAGCGGCATGGCGAGATCGCGAATCATCAGCATTTCGTTTGCTGAGGCTCCCGCCAGTTGAATGAACGAGTCCTGCCCGGGTAGCGTGTCGCCGCTCTCTGGCGCAATGATGGCGTTGGTGATGCCGTTCAGCCGCGCCACGGGAATCAGCGCTGACTCGGCATGAAACGCTTCCGCTGTATGCATGTGCGGCATGATCTCGTCGCTCATCTCGACCAGATCGTTGGTCATCGCCTCGGCTGAGATTTCCGTCAGCCCAAGTTGGCTCTCCGAGTCGATCAACCCGGGATAAACCGTCATCCCCGTCGCATCGACAATCTGCGCACCGGAAGGCACATTGACGGTACTCGCCGCCCCGACCGCGGTGATCTTCCCGCCCTGCATGACCACCACACCGTTCTCGATGACGCCGTGCGTGACCGTCAGCAGCCTGCCGCCCTTGAGCACGACCGGCTTCTCCTGCGCAATCAAAACGACGGCACCCATCAGGATTGTCATCCCGAGCGCAGCGAGGGATCTGCATTTAGCTGCGAGCTGAGAGCTGACAGCTGAGAGCTTCACTGGCCACCGACCACTGACCACTAGCCACTGGTTTCTCATTGTCCCTCCCGATACTTCGTCATCCCCAGCCCAGGCAAAGACCGATCAAAGAACACTTCGCCATCGATCAGCACTTTGTCCGGCACTCCGTAGCTCGACAGTGGATACCCGTCCCAGATCACGAGGTCCGCGTCTTTGCCCACGTCGATCGACCCGACACGATTATCCACGCCGACAATCCAGGCTGCATTCAGCGTAATCATCTTCAGCGCCTCTTCCTCCGTCGCCCCGCCGTAGCGCATCGTCTTCGCAGCTTCCTGATTCAGGCGTCGCGTGTAGTCCTCCGAGTCGCTTTTGATCGCCACTTTCACGCCTTTGCGCATCGCGATCACCGCGTTCCACGGAATCGCATCCCACGCCTCCTGCTTGTAACCCCACCAGTCGGCGAAGGTCGCAATACCGATGTTGTCTTTGGCCAGGTCCTCGGGCACCTTGTAGGCCTCGAGCGCGTGATGAAACGCCCGGATCTTGTACCCGAATTCGTGCGCCATCGCGATCTCGTTCAGAAATTCGTCAGCGCGATAGCAGTGAATCTGCACCATCAGCTTGCCGCGCAGGATATCGGCCAGCGCCTCCAGTTTGAGGTCGCGCTTGGGAGCAGTCGCGTCCTTGTCGCCGCGCTTGATCTTCTCGTTGTACGCATCCCAATCCTTCATGTAGTCCTGCGCCTGCACCAGCGCCTCGCGCTGTACGGCAAAATTCCCCATGCGTGTCGACGGCAACTGATCGCGCCCGCCATACACGCGCTTCGGATTCTCCCCGCTGGCAAATTTGATCGACCGCGGTGCGTTGGGGAACAGCAGTTCGTCGCGCCCCAGGCCGTACTTGTGCTTGATGACAATCGCCTGCCCGCCAATCATGTTGGCCGACCCGTGCAGGAGCAGCGACGTCGTCACTCCTCCGGCCAGCGCGCGGTAGATCGCCTTGTCCTGATAGTCGAAGGCGTCCTTCATCATCATGTGCGGCGTGATCGGGCTGGTCGCCTCGTTCACGTCGTCGTCGAGCGCGATGTGCGAGTGCGAGTCGACGATCCCCGGCGTGACGTATTTTCCGCCTGCGTCGATGACCGGCGTGCCCGCCGGCGCGTTCACCTTCTCGCCCACCGCTGCGATCTTGCCGTCCTTGACGTAGATCGACCCGCCCTTGATGTTGCCGTGGGTCACGGTCATCACCGTGGCGTTCTTGATGAGGACGTCGTGCCCCTTGGGCGAAGCCGCTTGGCTGAACGAGCAAGGCAGCATCGCGATGACGCAGGCCAACAACAAAACAAACTGTCTCCAACGGCTCGCAGAATGGGTTTTGGGCAGGGCACGGCTTTCAGCCGTGCCGTTCAGCATCGACAGAAATGCGGGCTTCAGCCCCTGAGGGGCATATCCGTCGGCCCCAATAGCAGTCTTGACACGAATTGTTCGTCGCATGCGATGAATCCTCGGGTATTACGGAGAGTTTGGATTGTAGGAGGACGAAGCCGTGGGGGTCAACGCGGCGTACCATTTAGGCGATGGAGTGCCTGTAATCTGCGGTAACCCGGTTGTTGCTTCTTGCTATTTGAGAACGGATAATTCTCTGCATGTTCCGGCCAGTGGCAGTTGTGCTCGCGTGTCTGTTCCTCGCCGCATCTGCGAATGCGGTTCGGGAACTCGTGATTATCGAAGAACCCCAACCTGCCCAGCGCGTCGAGGGTGTCGTTCTTGATATTCAGGACGAGCCGATCCCGGGCATGACGGTGACCGACCGAACCGAAGATGGGTCGGCAATACTACGTTCGACGAAAACCGATGCCAAGGGCCATTTTCACTTTTCCACCCAACGCGGCAAGACGATTTACACTTTGCGCTTCGATCACCCCTTGTGGAATCCCTTGCAGCTCAAGCTGAAGCTCGACAGACACGCGGCTAGGCATGGCATTACAGCGAGGCCTCACATCGGGGGCTGAGGTTAGGCGATCAAAACGCCGCCGCAAGAACCGGCGCAGTTCTACCTCACTTCTCAATCAGACAGTAATAACCCAGCGGCTGGGCTTCATCGTCGTTTTGCTTGCTCTCGTCGTAAATCTCGACGTTCTTGCAGTCATACTTCCCGGAGTTCTCGGGAAGCTCGGCCATCAGGTAATTGCCGCTCTTCAATTGCGTGCAACCGGATGAATCCTGATTGCATTGCAATTGCGCCTTCTTCCCGTCCGTTTTCAGAACGTCTACGATGACGACGCCCGTCACGACCACCGTCCGATTCACTTTCACCGGCTTTCGCTCCTGTGAAACCGCCGGCGTAGCGGCGAGCACAAGGAGTGCAATCAATAGGGCTGACAAGATGAGAATTCTCTTCATACGCGTCCCCGGAATTTCAAGAACTCGATTCCAGCCTTGCCTGGCTAAGCCGTCTGATTTTCCGATGGAATGCCGGCTTTGTCTGTGACCTGTGAGCAGGAGGGATGGTTGCGCTGGCAAGACCAATATCTGTCGAAGTTGGGTTGAGTGTCGCTTTGTCCGCTCCGGTGGTCGGTTTACGAACTTGTCCTTGTCCCGCCGCCGTGACTCATGTGACGATTTGAGCGTGAAATCCCTGATCGTGGTCGCGCTGCTTCTTTCTTTGCCTGCCCTCGCCGCCGACTGTCTCAACAATCAACCCAAGTCCGAAGCCGCCCTCATCGCCCTTGAGCGCTCTTGGGCCGACGCGCTCAACCACAAGAACGCCGACACCATCGCCTGCCTTCTCGCGGACGAATTCGAAGACGCCGACGTCGACGGCTCCCTCCACACGCGCGCCGAAACTCTCGCCAAAATCCCTAACCGCAAGCCCGACCGCACCAACCGCCTCACCGACCTCCGTGCCCACATCGAAGGCAACATGGGCTACACGCGTGGGCTGAACGAGATTCTCGACACCGACGGCAAGGTCGTCGCCCGCGTCCGCTTCACCGACATCTTCGTCTACCGCGACGGACGCTGGCAGGCCCTGGCCGGTCACGAGTCTCTGCTTAGCGAGGCCCATCGCTGATGCGCGCCGTCATCCAACGCGTCAGCCGCGCCAAAGTCACCGTCAACGGCGGAGTCACAGGAGAAATCGGTCCCGGCTTGCTCGTGCTCTTGGGAGTTGGAACCGGAGATACAAAGTCCGATGCCGACTATCTCGCCGATAAGATCATCGGCCTCCGCATCTTCGAAGACGACGGCGGCAAAATGAATCTCTCTGTCGTCGATGTCAAAGGTGCCATCCTCGCCGTATCGCAATTCACCCTCTACGGTGACGTACGCCGCGGCAAGCGTCCATCCTTCGACGCTGCCGCTCCACCCCAGCAGGCCCGCGAACTTTATGAATATTTTGTTGAGAAGATTCGCGCAGCCGGCCTCCGCTGCGAAACCGGACGCTTCCAGGAAATGATGAAAGTGGAACTGGCAAACGAAGGCCCGGTCACGATCCTGCTGGACTCAGGAAGATCCTTCTAGTTGTTTCCCAACCTCAAACGAGTGTCATCCTGAGCGAGGATTGCCGCTCACGTCGTGAGCGGCAACCGCAGTCGAAGGACCCCTGTATCTTCACCGTCGCAATATCGCACCGAGGAATTCTTCCCATGACGCACGCGCGACAGCAAAGGGACCTCATTCCCTCTCCGGCGGCACCTCATTATCCACCAACACTCTCATTGGATGATCCGACTTCGCGTCCGGCACCGGGCGA
>Ga0335071_10001082_pt1 | contig 29332 bp, 22 predicted proteins | sample Lox_Sample_15_FD_206724 | JGI IMG/M metagenome (GOLD analysis project Ga0335071, IMG submission 206724) | Soil microbial communities from Loxahatchee National Wildlife Refuge, Florida, United States - Lox_Sample_1.5 | ecosystem: Environmental > Terrestrial > Soil > Wetlands | place: USA...
GGCCCTGATAGCCGGTCTTTTATTGGTATAAGGACAGCCCGCATGAACAAGAAAACTTTCCACCTGGTCTCCCTGGGTTGTGCAAAAAATACGGTCGACTCTGATTCAATGGCCCAACTGCTCGTGCGGGACGGCTATCGGCCCGTCGAGGCGCCGCAGCAGGCCAGTGTGCTGGTCGTCAACACCTGTGGTTTCATCGGGCCGGCCCGGGACGAATCCTATTCCGTCCTGAGGGAATTGGCCGAAGACAAGCGCCCCGACCAGCTGCTGATCGCGGCCGGCTGCCTGACCCAGCGATACGGGGCCGAAGTCGCCCGCCACGTCCCGGGCGTGGACGGCATCCTGGGAACGCGGCGCTGGATGGACATCGTCAGCGTGGTGCGCGAGCTGCGCAAGGGGCCGCACCCCGAGCCGCTCTATCACCTGCCGGAAACCGCCACCATCGGCCTGGACGAACAGGAAACCTTGCGGGCCTCGGTGACCGGCGCCAGCGCTTACTTGAAGATCGCAGACGGCTGCAGGCGGCCGTGCGCCTTCTGCGCCATCCCACTCATCAAGGGAACCATGGTCAGCCGGCCGACGGAAGTCATCCTCGACGAGGCCCGCCGCCTGAGGGACCGGGGAGTCCGCGAGCTGGTCCTGATCGCCCAGGATACGACCGATTACGGTCACGACCTGGGGCTGAAGGAAGGCCTCGCCAGCCTGCTCGAACAGATGACGGCCGCCGTCCCGGACCTGGACTGGATCCGCATCCTGTATGCCTTCCCCGGCTACGTCACCGACCGGCTGATCCAGGTGATGGCAGACCACCCGCAGGTGCTCCCCTATCTCGACATGCCGCTCCAGCACGCCCACCCCGACACGCTCCAGCGCATGCGCCGCCCGGCCAATGTGGATTGGGTCCACAAGACCGTTGGCAAGATGCGCAGCACGCTTTCGAAGCTCGCGATCCGAACCACATTCATCGTCGGCTATCCGGGGGAAACCGAGGCCGAGTTCCAGGCCCTGCTGGACTTCGTCCAGGAAATGCGCTTCGACCGCGTCGGCGCTTTCCAGTTCTCCTTCGAGCCGGGAACGACCTCGGCTGCCCTGGGCGACCCGGTCCCGGCCGAGGTGAAGCAGGAACGCTGGGAGCGCCTGATGGAGCTGCAGCAGGGCATTTCCCTGCAGGTCAACCAATCCTACGTCGGCCAGACCCTGGATGTCCTGGTGGAGGGGTTCAACGACGGCATCGCCATTGGCCGTTCCTATCGAGACGCGCCGGAAATCGACGGCATGGTCCTGATCGAAAGCGATCAGAATGGCCGGCCCCCGGCGCAAGTCAAGGTCGGCAGCCTCGTGCCGGTGACGATCACCGGGGCGATGGCCTACGACCTGACCGGCAGGCTGGCCGGATAACCCTCTTCGATCATGCGCAAGGTAGGTTGGATTGCCTTCTTCCTGAGTCTCGCCGGCGTGCTGGCCGCAGCCCTGGTCGCCGACCGGGTCTTCGAACGGGTCCCGCATGTGGAAGACGAGATGGCTTACGTCTGGCAGGCCAAAGTCTACGCCCGCGGCCAGCTGACCGCTCCGGCCCCGCCCGACCCGGGCGAAATGATGGTCCCGTTCGTCGTCAATTACCACGGCCAGCGCTTCGCAAAATATCCGCCCGGCTGGCCGATGTTGCTGGCATTCGGGGTGCTGCTCGGGCTGCGGGATTGGGTCAATCCCCTGCTGGCCGGGCTGGCAATCTGGCTGACCTACCGCCTCGGCGGGAAGCTCTTTTCCCGCGGGGTCGGGCTGCTGGCGGCTTTCCTGATCCTGACTTCCCCGCTCTTCCTGATCAATTCGGGCTCCCTGGATTCCCATCCCTGGTCGCTGGTACTGAGCCTCGTTTTTACCCTGGCATGGCTGGATGCATTCGGCCTGGGGAAGGTCGAGGGGAAACCCATCCCGGCCTGGCTGACAGCGCCGATCGCCGGCCTGAGCCTGGGTCTGCTGGCCCTGACCCGTCCGCTGACCGCCCTGGCGGTGGGACTGCCCTTCTTCGTCCACGGATTGATCCGGCTCTTCCGCGGCGGCCCGGCCGACCGCCGGCGCGTGCTGGCGATCGGCCTCCTCGGCCTGGCGACCGGGCTGCTCTTCTTCGCCTGGCAGTACGGGGTGACCGGAAGCCCCTTCATCGACCCCTATACTTTGTGGTGGAGCTTCGACCGGATCGGCTTCGGTCCCGGGATTGGCACGGCAGCCGGGGGGCACACGTTGCTGCTCGGGCTCCGGAACGCCAGGGACATGCTCAAGGCGGGCGCCCGGGACCTGTTCGGCTGGAAATCCTATTCCTGGTTGTTTCTGCCCTTCGGCCTGTGGGCCATGCGGCGCAACCGCCCCGCCTGGCTGGCGTTGGGAATCTTCCCGGCCCTCGTCGGGGCGTATGTCTTCTACTGGGCGGAGGCGGTCCACTACGGGCCGCGCTATTATTACGAAAGCCTGCCCATCCTGGCGCTGGTCAGCGCAGCAGGGATCTTCTGGCTGGCCGGACGAATCAAGACACGACCATGGAACCGGATCAACCCGGCCCTGGCTGCCCTCCTGACCGCGGCGCTGGTCGGGTACAACCTGCAGGCATTCCTGCCGGCCACCCTGAAGACAGTCTACGGGCTGTATGGGATCCATCGCAGCCAGCTGGCGCCTTTCCAGACCGGCGAGGCCAAGACCCACACCCCGGCCCTGGTCTTCGTCCATATCGAAAAAACCTGGACCGAATACGGCGGCTTGCTCGAGTTGGAGGATCCCTGGCTGACCTCCCCATTCATCTTCGCCTGGAGCAATACCCCGGCCACGGACGCGCGCCTGGCAAGCCAGTATCCACAGCGCCAAGTGCTGCAATATTACCCGGATAAGCCGGGCCAGCTTTTTGCCTCCCCATAAATAAGAACCGGGTTGCAACCCGGTTTTTATTTGCCGAAAAGACTTGTTCTATGCCGTTCCATCTGGCCTTGATTCGACCGGCTTCGCCCGCCAGGGTCGGAAGACCAGGGCAACGAAGAGCGCCATTCCGACCAGGGCGCTGATCAGCCCATAGGCTGCGTCCACCACCTGGACGGTAAACAGCGAAGGGGACGGGAGCGCGGTAACGGAGTAGTTGGCGACCAGGACCGAATAAAGATTATTGGCGGCATGCACGCCCAGCGCCAGTTCCAGGCTGCCGTCCCTCAGGGTCAGGTAGGCCAGGAAGGCGCCCATCGAGAAATAGTAGAGACCCATCAGGGTGTAATTCGAAGAAGCTTCGGGGTTGAGGAAGTGCGGAACCATGAACAGGAAACCCGAGGCCGCACACAGCAGCCAGAAGCTGCGGGTGCGCAGCCCCAACCCCTGTAGAAAGTAAGCCCGAAAGAAGAGCTCCTCCGTGGAGGTCTGGATTGGCACGAGCAGCACGGCGAGGATCACCAGGGGAATGAACTGGCGGGCCGCGAACGTCCATACATAACGGCCCGGATAGAGGCGGGCCTCCACGAGGGACGTCAAAGCGACCACAATGAGCCAGGCGCCAAAACCGATCCAGAACCGGCCCCAGCCAAGTGAAGGACGAGGCGTGATCAGGGTCCGGAACGGCCGGCCATGGATGAATCGGACGGCCAGGAAGAGTCCCGCCAGGAAGAACAGCGACGGCAGCAACTCCAGGGTAAAGCCAAGCAGGGGACCCACCCCCACCACGCCTCCCGCCTCGATGCCCGCCTGGGAATTGCCAGCCAGCCGTTCCAGGACGAAAACCGCGGCCAGCGGGAAGGCGCCCACGACCTGCCAGAGCCCAAGAATAAGCAATACTCCCAGGGTGTAGCGCCACCAGGCATTCTTCCCCTGCCGGGCGAGATCCAGATAAGCATCCATGTTCACCTCGTATGGAAAAGAAAAGTGCGACAGGAGACCCGTCGCACTTATTTTTTATCTAATCCACCTATGGGTTGGTCGCCGTAGGTGGCTCCGTCGCCGTTGGAGCTTCGCTGGTGGGCGTTTCGCCGCCGGGTGTGGCCGTGTCAGCGCTGGAACCGCCCCCACCGCTGTTCCCGCCGGTGCATTGATAGTCGACCGCCGTGGCGGTCGGATAAACTCCCTGGTCCGCGGGGCCGCCGACGCGGAAGGCGGCGTCGAACTGGTCCTTGGCCTGGCAAATCTTCCCCTGGGAGGCGAGCTGTTCGGCATACTGGATGGTCGCGTCGCGCCAGCGCTGGGTGGCGGTCTTGCAGGAAGAATCGGACAGGTTGGGCAGGGCGTTCATCACCTGGGAGAAGTAGTTCTGCGCCTGGGCCCAGTCGAGGCCCCAGAAGCTGGAGCCGACGATGTACATTCTCGCCCAGGTGCGGTAGGCTTCGGCCGTCGAGTCCAGGTTCCCGGTCCCTACGAAGCGTTCTGCCAGGGTCAGGTCGTAGATGCCGCCCTCCAGGTTGATATTCTTGCAATCCGTATTGGAAATCTTGCTCATGCCGCGCTGGCGCAGGGCCATGTAGTACATCCCATCCACCTGGGCGGTCTGGTAATCCGGCGCGTTCTTGCGCAGGATATCCAGGTTGGCAAGGGCGTCGTCCCAGTTGCCGGCGTTGAGCGAATCCTGGGCGCGCTGGAAGATCTGGTCCGAGCTGCGGGTATCCGGGGTGGCAGTGTAGAGCGAGGTCGGAGTGAAGAGCGGCGTCGGGGAAACCTGCATGCGCACGAGCAGCTCGGCGTAGGCGTCCTTGATCCCCGGGAAATTCGGATCGGTCTGGATGATCGAATCGAAATGCTGTTTGGCAATATCGTACTCGCCGGCCTGCAAAGCCTGCATGCCGAGCTGGTACTGTTCCAGGTTCTGGCCGGCGACGACGGTATTTTGGGCGGCGAAACGCTGGCCCATGCCGGATCCATACCCGGCCAGCAGGCCGATTACGATCAGCAGGACGAAGATCGCCGGGGGCAGCCAGCGCGGGAAATTCTTCTTCGGCCCGGCCTGGACCGGGGGGTTGACCTGGGTTGCGGCGGTTGCCGGCGTAGGTTGGGTATCTTTCGTATCAGAATCGGACATGGCGGCGATTATACTCCAAGTTCACAGGCGGAAAAGCAGGCGGACTTCCTTCCAGATGAACGGCAAAGCGACCAGCGTCCCGAGCGGCAGGGCCACCAGCGAGGAAAGCGTGGCCGAGAGAGGCAGTTCGAGGGCCAGGCCGTACGCCGCTGCTCCGCCGATCAGGGCGGCTGCCAGGCCGCGCCAGAGGGAGGAGCCCAACCGGACGGGTGCGGGCAACAGTCGATTCAACCAGACGAGCAGGATCGTCGCTTCGATGGTGAACGCCAGCTCGATCAGGGCGATCCCAGGGGCGCCCAGGCCGGGGAAGCGCAGCAGGATCAACGCCCCGCCGCCGATGAAAAGAGTGGTGTTGATGAAGGACGCCGCCAGCGGACGCAGGGCATCCTGGCGGGCGTAGAAGGCCCGGGCGGCCACTTCCAAGACCGATTCACCCGTCAGGGCGAGCAGATAGACCCGCACCGTCCAGGTCAGCAGGGTGGTGCCGGCCGCGTCCAGGCCGAAGACGGTCCGGACGAGCGGGTGGATGACCGCTGCCAGGATGGCCGTCACCGGCAGGCAGACCGCCACCAGCACGCGCACCGCCCGCTCGATGGTCCCCCGGAACGCCTCCCAATCGGATTCCGCGGCCTGCCCGGAGATGGTCGGCAGGAGGGCCGTCCCGATGGCCGTCCCGATCAACGTTTCCGGGACCTGCATAATCATCCAGCCAATCGCCAGGGCCGAGATGGCCCCCGCCCCCGGCAGCCGGGAAGCCAGGTTGTCGCGGGCGATGAAGGTCGCCTGGATGAAGAACATGGTGATCAGGCGCGGCCCGATCAGCTTGAGGACTTGGCGGACCCGCCTGTCTTTCAGATCGATCGAGGGGATCCAGTGGAATTGGTATTTGACCAGCCCGGGGATCTGGATGGACAAATGGAGGACGGCCCCGATGATCACCCCGTAAACCAGCCCGTGGATTCCCAGGCCGAAGGCCGGCAGGGTGATCGGACCGAACGAGTAGGGCTTGGTCGGGGCCAGCACCAGCGCCCCGAAGATCTGCCCGACGTTGTAGAGCACCGGGGCGAGGGCCGGGAAGACGAAGTGCTGGTTGGCCTGCAGGCCCGACATGACCAGCCCGCTGATGGCAAAGATGAGCGTGGCGATCAGGTTAAGGCGCATCAGGTTCGCCACCAGGAGGTGTTGCTCGGGAGTGAAACCAGGCACGATCCCGATCTGCGATTCGACGATCGGCTTGGCAAAGATGGCGATCAGGGCCGCCACGCCCGCTGCGGTCAGGAAGAACAGGTTGGCGATGCGCGAGAAGACGTCCCAAAGCGCCCGGCGGTCCTCCTTGTCCAGCGTCTCGGTCAAGACCGGGATCAGGGCCATCGCCAGGGTCCCGCCGGAGATCAGGGCATAGAGCAGGTCCGGGAGGTTGTTGGCGGAGTTGAAGGCATCGAACTGGGCGGATAGCTGGAACTGGCGGGTAACGATGATGGAGCGCAGGAAGGCCAGGGCCTTGTCCAGGCCGAAGAGGAAGAAGAGCAGGATGGACGTGCGGGTCAGGAAGGTCAGTTTTTTCATTTGAGCTCCAGCCAGGCCAGGACTTTCTGGATGGCGGCGTCCCAGTACCCCCAGGTGTGGTCGCCGGGGCCTTCCAGGTAGGTGTAATCGAAGCCGAGGGGCTTGACGAAGTCGCGGAAGCGGATATTGTCGGTGTAGAGGAAGTCGTCGACGCCGCAGAACTGGAACAGGCGGGGCTTCGTCCCGGCTTTGGCGACATCCGTTGCAAGCCGGAACAGGTCATGCGGGCTGTCCTTGACCTTTCCCAGGTCACCGAAGACATTGGACATCGCTTCCGACCAGGCCCGGTCGTTCGGGTCGCCGTGGCCCTTGACCACCTCGCAGATGTCGACCGCCCCCGAGAGGCTGGCGGCGGCCGCGTACAGGTCCGGGCGGGAGAGGGCCAGCTTGAATGCGCCGTACCCGCCCATCGACAGGCCGGCCACGAAGGTGTCGGCCCGTTCGGTCGAGAGTGGGAACAGGCCATGGACCACTTCCGGGAGCTCCGCGGTCATGAAGGTGAAGTACTTCCCGCCGTGGGCCATGTCGGTGTAGAAGCTGTTGTGGACGGCCGGCATGATCACCGCCAAGTTGAGGCCTTCGACATAGCGCTCGATGGAGGTCCAGCGCTGCCAGGCAGTATGGTCGTCGGAGTGTCCGTGGAGGAGGTAAAGCACCCGGAACGGTGGCAGGACCCTGGCCTGCGGATTGGAAATGTTCCGCTGCGGCAGGATCACGTTCATCGTGCAGCGCAGGGTGAGTATGTCGGAGAAAAAGCTGACTTGGCTGAGGATCATGGTCCCTCTCCTGGTTCCCGCAGAATCTGCCAATCATCGCCAATCATTTTTCACGGATTGGCGATGATCAGCTTGAACGAATGATCGTGAAGAGGCTGAGCCCGGTTATTCCAGCGCGCCCACTTCCGCTTCGACCGCCTGGAGGATTTCCCCTGATTTTACCAGTGCTTTCATCGCATTGTGGTCGGGATAGAGCGGCCGGTCCACTTCCAGGTGGGCGACGCGCCTGCGGATGACCTCCCGGGCCTTCTGGGTGCCTTTCCCGGGGGTGAACTGGCGGAAGTCCAGGGCCTGGGCGGCGGCCATGAACTCGATCCCGAGCACACCATAGGCGTTATCAAGGATCTGCCCATTCTTGATGGCGGTGTTCATACCCATCGAGACGAAGTCCTCCTGGTCGGCGGCTGCCGGGATGGACTGGATCGAAGCGGGGGTCGACAGGATGCGCTGCTCGACGATCAAATGGTCGGCGGTGTACTGGGAGAGCATCAGGCCGGAGTAGAAGCCCGGCTCGTGGGCCAGGAAGTCCGGCAGGCCCTGGGAGAGGGCCGGGTTGGTCAGGCGGTTCAGGCGGCGCTCGGCCAGGACGCAGACCATCGTGATGGCGATCCCGGCCATGTCCATCGGCAGGGCGACGGGACTGCCCTGGAAGTTGGCGCCCGTCAGGGTCAGCTTTTCCTCCGGGACGAAGATCGGGTTGTCGCCCACCCCGTTCAGCTCGATCTCGACCTGCGAGCGGGCGTAAGCGACCGCGTCCCTGGCCGCCCCGATCACCTGCGGGGTGGAACGCATCGAGTAGGCGTCCTGGACCTTGGTCTTCATCTTCCCGGTGGTCAGGTCGGAGCCGGCCACCAGCTTGCGGATGTTGGCCGCCGAGGCGATGGCGCCCCTGAAGCCGCGCAGCTCATGGAGCTTGGTGTTGTAAGGTTTCAGGTTTCCCAAAAGCGCCTCGATCGACATGGCCGCAGCGATCTCGGCCTGCTTGAGGAAGCGCTCCATGTCGTGGATGTGCAGCGCCGACATGGCCGTCAACAAGTTGGACCCGTTGATGGCGGCCAGGCCGTCGCGGGCCTGCAGCCCAGGGATCGGGATGCCGGCTTTATCCATGGCCGCCCTGCCGGGCAGGCGCTCGCCCTGATAGAAGGCTTCCCCTTCGCCCATCAACAACAATGCCGCCTGCGCCATCGGCGCCAGGTCGCCGGATGCCCCGACGGAGCCCTTCTGACAGACCACCGGGGTGACGCCCTTGTTGAGCATCTCGACGAAGGTCTGGGTGATCTCCGGCCGGCAGCCCGAGTTGCCGTGGGCATGGACGTTGATCCGGCCCGCCAGCGCCGCCCGGACCTGCTCGACCGGGACCGGGTCGCCGATCCCGGCGGCGTGGTTGTAGATCAGGTACTTCTGGAATTCTTTGACCTGCTCGTCGTTCAGGATCTTCTCCGAGAACTCGCCGATCCCGGTGTTGGTGCCGTACATGGTCTCGTGGGCGGCCAGCTTCTCCTCCAGCATCGCCCGGCAGACCTTGATGCGCTTGAGGGCGGCCGAGGCCAGCTCCACTTTTTCGTTGTTGCGGGCAATGGCGACGAGCTTTTCGATCGTGAGGGACGAACCGTCGAGGACGATGGTCATGGAATTCTCCTTGTGGTAAAGATGTAAGACAACCTGATTGTACTCCGGTTGAAGGCGGCAGGGTATCTGGCAGATGTCACCTGCTGGCCGGGATGGCTCTCATGATTTGCAGGTGGAAAATTCCGTTTGGATATATACTCTTTCTAGTACGACAAACGAGCGGGAATGGAGAGTTGGTCGCAATTTTCTTTCAACGCATGGACGATCGAGTAAGGAGGTGGCCATGAAGAAAAAAATCATTCCATTTTTCATTTTCATCCTGATGGCTCTGGCCTGCAATCTGCCGAGCAAGGTCTCCGTCCCGGACTCGTCCTTGGAAACTCCGACCTCCACCGAAGAGCCGCTCCCGACGCACCCCCCCGCCCCCACCGGGACGCCAAGCCCGACGTTTCTCCAATCTGACCTGCCCTTTACGATCGATTGCAAGGCCTTGCCCGCCTCCCGCCAGGCGGATTGCGATGCATTCATTGCGACGACGCGCGATCAGGTCTATCCGATCCTGAGGGAGGTCACGGGTGTATCCCTTTCGAAATGCTACCAGAGCATACACTATATCATCCTGGACACCGACCCGGTCCAAGGAGGCGGCGGGATCAGCGCCGGCGACACGATCACTTTAAATCGGAGGTACAGCATAGATCTGCCCCATCGCTACGATGTGCATGAACTCCTGCATTCCGCCAGCACCTGTGCCGGCGCCCTCGACCAGCACATATTTCACGGAATGATCATGAATTATGTCTATGATCGTCTTGGCGTGCACGATCCCGGATACTTAGTCGATAAATCGTCCAGCGACCTTACGGACGGTTTGAATTCACAGCTCGAGAGCGTCAAAACCGCCAGCGGCACGGATCTGGTCAACGCCTGCAAGGGCATCCTGGCGAGAAAGATGACCCTGCTCTTCTTCAGCCTGGACGAACAATCCATCCGACAGCTCTACCGGAGCACGATCCCTCCCCTGAAGGTCGCCGCAGCTCCCAACGCCAAGCTGGTCGAGATATGGGGATCGAAGGCCAAGGCCGAACAGGTGGAGGCCCTGCTGGAAACGCTCAAACAGGAAGAACAAATTTCATTCGACGTGCCTGAATGTGGTTATTAGGCTATCCAGACAGCCTTCTTGGAAATAATCACACGCAGTCGAAACACTTCATGAATAAGCCTGACCAGCAGACATTCGATTCCACCCTGGGTCCGGATGTCTTTTATCTCAAGGATAGGAAGGATGGCCCTCCTGATTCCGTCCCCTTCCTCGGGTAAAATCGGGCCAATTAGGAGGTCCCATGTCCAAATATCCCATCACCATCGACGGTGAATCCGTCTGGATTGGCACGGCCGCCGAGCTCTCGGTGGCCCTGGACGTACTCCAGGGTCAGCGCGACCGCCAGGTCCTGACCCAACTCCAGCCGCACCTGGCACGCGTCATCCCACGTGCCAAGGATTTTATGGCTGTCATGAAGTCGCTCTCCCCCGACGACCAGGTTTTCCTGATCGAAGCCCTTGGCCCGGACCTGGCCGGGATCCTGGAGGACGCCGCCCACATGCGCGACCTGTTGGCGACCCTGGCTGAAGAAAAAGTCGAGATCGCCCTGCTCAAGATGCTCGGTCCGGACGGGCTGCGCGCCCTGCTGCTGACCGCCCCCGAGGCGGCCGAGGTCCTGGAGTGGGTTTACGGCCAGACCGACCAGCTGGCGCTCGACCTGCTCGGCCTGGACTACATTCGCCGGCTCCTGCGCAACGCCGACGACCTGGCCGCCCTGCTGCGCAGCCTGGACAACGCCCTGCAAGAGAAGCTGATCGACCAACTCGGCTGGGAGTTCGCCCTCGGCCTGGTCCGGAATGGGCGCGACCTGGCCGCCTTGCTGCGGGCCCTGCCGGCCGCTGTCAGCGAGCGTCTGCTCAAGCACTACAATCGCGCCCAGCTGGCCAGCCTGATCGGCAACGCCCACGATTGGACTTATCTCTACCAACGTCTCGAACCCGCCGAAGCGGAAACGCTCATCCGCCTGCTCGGGCTGAAATCGAAGGGAGGCAAATCCCATGCCGCATGAACAGATTCCCACCTGGACCCGGGATGGCAAGAAGCCCGGGTCGCTGACCCCTCTCAAGGGCAGCAAGTACAAGCTGATCGACGCCCACCTGCACGTGGTCAACTTCATCCAGGAGACCCCGGGCGGCGAAGCCCTCCTGCATTACATGGACCAGGCCAACGTCGGCAAGGCGGTCATCTTCGGGCTGCCGGTCAGCAAGATGTGGGCCGCCTACGACCGGGAAGCGCCGGACTATTACCTGGCCAGCGATTCACCCTGCTATTATTACGGTTACACCGACGTGATCGTGGCCGAGATGGTGCGTTCCCTGCCGGCCGCCGGGCAGGAACGCCTCTACCCGCTCATCTGCGGCTTCAACCCGGTCGACGGCTATGCCATCCGCCATGTCGAGCGCCTGTACGCCCAGTACCCCGACGTCTGGAGCGGCATCGGTGAGATGCTCCTGCGCCACGACGACCTGACCGCTTTCACCTACGGCGAGAACGCTCGGGCCAATCACAAAGCCCTCTGGCCGATCTACCAGTTCGGCGCGGACCACGACCTGCCAGTCCTGCTCCACCACAACGTCACCTCGGTGACAAAGAACGACCATCCGGTCTTCCTGTGGGAGCTGGAGGAAGCCGTAGCCGAGTTCCCCCGCACCCGGATCGTCTTCGCCCACTGCGGCATGTCGCGGCGGGTCAACGTCCCCTTCTACTACCAGATGGTCGACCGGCTGCTGGCCCAGTACCCCAACCTGTACGTGGATTATTCGTGGATCATCTACGACGTGGTCATCTGCCCGGAAGGCAAGCCCGACCCGGACTGGCTGGCCTTGACCGAGAAGTACTCCGACCGGATCTGCCTGGGCTCGGACCTGGTGACCCGCTTCGAGCGGCTCGGCCCCGAGCTGGCGCGCTACGACACCTTCCTCGACCGGCTGAGCGAAAAAGCCCGGGCGGATCTATGCTGGCACACCGCCGAGAAGCTCTACGGCGGGAACAAGGGCAAGGTCCAGGCCGCCCCGGTGATGACTGTTCCCGAGTGGAAGGTATCGTACAAGTTATGAGACATCCGAAGTCTGACAGACTTCGGATGTCCTCTAGGAGAATTTCATGCCCAAGAAACCAGAATACCTTCCCAGGATCGCCATGTCCATCCAGGCCCACCCCGACGACCAGGAGTTCACCGTCGCCGGGACCCTGGCCAAGTGGGCCGCCGCCGGGTGCCAGGTCATCTCGGTCATCATCACCAGCGGGGATGCCGGGTCCAACGATCCGGCCAAGGACGCCAAGTACAAACCCAAGCTGGCCAAGCTGCGCGAGGCCGAACAGAAGGCCGCCAACGCCGTCCTGGGCATCCAGGAGACCGTCTTCCTGGGCTATCCCGACGGCGAGCTCGAGCCGACCCTGGCCCTGCGCAAGGAGCTGACCCGCCTGATCCGCAAATACAAGCCCGAGGCGGTCGTGATCGGCGATCCGCAGGGCGTCTTCTACGGCAACGGCTACATCAACCACCCCGATCACCGAGCCGGCGCCCAGGCCGCCCTGTATGCGGTCTTTCCATCGTCGGAAACCCGCCTGATCTTCACCGACCTGCTCAAGAAAGGCTACGCGCCCCATAAGGTCAAGCGGGTCTACGTCCACGGGGCGGACCACGGTGACACGGTCGTGGACATTACGGCCACGATCGAGACCAAGATCGCCGCCCTGAGAAAACATGCCTCCCAATTGGGCGAGTGGGACCCGGAAAAGATGATCAAGGAATGGGCCCGGGGGGAGGGCAAAAAGAAGCGCATCAAGTACGCTGAGGCCTTCAAGGTGATGATCAACGAGGAAGATGCACCCGAGAATTGAATTGTAGGGGCGGATCGCGATCTGCCCCTACAATTTATCCGTCTTCACCCCCAGCAGACAGACCGCGCTCAGGGCGAACAGGACCGCGTAAGCGGCGAAGACGGCGAAATACCCCAGCCCCATGTAAAAATGATTGATGTAATCCGCCACCAGTCCGCCGATGCCCGCGCCGATGATGCCTGCGCCGGCCCCGGCCAGGTTCGAGACGCCCAGGTAGCGGCCCGCCTCGGCGTCCGGGACCAGGTCGGTGCCGAGGGCCCAGTTGGCGGTCATGAACAGGCCGGTGGCCACGCCGATGATCGTCCCGGCAATATAGACGATGACCAGGCTGGGCAGCCAGATGGTCGCCAGCAGCAAGCCGTTGCCGATAGCGGCCACGATCCCGCTCCACAGGACCAGCCGGGTCCGCCCCACCCGGTCCGACAGCCAGCCACTCGCCAGGGCGCTCAACAGGATGAAGACCCCGATGACCGCCGTCAGCGTGCCGGTCAGGTTGGAGGCGGCGTTACTGGTCAGCTTGAAGGCGTACATCACGAAATAGAAGATCGATCCCTGCAGCGAGGTGGCGGCCGCCAGGAACATCAGCCGGTTGGCGATCCACCAGGTGAACGAGGACCGGCGGCGGGCGTCCTCGCCCAGGGTGGCGTACGCCCCGGACCAGACGCCGGCCACCACCGCCACGATCATCGCCACGCCTCCGCCCACCCCGGCGGCAACCGGCAGGGCGACCGTCTTCCCGGCCAGCGCCAGGGCGAGCAGACCGGCCAATCCACCGACCAGGCCCCCGCCGAGCAGACCGGCCAGCCCGCCGATCAGGATCCCGGCCAGCATGCCCAGCACCCGCAGCATGGGCGGCCAGAAGGGCGCCGTGACCTTCTCCTCGAGCGGCGTTTCCTTGACGAACAATACCGTAATCAAAGTCACGGCCAACAGCGAAGCGCCCGTGGCGAAGATCGCCCAATCCAGGTGTCCTGCGCCGACCAGCTTGGCGATCGTCAGCCCGACCAGGATGATCGGCAGGAGCTCCATCACGGATTTGAGCGCCGAGGCCCGGCCGCGCTGGTCCTCGGGGACCAAGTCCGGGATGAGACCCTGCAAGGGTCCGTGGGAAATATTCGAAGAGAATTGGATCAGGAGCACCGAGACCAGCAAGGCCCAGTAATTCCAGGACAGGGCGATGAAGGCCAGGAAGAGGCAGTCGAAGAGCGCCCCGATCAGGATGTAGGGCCGGCGCCGGCCGAAGCGGGACATCGACCGGTCGCTGATCATCCCGGCTGCTGGCTGGACCAGCATGGCGATCACCAGTCCCGCCGAGCGCATGGCGCCCAGGGCAGTGTTCTTGACCGCCTCCGGGGCAAAAAGCGCCACCAGGTAGGGCATGAAGATGGAGCCGAGGGCAGTATTGCGGATATTGAGCCCCAGCCAGAAGATGTTGATGGTGATGTAATCGTACCAGCGCAGGCGCTTCATGGTGTCTCCTCTGTGCTCCGGCGAACCCATCCGGGAAAGGCATCCTTCTCCTTCCCCGGGCCGATTGCGGGCGCGCTCGAACACAGAAATCAGTATACATGGAATTCGAGGGCGAAACAACCGGCGAAGCGGGAAAAAGGACAAATTACCCCCTTGAATCTGGCCCCGGGTTGTTCCATAATAAATCCAGGAAATAGGATCAGCGGCCTCCCCTGAAACTTCTGTACAGAAGCGGGAGATCCCCCGAAAAACATGGGCACCAAGGAGGGTTCTGGACCATAACGCTCAAAACACAATTCACCAACATCGCAGTGATTTCCAATACGCTTACTATCATCAGGAGGATGCAATGAAGCGAAATGCTCTGAATCTCTTTGCGATTGCTCTCAGCCTGGCAGTGGTCGTCAGCCTGCTGCCGGGTCAACTGCTCAAGGCCCAGGCAGTATCAGCCAATATCGTCATCAGCCAGGTCTACGGGGGCGGAGGCGGATCGGGCTACTACAAGTACGATTACGTCGAACTGTTCAACCTGGGGGCGGCGCCGGTCGATATCAGCGGCTGGTCGCTCCAATACGGATCGTCCACAGGCAACTTCGGCAGCAGCGGAAGCAACATTTACGCCTTTCCCGCCGGAACGGCGCTCCAGCCCGGAAAGTACCTGTTCGTCCAGCTGGGCAGCGCCGGGACGGCCGGGATCGCCTTCCCGGTGACCCCCGACCTCACCACTGGCAACCTGAACCTGGCCCAGGCCAGCGGCAAGGTCGCCCTGGCAAACGTCACGACTGCGTTGGGCTGCGGCGCCACGGCCACCCCATGTACGCTCCCGGATTCCCGTATCGTGGATTCGGTGTCCTTCGGTGCGGCCAACAACGGCGAGGGCGGGACGACCGTCAACAACGGCGTCGGCCTGACCAACCAGCAGGGCGGCATCCGCAAACAGTCCGGGTGCCAGGATACTGACAACAACAATGCCGATTTCGACGTCGCCACTGGCAGCGCCCTGGTGATGCGCAACAGCGTCTCCCCGGCGCACTTCTGTTCCGGTCCGACCAATCCTTCCGGGATCGGGGCGGCCTCCCCCGCCACACTCTTCGCCGGCGACCCCACTTTATTGACGGTGGCGGTCACGCCGGGCGCCAATCCCGTCAGCACGGGCCTGGCCGTGACCTGCGACCTGAGCGCCATCGGCGGGTCGGCCTCCCAGGCCTTCTTCGACGACGGCACGAACGGCGATGGGACGGCCGGGGACAACACCTTCTCCTTTGCGACGACTGTCGCCGGGAGCACGACCGGCGGCTCGAAGAGCCTGGCCTGTTCCATCACCGATGGCCAGGCCCGCACCGGCAGCGCCGCGATCGGGCTGGGCGTCACCGTCATCCTCCCCATCGGAACGGTGAACGGCGCCGTTCAAAATACGGACGACGGGGCCGCTCATACGTCACCATTCGTGGGCCAGTCCGTGACGATCAAGGGCGTCATCTACGAAAAGACCCTCCAGGCAATCACGGGTTCCACCAATTCATACAAAGGCTTCTTCATCCAGAATACGGCCGCGACAGCGGACACGGACCAGAACACCTCCGACGGCCTTTTCGTTTTCATGAACACCGCCACCACCTTGAGCGGTCCCGGCGGGCCTTACACGCCGGCGGTCGGGGACGAGATCATCCTGACCGGCAAGGTCAGCGAGTACTACAACATGACCGAGCTGGTGAGCCCGTTCCAGGTCGTCTCGATCGCCCGCAGCGGTGTGGACATCGAGGCGGAGGTTCCGCCCGTCGTGGCGAATCCGCCGGTCAGTCTGGCGGATGCCAACCGCTACTGGGAACGGCTCCAGGGAATGCGCGTCCAGGTCCCGCAGGACAGCCTCGTCCTGGGCGGCCGGAACGTCTTCAGCCCGGCGGATGCCGAGATCTGGGTGACCCGGCCCGACAGCACGGTCGCCGCCCGCAGCAATCCCTACGCCCAACGGGCCTTCCGGGACGCCCATCCGCTGGACGATAATTACGACCCGGCGAATTGGGACGGCAACGGCTATCGCATCCTGATGGGCAGCCTGGGGATCAAGGCGCTGGCCGGGGACGCCCAGGCCTTGATCGCGCCGGCCCGGACCTTCGACACCCTGACCAATGCACCGGCCGGGGGCGTCAACTACACCTTCAGCAAATACCGGATCGAGATCACGGCCCAACCCGAATTCAACGAGGGCCCCGACCCCGCCGCGAACAATCCACCCCAGGCGTTCGACCGCAGCGTAGCCTATAGCATCGCCGACTACAACCTGGAGAACCTGTACGACTACCGGGACAATCCCTTCTCGGGTTGCGATTTCCCGGGCAACTCCGGCTGCCCGCTGGTGGCCCCGTTCATCGCGGCCGTCACGCCTCCCTACGATTACGTCCCGGCCAGCGACGCCGACTACCAGGCCCGCCTGAACGACATCGCCCTGGAGATCAACAACGACCTGCACAGCCCGGACATTCTCATGGTCCAGGAGGTCGAAAACCAGGACATCTGCACCGTCACGGACGGCGCCCTGACCTGCGGGACGACCGATAACGCCGACGGCAAGCCGGACGTGCTCCAGGAACTGGCCCTCAAGATCGCCAGCCTGGGCGGCCCGGCCTACGATGCCGCCTTCGACCGCAACAGCTCCGACCTGCGCGGCATCGCCCCATCCTTCCTGTACCGCACCGACCGCGTGGAGCTCCTGCCGCCCGCCGGCGACCCCATCCTGGGAAGCAGTCCGGCGATCCCCGGTTTCACGGCCGTGCCTTACGACAGCGACGTTTCCAACCCGAAGACCCTGAACGCGGTCCTGCCGGCCGGCGTGACAGCCTGCGAGACCAATTGGGTCTTCCCGCGCGCTCCCGACATCGCCCTCTTCCGCATCTACAGCTCGAGCATCGGCGTCGGCAGCCATCGCGACGTCTACGTGATCGACAACCACTTCAAGAGCGGCCCGGATACCTGCGTCGGCCATCGCACCGAGCAGGCCATGTACAACGCCGCCCTGGTGGCTTTCCTCCAGGCCGCCAACCCGAACGCCCGCATCGTCCTCGGCGGCGACCTGAATGTCTACACCCGCCCCGACGATCCATTCGCGCCCATCGGCCAGCCCGGTTCGAGCGACCAGCTCGCCGCTCTTTACGACCCGAGCCTTGGGTTGAAGAACCTCTGGGAAGTGCTGCTGGCCCAGGCGCCTGAATCCGCTTACAGCTACGTCTATCTCGGCATGGCCCAGACCATCGACCAGATGTACGTCAACCAGCCGATGCTCGCCGACCTGCAGCAGTACCGCTTCGCCCACATCAACAGCGACTTCCCGGCAGACTACTCCGGCGATGTGGCCCGCGGCACGAGCGATCACGATCCCAACGTTGCCGTCTTTGGGATCAACGACCCGCCGGTCGTGGATGCGGGCGGTCCCTATACAGTGGATGAAGGGTCCAGCCTGACCGTCTCGGCCACGGGGAGCGATCCGGAAGGCGGTCCGCTCACCTACGCCTGGGACCTGGACAATAACGGCACCTTCGAGACGCCCGGCCAGAGTGTGGTCTTCACCGCCCCCGACGGGCCCATAACGCAGACGATCAACGTGCAGGCGAAAGACAGCGGCGGCCTCACCACGGTCGCTTCGACGACCGTCACGGTCAACAACCTGCCTCCGACCGCCAGCCTGGGGAATAACGGTCCCGTCGCCGAAGGCGGACTGGTCACGATCACGTTCACAGGTCCCGCCGATCCTTCGGCGGTCGACCTGGCAGCCGGCCTGCACTATGCAGTTTCCTGCGACGGCAGCTCATTGAGCGCCGTGACCTATGCGACCAGCAACACCAGCCCCAGCACGGGCTGTCTCTTCGACGACGGCCCAGCCACCCAGACCGTCCGGGGACGGGTGATCGACAAGGACGACGGGTATACCGAATACACCACCGTCGTGACGGTCACCAATGTCGCCCCGACCGCAACTTTTACTGCGCCGTCGACTCTCAACGAAGGCGATGCATTCACGGTCGCCCTGACGGGCGCCCTGGATCCCTCCCAAGCCGATAAGGCAGCCGGTTTCCAGTATGCGTTCGACTGCGGCTTCGGATATTCCGCTTTTGGGATGGCGGCTTCAGCCTCCTGCTCTGCGCTCGACAACCCCGGCCTGACCGTCCGAGGCAAGATCATGGACAAGGACGGCGGCATGAGCGAGTACAGCGCCGCGGTGGCAATCAACAACGTCGCCCCGAGCCTGGGGCCGATCACTGCGCCGACGAGCCCGGTCCCGGTCAATTCGCCCGTGAACGCGAGCGCGAGCTTCACCGATCCCGGTGTGCTGGATACCCACACGGCCGTATGGAATTGGGGAGACGGCTCAAGCTCCGCCGGGACGGTCAGTGAGAGCAACGGATCCGGCGCAGCCGCCGGCAGCCATACCTACCATGGAGCCGGCCTGTATGTCCTGACCCTGACGGTCAAAGACAAGGACGGCGGTTCGAGCCAGGCGACCTTCAGCAGCGTGATCGTTTACAACCCCAACGGCGGTTCCGCTACCGGCGACGGGTGGATCAACTCGCCGGCAGGCGCCTACCTGGCCAATCCGACCCTCAAGGGAAAAGCCTTCTTCGATTTCGATGTCAGATACAAAAAAGGCGCAACCACTCCCGACGGGAACGTCAACTTCCGGCTGCAATCGGCCGCCCTGGACTTCCGCAGCACCGGCCTGGACTGGATGATCGTCGACCGGGATAACAGCTTCCTCTGCTGGTTCCTCCGCCGCTGCTCGAGCGACGTCACCATCAAGGGACAGGGAACGCTGAAAACCGGTGGAACGGTCCAGTTCATGATCTGGGCTTCCGACGACCATCCGGATACATTCCGGATCAAGATCTGGTCGGTCGGAGCCGGCGGGGCAGAGAATGTGATCTACGACAACCGCAGCGAACAGACGCTCGGCGGCGGGATCATCGTCGTGCGCAGATAACCGATCGTCGATCCAAGCAGTAAAAAGGCCTCCTGGTCAATTTTCCACTAGGAGGCCTTTCTTTGGATTGCCGGAAACTTCCGAAATGGGTACGGCCGGACGTGCCCGGCTTCGCGAGGCCGCGGCCGTTAATCCCCGATGACCTTGACAAGGACGCGCTTGCGCCTGCGCCCGTCGAATTCGCCGTAGAAGATCTGCTCCCAGGGACCGAAATCCAGGCGGCCCTCGGTGATCGCGACGACCACTTCCCGGCCCATCACCTGGCGCTTGATGTGCGCATCGGCGTTGTCCTCGCCGGTCCGGTTGTGCCAGTACTTTTCGACCGGTTCGTGCGGGGCCAATCCTTCCAGCCATTCCTCGTAGTCGTGCAGGAGGCCGGACTCATTGTCGTTGATGAAGACGGAGGCGGTGATGTGCATGGCGTTCACCAGGACGAATCCCTCCCGGACGCCGCTCTCGGCCAGGGCTTTCTCCACCTCCCCGGTGATGTTGACGAATCCCCGCCGGTTGGGGACGTTGAACCACAGCTCCTTGCGGTACGATTTCATGCAGCCACTTCTCCTCTCTTGTGCCAGAAAAAAGCCCGGGCCGGCGCCCACATGCCGAGCACCAGCCAGATCATCAACAGGTACGGGAGTTCGTATTTCAGGAAAGGCGCCAGTCCGCCCACCAGCAGGACCAGTGAGGCCGCCAGTGGAACGAGGGCCGCTTCGCCCGGTTCGAGATGACCGCGTTTGACGGATTGGAGCAGGACCAGCAGGAGCGGCACGAGCAAGAGCGCCAGGTCATGGTAATGCAAATGCGGGACGAAAAAGAGCCCGCAGACGATCAGGAGGGCGAAATGCCGGTCGTCCAGCTCTCGTGTCCGGCCCCAGACAACGCAGAATGAAACGATGCAGGCAAAATATGTCCCCCAGCCGATCCAGCGAATCAGATTCCCGTCCGCCGGGAAGAGGCGGGTCAACAGCCCGACCAGGTTGACCATGGCGTTCTCGTGCATCCCGAACCACTGCCCGCCGGCGGAAATCAGCAGGATGTGCACATATGCCACCGCCCCGGCGATCCCGACGGAGAGCAGGCTGATCCCGGCCAACCCAACGGCCGCCAGGCAAAAGCCCCAGAATACCCCACGCCGCCGGAAGAGGAAGGGCAGGGCAAGCAACAGGGTGATGTGTGGGCGGACAGTGGTCAGGGCCAGGCCGAGGCCGGCAAGCAGGTCCTTTTTCTGCCGAAGCCCAAACAGCCAAAGGAATCCGCCCAACACCATCAGGGCGGTATCCTGGGTGTTGAGCAGGCTGACGAACAACGGATAAAAGGTCGCCAGGCCGGCCACGAGCAGCCATGCAGGGGAGCGTTCCCATCCGTCCATCCTCATCAGGCAGTAAGCAATCGCCAGCCCGGCGGCGTAGACCAGGGCCATCAGGGCCGCATAACGGCCCAGCGAAGCCAGGTAATTCCCATCCATGAAAAGGGCCAGGAGCGGCACCAGGTAAGGCGGATGGTTGAAAATCAGCACCTGGCCGGGCGCCAGCTCGAATCCGACCACCTGCGCCTGGATCGCCTGTTGGAGGTCCAGGTCATAAGCGTTTGCGGACCCCCACAGATCGGCAACCCGCCCTCCCGCATACCAGGCAATGAAATCCGAGCCGGTATTTTCCGCCGGAGTTGCCAGCAGGCGCAGGAAGAGAAACGAATAAACAATGACCAGGGACCCCAGGGCGGCCATGAGAAAGACGCGGCGGAAATTGATCGAGGACATTATCGAATCTCCAAAGGCCAGGCGATGAGCGGGAGGCATTTCGGAATCAACACGATGAAGTATAACCCACGGGGCCGCTCGGAAGGGATTGGACTTGCCGGAATTGGACAAGGCCCCGGAGGGATATCGAACCTCCAGGGCCGGCGAAAATACCCGTAAATCCGGACGAGCCGGAATATCTATGGGTTGGTCTTTTCGACCACGATCGTCGCCTCGCCGATCAGGGCAGCGACAGCCCCGACCGCCGCAAGCGTCGGGGCCAGGACGGCGCCGACTACCCCAAAGGTGAGCGGGAATTCCAGCAATACTTTCCCATCCCTGTCCTTGATGATGATCCGGCGGATATTGCCTTCGTGGATCAATTCCTTGATCTTGGCGAGCAATTGCTCCCCATTGACACGGAATTCTTCGGTGCGGAATTCGGACATACGAGCCTCCAGTCTATCGATGCGCTATGATCGTGCTTCTGATTCATTTACGTCGATCTCGGGAAAAAGTATGCATCATTTCGTATCCGTTATTGGCGATTGTGTTATATACTCTGTGAAAAGCAATCATCCCGCCCCAAGGAGAGTCTCATGCTGACGATCGAAAAGGTAGATACCGACAACAAACAGCAGGTGAAACGCTTCGTCCAATATTATTACGATCTTTACAAGGACTGCCCGGAATGGGTCTCGCCGTTGTTCGTCGACGCCTATCTGCCGCTCAACCGGAAGAAACATCCCTTCTTCGAGCACTCGGACGCCGATTTTTACCTGGCGCTCCGGGACGGCGAAGTGGTCGGACGCATCTGCGCCGGTGAGAACAAACTCTTCAACGAATACCACAAGACCAAGAAAGCCCAATTCTATTTCTTCGATTGCGAGAACGACCTGGGGACCGCCACCGCCCTGTTCGAGGCGGCCTACGACTGGTCACGCAAGCACGGCTTGGACACGCTGATCGGACCGAAAGGACTTTCACCTTTCGACGGGTACGGCATCCTGGTGGAAGGGTTCGAGCACCGCCAGATGATGACGATGATGAATTACAACTACGATTATTATCCCAAGCTGGTCGAGGCCCTCGGTTTCGAGAAGGAAGTGGACTTCGTCTCCTGCTACCTGCCAGCCGAGGCGTTCAAGATCCCCGAGCGGGTGGAACGCATCGCCCAGTGGGCCATGAAGCGCGGCAACTTGTGGGTCAAGCACTTCAAAAGCAAGAAGGAACTCGTCAGCTGGGCCCAGCGGATCGGCCGCACTTACAACAAGACTTTCATCAAGAACTGGGAATACTACCCGTTCACCCAGGGCGATGTCGACTATGCCGTCCAGAACGTTTTCATGGTTGCCGACCACCGCCTGATCAAATTGATCATGCACGACGACGAAATCGTCGGTTTCCTGTTCGCCTTCCCCGATGCCTCGGCCGCCCTGCAACGGGCCAAGGGCCACCTCTTCCCCTTCGGGATCGTCGACCTCCTGCTCGAAATGAAACGCACCAAAACCGTTTCCGGCAACGGCATGGGAGTGCTGCCCGAATTCCAGGGAACCGGCGGCAATGCCCTGCTCTACTATGAAATGGGCAAGACCATGCTGGATTTCAAGCAGTTCCAGTTCGTCGAGATGACCCAGGTGGCCGAGACGACCAAGCAGATGCGCGCCGACCTGAAGAACCTGAACGGCATCGAGTACAAGAACCACCGGGTTTTCCGCAAAGCGATCCCGTAATCAAAACATCAAAGCCTGGTTAAATGCAAACCTCCCGCTGAAATCAGCGGGAGGTTTATTTTTCGGTCAGGGATTACAGGATGGTAACGTTGGAAGCCTGCGGGCCCTTGTTGCCCTGGGTGACTTCGAACTCGACCTTCTGGCCCTCGTCCAGGTTGCGGAAACCTTCGCTCTGGATGGCGGAGTAGTGGACGAAGACATCCGGGCCATTCTCGCGGGAGATGAAGCCGTAGCCCTTGCTGCCGTTGAACCACTTGACCGTGCCGACGATACGTTCAGACATATGATTTGCCTCCTTATGGCAAAAGAAAAGAATGGTGTGTCAGAGTCGTTCCATCGGACGATCGAATAAAAATGACCCAAGGCGAAGAAACCTCGGGTCATCGTTTTCTCTTCCAACGTGAACTTACTGGCATCTTACTTCCCGATGATAAAGCCAAAATTTGGATACGTCAAGTGGTAATTTTCCAAATAAATCAGTAAGGAAACACGGTATTCCAGATGCGGCGCTTTCGGGTATGATTAGTGAAGCAATTGCTGCGTTTTCTCGTCGCTGAGGACAAAATGCCTGAATTCGAATTCCACGTCTCCCGCAAAGCCCGCCAAAAATATCAATTTGATGAAGGCCTTTTCGCCCTGAACGGCAACGTCGTCCTGGCGGATTACGGAGCCGCCCGGCGCTTCGCGGAAAAGATCAGCCGCGTGCGCGGCCGGCCCGTCCCGGCCTCGGATATCAATGCCATGGGCCTGATCGACGAGATCATGCACGTGCTCCTGCGCCATTACGAGAAACAAAATCCGGGCTTCATGCAGCGCGCCTTCGAGCGGGTCCGCCTGCAGGCCGACGCCACGCTGGTGAAGTTCGTCGAGGACTTTCCCCCGCTGGCCGTCCACCGCGGGGAGATCGATGCAGCCCGCTACCTGGATCTGGAAACGGCCGGCCGCCCGAACCGCCAGTCCGCCCTGGAGGAGATGCTCCTGCTCTCCCTGGCAAATGCCAACCCGGCCCTGGATCCCTACCGCGAGCTCTTCGACGACGGCGAGTTGCGCCGCACCACCGCCTACGAAGCCGTCATCCTCGGGATGCAGACCTTCTTTTCGACCGAGCCCGGATTCGGGTCCGGGAAGGAGTCGCTCTTCGACGTCCTGATGGCGCCCATCCGCCGCGCCCCCAATTCGCTCCAGGCCCAACTCGAGTACCTGCTGATGCGCTGGCGGGAGGTGCTCGGCGAAAGCTTCGTCCTGCGCGTCCTGCGCGGCATCGACTTCGTCCGGGAGGAAGCCATCCGCCAGACCGGCCCGGGAGGGTTCGGGGGACAGGCGCCCGTCCTGACCTATACAGGCCAGGAATACACCGAATACGAGCGCTTCAGCCAGGACAGGGAGTGGATGCCGCGCATGGTCCTGATCGCCCGGAACTCGTACGTCTGGCTGGACCAGCTTTCGAAAAAATACGGGCGCGCCATCGTCCACCTGGACCAGATTCCTGACGAAGAGCTTGACCTGTTGCAGAAGCGCGGCATCACCGGGCTGTGGCTGATCGGCCTGTGGGAACGCAGCCTGGCCTCGCAGAAAATGAAACAGATGATGGGCAACCCGGATGCGGTCGCCTCGGCTTATTCGCTGATGGACTACAACATTGCCGCGGACCTGGGCGGCTGGGAGGCCCTCCAGAACCTGCGCTGGCGGGCCTGGCAGCACGGCCTCCGCCTTTCCGCCGACATGGTTCCCAACCACATGGGCATCGATTCGCGCTGGGTGGTGGAACACCCGGATTGGTTCCTCGACCTGCGCTACTCTCCCTACCCCAACTACTCCTTCAACGGCGCCGATCTGTCCAACGATCCCCGGGTGGGCATTTTCCTGGAGGACCACTATTTCGACAAGACTGACGCGGCCGTGGTCTTCAAACGTCTCGACCGCTGGACCGGGGAGGCCCGTTACGTCTACCACGGCAACGACGGCACCTCCATGCCCTGGAACGACACCGCCCAGCTGGATTATTCCAAGGCCGAGGTGCGGGAGGCCGTCATCCAGACCATCCTGCACGTGGCGCGCAATTTCCCGATCATCCGCTTCGACGCCGCCATGACCCTCGCCAAGAAGCACATCCAGCGCCTGTGGTTTCCCGAGCCGGGCTCCGGCGGGGCCATCCCGTCCCGCTCCGAGCACGGGATGACCCGGGCCGAGTTCGACGCCGCGCTGCCGAACGAGTTCTGGCGCGAGGTGGTCGACCGGGTCGCCGCCGAGGTCCCGGATACGCTCCTGCTGGCGGAAGCCTTCTGGATGATGGAAGGCTACTTCGTCCGCACGCTGGGGATGCACCGGGTCTACAATTCGGCGTTCATGCACATGCTCCGCGACGAGGACAATGCCAAATACCGCCAAGTGATGAAGAATACCCTCGAGTTCGATCCGCAGGTCCTCAAGCGCTACGTCAACTTCATGAACAACCCCGACGAGAAGACCGCCGCCGAACAGTTCGGCACGACCGACAAATACTTCGGCGTCTGCACCCTGATGGTGACCCTGCCGGGACTGCCGATGTTCGGCCACGGACAGGTGGAAGGCTTCCGTGAAAAATACGGCATGGAATACCGCCGCGCCAGGTGGGATGAAGCCGTGGACGAAGGCTTGGTGCGCGGTCACGAGTACCGCATCTTCCCGCTGACCCACCGCCGGCACATCTTTGCCGAAGTGGACAACTTCCGCCTCTACGACTTCTTCACACCCGAAGGGCAGGTCAACGAGGACGTCTTCGCCTTCTCCAACCGGTCGGGCAGCGAGCGCGGCCTGGTACTCTATCAGAACAGATACGCCGAGACGCGCGGCTGGATCAAGACCTCCGCCGCTTTCATGGACAAAACCAGCGGGACCCTGCTCCAGAAGTCCCTCTCCGAAGGGCTGGGGCTGCCGGCAGACGGCTATGCGATTTTCAAGGATTACGTCGCCGGGTTGGAATACATCCGCCCGTGCGCCGACCTGGCGGCCCAAGGGTTGTTCGCCATGCTGGGCGCCTACCAGTGCCAGGTCTTCCTGGACTGGCGCTTCGTTTCGGGTGAACAGTGGAAGACGCTCTGCGGGGGCCTGAACGGTGCGGGAGTGCCGTCCATGGACGCCAAATATCGGGAACTTTTCGCGCCCGGGCCGGAGGAAAAAAGCGAAGCGGCGGTCGAGAAGAAGAAAAAAACCGCCTCGAAACCATCCTCCAGGAAAGCCACAAAAGGAACTTCAGCAACGAAAAAGGTTCCGAAGGGCGCCAAGGGACCTTCAGCCTTGCAGAAGAAATCGACGGCCGGGAAGAAAGCGCCGAGGAAGAAATCGGGCGAAGGACAGGCAGGGAAATGAGTCTCGGTCTCTTCCGATCCTTCCGCTCAGACGGAAAGTCGCAGCATGTTGCGAAAAGGTGAACCCAAGGCTGCCGGATCAACCGGGATGGGTGCCCCCGCCCTCACCTGGTTCGTCCTCCTGGTATTGAGCCACCTGGTGGCCGCGCTCGCCTCGGCAGCCTTTCCGAATTCCGCCCTGGAAAAAAGCATGGCCCTCTGGCCGCCAAGCCAGCCATTTTCCGCCTACCTGCAGCGGGTCCTGATCAATCCAATCTTTCGCTGGGACGCAATTTATTTCTACCAGCCGATCGCCGCAAATGGCTACCAGACCACCAACGGCTCCCTGGCCTATTATCCTCTGCTGCCTTACCTGGCCCGCTTCTTGACCCTTTTCGGGGTGGATCCGTTCGTCGGGTTGTGGATCGTCATCACTCTGGCAGGATTGGGATTCGTGCTCCTCTTCGAGCGCCTGGCCAGGCTGGACCTCCCCTCCGAGCAGGCGAATTGGGTGACGCAGCTCCTGCTGATCTTCCCCATCTCCCTCATTATCTTCATTCCATATCCGGAACCGCTTTTTCTTTTCCTGGCGACCGCCAGCCTGTACTTCATGCGCAGGGAACGCTGGTGGCTGGCCGGCCTGATGGGATTCCTGGCAACGCTCGCCAGGCAGGTCGGGATCTTCCTGGTCATTCCAATGGTCATCGAATTGTGGATACAGGGAAAGGAAAACCGGCGCTGGTCATGGCAGGCGGCAAGGAATTGGCTTGCGGCGGGACTGATCCCCCTGGCGATGGCAGGCTGGACGTTATTTCGGATTTTTGCGATCGAGAAGGTTGCGCCGGATACGAGCAGCGTCCAAAAATTCATCCTTACCACGCTCTTATCGTCCAAGTCCTCCGAAGTGGCCGTCACCCGTCCCTTCGCATGGCCCTGGCAGGTGCTCGCCGAAGCGGTTACCCAGGCGGTCCAAAATCCGTTGATCCGCCTGAATGTCCTCTTCAACATGGGCGGGTACTTCCTGGTCGCCCTGCTCCTGATCCTTGCCTGGAAACGCCTCCGCCTGAGTTACCGGATATTCTCGCTGGTCATCGTTGCGCTCAGCCTGCTCGACTTTTCATTCAATTTATGTGCGTTGCCCATCCCGAGCCTCTTCCGGCACGCCTACCTGGCCTTCCCGCTTTTCATCGGCCTGCCCGAGCTGTTCAAGAACAGGTGGACCCGGCTGGCCTTCGTGGCTTTTTCCCTGGCATTATTCATCCTGCTTGTCTATGTGTATGGGGTGGAAGGCTGGGTCGTTTAACGAATACGGGAGGGGATTTTCCCCGAACAAACCTTGGAGAAATCCATTATTTTTCGCGGATCCTTTTCCGCCAGACCCAGCTGACGAGGTAGAACAACCCGACCAGGATCGGAATGCCTCCCAGCAGCAGCGGAGCGGTCCAGTCGAACCTCCCCCAGGAGGCGGCGATATACCAGATCCCGAATCCGATGAACAGGGCCGCCCCGACCCATTCCCAGCGCCAGGCCAGGATCAGGGCTGCGATCAGAATGAAGGTTGGGATGTTATGGATGAGGAAACCGAGCAGCGTAGCCCAGAATCCGGCCTTCGTCTCGAACACATCCAGGGAAAACAGGCCGACGAACAGGATGAAAAGGATGCTGAGGACGCGGGGCGTCCAAAAAAGGAATGACTTAAGCGATTTGTTCATGGCTCCCTCCGTGATTATGATAGCATAATTATCCGGAGATTTGATTAGGATTGTCATGACAGATGGGGAAGAATAGCGTTTGACGGTCTCCTCGTTCTGTTGTAAACTGGTCACAATCTTTCCCTACAAAGAGGCTATCGGATGAAAAAGAAACGTAATCTTTATCCTCTCTTCGTTGTCGTCGTTTTCTTTTTATTCACCCTCCTGCACCAGACCGACAAACTGCTGATCGGATCGCTGCAGATCCCGGTCAGTAAAACCTTCCATCTGAACGACCTCCAATGGGGGTTGGTCAACACCGGGGCCCTGATCGTCGGGACAATCTTCTATCCGATCTGGGGATACCTGTACGACCGCTACGCCCGGGCCAAACTCCTGGCGCTGGCCTCCTTCATCTGGGGTGCCACCACCTGGATCAGCTCCATCGTCCATACCTACCCGGCCTTCCTGGCAACCCGTTCCTCCACCGGCATCGACGATTCGTCCTATCCCGGCATGTACAGCCTGATCGCCGATTACTTCGGCCCCAAGACACGCGGCAAGATCTACGGCATCCTCCAGCTGGCCCAGCCGCTCGGATACCTGATCGGTATGATCATGGCGTTGATGGTGGCTCCCCTGTTGGAAGGGAAAGTCTTCCACCTGGAAGGCTGGCGAACGATCTTCCTGATCACCGGCACGCTCGGATTGGTGATGGCGGCGGTCATCTTTTTCGGAATCAAGGAAGTGCCGCGCGGCAAATCCGAAGAGGAGTTCGATGGCATGGAAGACATCGGTCAGGTCAAGTTCAACTGGGCTTCCCTGAAAGACGCCCTGAAAAAGAAGACCATGTGGTTCGTCTTCCTGCAGGGCTTCGCCGGCGTCTTCCCCTGGAACGTGATCACCTTCTTCTTCTTCGGTTACCTGATGCTGGAGCGGGGATACGATAACACATCCGTCCTGCTGACCATGGGACCGGTGGTCCTGATCCTGGCCGGCGGCTACTTCGTCGGCGGGTCCCTGGGCGACTGGCTGTTCAAGAAGACCTACAAAGGCCGCATCCTGGTCTCCAGCGCAGGCGTCATCCTGGGCGCGATCTTCCTCTTCTTCGCCCTGCGCACCCCCGTGGCCGACAAGACCACCTTCTTCATCCTGATGAGCCTGACGGCCCTGTTCATGCCGTTCTCCTCGCCCAACGTCACCTCGACTGTCTTCGACATCACCCTGCCGGAAGTACGCAGCTCCGCCCAGGCGGTCGAATACTTCGTCGAGAACAGCGGCGCGGCCCTCGCCCCCACCCTGGCCGGCGCCATCGCCCTGGCCGCACACAGCAAGCAATTCGCCATCATGACCGTCTGCATCTCGGCCTGGGTCCTGTGCTTCTTCCTGTACCTGGGTGCGCTGTTCTTCGTGGACAAGGACATCAAGTCCCTGCACGCCACGCTGGCCGAACGGGCCGCCCAGAAGAAGGCCGGGAAACCCGCATAGCCAAGACGGGGCACGAAATCTC
>Ga0335071_10001083_pt1 | contig 29327 bp, 18 predicted proteins | sample Lox_Sample_15_FD_206724 | JGI IMG/M metagenome (GOLD analysis project Ga0335071, IMG submission 206724) | Soil microbial communities from Loxahatchee National Wildlife Refuge, Florida, United States - Lox_Sample_1.5 | ecosystem: Environmental > Terrestrial > Soil > Wetlands | place: USA...
AAGGTGAGCAGGTTCTTTGAGCTGTAGTTGGTGAACCCGAGCCGGATGGTGTAGGCGAGCGGGAAGATGACGAACACCAGCATCCCCAGGATGCCGGGGAAGAGGTAACGCCAGGTGTAGGCGGGGTGGGAGAGGTACACGTAGAAGCCCAAGGCCGCCACGGCCAGGGTGCCCATGGCCACGAAGAGAAGGCCCGAGACGATCATGGGAAGGATGAGGAACCAGAGGACGGCCCCGGCCAGAAGGAGGCCGGCCGCCGCCTTCGCCACGCCAACCCAGTTGCGCCCCATCACGCCTCCCGAAGGCGCCTGGATCCGACTCGTGACCATGCGCCCTGGAAAATGCCAGCCCGCCAGGCGGCGGGTACGGCGGGCGAGGGGCCGGCTCCCATGGAGGAACCGGCTCCCCCGCTCGCTGGGCCTACTGGCCGCCGGTGATACGCGCGGCGGCGCCGTCCAGCGCCTCCTTGGGCGTCTGGCGGCCGTTGCTGATGTTCTCCAGGGCCGAGGCCATGGAGGCCCAGAACTTCCCCATCTCCGGGATGTTGGGCATGGGCTCGCCCAGCTGGGCGTTGGCCATGGTGGCCTTGATGAGCGGCCCCTTCTCCGGATCGCCCGTCAGTTCCTTGAAGAGTGCCTTGTTGGCCGGGGTCCCCAGCGGCACGTCGGCGTTGATGGTCTTCAGTCCGTCGAGGGTGAGGACGTAGTTCTCCAGGAACTCCTTGGCCTCGGCCTTGTACTGGCTGGGGCCGGTGATCATGCAGCCGAGGACGCCGATGAAGGGGCGGCCCGGGCTCTTGCCCACCGCCGGGATGGTGGACACGCCGATGTTGATCCCCGCCTTCTTGGCGTTGTCCCAGGACCAGGGGCCATTGATCATCATCGCGATCTCACCCTTGCCGAAGCCGGCCTCCATGGCCGAGTAGCTCGCGCCCTTGGGCATGACGCCCGTGTCGATCAGCTTGCGGAGCAGGGTGGCGCCCTCCAAGGCGCCCTTGTTGTTCACCCCCACCTTGGTGGGATCGAGATCGCCGTCGGGCTTCTTGGCGAAGACGAAGCCGCCGTTCGCTGCCAGCAGCGGCCAGGTGAAGTAGGTGTTGTCGTAGGCCCAGAGGATGGCGCTCTTGCCCTGCTTCTTGAGCTGCTTGTCGAGCTTCTCCACGTCGTCGAAGCTCTTGGGTGGGGTCTTGACCAGGTCCTTGTTGTAGACGAGCCCGATGGCCTCGATGGAGAGCGGGTAACCCCATAGCTTCCCGCTCACGGTGAACGCCTTCCACGCCTTGGGATCGATCCCCCCGATGATGGCCTTGCTGGGCGTGATCGGGACGATGAGGCCGCCCTGGATCCACTCGCCGATGCGGTCGTGCGGCCAGCACCAGATGTCTGGGCCCTTGCCGGCGGCGGCCGCCTGCTGGAACTTGCCGGGCGCGTCCTCCGGGTGCTCCACCGTCACCTGGACGCCGCTCTTCTCGGCGAACTTGTCGCCGACTTTCTGGAGCCCGTTGAACCCCTTGTCGCCGTTGATCCAGACCAGGAGCTTCGCGTCCGCGGCCCGCGCCACCGGCGCGGCGGTCATCGCCAGCAGAATCGCGACCGCGGCCAAGCCCTTCCAGAGCGTTCTCGTCGTCGCACCCATCGTCTTCCTCCGGATAGCAATTTCGTGGCTTCAGCACGGCGGGTGTGCCGCCGAGCGCCGCTGGCTTCGTCAGCAATGCCCTTGACACACCGCGTGCTGAGCGGGCGCGAGCCTACCAGGGACCCGGCGAGTGTTGCCAAATGTCGCATGTCCCAGAGGGGGCTTCGAGTCGTTTCGCGGGTTGAGCGGCGCTCACCGCTGCCCGGGCGCACGCCCGGTCGGAGAGGAGGGCCCGGGAGGACCGGGCACTTCGGGGCCCGCGGCGAAGGGCCTCGCCGCCGATCGAGGCGCCGGCGACGAGCGGTTCCCCGCGCCATCCAAGGCCAGCTGGCGGCGTGGCAGGAGTTCCCCCGCCCGGCCACGACGGTGCGCCCGTGCCAGTCTCGCCTCATTGAAGCACTCGCTCGAATAACCTACCGTCGTGGCCATGGAGCTCCGCCTCCTCCGCTCGTTCCAGGTACTCGCCCAGCAGGGCCACTTCGGCCGGGCCGCCCGAGCCCTGCACCTCAGCCAGCCGGCGCTCACCAAGCAGATGCGCCAGCTGGAGGAGGAGATCGGTGGTCTTCTCTTCACCCGTGGTCGTCACGGCGCCCAGCTCACCAGCGCCGGGCGGCTCTTCCGCGGGGAGGTGGACCGCCTCCTGCTCCAGGCCGATCAGGTGCTCGACCGGGCCCAGCGCGCGGCCCGGGGCGAGGTGGGGGAGCTGCGGCTCGGCTTCGGCATCACCACTCGCCTGCTGGTCCCCCGCCTCGTCTCCCGCTTCCGCAAGATCCATCCACAGGTCCAGGTCACGCTGGAGGACATGTCCTCGCCCCTCCAGCTGGAGGCGCTGGAGGAGGGGCGGCTGCACGTCGGGTTCGTGCGCCTTCCGGTGGACCGGCCGCTCAAGGTGGTGCCGGTGGTGGAGGACCGCCTGGTGCTGGCCATCCCCGAGGCGCGCCGCGCCGAGCTGCTACGGCGCATGCCCCAGGGATTGCGCGACGAGCCCTTCGTCGAGCTCACCACCTCGCCGCCCGGCTCGCCCAGCTTCCAGGCCCACGTTCACCGCGTCTGCGCCCGGTACGGCTTCCGCCCGCGGGTGGTGCAGCAAGCAGGCGACTTCGTCACCATGCTGGCACTCGTGGCGGCCGGCCTGGGACTGGCGGTGGTTCCGCGGGCCGCCACCGTCACCCGGGTCGAGGGCGTGGTCCACCTGCCACTCGAGGTGGAGGAGGCCCGCTGGCGCGTCGGAGCTGCCTGGCTCGCGGAGGTGCGAAACCCGGTGCGCGAGGCGTTCGTCGCCCTCCTCCGCGAGGAGCTGGCCCGGGCGCCGGCGGCGGGACGCGTCCGGTCGCCCTGAGCCTGCCGGGGCGGCCCGGCGGCACGGCTCCGCTCAGGTCCCGCTCCGGGGGAAGCGCTGGCGGCGCCAGCTCCACTCCGCCTCGCCGAGCGGCGTCGAGGGAGGATCCCCCGAAGCGTACTCCCGGGCGATCCGGTGCCAGTTGGCCGAGGCGCCCAGCCGGCCGAGCACCGCGTAGAGGCCGACCACGGTCCGGTTCACGAAGGGGATCTCGCCGGATATCCGGAGCTCGCGCCGCACCTCGGCGAGACCACCACCGGTCGCCCCGCGGAGCGCCGAAGTGGTGAGCACGGGCGGGAAGGGCTCGACCACATCCCGGCGGAAGGGGACGTAGAGGTGGGCGACCCCGCCCAGCACCGGCCCGGCCTCGGCGCCGGGGGGGATGAGCCCCAGACGCTCCGCGGCCTCACGCAGCGCCGCCCGATCGCTCCCCAGGGCAGCACGGAACAGCCCGCGCAGCGCCTGCCGGAAGGGAGGGGAGAGGGCCTTCACGCACCCGAAGTCGAGGAAGGTGATGCGGTCGGCGGCCGTCGCCGTGGAGGGGACTGACGGGAAGCGGTAATTCCCGGGGTGCGGATCGGCCACGAACGCACCGTCGAGGAGGAGGCACCCGAGCAGGAAACGGAGCAGGATCTCGCCCAGCGAGGCCCGCACCGGTTCGGGGTCGTTCCGGACGGCCGCGAAGTCGCGCCCCGGCGCCCAGCTGCTCGTGAGCACCCGGGCCCCCGAGCAGGAGGAGAAGACCTCGGGAATGGCCACGAAAGGATGCCCGGAGAAGCGGGCGGCAAAGGAGTGCTGGTGGCGCGCCTCGGCCCGGTAGTCCAGCTCCTCCAGGATCCGCTCGCGCAGCTCCGCCGCCACGCTGGCGGCGTCGAGCCCGGGCAGCAACAGCCGCAGGCAGCGGGCCAGGCGCCCGGCATTGGCCAGGTCGGCGCGGACCGCCGCGGCGACGTCCGGGTACTGGACCTTGACGGCCACCTCGGTCCCGTCCGGCAAGCGACCGCGGTGGACCTGGCCGATGGAGGCCGCGGCCACCGGCGCGGGATCGAGCTCCCGGAAGATCGCTTCCACCGGGCGGCCCAGCTCGGCCTCGATCACCGCGGCCATCTCGGAGAAGGGCCGCGGGGCGGAGGAGGTCTGGAGGACGGAAAGTGCCTCGGACACCTCGGGCGGCAAGTCGGGGAGGGCGAAGGAGAGGTACTGCCCCACCTTCATGGCGAGCCCCTTCATCTGGCCCAGCCCGGCCGCCACCCGCTCGGAGGAGGCCCGCACGAGCGCCCGGGCCCCTGCGCCCCGGCCCATGGCCTCTAGCAAGGAGGCCGTAGCCCACTCCGCCCCGGCGCGCGCTGTTCCGGCCCCGAGGCGCAGGGCCCGGCGAAGCTGCCGGGGAAGAAGACGGGAAGCGCCTTGGGCCACGGAGCGAGACGAAGCATCTCGCGTGCCAGGTCACGGCGGCCCGATGTTCCACCGCCTTCGGGGCCAACCCCGCCACCCGCCCGACAGGGCGTTCGACGATCCGACGGGACGCCGGCCCGGCACCGCGCCGGGAGGCGGGAGCCACCTGGCGGTCCCCGTGGGGGACTAATTCAGAACCGGGGCCCGCGCCGAGAGGAGCGCCCGGGTCGCCTCTCCATCGAGAGGGGGCGAGAAGAAGAAGCCCTGGGCCGCACCGCACCCCAGCTCGCGGAGGAAGGCGACCTGCTCCGCGGTCTCCACCCCCTCGGCCACCACCTGCTTGCCCATCTCCCGCGCCAGGGCCACGATGGTCCGGACCAGGTCCGGCTGCTCCCCCCTGGGCGAGCCCCCCACGAACAGGGACTGGTCGATCTTGAGGGAATCGAGCTGGAAGCGGTGCAGCGAGCTCAAGGACGAGTACCCGCTGCCGAAGTCGTCGACGTAGAGCCGCACTCCGCGCTCCCGCAGCTCGGCCACTCGCGAGGCGGTGGGCTCGCCCTCCTGCAGGGTCCGCTCGGTGAGCTCCACCGCCAGGTCACCGGGGACCAGCTCGTGCTCGTGCAGGACCGAATCGAGGTGCTGGAGCAGGTCGGTCTGCAGGAGCTGCTTGGAGGACATGTTCACGTGCAGCCGCAGCCCGTCCTGGCCGGGCAGGCGGCGGCAGCCCTGGAAGTCACGGCCGGCCTGGGCCAGCAGCCAGCGCCCGATGGGCACGATGAGGCCCGTCTCCTCGGCGAAGGGGACGAACTGCTCGGGGTAGATGAGCCCGCGCTTGGGGTGCGCCCAGCGCAGGAGCGCCTCCAGCCCGAGCACCGAGCCCGAAGCCACGTCGAAGATGGGCAGGTAGTGGACCCGGAACTCCTCGCGCAGCAGCGCCCGGCGCAGGTCCGCCTCCAGGTGGAGGAGCTGCGGGCTGCGCTCGCGCATGCTGGCATCGAAGACCACCGAGCGGGCCCGCCCCTGGGCCTTGGCCCGGTACATGGCGGTATCGGCGTCGAGCAGCAGGTCCTCGGGGCGGGAGTAGCTCGGGGCGGAGAGGGCGATGCCGATGCTGGCCGTGGAGAACACCTCGTGGCCGGAGATCTCGAACGGTTGGGCGGTGGCCTCGTGGATGCGGCCGGCCACCAACTGGGCATCGGCCGGGTCCTTGACGTCGTCGAGGAGGATGGTGAACTCGTCGCCGCCTTGGCGGGCGAGGGTGTCGCCCTCGCGCAGGCAGAGCTGGAGACGGCGGGCCATCTGGAGGAGGAGCTCGTCGCCGGCGGCGTGGCCCAACCCGTCGTTCACCGACTTGAAGTGGTCGAGGTCCAGGAAGAGCACGGCGAAGGCGTAGCCCTCGCGCCGGCGGGCCCGGGCGAAGGAGCGCTTCACCAGGTCGAGGAAGAGGTTGCGGTTGGGCAGACGGGTGAGCGGGTCGTGGAGGGCGTCGTGGAGCACCCGGTCCGAGGCGGCCCGGCGGGCGGTGACGTCCATCATCGTCCCGCAGAAGCGGACTGCCTTGCCGCTCGCGTCCCGGACGGCCCGGCCCCGGGCCAGCACGTAGCGGAACCCGCCACCATGGTGGCGCAGGCGGTGCTCGTTCTCGAAGCGGGGCGAGGTGCCGTCCAGGTGGGCGCGGATGGCGGCCTGCAGAGGCTCGCGGTCGGAAGGATGGACGCGATCGAGCCAGGCACCGGGCGCGTCGCTCTCGGAGGTGACTCCGGCCAGCGCCTCCCAGCCGCTCGATAGCCAGAGCCGGTCGGAGGCGAGGTCCCAGTCCCAGACCGTGTCCCCGGCCGCCTGGGAGGCCGCTGCGTACCGATCGTGGGGGGCGAACAGCTCCCGCACCAGTACCGCGGCCCCGCTCGCCTTGCCGGAACGGTCGCGGAGCGGCACCACCGTCCACTCGTCCAGGCGCGCCTCCCCGGCCCGCGTGGTGGAGACCCGGAGCGACTGCTCGCTGCGTCCCGAGGTCAGCACCGCCAGGAGCTCCTGACGGACCGCCTCCCGGTCGCGCTCGGCGAAGAGCAGATCGGCGAGGTCCTTGCCCTCCGCCTCGCCCGGCGGGAAGCCGAACAGGGTCTCGGCGGCGGCGTTCAGGGAGAGGATGCCCATCCGCGCGTCGCAGAGCAGGGCGGCGAAGGGGGCCTCCTGGAAGAGGCCCACCGCGTAGCGCGCCACCGGCGAACCCTCGCTCCGCGCCAGCGGCGCGCTTCCGTGCCCGGATGCGCTCGCGGCCGGGCCCCGGTCCGGCACGGGCGGGGCCGTCGCCGGGGGTGGGGCCGGGGGTGGGGCCGGGGGCGGGGCCGGCTGCGAGGGCGGGCGGCGCGTGGCGCGGCCCGCCTCGTCGCGGCGGATGAGGTCGCGGAGCAGCCCGAGCGCATGGCGGAGCGCGACCCGGTCGCGGGCGGCGCTGCGGGACAGGGTCTCGACCTCGGCCAGCGCCCGCTCCAACTCGCGAGCCCGGGGCTGGGCGCCGAGAAGAGACTCGAGCCGCTGGCGCAATGAGGGAGGCATGGCTAGCTCGGGGCGCCGGGGCTGGGCGCGGGCCGTGCGATGAGGAATCCCTGGACGAAGTCGGCGCCCCGGCTCTGGGCCCACCGGAGCTCCTGGGGCTTCTCCACCCCCTCGACGATGGTGCGGATCCCGAGCCCCCGGCCGATCTCCAGCAGCTTGGTGGCGATGAGGTCCTTCACCGGGTCCTCATGGACGTCGCGGATCAGCTCGCGGTCGAGCTTGATGAAGTCCGGCCGGAGACGATGGACCAGGTTGAGGGTCGACCAGCCCGCCCCCAGGTCGTCCAGGGCCACCCGAAACCCGTCGCGGCGGTAATGCTCCAGCACCCGCTGCAGGTGGTTGGCGTCGTCGATGTGATCGGCCTCGATCACCTCGAAGACGAACCGGTCCGGCGAGAGCCCGGCCGCCTCGACCGCCGAGAGCGTCGAGCGCAGGCAGCGATCCGCGTCCTTCATCATCGCCGGGGAGAAGTTCACGAAGACGGTGGCCGGATCCTCGAGCCGGGCGGCGTGGCGGATGGCACAGCGGCAGGCGGCGAGATCGAGCTGCTCCAGCAGGCCGGCCTCGCGGGCGAACTGGAGGATGGCCAGCGGCTCAAGCGGTGCGCCGCGCCAGCCGCAGCCGCGGAGCAGCGCCTCGTGGGCGAAGACGCGGCGGATGTCGTGGGTGTGGACGATGGGGTGGAAGTGGCTCGTGAACAGGCCGCGCTCGAACTGGTCCAGCAGCCAGTCGGTCTGGATGGCCGCGTACAGCTCACGGAAGGGGACGACCCGCCCCATGTCGTCGAGGGCGGGCGGGTCGGGCCGGCGAAGGAGCAGGGCTCGCGCCTGCCGGGCGCCGTCGTCGCCCAGTGCGCTCCCCACGTCCAGCACACAGGGGCCCAGCTCGCCCGGCTCCAGCTCCACCCGCACGCAGGACGGCGACGGCCGCTCCGCACTTCCATTCACGTGTAGTGCATCGATGGCCCGCTCCAGGAGGTGCGGGTCCGGGAACCAGAGGTAGAGGACCCCCTGCGCGAGCGAGGCTCCGTCGCTGGCCGGGCGCCTCGCGTCGGCGGCCGGCCGGAGCCAGTAGGCGTTTTGCACCGTCCCTCAAGGTACGGGAGCGATATCGCCGAATCAAGAATTCGCTTGCAGCACAGCGGGGCGCGCGTGGGTTGCCTCTGCCCCGGGAAAACCGGCTCTGGAGCACGATTCCCGCGCTGTCTGTCTCGTCTTCTGGGGACAGGTCGGGCCGGCGGCCTGTTTATCACTATTGGTGAAAAGAGCCGCCGCGGACACGGATGGGCGGGCGCTTCAGGGCGGAAGTGTCCGGATCGATTGGATGGGCGGCTGGCCGTGGCCTGGCGGGTTCACTCTTGAGCGGGAGGGGTGGGGAACTCCCGCCTAGCGCTCGTCGACCGCCACGGGCGAACCAACTGGCGGCAACCTTCGCTCGTCCGGGACGGCACTAGACCCTTCCGGTCCGCCCAGATCGGTGAGCTGGGAGAGTTCCTCGAGCGTGAGGTTCTGCGGGGAGCGGCGTGACTCCTCCTCGGCCGCGTCGAGCGCGGCGCGCAGTCGCGCGGGGAGGTGTCCTTCCAGGAGATCGCGGAGGCGATCGGCCCCCGGCTCGCGCCGCAGCGCATCGCGAATGTCGCTGAGCCGGATGCCGGCCGGATCCCGGCCCGGCAGAAGGTAGGCGTCGCGCCCGAGCACCGCCCGCGCCAGCACCCCGGCCCGGACCAGCTCGCCGAGCACCTCTCCGGCGGGGCCGCGGGCCACCCGCACCGCGTCGGCCAGGCCGGCCTCCGTACGGCGGGTGCCCATGCGGAAGTCGCGGGCCACCACCGCCGAGAGCGCCAGGGCCAGCCGCTCGCGCAGCGCCTGGTCCATGCGGCGGGACACGAACCGCTCGCCCATGGCCCGGTCGTCCTGATGGCTCGCCGCTACCTGGGCGCCGATGAGCACCGTGACCCAGGAGAAATAGGTCCAGACGAGGAAGATGGGGATGGCCCCCAGCACCGAATAGAGCGCGCTGTAGCCGGCCACTCCTATCTGAAACTGCACGTGAAGAACGAGCAGCCCCTGCCAGAGCAGCGCGCTCACCGCCGCGCCCAGGAACGCCGAGGCCGGGCGGACTCGCACGTTGGGCAAGATCTCGTAGACGGCGAAGAGCGCCATCCCCACGACCACCATGGAGGTGAAGCGGAGCAGGAAGTCGATCACCGCCCCCAGGCCGAGGGTCTGGCGCAGGAACTGGACCACCTGTGAGCTCTGGGCGGCGGTGGCGAAGGTGGTCGCCACCATCACCAGGACCGGCGTGGTGACGAGCAGGGTGACGTAATCGGTGACCTGCCGCAGCAGCGGCCGCTGGGTCCGGGCCCCCCATACCACGTTGAGCGCTGCCTCCACGTTGGAGATGAGGCTCACGCTCGTGTAGATGAGCGTGAGCAGGCCGACCACGCCCAGAGTGGAGACGTTGGTCCGGTCGACGAAGCGGAAGATGTACTCGATGGCTGCCTGGAGGGCCCGGTTGCCGGAGAAGGTGTGCTCGACGTAGGGCTGGACGGTACCCTGGATGAAGCCGGCGTAGGCCCCGAGCCCCTTCAGCACAGCGAAGGCGAAGGCCAGGAAGGGGACGAGCGACAGGACCGAGAAGTAGGTGAGGGCAGCAGCTCGCAGGGTGAGCCGGTTCTCCAGGAAGCCGCGAACGACCGAGTAGCCGAGCCGGCACAGCGCGTAGCAGAACCCGCGTACCCCCCGGGAGGTCCCGGGGCCGGCTTGCCAGATCTGGTCGGAGAAGAAGAGGCGCAGACGATCGAGCGGCCCCTGGTCCGCTGCCGGGGGAGGCTGCCTCTCGGGTGGCGCGGCGCTCATCCCCAATGGTTAGGCGGCCTGGCTCCGGTCGCCAAGGGCGATGCGTCGAGCATCCCCGGGCGCCCGTTGCGCCTATCATCCGGCGAGAGGAGGCGACGTGGCTGAAGACCTGGACGTGGCGGTGATCGGGAACGTGGGGGTGGATACCAACGTCTACCCGCTCGGCGAGGAGATCGACTGGAGCGTGGAAGCCAACTTCACCCGCAACCTGGACTACGTCGGCCAGGCCGGTGGGTACTCGAGCCGCGGCTGGGCGCGGCTGGGGCGGCGCACCGCCTTTGTGGGCTACGTCGGCGACGACTTCTGCGGCCGGTTCGTCCGCCAGGAACTGGCCGGCGACGGCATCGATCTCTCCGCGTTGTTCGTAGACCCTGCCGGCACCGGACGAAGCGTCAACATGATGTTCAAGGACGGCCGGCGGAAGAACTTTTACGACGGCGGCGGCCACATGACCCTGGAACCGGAACTCGCCACCTGCCGGCGGGTGCTGGCCCGGACAAAGCTGGCCCATTTCCACCTGCCCAACTGGGCGCGCCGCCTCCTTCCCCTCGCCCGGGAACTGGGCCTCACCATAGCCTGCGATCTGCAGGATCTGGTGGCTCTGCCGGACCCCTACCGCCAGGACTTCATCAACGCCGCCGACGTTCTCTTTTTCTCCGCGGTGAACCACGCGGATCCCGCCCCGATCTGCGAGGCGCTGCGGGCCGGGCGGCCGACCCGGGTGGTGGTGGCGGGGATGGGCGGCCGCGGCTGCGCCCTCGCCGCCGGGCGGGGAGTCCGCTTCTTTCCGCCGGTGCCCTGGGACGGGCCGGTCGTCGACACCAACGGCGCCGGCGACGGTCTGGCGGTGGGGTTCCTGGACGCCTGGGGGCTCGAGGGGCGTTCGCCCGAGGAGGCGGTCCGGCGCGGACAGATCGTCGCGCGACACACCTGTACCATCCGCGCCTCCAGCGCCGGGCTCATCACCCGCGAGGAACTGGAGCGGCGGGCGAGCCAGGCGTCATGACCGCCCGGGGGCAATGTCCGCGCGCCTCGGCGGAGGCGGCGCGGCGCCGGGTAGCCGTGGGCGACGCTTGGTCGGCTCCGCCATCTCGTTCCTCCCTGGCCCAGGAACGGCCAGCCGGCAACCGAGGTGCTGGCCTCGGCAGAGCCCGGGTCTGAAGCGAAGGCGCGTCAGGACGCCGGACTCTCAGCGAGAGGACCGAGCCTCGACCTCCCTTCCAGAAGTCCCGGAGCGGGTGACGGTGGTCTTGCTCGATCGCTCCCCCGGCCGGGAGAGGCTCGTGGTGTCCTGTCCACCCTGCCCATGACCCCGGGAGGCCGGGTAAGCGTCGGCTCGGCTCCTGCCCGGCAAGGTTGGAGAGCGGCTTAGAGGGCGTCTTTTCCTCCCACCCCGCGTAAATTGGCCCCGTTGCGGGGCGGGCCGGGGCGCGGTCGCGAACGGGATGCGGCGTCCCTTCCTTCCGGTGGAAAGGGCGGCGCGGGGATGCTAGCCACAGGGACGCGGGCGGCGTCCCTGCAGCCGCGGCAAGATGAAAAAAAGCTGAACGCTCCGGGGTCCGGCCGTGGGGTCGCAGCCCCGGTAGAGAAGTGGCCCGCCGCGGGGAACCGAGCGACGTCTCTCGCGAGGGCACGCTCCCCAGGGGCAAGAAGCCATGACCACGAAGAGGCAGCAGAGAGCGATGGAGCACAAGGAACCAGACCGTGCGGCCCTGGACGATGGAGAGCAATCGTCAGACCTCGCCGCGCTGCTCTCCCGGACGCGGGAGTACCTGAGCGAGCTCGCGACTGGCCTCAAGCTGCGGGGCGTAAGCAAGCTCGCCAAGAGCGAGCTGGCGCGGCGGATCCTCGCCGCGAGGTCTGCCCCCGAACCAGCCCCCGCGCCGCCCGAGGCACGGCCGCTACCCGCCTCCCCTCGCCGCAAGGGCCCGGCCTCCCGCAGACCGACCAAGGCACCACCGGCGGCTGCCCCTTCGCCCTCGCCGGTGCCGGGGGCCGCGCCGGTCGAGCCGCCCTCGCCGGTGGCTGCGGCCAAGCTCGCCCTGGGGCCCGCGGCGCCGGCCGAGCCCCGCCCCGAGAACATCCCCTGGAGCTACGACCAGAACCGCGTCACGGCCATGGCCGTGGATCCGGAGACCCTGTACGTCTACTGGGAGGTGACCGACCCGGCCATGGCCCAGGCCCGCTCACAGCTCGGCGCGGGCGGAGAGGCCGCCTGGCTGGACCTGCGCGTCTACGACACCTCCGGGCTCATCTTCGACGGCACGAACGCCCACTCCTTCTTCGATCACGGAGTGGGCCGTTCCGACCGGCAGTGGTTCTTCACCATCGGGAAGCCATCGTCCTCGGCCGTCGTCGAGGTGGGGATGCGCTCGCCCGAGGGGGCGTTCGCCCGGGTTGCCCGGTCCTCCCGGGTCGACTTTCCGCGCATCCAGCCCGTTCCCTGGAGCGATCCGGAGTGGATGACGGTGCTGTCGACCGGCGACGTCTTCCCGGCAGGGCGGGGGGCGCCGGCCCGACCAGCGGGGCCACCGCCTGTGGGGGCGGCGGGCGGGCCGGGTCGGGCCGAGCACGTCCCGGTCTGGATCCTGCTCGAGCCGGGGGAGGGAGAGCGGCGCTTCCGCGAGCTGTTCGGGGAGGCGTTCGAGCGGATCGAGTGGCACGAGGAGCACGGCGCGGGCTGGTACGAGCTGCAAGGTCGGCTCGAGTGGCAGGTCGGCCCCATCGAGACGAGCTGGGAGGCGGGTCCGTTCAGCTACCCGGTACAGGTGGAGCCACCCAGCGTCAGCACCTGGCAGGGAGGGGCCATCGCCTACACCGCCAACGGGGTGACGCGAGTGGTGTACGGGCCGTGGCGAGTGGTGATCCGCAACCTGGACGCCCGCTCGCAGCACGCCGTCCTTGGCCAGTGGCAGATCTATCGCTCGTTCATGAGCCGGGGTGGGGTCGAGGAACTGCAGCGAGTGTCCTGGAGGGTGGCGGCTGCGCCGGGCGGCGCCTCGGAGCGCGTGGCAGCCAGCGGCTGGGCCTGGGGTGCGGGCAGCGAGCTGCGGCTGGGGGGGGCGAGCGAGCTGTGGCGGCTATCGGCCAGCGAGGTCCGACTGGGCGGGGCCAGCGAGGTGCTCCTGGCCGGGGCGAGCGAGCGGCGGCTGGCGGGGGCGAGCGAGCGACGCCTGGCCGGAGCCAGCGAGTGGCGCCTGGCCGGAGCCAGCGAGTACCGCCTGGCCGGGGCCAGCGAGTACCGCCTGGCCGGGGCCAGCGAGTACCGACTGGGGGGGGCCAGCGAGCGGCGGCTGGGGGGCGCGAGCGAGTACCGGCTGGGAGCCAGCGAGCGGCGCTTGGGGGGCGCGAGTGAGCGGCTGGTTGGGAGCGGTGAGGTGGAGCCCGGCCAGGCAACCGAGGACCACCTGCGCGGCGAGCACGCCGGGGAGGGGAAGTGATGGCCAAGGGCTACCTGGCGCTCGTTCTCCACGCACACCTTCCCTATGTTCGCCACCCCGAGGACCCCACGGTCATGGAGGAGCGGTGGCTCTACGAGGCCATCACCGGGACCTACCTGCCGCTCGTGCAGGTGCTGGAGGGGTTGCTGGTCGACGGCATCCCCTATCGCATCACCGTGTCCCTGTCGGCGCCGCTCATGGCGATGCTGACCGACGACCTCCTCAAAGAGCGGTATGCCAAGCACCTCGACGAGCTCATCACCCTGGCCGGGCGGGAGCTGGAGCGGACCCGTCCCGAGCCGCACTACCACCGGCTGGCGCAGATGTATTCGGACCGGTTCCAGTCCTTGCGACACACCTGGCGAAGCCACGAGGGCAACCTGGTCCGGGCCTTTAAGAAGCTGCAGGACGCGGGGCGGGTGGATGTGATCACCTCGACCGCCACGCATGCCTTCTTCCCGCTGATGGACCGGAACTGGGCGGCGATGCGAGCCCAGGTCCACACCGCCGCGGAGCTGGCCGAGGATCTCCTCGGACGGCGGCCGCGGGGGATGTGGCTGGGAGAGTGCGGTTACGTACCGGGCTGCGACGAGCTCCTGCGGGAGGCGGGGATCCGCTACTTCCTGGTCGACACTCACGCCCTGCAGAACGCCGATCGGCCCCCGGTGTACGGCGTCTACGCCCCGGTGTATTGCCCGACCGGGGTGGCCGCCTTCGGGCGCGATCCGGAGACGTCGCAGCAGGTGTGGAGCGCCAAGGAAGGCTACCCGGGCGATCCCGTGTACCGTGACTTCTACCGCGACATCGGCTTCGACCTCCCCATGGAGTACATCGGTCCGTTCGTCCACCCGGAGGGGATCCGGATGTACACGGGCATCAAGTACCACGCCATCACCCACGAGAAGCTGCACGACAAATGGCCATACGACCCGGACGCGGCCCGGGGCCGGGTGGGCATGCACGCCAGCCACTTCCGCGGCAACCGGGAGAAGCAGGTCCAGGCACTCGCCGCCGGCATGGATCGGTTGCCGATCGTGGTCGCTCCCTACGACGCCGAGCTCTTCGGACACTGGTGGTATGAGGGCCCCATCTTCCTCAACGACGTCTTCCGCCAGCTCCACTTCGACCAGGACGTGGTAGAGCCTATCACTCCTGGTGACTATCTGGACCGCCACCCCACCAATCAGGTGGCCACTCCTTCCCAGTCTTCCTGGGGGGCGAAGGGCTACAGCGCCTACTGGTGCAACGAGACGAACGCCTGGACCTGGCGCCACGCCCACGTGGCCGCCGAGCGGATGGTGCAGCTTGCCCGGCGCTGGCCCGACGCTCAGGGGATCGAGCGCCGCGCCCTCAACCAGGCGGCCCGTGAACTCCTGCTCCTGCAATCCTCCGACTGGCCCTTCATCATGACCACCGGCAGCACCGTTCCCTATGCCACCCGGCGCTTCAACGAGCACACCGTCCGCTTCAACCGGCTCTACGAGGAACTGCTCCAGGGCAAGGTCGACGAGCGGTTCGTGTCGGAGTTGGAGGCCAGGGACAACATCTTTGCCCGGGTCGACTACCGGGTGTACGCCACCTGACGCATGCGGGTGCTGTTCGTCTCCTCGGAGGTGGCGCCATTCGCGAAGAGCGGCGGCCTGGCCGATGTGGCCGGGGCGCTCCCCAAGGCGCTCAAGCGCCGGGGCATCGACGTGCGGGTGGTGATGCCGCTCTACGCCGGCATCGACTGGAACGCGCTGGAGCGGCTCGAGGGGGTGGTACCGGTGCCCATGTGGTGGGGGACCGCCCGCGGGGGCCTGCGGATGGGGCGGCTGCCGGGGAGCGACGTCCCGGTCTACTTCCTCGAGTACCATCGCTACTTCGACCGGCCGTTCCTCTACGGCCCTCCCGAGGAGGGGTACGGGGACAACCTGGAGCGGTTCACCTTCCTCTCCCGCGGGGCGCTGGAGTTGTGTCGGGTACTCAACTTCACCCCCGACGTCATCCACGCCCACGACTGGCAGGCGGCGCTGGCGCCGGTGTACGTGAACACGGTCGAGTGGGGGGGCCCGCTCCACGGCGCCGGCACCGTCTACACCATCCACAACCTGGCCTATCAGGGGGTGACCGATGGCCAGGCGCTGTTCATCACCGGCCTCGGTCCGGAGCACTACCACGCCGGCGAGTTCGAACACTTCGGCGCCCTGAACCTCATGAAGGCCGCCATCCGCCACGCGAACCTCATCACCACGGTCAGCCCGGGCTACGCCCGGGAGATCCAGACCTCCGAATACGGCTGCGGGCTGGACGGGGAACTGCGGGCACGGAGCGGCGACCTCTTCGGTGTGCTGAATGGCATCGACACCGAGGAGTGGAATCCGGCCACCGACCGGCACCTTCCCCATCGCTTCTCGGCCGCCGACGCCGGGGGGAAGGAGGCGGTGAAGCTGGCCGTTCAACACCAGCTGGGGCTGGCGGTCGACGCCGGCGTCCCCCTCTTCGCGGCCATCGGCCGGCTCGTCGACCAGAAGGGGTTCGACGTTCTGGCCCACGCCATGGAACGGCTTCTCTCCTGGCGCATGCAGTTCGTGCTTCTCGCCACCGGGGATCGCGAGGCCGAGCACCATTTCGCCTGGCTGTCCTCGCGCCACCGCGAGCGCTTCCGGGCCGTGCTTCACTTCGACAACGGTCTGGCGCACCGGCTCTACGCGGCCTCCGACTTCGTGGTGGTACCGTCGCGGTTCGAGCCCTGCGGGCTCACCCAGCTCTACGGACTCCGCTACGGAGCACTGCCCATCGTTCGGGCCACCGGCGGGCTGAGAGACACCGTCCAGAGCTACCGAGAGTGGTCTGGGGAGGGGACCGGGTTCGTCTTCGACCACCTCACCCCCGAGGCGCTGGCCAACACCATCGGCTGGGCGCTTTCCACCTTCTACGACCGGCCCGAGCACCTCGAGCGGATGCGCCGGCGGGCCATGGAGCAGGACTTCAGCTGGGGGCCGCCGGCCGAAGCGTACGAGCGGCTGTACCGGGAGGCATACCGGCGCCGGCGAGGGCACGAGCCTTAGCCCACCGTGCCACGCGGAACCCGAGAATCTCGGCCCTCCCCTGTCCGACCGAGCAGCTCGCGGAGGACAACTCCCCGAAACAGGCCGCGTTCAGCCGGTGTTCTCCGCCGACGATCTTCGGATCCGTGCGTGGCGCCGGCGATCCAGGGACCTCGCGACATCCTCGACCGCGGCGAGGACCTCGCCCCAACCCTGCCACCCGTCCGCCTGGATGGCGGCCGCCCTGGCCGGGAAGGCCGGCGGGGGTCCGCACCGATCGGCGACGCTTCCCGGTCGGTTCACCTCTCGATCGGGCCGGGGATTCCCGCTCCGTCCATCCCAGCTACCCGCGCGGCGATCCTCGCCGCGGCCCGCGCCGTTCGCCCGTCAACGTCGAGCCGAGGGCTGAGCTCGGCCAGGTCGGCGAGGGCCAGCTTGCCAGAGGCGACCACCTGCCGGACGAGCGCCTCCGCGACCCAGAGCGGCACGCCCCGGGCCGCGGGTGCAGACACGCCGGGTGCGGTCGCGGCGGAGAGCGCGTCGAGGTCCAGGGACAGCTGGACCACCTCCACGGCGGAGAGGAAGCTCGCCAGCCGCGGTCTCACCACCGCCAGTCCGGCGCCGTCCTGCAGTTCGACATCCTCGACCCAGCTCGCTCCCAGGCGAAGAGCGGCCTGGAAGAGCGCCTCGGTGTTGGCATCGGTGTCGACCCCCAGGCACAGGTAGCGAAACGGCCATCCCCGGCCGGCACAGGCCTCGGCGATGTTCCGGAAAGGCGTGCCCGAGGTGAGACGCGGGCCGGCACGCACGTCCAGGTGCGCGTCCAGGTTGACCACTCCGACCGTGACCGGTCGGCTGCGCCGGACGAGGTCCCTCGCCAGCCCGCCGAAGGCGGCCGCCGCCACGTCGTGCCCGCCACCCAGAACGACCGGCAGATGCCCTTCCGCGAGCAACTGCGCCAACAGTCCACCGAGTTCGGCGTGAGCCGCCTCGAGCGCGTCGCCCTCGCTAGTCACGTCGCCCGCGTCCCAGGCCGGGCCGGTGCGGTGCCAGGCCAGCCCGGCCAGCGCGCGGCGCAGCGCCGCCGGCCCCTCGGCGGCGCCCGGCCGCCCCTGGTTGCGGAGAATGCCGGCGTCACTCGCCAGGCCGACCAGCACCAGGCCGGGCTCGACCCCGGCCGACCACGGCCGCACCCGCTCGTGCCAGCGCAGGGCGTGCTCCCCGTCCTCGGCGTCGCTGCGCCCGGCCCAGAGCCCCATGTCAGGTGGGTGGATCATGGGCGAGCCTTCCTGCCACCCAGCGGGCGGCCAGCGGGGAGATTCCGATGCAGGTGGCCAGCTCGGCGGGGTGCTCGGCCCGCCACAGCGCCAGGTCGGCGCGGAGGCCGGCGGCCAGCATACCGCGATCGGACAGGCCCAGCGCCCGGGCGGCGTTGCGGGTGGTGGCGGCCAACGCCTCGGCCACCGTCAGGCCGAAGAGGGTACAGCCCATGGCCATGGCCGCGAGGAGCGAGCCGAGGGGCGAGGTACCGGGGTTCAGGTCGGTGGCCAGCGCCAAGGGGACGCCGGCCGCGCGGAGCGCCTCCACCGGAGGCTTCCGCGGCTCGCGCAGGAAGAAGTAGGCGCCGGGAAGGAGCACCGCCACGGTTCCCGTGGCCGCCAGCTCGGCCACGCCGGCCGCCGAGGCGTGCTCCAGGTGGTCGGCGGAGAGGCCGCGGTGACGGGCCACCAGCGCCGCCCCGCCCTGGTCGGAGCGCTGGTCGGCGTGGAGCTTCACCGGCAGTCCCATGCGACGCGCAGCGGCGAACAGCCGGTCCACCTGGGCAGGACTGAAGGCGATGGGCTCGCAGTAGGCGTCCACCGCGTCGACCAGCCCCGCGGCGGCCGCGGCGGGAAGCACCTCGGCGATCAGCTGATCGACGTACCCGTCCGCTCGTCCGCTCCACTCGGCCGGCACGGCGTGCGCTCCGAGAAAGGTGGTCCGCACCGTCACGCAGAGCTCTTCCCCCAGTCGCCGCGCCACGCGCAGCTGCCGCAGCTCGGTTTCGCGCTCCAGGCCGTAGCCGCTCTTCACCTCCACGGTGGTGACCCCATCGCGCAGCAGCGCCAGCAGCCGCGGGCGGCTGGCCTCCCGCAGGGCCTGCTCGGACGCGTTCCGGGTCGCCGCCACCGTGGACCGGATGCCGCCGCCGGCCTTGGCCACGTCCTCGTAGCTCGCCCCGGCGAGCCGCAACTCGTGCTCGGCCGCCCGCTGCCCGGCATAGACGAGATGCGTGTGGCAGTCGATGAGCCCCGGCGTCAGCAGCGCGCCAGAGGCGTCGCGCTCCTCGGCGGCGGCACTGCGCGCGGGCAGCTCCCGCTCCGGTCCGGCCCAGGAGATGGCACCGTCCTTCACCGCCAGCGCACCGTCCTCCACCGAGGCCGGCCCTCCGGGGACGAGCGGCACGAGCCGGGCGTGGCGCAGCAGGAGATCCCACATGGCATCACCGGATCATGGGCAGGTCGAGCCCGGCCTCGCGGGCCGCGGCCAGCGCCTCGGGATAACCGGCGTCGGCGTGGCGCATGACGCCCGTTCCGGGGTCGTTGCGCAGCACCCGCTCCAGCCGGCGGGCGGCAGCCGGGGTCCCATCGGCCACGATCACCACCCCGGCGTGCTGCGAGAACCCCATGCCCACGCCCCCGCCGTGGTGGAAGGAGACCCAGGTCGCACCGCTGGCGGTGTTGAGCATAGCGTTGAGCAGCGGCCAGTCGGATACGGCGTCGCTTCCGTCGCGCATGGCCTCGGTCTCGCGGTTCGGGCTGGCCACCGAGCCGGAATCGAGGTGATCGCGGCCGATGACGATGGGCGCGCCCACCTCCCCCCGGGCCACGAGGTCGTTGAAGGCCAGCCCGAGCCGCCAGCGGTCGCGGATCCCCACCCAGCAGATCCGCGCCGGCAGCCCTTGGAAAGGGATTCGCTCCTCGGCCAGCTCGAGCCACCGGTGGAGGTGGCGGTCGCCGGGGAGGAGCTCCTTCACCACCCGGTCGGTGCGCCGGATGTCCTCCGGGTCCCCGGAGAGCGCCACCCAGCGAAAGGGCCCCTTCCCCTCGCAGAACAGCGGGCGCAGATAGGCGGGCACGAACCCGGGGAAGTCGAAGGCCTCGGCGACGCCCGCCTCGCGGGCCATCTGCCGGATGTTGTTCCCGTAATCGAACACCGCTGCACCACGCCGGCGCAGGGTCAGCATGGCCCGGACCTGATCGGCCATCGATGCCTGGGCCGGCCCGACGATCGAGGCGGGGTCGGTCCGCTGTCGTTCGCGCCAGGTCTGCAGGGTCCAGCCGCGGGGCAGGTAGCCGTGGACCGGATCGTGGGCGCTCGTCTGGTCGGTGACTACGTCGGGAGCCAGCCCGCGCCGGGCCACCTCCTCGAACACGTCCGCCGCGTTGCCGAGCAGCCCCACCGAGACCGGCCGTCCAGCGGCTCGCCCGGCCTCCACCGCCGCCAGCGCCTCGTCGAGGGTGTCGGCGCGCCGGTCCAGGTACCGGGTTTCCAGCCGCCGGGCGATCCGGGTCGGATCGCACTCCACGGCGATCATCGAGAAGCCAGCCATGGTGGCGGCCAGAGGTTGCGCCCCGCCCATTCCCCCCAGCCCGCCGGTGAGGATCCAGCGACCACTGGCGTTGCTGGCGAAGTGGGCCCGCGCCACCGCGCCAAAGGTCTCGTAGGTGCCCTGCACGATCCCCTGGCTGCCGATGTAGATCCAGGAGCCGGCGGTCATCTGGCCGAACATCATGAGCCCCTTGCGATCCAGCTCGGCGAAGTGTTCCCAGGTCGCCCAGCGGGGCACGAGATTGGAGTTGGCGAGCAGCACCCGTGGGGCGTCGGGGTGGGTGCGAAAGACGCCCACCGGCTTGCCGCTCTGCACGAGCAACGTCTCGTCGTCGGAGAGCCGGCGCAGCGTGGCCAGGATGGCGTCCAGGCAGGCAAAGTCGCGCGCTGCCCGGCCCATGCCTCCGTAGACGACCAGCGCGGCCGGGTTCTCGGCCACCTCCGGGTCGAGGTTGTTCTGGATCATCCGGTACACGGCCTCGGTGAGCCAGCTCCGGCAGGAGAGGGTCGAGCCCCGGGGGGCGCGCAGCAGGCGGGAGGGGTCGAGGCGAGGGTCCATGCTGCCTCCTCAAAAATGGCCGGTGAACTGCCAGCGCGAGCCGGGGTGCCAGAGATCGACTGCCGAGGCGATCCGGCCACGGGAGAAGGTGCGACGGTGGAGGAGCAAGCAGGGCTCGCTTGCGCAAAGGCGCAGCGCCCGCCGGACGGCAGGCGGCGCCGCCCGGGCCTCGATCCGGTACTCCACCCGCTCCAGTGGCGCCTCGTGGGTGAGGTACTCGTTGGGGGTGAGGGCTCGGAAGTCCTGGGCGCCGTAGCCAGGCAGAAGCGCGGCGTTCACCCATCGCTCCTCGTACTGCACCGGGACCCCGTCCTGGGCGTGAACGATGCGGGAGCGGAACACAGCCGCGCCGGGGGTCACCCCCATCTCCGCGGCCAGGGCCTGCCCCGCCCGGTGCCGCGCCAGCTCCAGCACCTGGGCCCGATGGGTGCCCCCGCGGTCGGCGATCTCCGCCGCAATGCTACGGATGTGCACCAAGGTGGCGCGGCGCGGCGGCTCGGCCACGAAGGTCCCGGCCCCGCGCACCCGACGCAGCACCCGCTCGACGGCCAGCTCCCGCACCGCCCGGTTGACGGTCATGCGTGCAACTCGGAAGCGGCGCGCCAGCTCCGGCTCCGACGGGATGAGGTCCCCCTCCCGCCAGGCGCCGGCCTGGATGCGGTCGAGGATGAAGCCGCGAATGCGCTGGTACGCCGGAGCAGCGGTCACGCGGCGGCCTCCTGGGAGGCGAACCGGAGCGGGCAATGCGCCGAGAGTGCGCCCGACTGGACCAGCGCCTTCACCGCGGCGATGTCCGGCGCGAAGTACCGGTCGAGGTCATAGTGGGGGACCAGCGAGCGGACCTCCCCCAGGACCGCCCGCAGACGCGGGCTGGTGAGATGGGGCGCGCGAAGCTCCACTCCCTGTACGGCGGCGAGCAGCTCGATGGCCACGATGGTGGCGGTGTTGTCGGCCATGGGCCCGAGCCGCCGCGCTGCGAAGGTGGCCATGGACACGTGGTCTTCCTGGTTGGCCGAGGTGGGCAGGGAATCAACCGAGGCGGGATGGGCCAGCGACTTGTTCTCCGATGCCAGGGCGGCGGCAGTGACGTGGGCGATCATGAATCCGGAGTTGACGCCCCCGTCCCTGACCAGGAAGGGGGGCAGGCCGGAGAGGGTGGCGTCGATGAGCAGGGCGATGCGACGCTCGGCCAGGGCACCCACCTCGGCGATGGCCAGGGCCATCCCGTCAGCCACCAGGGCCACCGGCTCGGCGTGGAAGTTCCCGCCGGAGAGGACTTCCGGCCCGTCGAACACCAGCGGGTTGTCGGAGACGGCGTTGGCCTCCCGGAGGAGCACCTCGGCGGCGAAGCGGAGCTGGTCGAGGCAGGCCCCCATCACCTGCGGCTGGCAGCGCAGGCTGTAGGGGTCCTGCACCTTTCCGCAGTCGCGGTGGCTGACGTTGATGCCCGAGCCCTCCAGAAGGGCACGGGTGGCAGCGGCCGCGTCGATCTGGCCCGGGTGGTTGCGCAGGGCGTGGATGCGGGGGTCGAAGGGCTTGACCGACCCGGCCGCGGCATCCACGGCCAGGGCGCCGGAGACGAGGGCTGCCTGGAGGAGATCCTCGGCATCGAAGAGGTGCTGCAGGGCCAGGGCCGTCGAAATCTGGGTGCCGTTGAGGAGCGCCAGCCCCTCCTTGGCCGCGAGGGTGAGCGGGGAAAGCCCGATCCGCTCGAGCGCCGCCCGGGCCGTGAGTCGCTGCTCACCCTGAGTGACCTGACCGATCCCCAGCAGCACCGCCGAGAGGTGGGCCAGCGGGGCCAGGTCTCCCGAGGCACCCACCGAGCCCTTCTCCGGGACGACCGGCAAGAGGTCGGCCTCCAGGAGCCGGAGCAGCGCCTCGATCACCAGGCGGCGGACCCCGGAGTGGCCGCGAGCCAGACAGGCAGCCTTGAGGGCTAGCGCCAGCCGCACCACCGGGGCGGGTAGGGGCGCACCGACGCCCACGGCATGGGAGAGGACCAGGTTGCGCTGCAGGAGCTCGACTTGGTCGGCCGGGATATGGGTGGTGGCGAGCCGCCCGAAGCCGGTGTTGATGCCGTAGGCCGGCTCCCCCCGGGCCACGAGTTCGGCCACGGCCGCGGCCCCGGCCTCGACCGCGGGCCAGCAGGCCGGATCGAGCACCGTCCGGGGTCGGCCGCGGGATAGCCGGCGGAGCTGGCCCAGGGAGATGCGGCCAGGAGTGAGGGCAACCGTGTCCATGGCGCCTCCGCCCGGCCATCCTGCCGGGGCAAAGCTGTATAGACAAGAAGAGAACCCGGCGGGGACGCGGAAGGGCGGGGCGCTGGCCGCGGGACGGCTTGCCCGCTCCTAAGGGGCGCCGGGGACCCTCACCCTAGCGCCTGGATGGCCGTCGATACCACCACCGCGTGGCAGGCGGCGGCACCGAGCACGAAGAGGTGGAAGATCTCATGGTATCCGAAGACGGCAGGGTACGGGTTCGGATGGCGGAAGGCATAGACCGCCGCCCCGACCGTGTAGAGCAGGCCGCCGAGGAGCAGCAGCGCGAAGGCGTTGCCGGGGAGGGCGGCGTAGAGCGAGGGCAGCACCGGGATCACGAACCAGCCCTGGAGCACGTAGATGCCGGCCATGAGCCGCTTGGGCGCGCCATGCCAGACCAGTGCCAGCACCACCCCGGCCAAGGCGCTGGTCCAGACGGCGAGGAGCATCCGCCGGCCCCCTCCGCCGGCCAGCATGAGGCAGAACGGCGTGTAGGTGCCGGCGATGAGCACGAAGATGGACGCCTGATCGACTCGGCCTATGAGGTTGCGCGGCCGGGGACGCCAGTGAGGCCGGTGGTAGATGGCGCTGGCCGAGAAGAGCAGGATGAGGCTAGCGCCGTAGGTGAGGGCGGCGACGAAGGCGCGGTGGCCACGGGCCTGGTTGAGGAGCACCCAGGCGACCGGGAGCGAGAGATAGGCGGCAACCTCGTGGGAGACCCCGCGAAGGCGAGGCTTCTTGCGAACGGGCTCTGGCTGCATCGACACGCCTCGGGTGAGATGCGAACGCTCTCTCGCGGCGTCATTCCCTCGTCTGGATGGGAACGCAGTCGGGTGTCTACGCGCCGGGGGACTTGCCGAACGAGGCTCGCCGGACGGGCGTCAGCGCCGGACGCAACCGGGGCAACCGAGCGCCCACCTTGACGGCTCGAGGGCACCGCTGTACCAACGCCCGACGCGGGCCTCTCTCCGGCGCGCGGGCCCTGGAGCCTCGATGCACCGCATCCTCCGCCGCGAAGCATTCTCCGACACGACCTTCCTATGGGAGGTGGAGGCGCCCGAGGTGGCCGCCGCCGCCCAGCCCGGCCACTTCGTGATGGTTCGCCTGCATGAGGGCTCCGAGCGCATCCCGCTCACCGTGGCCGACTTCGACCGCCGGCGCGGGACCATCACCATGGTGATCCAGGCCCTGGGGAAGACGTCGCGCGAGATGATGGACGCCTATCGGCAGGGGGACGTGTTCCAGGACCTGGTCGGCCCGCTGGGCCAACCGCAACACGTGGCCCAGGTCGGCCATGTGGTGCTCGTGGGGGGCGGCCTGGGAGTGGCGCCGGTCTATCCCCAGCTCAGAGCGTTCCGCGAGGCAGGCAACCGGGTCACCGGGGTGATCGGGTTCCGTACCCGGGGACTGGTCTTCTGGGAGGAGCGGTTCCGGGAGCACTGTCAAAAGCTGGTGGTCTGCACCGACGACGGGTCCTACGGTCGGGCGGGCTTCGTCACCGGCGCCCTCGAGGAGCTCTGCAAGCGGGACCGCCCTGACCTGGTGGTGGCCATCGGCCCGCTTCCCATGATGCGCGCCTGCGCCGAGGCCACCCGCCCTTTCGGTGTCCGCACCATGGTCTCGCTCAACGCCATCATGGTCGACGGAACCGGCATGTGCGGGTCCTGCCGGGTGACGGTCGGCAAGGAGGTCCGGTTCGCCTGCGTCGACGGCCCGGATTTCGACGGCCATGAGGTCGATTTCGCCGAGCTGCTCACCCGGCAGAGACGGTTCCGGGCCGAGGAGGCGCGAGCGGCCGAGGACTACGCCCACGTCTGCAACCTCGAGCTGCAGCTCTTCGACCAGGGGAAGCACAACTACAAGAAGATCAAGGATCTCTCCCCTCGTCAGACGCGCATGCCGGAGCGCGACCCGGCGGTCCGGGCCCACAGCTTCGACGAGGTGAACCTGGGCTACTCGCTGGCCGACGCGCTGGCCGAGGCGGAACGCTGCATCCAGTGCGCCAAGCCCACCTGTATCTCCGGCTGCCCGGTGCAGATCGACATTCCCCGCTTCATCCGCCACGTGCTGGTGCGCGACCTGGATGGAGCGCTGGCGGTGATCCACGAGGCCCAGGCCTTCCCCTCGGTCTGTGGACGCGTCTGCCCGCAGGAGTCGCAGTGCGAGGCCCAGTGCATCATCGCCAAGAAGGTGGAGTCGGTGGGCATCGGTCGGCTCGAGCGGTTCGTCGGTGACCAGGCCCGCCCGCCGCCGGCAACCGTGCCGCCCGGCGCCGGCAAGCTGGGCAAGGTGGCCATCTGCGGTTCGGGGCCGGCCGGGCTATCGGCGGCCGCCGACCTCATCCGCTACGGCTGCCAGGTCACCGTCTTCGAGGCGCTCCACGTGGTGGGAGGCGTGCTTCGCTACGGGATCCCCTCCTTCCGCCTTCCCCGCGACATCATCCAGCGCGAGGTGCAGCGGCTCGTGGACATGGGCGTCCGCTTCGAGCTGAACCGGGTCATCGGCAAGACCTTCACCGTCCCCCAGCTCATGCAGGGCGGGGGTTACGACGCCGTGTTCCTGGGGGTGGGCGCAGGGGCGCCCTCGTTCCTGGGCATCCCGGGGGAGTTCGCCGGCCAGGTCTACTCGGCCAACGAGTTCCTCACCCGGGTGAACCTGATGGGCGGCGATCGGTTCCCCTACCTGGACACCCCGGTCTGGCTGGGAAAGAGCGTGGTGGTCATCGGCGCCGGCAACACCGCCATGGACTGCCTGCGGGTGGCCAGGCGGCTCGGGGCGCCGCTGGTCCGCTGCGTTTACCGTCGCAGCCAGGCGGAGGCGCCGGCGCGGGTGGAGGAGCTTCGCCACGCCCGCGAGGAGGGGATCGAGTTCTTCTTCCTGCACGCGCCGGTCGAGATCTTCACCGACGCGGAGGGGAACGTGCGGGGCATGCGGGTGGAGGAGATGGAGCTCGGGGAGCCGGACGAGAAGGGGAGGCGTAAGCCCGTCCCCACCGGGCGCACCCGCGACCTGGAGTGCGACACGGTCATCTACGCCCTGGGGACCAAGGCCAATCCCATCGCCACCCGCTCCACCCCCGGGCTGGCGCTGAACCGCTGGGGCTACATCGTCGCCGACGACGGGCGTCTCGAGTCCACCCAGGCCACCAACCTGCCGGGCGTCTTCGCTGGCGGCGACATCGTCACCGGCGGCGCCACGGTGATCCTGGCCATGGGCGCGGGGCGGCGGGCTGCCCGGGCCATCGCCGCCTATCTCTCGGGCGGAAAGAAATGGCCGCTCAGCGCCGAGGACGTGGCCAAGTTCCAGCCGCCGGCGCAGGTCCAGGCCGCGACGCCCGCGACGCCGGCACCTGCCGGGGCCACCGCCACCGGGCCCCAGGCGCCGGGCCAGGTGTGCCCGCGCTGCCACCGGCCGGTCGAGGGGGGCGAGGAGTATCTCTGCTGCGGCGGCCAGGAGCTGCGCTGGCGGTGCCAGGGCTGCGGCAAGGTGAGCGAGGGGTTCGCCTTCCCCTACGGGATGTGTCCGGCCTGCGGCGGAAAGCTGGAGGTGGCGGAGGCGACCGCGGTCGAGGGCGCCGCCTCCACCGAGGCCATTCGCCGGGCCTTCGAGATCGAGCTGGGCGGGATGGCCTTCTACGCCCAGGCCACGCGGGAGGCCACCGAGCCTTTGATGGGCGAGCTGTTTGCACGCTTCCGGGAGATGGAGCGCGAGCACATGGTCACTCTCTCGCGCCGCTACCACGTGGAGGTACCGCCGCCGGCGCCGGGGTTCCCGCTGGAGCGCGCCGCCGTCTACGCCAACGTGCAGAGCCGACCCGCCGACCCCGACAACCTGTTCCGGCTGGCCATCGCCTTCGAGCGGCGGGCGGTAGCCTACTTCGAGGAGCGGGTGAGCGCGGCGGCGGAGGGCTCGCCGGAGCGACGGCTCTACCAGGAGCTGGCCGCCGAGGAGCGGGAGCACGTGGCGCTCCTCGTCACCGAACGCGAGCGCTGGAGCGCGGGCAAGAGGGGATTGCTCTAGGCGAGCGGCTCTTCGCACCCGCACGCCCGGTGCGATGGAGTCTCACGGGTATGCGCCCTCAGGCAGGCCGGAGGTGGGCGGAGCATCCGGGGGTGGCGGCCGCCGCCGGCCGATGGCCCGCTGTCCCCTCTGGGCGGGGGACCTAGCCGGGATAGCGGAACTCCATCGGCATCTTCACCTCCGGGTGGAGGCTCCGCGCCACCGGGCAGGTGCGGGCGATCTCCTCCAGCCGGGAACGGTGCTCCGGCCGCACGTCCACTGGCATGTCGAAGACCAGCACCAGCTCGGCGATGCGCCGCGGCGGCGGGGTCATCCGCTTCTCCACCGCGGCCCGCGCGTCGCCAAAGGAGAGCCCCTCCCGCCCGGCGGCCAGCGCCATGGTGGACAGGGCGCACGAGGCCAGGGCGGCGCCCACCAGGTCCGTCGGCGAGAAGCTCTCCCCGGTGCCCCCGTTGTCGCGGGGCGGGACGGTTCGGATGATGGTTCCCGAGGGCCCGTGGGTGAGCTGGCAGCTGAGTCCGGAGATGCTCGCGGTCATGGGGACGCCGCTTGGGGCAGGCATGGCTTTCCTCCTCATCCCAGTCTAGCCGCCAAGGGGCGGGCCTGCCTCGGGGTGGGCCAGGTCAATTGGGACTGACCGGTGGCAGGGACTCGTGCCATCCTCGGGCCGTGACGGCCGTGTGCCTGGCCAGCGCGCCCACCTTGGCCGAATACGACGACCTCTCCGCGCTCGGAGACGATGATCTCCACCGCATCCCGCTCACGGTCCTGGCCCTGGCGGCCGCCGTGGAGCGGGCCGGCCTCAAGGCCGAGGTGGCCGACCTCGACGCGCTGTACCGCCTCTTTCGCGAGCGAGGTGGCGAGCGAGCTCGCTTCGCCTTGCACGTGGCCGAACGGCTGGCGGCCCAAGAAGTGGACGTCTACGGGCTGAGCACGATCTGCAGCAGCTATCCGTTGACCCTTCGCATCGCCGGGGCCCTGAGGCGCCGGCGCCCGAAAAGCCGCATCATCCTGGGCGGCCCGCAGGCGAGCGCCACCGACGTGGCGACGCTCCAGGCTTTCCCGGCCGTCGACCTGGTGGTCCGGGGTGAAGCAGACCTCACCTTGCCAGTCCTCCTCCGCACTCTCGGGGAGGATCGCGACCTCTCCAAGGTGCCCGGCATCACCCGGCGCCAGGCCGGAGGCGTCATACGCAACGCCGACGCGCCTCCCATCGACGATCTCGATACGCTGCCCAGACCCTCCTACCGGCTTTGCGCCTCCATCGGCCCCCGGGACGCACCGCCTCTCGAGGCCGGCCGGGGATGCCCCTTCGGCTGCAGCTTCTGCTCGACCAGTAGGTTCTTCGGACGACGCTTCCGGATGAGGTCGCCCGGCCGGATCGTCGAGGACATGCTGGCGCTTCACCGGACGTATGGGAGCTCGCGATTCGAGCTGGTGCACGACAACTTCACCGCCGATCGGGCTCGGGTGCTCGCCTTCTGCGAGGCCCTCGAGGCCTCGGGCGCACGATTCTCCTGGTCGTGCAGCTCCCGCCCCGACTCCCTCGACGGCGAGCTGCTTCGCCGGATGCGACGAGCCGGTTGCTCCGGGCTCTTCCTGGGGGTGGAGAGCGGTTCGGCCGACGTCCAGCGGTCGATCGGCAAGAACCTCGATCTGCAAAGGACGCGAGAGCATCTCGCCGCGGTGGGGCGGCGTCACGTCAGTTCCTCGGTGGCCTTCATGGCCGGCTTCCCCGGCGAGTCCGAGCGAGACCTGCGCAGCACGGTCGAGATCTTCCTCGAGACGCTTCGGTTCGATTCGCTCGAGCCGCAGATGAGCCTGCTCGCGCCGCTCCCCGGCACGCCGCTCGCGATACGGCACCGCCGGGAGTTGATCCTCGACCAGGACCTCTCCGATCTGGTCTCCCGGGGAGAGCCGTTGCTGCGGGCCGACCGCGAGCTCATCACCCGCCACCCCGAGGTCTTCCAGAGCTTCTACGCGATCCCGCTGCGCGGGCTCGACCGCCGCGAGGTCCACGAGCTGTGCCGGTTCCTCTCCTCCGCCGGGGCCAAGGTCCGCCTCCTGCTCTTGCTCGCGGCCAGGGCCGCTGGCGGGGGCCTCGAGCTCTTCCGCGCGTTTCACGCCTGGCGCTCCCCGGGTCGCGGGCCGGCGAGCAATATCGGCGGCTACTACCGAGGAGAGGTGTTCCCGAACGACCTCGTGCGCTTCGTTCGCGTTCGCCTCGCCGCCCGCGCGGGTGTGGCAGGCACCGCCATGGCCGCGGTTGCTCAGCTTCAGGAGGACATGCTGGCGGCCATGCCACCGCCGGGGCGGGAGGAGCGCCCCGGCGTTGCCCGGCGGCGCGTGGCCCCAGCGCTCGCGCCGGGCGTCGTCCTCTCGCGGCTCGCCTGCGACGGCCCCGCCCTCCTGCGCTGCGCGTTCCGAGGTGGCGACCCCTCTCGCCTCTCGCGATGTGCCTCGGTGCTCGTCCTACGCGTGCGGCGCCGTCGCCTGGAGGTTCTCCGCCCGAGCGCCCCGGCGGCGGACCTCCTCGGGCTTTGCGATGGGCACCGTGACGAGAAGCACATCGCTGCGGCGTTCGCGCGTCTCCATCCTGAGGTGGCGGGCGTCGCCGGGGCGCTCGCGGGTGCGGTCGGGCTTCGGC
>Ga0335071_10001084_pt1 | contig 29301 bp, 28 predicted proteins | sample Lox_Sample_15_FD_206724 | JGI IMG/M metagenome (GOLD analysis project Ga0335071, IMG submission 206724) | Soil microbial communities from Loxahatchee National Wildlife Refuge, Florida, United States - Lox_Sample_1.5 | ecosystem: Environmental > Terrestrial > Soil > Wetlands | place: USA...
CTCGGCGAGGCGTTTGCTCGCAACTTGGCGTCTCGCAACTGTTTTGGTCGTTGCCCCTTGGTGTAATTGGCAACACGCCTGACTCTGGATCAGGAGAGTCCTGGTTCGATCCCAGGAGGGGCAACTCCACTAAGAGGCCGCAAGTCAAGCACTTGCGGCCTCGGTTTTTTCGGCCACAGCCGCCGACTCGCGGTTGGGCAGCGGTTCCGTGGGCGATCCCGCGTCTCCGTAGGTCTTGAGTAGCGCTTGGGCGGCTGCGGCCTGGGTGGTCGCAGTTTCCTTGACGTAGTGCAGGATGGTGGCCTGCAAGGTGTCGCCGATCCACTCGGCAGCGAACTTCGGCCCGAGCACCTCACCGAGCTTGGTCGCCACGGCCCGGCGAAAGGCGTGGAAGGACCGGTTGGGATGGTGCTCGACTCCAACCCTATCCTCATGCTTCTTCAGGGCGGTGTTCATCGAGTCGTACCGCACCGGCTTCATCGCATCGTGCCTTCCCCAGATCACGAACGGCGAGTCGGGGTGACGCCGGCCCCAGGCCTCGAGCAGGACGCGCCGGGCGGGCGGCAGCATCGGCACGACCCGGGTCGCCTGGCCCTTGGAGCCGCGTACCTCCTGGCGAAGCGTGATCGTGCCGGTCAGCGACAGTTCCTCGCCGCTCGCGAGGCGCAGAGAACAGGGGACGTGAAGGTCGACGTCCGTCCACTCCAGGTTGATGATCTGGTTTGCGCGCGCCCCATACAGCGCCTCGAGGATGCCGAGCGTCCTGAACCGCCAACTCCTGGCGGGCAGGCTGGATAGCCCCTCGAACAGCAGAGCGGTCTCGTCCGCAGTGTAGGCCTCTGCGTGGCCCTTGCGAGAGGGCGCCTTCGCTCCGGCGATCGGGTTCGCATCGATGAGCTCGACCTCGGCGAGCGCCCACGCATAGGCTGCCTTGAGGTAGTCCACGACCAGCGCGATCGACTTCGCTTCCCAGCCGCCCTTCGTCTTGGAAGTGATGAAGCCCCGCACGTCCGGCCGTCGGAGCTGCCGCGCCGGACGCCCGAGAGCGGAGGAGAAGTGCAGCCGGAGGGTCTTGTCGTGTTCGCTATAGAGTTCCAGCGTCCGCTCGCTGAGCGGGCGGCCGGAGCGCGGGTTGCGCCGGACCTTGGCGTCCTCCAGGTAGCGCGAAAGGAGGTCTCCAAGGGAGATGTCCTCCTTCGCAGGCCCCACCCCGTCTCGCGTGGTCCGCGCCTTGGTCAGCGCGACCTCCAGAACCTCGTCGGCGTAGTCGCGGTTCTTCTTCGTGTTCGGACCGATGGTGATGATCTTGCGCTTCCCTCCGGGCCACCACTCGATTAGGACCAACTTCGCCTCGACGAAGCGCGTGCCGCTGAACGGTCGGGTCCCGATCCTCTTGATGAAGCTGCGGGCGCGTTTCACGCCGCCTGCTTCTGGTAGCTCGTGGCGATGAACTCGACCAAGCCATCCTTGTCGGAAGCGTGAGGCCGGCGCGGCGGGCGAGCCGACACGTGCCACTCCCTCCTAGCACCACGCATGCGGGCCACCCCGGCGGTCTCGCAGTCCTCGAAGTGCTTGCGGCACCACTTGCCGGAGACGCCGGTCCGCCGCTTGAACTCGGTCTCGTTGAGCCACTCGACGCGGGCCTCAGCGCGGATCTGACGCACGAGTTCAGCCCAGCGGCCCAGCGCCTCGGGACCGGCAAGTGCCTTCAGTTCCGCCGTCTTGGTGATTTCGGCGGCGAGCTGCTCCAACGTATCCGTGAGCCTCATCCGGCCGTTCTCCGTCAGAGAGGCCACTGTCACGCCGCCTGCTTCGCGTTCGCACCGTCGCCACACGCCGCACACGCCTCGCCGAGGCGCGTGTCGATCGCGCACGATCCGCACGCTTCGCACCTGCGGAAATACCGCTTGTCCGCAATCCGCTTTGACCAGCGTTCCTCCACCTCGCGGGTCGCCGCAGAGAACTCCTGGTCGCCCATCAACCTCTTGATGTCATCCAGCCGGCGGCGGCACTCGCCGTAGCAGTGGACACAGATGGACGACTCGCCCGCCACGTCCCACTCGAACTCCGTGCAACGGACGTGGTCCAGGTGATCACAGGCGATCACGCCGATTTCGGCGAGCGTCGGCCGGAACTCCTTTTCCAGGTTCGCGAACTCGACGTTCAAGCCTCCGCGATGCGTCCCGACGATGTTGAGCTTGAACAGCACGTCTTCGCACTCAGCACACTCCACGGTGGCGCCTTCGGGAGTCAGCTTCAGACAAACCGGTGCGTCCGGGTGACAACGGGGGTGCAAGTACCCCTCCTCGTGGTCTGCACCGCACGTATCGCACACCAAGCCGCGATGCGTGCCCTCCTGCTGGAGTCCCACGTCTTCTTCTCGTCCGGCTTCCATCACATCTTCTCCCGCCCCTCGGGGCACTTGGGCCGATTCGCTGGCCACGCCAGTACCAACAGCGACGTTCACCCTTATTGCCTCGGCGGGGCCAAAACCTTACAGGGTGAAGTCGGAGGGTATTGGGGAGATTTGGATCGCATTTCGGCGGTTCTACCAGCGTTTCCTGGCGATTCCGTTCGATTTCGCGACGCGGGCGAGGAACCTCTCCTCCAGCTTCGCTTCCCAGGCATCCATGATGTAGAAGTGCCCGACCCATACCGCCGCCTTCGCGCGGCTTCGCCGGCCACCTTCCTTCACGCCCGCCGAGGGCCGGAACATCTGGAAGTCGATCCTGCCCCGCCTCCTGGGGTCAGCCCAGACATGCACGTCACCCACGGTCCGCTGGAACGACTGCGTGCGCCCCTCCACGCGGCGGTCGAACTGGAGATCTTCGACGAGGCGGTGGATTGCCCACTCCAGCGCGGCCGATGATCGAGCCTCTTCCCCGAGGTGTTCATCGAGCAGTAGCGCCGACTGGTCCGGTTGAACCCGGAACAGCGGTTCCGTGAGCCGCCGCTCGGCCATCTCGCGCTCCTGCTTCTGCCCGGAAACGTCGGCGAAGCGGTTCCACGCGCCGGCCGAGAACACCGGCACCCGGCCGGCGGAGCGGGCCCAAGGGTTCTCGCGCCCCAGGTCGCCGAGCGCGGTGAGGAGTCGGCCCATGGAGGGAGCGGAGCGGTCACCGGCGTAGACGTACAGCTGCAGGAATTCCTGGATGATGCTGGCGGCCAGCGACGGGAACAGCGCGAGGAACTCGCCCGCGCCCCCATCGGGAAAAAGAAGGCGGGCGTCATCCCCAAACCGACGCAGCAGCGCGTTCTCCACCATGCGATCATCGGGACTCAGGACGTTGATCACGCGTGCGCCGGAGCCGCGCAGCAGACCCATGCCGTAGTCGAAGCCGTAGCGTTCGACCTCGTCCCAGTTGGCCACGTCGACGAGGACGGTGTGGACCTTGCCCTCCGCGATCGTCCGCAGGAGCTGGGCTAGGCCCGGGAAGTCCTCCTCGGTCGTGCTGTATGCGCGAGGGACGTTCAGGTCGATGCAGATGGTCAAGAGGTCGATCCGCTCACCGCCTTCGTCCAGCAGGTGGTCGCGATACCTGAGGACGCGCGCCCACTGGAGCTCGATCGGGCGAGGGTCGCGCAGCGGGCCTTGGCCCACGAGGTATACCGCCGCAGGGACGCGTCCTTCTCGTCTCTCGCCCGACGGGGGTTCCTCGCCGCCTGCGACAAGCCTCAGCGTCAGCGGTGGCCCGGCCTCCGCGCTCATGACCTCTCCAGGCGAGGGCGGGGGCCAACAGTCGCGTAGACCGCGCCCGCGTCGATGAGGTGAACCACCTTCTTGGGCCGCACGACGGTGTTCAGGATCCGGGTGAGGAGCTGGCCAGCGTTGTCGTCGCGAATGGCGAGCTGAACCGCCCCGGCGGAGTTCACCAGGTCCCGCACGCGATCGGCCACCATTCGCGCGGTCGGGGGATCCATCATCGGAACCCCCAGGAAGCTCACGACGCGGCGCACGCTGGCGGGGGCCGCATCCGTCAGATGGCTGAAAGCAGCCTCGACGCAGGGCTTTCCGCTGGGGCCGAACAGCCAGCCGGTGAAGGCCAGCGTCGTCTTCCGCCGCCGCTCGTCTGCGTGCAGCTCCCATGAGCACGGCTTCCACGCCAGCGACCCGATATCGTCGCGCACAAGTTGCGGTCCCGTGCTCGCGTCCACGCGGCTGCAAGCGCTACCGGAACCGCTGCAACGAGAGCCCGGGTCTCCCACGCGCCTCTGGAGCCGTGCCAACATGTCCTCCACTCTCTCCCCCTTCCGCCAGACCGGCGGGTGTGGTTACTTCCAGCGCTGTTCCAGAAAGAAACAAGGACAAAACTGCGTGAGGGACCGAGAATGTCCAGTGCCCCGATGGCGATCCCGAGCGAAAGAGCAGGAGAGCGAGGACGCCGTCGCCAGCAGAAGGGCCTCGACTTGGCCGCCAGGCTGCAGCTCCCGCGAGTCACCGCAGCGGGAGTTGTCGTGGATGACACCATGATCCGGAGGCGGGTCAAGGAGGCGGTACGACTGACGTCCCTTCGGGGCCTCGCCTATCGGATCGGCGTGAGCCACGCCTCGGTGTTCCGGTACCTTCGGGGCCGACCGGTGACAGCCACGACCCTTGGCCGCATCCGGCGCTGGACGCTGGAGCCGGCAGAGACGGATGTCGCGCAGCGCCTCCGCAGCGACCTCAGAAGGCTGCTAGGACCGCTCGGAGCGGCTCGCTCGAGGCGAGTGGAGGGGCAGGTGGGCCGGGCGATTCGTAGAGCCTTCCACGAGGCCGGACTCATTGCGCCGCCGTGGACCGGCTGGCTGGGCAAGAAGGAGGTGTAACCGCTGATTTCGGCTAGGAATTCGCGACGTCAGGTTTCGTCGCCTTCCGGGCAGTAGAAGGGAGTGAGGAGAGCAACGACGACCATTTGCGAGGAAGAGCCGCTGTTGGGGCGCCATCAGGCCGCACACTGCGCCTGCGGTCGTTTCCGGCGACTTACCGGTATCACCCGCACAGGAGAACCCCATGAGGCCCCGCGAACGAAGCCCCCGTCTGCTGACCCCTGAGGAGGTGGCGCAGCTGCTGCGCGTCACGCCCCGCCACGTGCTCCAACTCCCCATCAAGCAGGTGCGCATGGGGCATCGCACGATCCGCTACCGGCTCCGGGACGTCTACGACTACCTCGGCATCGAGGATCCGAACGCGTGGTGGGAGGAACCGGAAGCCGACGTAGTCGCTGAGCCGCCGTAGTCGAGCGGTCCGGACGCCGCTGGCCACCCGTCTTCACCCTGCGCCACAAGACCCCACCCCACGACATACGAGTGAACGGACACGCACGAGAACGCCACGGTCGTCATCTGCGACCGTGGATGTTCTCGGCCGCTAGGGGGCACGCGCAGCCTGGCCCCATGGAGAGGAGGCATGTCGAGCACGAATCCGTCGGCGCCTGAACGGGCGGCCGACGCGGCGCTGGCCTACCTGGACCGGGGGTGGCACCCCATCGCCCTCCAGCCGCGCAGCAAGCAGGCGCTGGAGCCGTGGAAGGACTACCAGGAACGGCAGCCGACGAGGGAGGAGGTCGAGGGCTGGTTCGCGAAGTGCCCCGCCGCGAATGTAGGACTCGTCACGGGACGGGCCAGCGGCATCGTGGCGCTGGACTTCGACGGGGAGGAAGGCGCCGCCTCGGCCGAGCAGTTCCGCGAGCACCTCGAGACCGTCACCAGCCTGACGCCGAGGGGCTTCCACAAGCTCTTCAAGCACCCTGGCGGTGACCAGCGCATCCGCACGCGGGCGGGCATCCTTCGCGGTGTCGATGTCCGGGCAGACGGCGGCTACATCGTAGCGCCTCCCAGTGTCCATCCCGGCGGAGACCGGTACCGCTGGGCGGGCGCTGATGAGCAGATGCCGTCGAAGCCTCTGGCCCCGCTGCCGGACACGTTGCTGGAACTGCTGGGCGGAGGGGGCGAATCGACCGTATTCGAAGGGCACCGCAACGACGCCATCGCGCGGCTGGCAGGTAGCTGCATGGGGCGCGGGCTGGGGGAGGGAGAGGCGCTGCGCGAGTGCGTGGAGTTCAACGAGAGGTCGTGCCGACCGCCACTGTCTCAAGACGAGGTTCGCAACGTGGTGGTGAGCATCGCTAGGGCGGACCGGGCTCACCACGAGACTCGCAAGGGCTGCCAGTTGATCCGTCTCTCGGACGTCCGGCCGGAGCCTGTCGAGTGGCTGTGGCCGGGGTACTTCCCTCGCGGCAAGGTCATCGTGCTTGACGGCGACCCCGGAGTGGGAAAGTCGGCGATGACCTTGGACATCGCGGCGAGGTTGACGACCGGGCGCGAGATGCCCGACGGTTCCAGGGCACCGCGCTGTGGCGCGGTCGTAATCAATGCCGAGGATGGCCTGGCGGACACCATCGTGCCGAGGCTGGCCGCAATGGGGGCTGACCGCACCCTGATCGTGACGCCCCTCGTCGAGTCGACCTGTCCGCGCATTCCCCATGACCTGGGGATCGTCAAGGAAGCCGCAAGGAGCGTCGGGGCGGGACTCATCATCGTCGACCCGCTCATGGCGATGCTCCCGCGCAGCATCAACTCGTGGAGCGACCAGCACGTCCGGACGGCGTTGGTCCCGCTGAAGGGTTTGGCGGAGGAACTCGACGCCACCGTCGTCCTCGTGCGGCACCTTACGAAGGGGCGGGACCGCACGGTTCTGGAGCGGGGAGGCGGCTCGATCGGCATTACGGGCGCTGCCAGGATGGCCTTCGTCGTCGGCCATCACCCGGAGCACGACGAGATGTCCGTACTGGCTCCCGTGAAGACCAACCTCGCCGCGCGCCCGCCGGCGCTCATGTTCAGGCTCGAGTCGGCAGACGGAGCCGTCCGGGTAGCGTGGGCTGGACCTACGACGTTGTCGGCGGACGACCTGTTCCAGTCGCTGCCGCGCGACTCGGCTCTCGAGGACGCCATCGGGTTTCTTGAGGAGGCGCTCGCTGCGGGGGAGGCGGCGAGCGCGGACCTTGAGGCCAGGGCAGAAGCGGCTGGGATCAGTAGGCGCACGCTTCGGCGCGCGAAGGAGAAGCGCGGGGTCACCGCGAGGCGTGACGGGTTCGGCGCCGGGAGCCGCTGGGTGGTGTCGCTTCCGCCGAAGGTCGCCGAGGATGACGAATAGGGCAGCAGTGGCACTCTTCGGCCGGTGAGAGGATGGAGGCCGTCGCCGACAGCCTCCGAGCCGTACCATGGCACGAATAGGTGGGTTGGCACTCTTCGACCACTGCCGAAGGGTGCCACCCCGCCGATACCCCTGCTGGTCAGGTACGGAGGACGTTGCCCCTAGGCGTAGTAAAGCGAGAAGTCCGCCACCTCGTCATCGTGGTCCCGCTTTACGCCTAGGTACTCCGCCACGTAGCCGTCAGCACCATTGAGGACCAGTTCCAGCTCCGCGAGAACATCCCGAAAGTGGAAGATGTCGACGGCGAGCGCCGGCTTGATGGTGACCGTGCCCTCCCGATCCTCAGGGTAGCGGAACGTGAAGGAGCCGGCATCCATGGAGTCGAGTTCGGCAACCAAGGCCTCCGCTCGATCGTTCCAGGCCGAGTCGTTCCCTGGGTCGAAGGCGACAAGCCGCGTGCGGAGCCTTCGCCAGAGCGGCAGGAGCGGATGGATGAGCGGCAACTCCTCTGAGGCGTCCAGTAGCTCTCCAACATCTCGGAGGAGGGCCTTCAAGTACAACTCCACGTAGTGGCGGTACAGGAAGAGTATTGGGATGCAGACGTAGTCCGTATGCGTCCCGTGTTCGGTCAGCTGAGACACTAGGCGGTCGGCCGCCAGCTTATATCCCCCCGCGTACAGGTGCCAGTCCTGGCTCCGCGCACCCAAGGAGAAGGAACGTGTCGAACCTCCGGGCACGTCGAAGAGCTTGCGGTCGGTAGGTTGGCGAGGCTCGATGATAGGCATGTCCCCTCACTAACTCGGTTCAGGATGCGTCGGCGCTTGGAGGTAGGTGATTGCGGTGTGACCCTCTTTGTGGCCCTCCGGCACTACACTAGTCCGGGGACTCCCGCGAGGACGAGATGGATGGGGCGCCGACGCCCGGGCCGTCGCTGCCCGCAGTGCGGCTCACAGAAGGAAATCGAGTCATAATCCCGCTCCCCTTACTCCCCTAACGCTTCCCTAACGCTACACGACTAGTCTCTGCCGAACGTCGACCGTTTACCTCGGGTCGAAGCGAACAGTCACGGCACACTGTGCGAAAGGACCTCGCTCATGGGCGGCATTCACGCTAACGGCATGATGGGGAATGTGCCCTTCATGCTCGCTGTGGCGGTCATCGGCATTCTCCTCTTGGTCTTCCTATTCAAGATCATCGCCTGGGTCTTCAAGGGGCTCTTGAACATCGGGTTCCTTCTGGTGGCGGTTGCCCTTGCAGTGGTGTCGTTCTTCGGCCTGAAGACCGGCAACCAGAACGTTCTTATGGTGGGCTTTGGAGGCTTGATCATAGTGTCCTTGGTCGCGCTTGGGCTGCGCAAGCGCCCGCAGTAGCGGTCGCGATCCCACGCACCCGTCTGCGCCGCCCCGCGTGAGTTAGTCGCGCCGATTAGTTCGGCTGTTCTTGGGCGGACTCACGTAGCGCCGAGGCTCGCCAAAGTCGCGAGCCAGCGGAAGCCTTGCCCGAGGGCCGGCAGTCCCAATCTCCGGATGGGTCGGCGGTCCAAGGAGCAAGCTGCGCATGGTCTTAGCCCAGAGGGGGGCTTCGCAATCTGACGTGGCGAGTGAACGAGCCCTAGGCAGGTATCCCGGCCCGAGAGCGCCGGCACCCTGCGCGTACACCCAGGTGGGGCAACCGCTTGCGCGGAGTTGGCCTCGCTAGACGCTCTTCCGGCCACGCCTGCGAGGCGCCGATCCCCCCCCTTGGGGCCCCCGTCGCTGTAGATGCGCAACTTCCTGAACGACAGAGATATGGCTAGGAGGAGGGCTGCGCGCGATGAGGACCGTGTGCCGCTCTATCTGGGCTAGAAACTGTTGTCGGTGTGACGCATGCCTAACGCCAATTCCCTAGGCTGTTGATTGCGGTGGCACGGATGCGCTGAGGCGCCGTAGGATGGTGGCGCGCGTGGTGCAGCGGAGTTGCCATTAGGCGGAAAGCGGGGAAGCATTGCCACGGATCAAGGGGTCGCCCGGATCGCTCAAGTCCGAACTGATCGCCAAGTCGAAGGAGGCGGCGCTGGCGGCGGTCAGCGTCTACAACCACCCCACAACCAGGTTCAAGTCGGAGACGTACGTCGTCCTGATGATGATCGCCTGGACGTACCTCCTCCACGCCTACTATCGCACCAAGCACGTCGATTACCGGTACTACACGCAAGGCCCCAAGAGAAAACGATACGACAAGACCAAGAGGGGCGCGTTCAAGTATTGGGAACTGGAGCGGTGCTTGGCCGACGAGTTGTGCCCGATCGATAAGGACTCAGCTAACAACCTGCGTTTCCTAATCGGTCTTCGTCATGAGATCGAACACCAGATGACGAGGTCCCTCGATACGTTCTTGAGCGGCCGTTATCAAGCCTGTGCCATGAACTTCAACCACTATCTCAAGGCTCTGTTCGGTAACAGGGAGGGCCTCGATCGGCAGCTCAGCTACAGCCTGCAGTTTCTCGATCTTAGCGCGCAGCAGATCGATTCGCCCATGCTGGAACCAGATGTTCCCCCCCGTCTCAGGGCGTATATCAACGAGTTCGATGCGGGTCTCACTCACGACGAATACAACAGCGCCCGGTTCTCCTATCGATTGGTATTCAAGCGCAAGCTCGTGAACCGACCTGGGCAGGCCGACCGCGTGATCGAGTTCATCGACCCGAGCTCGGAAGCCGCCAAGGGCATCGACAAGCAGTACTGGGTCAAGAAGGAAGTCGAGAAGCCGAAGTACCGAGCGAAGGATGTCGTCGCAGCCGTCCAGAAGGCGGGTTTTCCGCTGTTCCGAATGTTCCCGCACCACCTTGATATGTGGAGGGGCGAAGACGCCAAGAATCCGGGGAGGGGCTTCGGCTGTGATGTGCAAGGCGCATGGTACTGGTATCAGTCCTGGGTGGACCGCTGCTGCCAGCTATGTGGATCTGCCGGCGAGAAGTTCCGCGATCCCGCTACTGGGTAACCTGGCACATTCGATTTGCAAGGAGCAGCGCGACGATGGAGACGCTGAAGCCACTCGCCGAGATCTGCGCACCTGACCCTCGCCAGACAGCCTTCGTTCTGCGCCATAGGATCACGGGAGAGATCCGAGCGCGCACACTGGTGGATGTGTACCAGGAAATCGCGGAGATCGATCTAACGGCGGACGTGCCCGACCAGGTGCGGTCCGCCTTCGCGACTACGCGCAACTTGATGCTCTACTCGTGGTTCGTTTACGCGTTCGGCGTGGTCGCGGAACTTCAAGCCTTGGCTACCCTCGAATTGGCGCTCAAGCGTAGGCTCGACCCGAGCGACAAACGACGTCGTCTAACCTTGCTCCCGCTGATGCGGGAGGCCATAGACAGGCAGCTGCTGGTGGACGACGGCGTGATCGATGTCATCCTCCCGCTCCTCGGTACACCAGAACGGCAGGCGTCCGACCAGGTCCGCCTGGCACCAGGCTCAGATCCCCAGCAGTACGTGAAGCGACTGGCCAAGTCGATGTCGTTCATTCGGAATGAGCTGGCGCACGGGACGTTCATGCTGTGGCCTCACCGAATCGGCACGCTACACTTGATCGCGCGCTTAATCAATCAAGCGTACACCCGCACCGGTGCTTGACGAGCGCGTATCCCGTCTGCCGCGAGGAGAGCTTGTACTATCGTTACCGTGTTGACCGTCGTACGAGCGGCGCACGCTACCGCTTGATCGAGCAGGTCAAACTCTTCGGATGCAACGTTGGTCAGATCCCTGCCATGCTGCGTGCCGGCTCGCTGGGGTCTGCCGATGGGGTGGTGTGGCATCTCGCGATGGAGGGTATGCTCGGCACCGCGAACGAGGCCCTCGTGATCAGTCTCAAGCCCAACAACAAGGATCCTCGACGCACCCTGAGTCTGTACGAACTCAGAGATGTGTGGGGGATTTCAGACAACGAGTGGACGCGCCTAATGCTGCGTCTTCGCGGCCTGGTTGTCGACAATCAGCCGCCTATCTCAGACCCCGACGACTTCCAATTGGACTACGAACCATATCACGAGTCTATCTTCACCTTCCTGTACGTCGACGGTTCCGTAGATCATGGCGCCATTACGGGCAGATGGCTCCCGTCTCGTCCTAGCCCAACGAACTCGCTCCTCCTCTGGCCTGACGACTTCCGCCAATTCACACGCATTGTGAGGCAGGTCGTTCCGTACGTCCTCGACATCACCTCGACCCGAGCTGAGGAGTAGGGCTCACCGTGCCTAAGCGCAGCAACGCCTTTCAACGCCTCATCCTAGCGATCCACAAACAGCTCGCTGGTCACGCGTCGGTCACAGAGTCCGGCATGCTTCGGGATAGAGTGAGTGGCGAGTTGAGGGAGGTGGATGTTGTCATCAGTGCCAGGGAGGCGGGCTACGACCTCGTGATAGGTGTCGAGTGTTGCGACCATGCACGCAAGGCGACGGTCGAGTGGGTCGAGCAGAAGTGTGCAAAGCACGCAAGCCTAGCCACCAACAAGCTGGTTCTTGTCTCTCGATCTGGCTTCACGCGGCCTGCCACCCGGAAGGCGCAGTTGTACGGTGCGGTTCCGCTGGCGCTGGAACAGACTCTTGCGGTGGACTGGACCGCCGTGGTGCATCGGGTTCAGCGTGTGTTCATCGATGCCACTGATATCACCACCATGCTGTACCCGGGCGCCGACGCGCGGCCCAGCGACCCATTGGCGAAGGCGCTGCACCTTACCCAGCGGTTGTCGACAGCGGACAAACGATATTCGCTCTCGGTTCAGCAGTTGCTCGACACGTTCACCCAGACACCGTCGATTCGCGCGGCGCTGATCGCGCCCATGCCTCAGGATTCGGATGCTGGATGGAAGGCGACGCTCCCGCTGGCTCCGGGAGTGCATACGGTCGATGCCAACGGGAGTCGAGTTGACCTTGATCACGTGACGGTTGTCCTACTGGCAAAGCGAAGGAAGACGCCCGTGTCGCTAGAGGCTGGCCGATTCGGTGAATTCGAGGTTGGATTCGGTGAGTCCGCGTCCGATGTCGGGACGACGCAGGTAACGATCTTGGAGAAGCTTGGAGAGGAACCCCGCGCTGGAGTCCTCCGGAAGCGCGGGGCGCTGAGCTGGTTCGCGTCGCTGACCGACCCTCAGCCAGGCGGTCCCACTAGCGAGTTGACGCTAGCCTTGAGGGCGCTGCTTCGGCGGCCGGAGAGCGTGCTGTAGGAAGGCCGCTGTAGTCCCGATCAGCATCGACTGCCCCGGTGTGGGCGGGCCGGCTCAGGAGCGAGCATCAATAACTTCGTTCACCGTGGGTGACCGTATGCACCGTATCTTCGTCCCCAGCTGGGGGCCGTCCGATTGGCGCAGGCTGCTGGCCGACCCCAGCACTCAATGGGTGAAAGGGAAGTCGGCTCTCGAGCTCGCTGTGATGTGGGAGGCGGCGCGTGGCACGCTCAGAGGCCTGCCTCCGGCAGTCGCCACGCTACTGGACACGCACGCCTTGACCCGAGAAGGCGCACTTCTAGTCGGCGTTCCCGAGCTGCAGGTGGAACTGCCCGGCGGCGGCCACCCGTCGCAGAACGACCTGTGGGCGCTTCTCCGGGTGGAGGGTGGTGTAGTGTCGATGGCAGTCGAGGCGAAAGCGGGAGAGCCTCTTGCCCAACTAGTGCCAGCGTGGCTTGCCGACGCCTCGCCCCGCAGCGGCAAGCATGAGCGGCTCCGCGCACTCTCAAGGGATCTCGGCTTGGTCGATCCCGACCTCAGCAAGATTCGGTACCAGTTGATGCACCGAGCAGTCTCAGCACTCATCCAGGCGGGGCGGTTCCACGCGCTGGCAGCTGTGCTGCTTGTGCAGTCCTTCGGTGGCGCTCGCGATGATGAGAGCAAGCGCGACTTCGGACAGTTCTGCGATCTGATGGGCTGCTCACCAGCTCGCGGTGTGCTCCGAAGGGCCGAGCGGGCGACGCAGACCCCACTACTACTGGGGTGGCTGGATTGCGAGCCCTGCCATGAGGCCGAGCTTACAAATGCGGTCTGAGGTGAGAGCGCCAAACCCCTCACCGACGAAGACACGAGTACCCGAAAAGGAACGGCATGATGTCACCGACCGATCCTGAACCGCGCCCGGACGAGATCCCGCCTGTTCCCGAGCCTCCAGCCTTCTGGTGGACTCTGACGCCCGGCGCAGCACTGCAGGACGCATACAACTCGTTCGAACACGGCCGCGACTACTACGCCCTCGACGCTGAAGAGCCGGTTGGCCCGGGTTCGGATCAACTCAACGACGGTACTTGGAGTCGGCTACACGATGCCTACAGTGCGGCGACTCGCCGTGCAGAGACTGCGCGCCGGCTGTTGGAGCCAGCGTCGCGCAAGGTCATCCGGGTCCCCCCTCACGTGGCGGCGGGGCGGAAGGCATACGAGGAGGAGTACCGGTTGTGGCTTCAAGACGAGCTGTCGCTTGATGTCACCGGTAGGTCTGCCCCGGATCTTGAGAGCAGTTCGGCATCGTGGTACGTCTACCGAGCGGCTCTACTGTTCGCCATCTCGCGAAGCCTGCCTGGCGTGCAGGACGTTCTCGTCAGTGACGATGGGGACACGGTTACCCACGTCGATTACGATGACGTGGTTCGCCAGCGCGTGACGAGCTTGTTGGGCTGCCTGGCTCGCTCGGGCGCGGTACGAGCCATCCCGTATCTCGAACGGGTCTCGCGATGCTACCTGCTGGGACTCCACGAGGAACTGGCGGTGATGGCGCGCTCGGCGCTCGATGCGTTCCTGAGGGAGGCCTGCGGAACCTCGGACGAAGCTGGACCCCGCTTGGCTGACCTCGTCAGCCAAGCCTACCGGCAGCGAACCATCTCCCGTGGCGCGATGGAGGCGGCCGACCGTCTGCGGAAGGCGGGGAATGATGCGGCGCATGGTCGTCCTCTCCAAGGCACACCCGAGCAACTGCTAGGCGACCTGGCGCAAGCGTTCGAGTCGCCCGGTCAAGACGACGGAGCGACCAGCTAGGCGTAGTGCCCACCGGAGGACTGAGGCATGGCACCACCCCCGGCCCGTGCAGAGTTGTGGGGCGGGCCGAAGTACGAGACCCCTGCGAACGGTCCCAATCCCCGGATGGGACGACCGTCTAAGACGGTAGTGGCGCGCTGTCGCGTTCCAGCGCCGTGCTCCAGCATGCCGCGCCGCAATGACGATATCGGTCTTCGACCAGTCACTGGTTGGGTGGCCACACACCATATGGGGTGGTGATCGCTAGGGGCGTGCCGATTGATCCATCGTAGTAGTCAATGCCGAGTTGTCCTTTGGTCCGTTGTCCCCAGCAGTACAGAAACGAATCCGAGGAGATGGCGCAGGTGTGGAAGAAACCCGTCTCGATGGCGCGCCATCGCGCGCCTCCGGCAACTCGCGTCGGCACGTTTCGGTTCGTTGTGGTTCCATCACCAAGTTGCCCGAAGTCGTTCCGACCCCAGCAATAAGCCGTACCGTCTGGCGTGACGCCACATGTGTGCTCACCGGCGGACGAGATGGTCTCGAAGTGTAGATTGCCGAGAACGGCAGTCGGCGACACTCGCTGCAATTCTGTGCCATCTCCTACACCACCGGACTGGTTGGCGCCCCAACAGTAGGCCCGTCCATCTCCTAGGACGCCGCAGTCCTCGCTTTCGCCGACGGATATCTGCCGAAAGTGCATGTTGCCTGGAATTGGAAACGGTGCGACGCTCCGACGTGTCGCGCCGTCCCATGTCGCCTCCCCGAACCACCCCAGACCCCAGCAGTAGCCGGTGCTGTCAACTGCGACGGCACACGTTGTGTTGCTCGCGGCCGCAATGCTAAGAAAGGTGTGCCCGCCAACCACAAGAGTCGGCGATTGGTGAAGGAGCGTGTCGCCGGTTCCAAGTGCTCCGAACTGCCCATTTCCCCAGCACCAGGCGCTTCCATCGGCGGTGAGGCCACATACCTGATCGGCCCCAACCGCGATGTGTGCGAAGCGTGCATCTCCGGTCACGAGGGTCGGCGTGACCACGTAGGTCGCCGTGGTAGCGACTCCTAACATTCCGCTGCCATTGAAGCCCCAGCACCAGACGCGACCAAGCAAATCGAGGCCACACGTCGCCTCGCCACCTGCAGCGATCTCCGAGAACGTCCCAGCGACGAGGCGGGCGCGCCCCGCGCCTAGTTCCGGGCCATAGGTCCCGTATCCCGCTTGACCGGCGTCGTTTGCCCCCCAGCACGCGGTCTGCACGCCCGATATCGCGCAGGACGACAGATATGCCAAGGTCAGCATGGTTGCTGACCAAGGGGCGTTCGATACCACGCTTACGGTATCACTAAGCTGAGGCTGCGTTCCGTCTGGGCTCGCTGCCACGACAGCTACGAGGCGGTTCGCCCCCGGCACCACTCCCAACCACCACTCAGCAAGTGCATCCCCATTCTCGTCAGTCGTCTCGATCGTGTCGGCAAGCATTCCTTGACCCTGAAGGACCGAGAACTTGACCTCGACGCCGGGCAGGCTGTTGCCCATCGCATCGTTCACTCTCATAATGGGTCCCGTCGGCTGTCCTGCGAGTCCACCGACCAACGGACCGCCATATTGAGTCAGTCTGGCGGGGGCGCCTGCTCGTGCGGAGGCAACGATGGTGTCTGCTGGTAACCCGACCACCGAGATCGAGGCCCAGTTGGCCGGGGATCCCGGGGCTGGTCCCAGCGTCCAGATTGCCTTCGCCTCACCAGTGGAGTCCGTCTTCGCTGCCGACGGATCGAACGACCCGTACTTGGCGATGATGGGCTCGAAGGCCACATCGATCCGCACCAAGGGCCGACCATCAGCGTCAAGAACGCGAACGCGAATTGGGACCGGCAGTGGCTGCCCGACCACACCTGCTTGGCCATCGCCCTCGATTACCACCAGCTTGGCCGGTGGCCGTGGCGTGCTCGGCTCGGTCCCACAGGACCAAGTCACGAAGATGCTACCAGCACAGCACACCAGGCGTAGTGCCTGCGCTCCCAGAAGGCGACGAGTGGTCACCGCGACGCTCGCGAGTTAGGTGCTCTGAGACTGCGCCCTCCCAGAGGGTACCTCAACGAAGCTCATGGGAGGCCGCGCGAAGGTACTCGCTGAGCGCCGCTCGAAAAAGGCTCGTTTGAACGTCGGATTACATCAGGACGCGAATAGGCGCTCGGCCATCTCGCCGGGGTCGGTCCGGCATGCGTGGCCGCTCCATGGGAGAGGCCACGCCTGGCAGCCTACGACGACAGATCGGGGAACGCCTGAAATCGATGCGCCTAGCGGCCGGCATATCGCCGCAGGAGAAACTCGCCGAACTCGCTGGGATGCACCGGACCTACATCGGGCGGCTGGAGCGGGGCGAGAGCGGCGTGACCGTGGAGACGCTGGCCACCATTCTCGCTGCGATGAACACGAGCCTTGGCCCCTTCTTCGCTTCCTTCCAGCGACCGCAGGCAACGCGGACTCCTCGAAGCCGATCATAACACCGGAGGACGTCGTGTTCGTAGATGCGGTTCGGTGATGCCGCCCTGCCTGCGAACGCGCACTCCCACATCGCACTTCTGCGGTCAAAGTCCAACTCACGTTGCCCCAACGAGATGCACTGCCGGCATCGAGCTGCGCACTAGTCGGGAACGAGAACTCCTAACGGTCTCGTGACGCTCGGCGAGTACCGTTGAGTGCTGCCTATCTGACCGGCGGAAGGTCCAGCCGTTGTAATCGAGAGGCACCTACGCACACCACCAACGGAGCCCATAGCAATGCGCCCAGTGTACGCCACCAGGTTCGATATCGAGGAGGCACCGGGCAGCGCCTCGCCCAAGCCATCGCTCGACGGGGTGCGACGGATCGTGCTCGACTGGACGACATCTTGGTATCAGCGCCGAGGGATCGCCCTGCCCATCCTAGATAACGACGCACGTGTTGAGCCCGCTCCTGTTCATCGCATCGAGCTACGCACCGTTGGGACTGCAGCCGGGGCGGTTCTGTGGACGTTCTACTGGCAGTATCCAGCTGACCTCGATCCCACGCTCGTGTGGTCGATCGTCTGCCAGTTGGTATCTGACGACACAGGCTTGGAGTTCTCCGTGGTCGTAAGGGTCGGGAGCAGCGATTTCACGGTGAAACCCGTCACCTACGATATCTACGCTCCGAAGATCGTGTCGGTATTGATCGACAGGTACAGCTGCACAGTGGCAGCGCGCCGCCTCCACAAGGTGCCACACCTCATAACGCTCAACACGATCGACGACTTCATCCAGAAGACGCTGCTTGATTCGGCGCGAAAGCTCCCTGTCGTGGTGTACGCGAGGGAACACTCGACGAATCGGTTCCTGGCTGATCCCTACGATGCCGCCCAGGCATTGAGCGGCTTAGCGGATGTCTGGGCCCTCAACGATAAGTGGACATCGTTCGCCCTGGTGCACCGGATGGGCAAGCCGTTGGCGTGCTTCGGTGGGGCGGTCAGGGTGTATTGGCCGGGGTTTACCCTCGCCGACGAGCCTCGTAGCCACCTGCTCCTTATCGGCCCGGTGGTGGAGAAGCTGGAGCGGGATCCCTCGGGGGTTGCTCGTCATCTATTTCGTCGGCTCGCGCCAATATCCGCGCTGCGATTCGTTGAGGGACCGAGGGTGCGGTTCGTGCGTGAGGCCATCGATCGAGAGCGGCAAGCGGAGGTCGCCGCGATTCGGGAGGCCGTGAGGACGGGATCGGAGAGTCGCGACAAGCTGGAGGAGCAGCTGCTTGAGGCGCTGATTCGAGTGGACGACCTCTCGGCGGAAAGGGACTCTGCCCAGGTGCGCGTTCTCGAACTGGAGGACCTGAACCAGCAACTTCGGGACAACTTCGCGCTGGTGGAAGCGCACGTTGCGGTTACCGGGTCGACCGAGGGCCCGACGGCGCCACCGACTGAGGAAGCCGAGGCGCTGGAGACAGTTCAAGACGCCCTGATCAAGGCAGAGGGCGAGTTTCCGCGAGTGTTCGAAGTGTTTGACTCTGCGCGGGATTCCGCACTGGAATCCGCATACGCACGCCCTGACCACGTTTATGAGGCGCTTCTTGCCATCGAGGACGTCGCGCGGCTCGTGTTCAACCAACGGGCCCAGGGCGGGTCCATAGGGCCGCTCGAGGAGCTCTTCGAGCAACGCGGGTTCAAGTACACCGCCTCCGAGCATCAGGTCACAATGACCATGTACGGCGACTCGCGGAAATTCACGCATCGTGGCAAGTCGTACGAGGTTCAGCGGCACGTGACGCTTGGTGGGGGGGACCGCCAGAACTGTCTGCAGATCTACTTCGAGTTCGACCAGAGGCAGCGGCGCATCCTCGTGGCTTACTGCGGTCCTCACTTGGAGTACTACGGCATGCGCACGTAAAGAGGTATTCGGCACCGATCCACTGGGTGGTCCACGAGGATGCACAACGTCACCGGAGGCCTCATGCCCCGCTGTCCCGTTTGCAGGACGCCGCTTACTGAAAGGGCGTACGAGCGCGCCCTTGGCATCTTGGGTGCGCGTGAGAGGCATATGCACGATCAGGCCGCCAAGCTGAAAGGCAAGATCCTGGAGGCTCAGCAACAAGCTAGGGCAGCCAGGGCGGCGGGCGTCGCCACCGAGAGGGCGCGGACCCAGCGACTCCTACAGGGCAAGGAGAACCAGATTCGGAAGCTCAACGAGCGGCTTCGGCAGCTGAAGAAGGGTTCCACGCCGCAGACGGAAGGCCTGGAGTTCGAGGAGACCCTGGTTGGCCGGCTCCGTCGCGAGTTCCGCGAGGACGAGATCAAGCACGAAGGCAAGGGCGGGGATGTTCTCCAGTGGGTTCGCATCGGAGCGCGTCGAGTAGGTCTCATTGTCTTCGAGTGCAAGCGCACCGGCAGCATTCCAGATTCCCACGTCCAGCAAGCTGCGCGCGCGCGGGCCACGAGACGCGCCGATTTTGCGGTTTTGGTTACAACCGGCCGGAGGCGCGGCTTCACCGGCCTGGCGGACATCGGCGGTGTTCTCGTCGTGTCACCTCCAGGCGTCCTCGCCTTGACCAGCCTTCTCCGCGAGCAGCTGAAGGCTCTAGACAGGGCCGATCTGTCGCAGGCTGAACGCCAGCGGGTTGCCCAAGGTCTTCTCAAGTTCATCGCGAGCCCCGATTTCCGTAATCCGATTGAGTCGGTGATTCGCCTCACTGAGGACTTGGGAAACATGGTTCTCGAAGAGGCCAAGCAGCACAACAAGACCTGGCACCTTCGGTGGGAGAAGTACCAGCGGATCAACTGGGACACTCGCTTCGTGCAGAGAAACGTCCATCTGCTCGTCCACGGCAAGAACCCGGAGCCGCACACGGTACCGAAGGTGCCAAACCTGATGCTTCCAGCGCCTAGGCCGTGACTGACGACAACGGTCGGCTAGGAGCGTGGCGTGGTGGCCAGCTTGCGGCACACCGATGCGCGCCGGATGTTGGTTGTAGCCGAAGGTGGCCGCGCGGAGGGCCTCCTGCCGATCGGGGCCACCTATTACAGACCGCCGTGAGACGCTCTACTCCTTGAACGAACGCAAGGCGCCCGTAATGGACGGATTAGTCCAAACTCAACCGTCGAACGTTGGTACCGTCTTCGAAACCGGCTTGGGCACTGCTCTGCATGGGACCATCGAGCAACTCCTCGCCTCGAGCCGCGTACAGGAGTACGCCGGCAAGGTTCAGCTGATCTTCACATCTCCTCCATTCCCCCTGAATCGAAAGAAGAAGTACGGCAACCTACAGGGGGAGGCCTACATCGAGTGGCTTGCGGCATTGGCACCGTCACTTCGCGACCTGCTGCGACCGAAAGGGTCGCTGGTCCTCGAGCTGGGCAACGCATGGGAGCGGGGAGCTCCAGTGATGTCGACGCTCGCCTTGCGCGCGCTGCTGCGGGTTCTGGACGCGGGACGTTTCCACTTGTGCCAGCAGTTCGTGTGCTACAACCCCGCGCGGCTACCGACTCCGGTGGAGTGGGTCAACGTGAAGCGCGTACGTGTCAAGGACTCGTTCACGCACATCTGGTGGATGTCCACTACGCCGTTCCCGTATGCGGATAACCGCCACGTCCTTAAGCCGTACAGCGATGCGATGCAGAAGCTTCTTGCCAAGCAGAAGTACAACGCGGGGAAGCGGCCCTCGCAGCATCACATCGGTTCGAAATCATTCCTGACCAACAACCATGGAGCAATCCCCGGAAACGTGCTCACGGCAGCGAACACGCGGACGAACGATGCCTATCAGATCTACTGTCGCGAGCACGAACTGAAACCGCACCCAGCTCGTATGCCGCAAGAGGTCGCGGAGTTCTTCATCAAGCTTTTGACGCGCAAGGGCGACCTCGTCATGGATCCATTCTCGGGGAGCAACACGACGGGAGCCGCCGCCGAAGGACTCGGTCGACGCTGGCTCTCGATCGAGCCACGGCTCGACTACATCGAGGCATCAAGAGGGAGATTCCAACCGAAGTGCGAGATTGGGGGCACGCGTGACAGCGGAAGACCTGTTCTGCACGCTCGTCGCGGCGGGTGACCTGAGTGAGGTGGCTGCCGCCTTGCGGGACTACGAGGAGCAACACCCGGACGTTGAATGGGTGCCCGTAGGCAATAGGCAAGCCAACAGGGGAGTGATAGAGGTCTCGGCAGACGCAGGACGCGCGCTGGTCGAGCGTGTGACCAACGCCATCGATGCCGTTCTCGAAGCAGAGCACGATTCCCATGGCGGAGTGCCGGAGTGCAGGAGCCCGAAGGAGGCCGCATCGGCGTGGCTGGGCGTACCTGAGGACGGCTTGGCCGAGATGACGACTGGCCAACGACGACGGCTCGCGGACCGGGTTGCGTTGACGATCGTCGATGGAGGCGAGCGGGATGCGAGGATAGTCGAGGTACGCGATGCGGGCACGGGCATCGCCCCGCAATCAATGCCCGCAACGATCCTCAGTCTGAACGAAAGCAACAAGATTCGCAAACACTACGTGGCTGGAACCTATGGCCAGGGCGGCTCGAGCACCTTCGCGGTGAGCCGACACACGCTCATCGCCAGCCGGGCGCGTGAGCAACAAGTTGTCGGATTCACGGTGGTCCGATTCCTGGACCTCCCTGCCGACGAGTTCAAGACGGGGCACTACGTGTACGCCATGCAGGCTGGCACGGTGCTTCAGGCCGCCGTGGGGCTCGAGGAGTTTCCTCAGGGTACCCTGGTTCGTCACCTTGGCTACGATCTGAGCCGGTATCCCTCGCCACTGGGGCCAAGCAGCATCTACGGTCTTCTCAACACGGTGTTGTTCGACCCGATCATGCCAGTATGGCTCGACAGTCGACTCCACGGGTATCGGCGAGTGATCAAGGGCTCTAGGAATGCGCTTAACGGAGCCGTTGACGAGGGGGATGCTGAGCGCCGTGGCCCAGCTCTATCCCACAACGTTCGACTCTACTATGTGACGCTGGGAGAGTTCGGGCGCATCGGAATCGAATACTGGGTACTCGAACCACCCACACGTGACAACAAGAGGCCCAGTGCAGCGTTCGTCAATCCCAGCCGGCCGATACTGCTTACACTTCACGGACAAACGCACGCGGAGCTCTCGCAGGTCCTCGTCCGAAAAGCCGCTGAGCTTGCCTACCTCACCCAGCGGTTGATATGCCACATCGACTGTAACCACCTCTCGCCCGACGCCAAGCGGGCCTTGTTCGTGTCAAACCGCGAGGATGCGCGGAGGGGAATCGTCTATGAGATGATCGAGCAGGAACTAGTTAAAGCACTCCGTTCAGACGATGAGCTCACGCGCCTCAACGCAGAAGCAAGGGAACACGGGCAACGCCAGCAAGATGAGACGGCGCGCCAGCAGATGCGCCGAGAGATCGCGCGCCTCTTGCGCGTACACGGCCTTGAGGTGACGGAACCTGCCGGGCCGGAGGTGGCCAACTCGGACAGCGACGCGGAGCGTCCGACTCACCCCAGAGTGCCGAGGCCACGGCCCGAGCCTCTGGAACTCCACGAGCCGCCAACGTACGTGAGGATCATCTGGCCGGAGGGTGAGGCGATCAATTTCCACCCAGAGCAGCGACGATATGTCCGTGTGGAGATGGACGCGCATAGCAGCTATCACGACGCCAACCACCCGGAAAACTCTCGGGTGAACGTTGCCTTGGTCGGTGCGGGAGTGAGGTCGTGTGGATCCACCCCTCTCCAGGGAGGGAGGATGCGATTGATCCTAGAGGCCACCGCGACTGCGGTGGTGGGAGAGATCGGCGCCATTCGAGTCGAGCTTAGCAGGCCAGGCATGCCGGTATTGGCGGACGAGAGACCCTTCCAGATTGTCGCTATACCCCCGGCGCATCAGGGGCGGCGCCGAATCGCCCTGCCACCGTTCGACGTGCGGCCCGTAGAGGGTCCGGACGATCCGCAGTGGTCGAACTTGTCTTGGCCTGACGAGATCGCCCAGGTAGCGTTCACGTCGGAGACCGAGAACGGGCAGCTTGTTGTGTATTACTCGACCGTATTCCCCAGGTTCTCGGCCCAGCAGCAGACCTTTGAGGGCCGTGACCCGGCGTTGGCCGTGTCGTTCGTACGACGCTACGAGATATGGCTGGCTGTTCACTCCTTCCTGCGCAGTCAGGACGAGCAGGCCCAATCGGACACCCGGACCCTCCGTGAAATGGGCGAGGAGGAAGCGGAGGCAGTGGAGGTCAGGGAACGCCAAGAACGTTGCCGGGTGGCGGTCCTTGCGTCCCTCTTTGCCGCCCGGGAGGTCCAGATGCCAGCGGTCGCTGAACCGGAGGTAGAGTAGTAGGAGCCAGGCGGCCAGTGGGCTAGTCGAGGTAGCGGCAGGACTCCCAGTAGCGGCACTCACCATAGCGGGAGAGATCTGTCTGCGCTTCCCTCGCGGTGATGGGGTATGCGTGCGCCGACCTCGAATCGAAGCTACAGTCGAAGCGCACAATTGAGCTCTCGCCGTCGAGCGAGATGCCGATCGTTCTCCTTGCGTCGATGTCTATCTTCTCGTGACTGGGAGGTGGCCAGAGAGCATCGATCCGTTGTGCGATTGCGTCCTGCATCAGCAGGGTCAGCTTCTCGATGCCAAGCTCCGGCAGGAAGCGTGATTCATGGTCGTGGTCGACCATTCTACGGATATCATCTCTCGTCGCACCGCCCGGGGGAAAGTGCTTCGGTCTCCTTCTTGGTCCTTCGACCGCAGTGTATGTCAACATCTGAGCGTCGACCACAAAGCGCTTCCGGAAGGCTACCAGAGGCTCGTAGTACTGGCGATAGAATTCCAGGACTTGATCCCACGAATCGCTATGGAGCTCGAACCAGTCGGCCACGCTCATAGCCTGCAGGTCGATCTCGGGCTTGAAGAGTCGGCCCTGCCCCTCGTGCCAACGCATCATCAACTCCTCGCCTAACCCGGGAAACGTCCCTGCTGGAGCGAAGTCGGGTAGCGAGATGACATCACGGAGTGCCCTCAGACGTCCCAGTTCATCCGGTTCTGCGGGCGGCGCGGTACGATTCCATGCGTTCATCTAATGCTCGCCGATAGTCGGGATGCAGACGCGGCCGACGCTGACGTCGGGTGCGACTGGGTCAACGCGACCAGCGTGTTCGGGTCGTCCGTGGAGTTGGACCAGCCTAGGCAATGTAGCCGAGTCGACCGGCGGGTGGCGTGAGTGTCGATGGGGCGAGCCGGCAGTCCTCTCGCGCGCCCCCAGCGCAACCAGGCTCGCCGACCGTTTCCCCAACCGGAGCGCCGGAGTCTTGCCGTTGACAACAGATTTCAGCAAGCATAGATTCGCTCTATGCTTGCTGGATGCGGTCCACGGCTTGGAGAACCATATGACAGAAGAAACAACGGCAAGTGGTCAATCCAAGGGTGGCTTAGCGCGTGCTGAAAGTCTTGATCCCTCTCAGCGCACGATGATTGCCATTCGAGCAGCAGCAGCGAGGTGGGAAGTCGAGTCCGAGACCGGGGCTCTCCTTCCGAAGGCCATCTATGGTTCGCCGTCCAAGCCTCTCCGTATCGGTGACCTCGAGATCCCGTGCTACGTGCTTGATGACGGACGCCGTGTCCTCATTCAGGCGGGCATGATCAAGTCCCTCGGCATGGCTCAGGGAACGGCCTCGGGCAAGGCCGGTGATCGAATCGCGCGGTTCGCGCGAACGAGAGGGGTTCAGCCATTCATTCCCGGCGACTTGGCAGAGATGATCATCCATCCGATCAAGTTCCGTGCCCCCTCGGGTTCGGCGGCGTATGGCTACGAGGCCACGATCCTGGTTCGCCTGTGCGACGCGGTGTTAGCCGCCAGAAAGGAGGGTAGGCTCCACTACCAGCAGGAACACATCGCTGAACGCTGCGAGATCCTTGTCCGCGCACTGGCGAAGACCGGGATCATTGCACTTGTTGACGAGGCTACAGGCTACCAGGAGGTCCGGCCCCGAGACGAACTGGCGGAAATCATCCGGCAGTTCGTCGCCGTGGAGCTGCGCAAGTGGGTTAGCACGTTCCCAGTGGATTTCTACCGGCAGATGTACCGTCTTAACCGCTGGGACTACACCAACATGAAACCCAACTCTCCCAAGCCGCTTACCGTCGGCCGTCTCACCGACGACGTGGTGTATAAGCGACTCGCTCCTGGCGTACGCGAGGAACTGCGAAGACTGACGGAACGAGACGAGCGGGGGAGACTCAAGACCAAGTTGCATCAGCGGCTTACCGGCGACGTGGGGCACCCGAGGCTGCGTGAACACCTGTCCGCAGTAGTCGCGCTGATGAAGGCGTCCGAGGACTGGAGTGGCTTCAAGAAGGCACTGAATCGGGCGCTACCCAAGTATGACCACAACTACGAACTGGCCCTTCACGACTAGGTGAAAGACCGCAGCGGACACGCACGTCACTGCAGCGAGGTGTTGTGCTGACGCGAGATCGAGAGGAGGCATTTGGGTCGTGCTTGAGCGTGAGCTGATCTCCAGGCTGTGCGATGCCCTCCGCGCCGCAACCATGCGTGGCAAGGATGTTGTCATTGCGCACCTGACGCGGGCCTCTGGCGAGGTCGCCACTGCTCAGGAGCAGACGGAGCGTGGCGTGCCGCCTCAGCAGCAGGCATGGCGTCACGCTATCAGCGAGGTCCGATGCGCGATGGAGAGGATGTTCGAGTGCATCGTCCAGGAAGCGAGTACGGCGCGCGGTGAACCGCTCACAGCGAACCAGCCGGCTCAGTTTCGTGAGCGGCTTCTGGCTCTCGGCATCCTCACCTCCACCGAGGAGAGGGAGTTGGCGAGCAAGGCTTATGGACTGGGTTCCAAGCAGTCGGCCCATCCCGGGTTCCCTGCTCCGGCAGAGGCTGAGCTTCGCATTGGACTAATGCTGCCTGTGATGTGGCACGTACTGCAGGTCTATGACGAGGCGATGCGACGGGGTTTCTCCCTCCCGCCTGAAGAACCCGTCCCGGATATGGATGTCGGGCGGCTTGCGAAGGTCCTTAAGTCTCACATTGTGCCCGATCAGTCACTCGACGCGACCATCTCGGTAGACGCTTCTGGTATTCGTCGCGTGCAGGTCCAACCCAAGCCGGGTGCCCCGCCGCTAGAACTCAAGTTCCAGATTCTTGCCCCGGAGGCGCTGGAGAAGCTTCGGCAGGCCTTGGAGGAAGGCCAGGATGTGACATTCGAGATGAGGGCGGCCAAGCGGGAGATCCATGTTGAGTTCGACCCGAGAGTAGCCCACCTCGCAACTCCCTTCAATCACATTGAGGGCGCGTTCCAGATCCAGGTTCCGGCCGAACGACGGCATGCTGTGCGAATTCAGGTAGGTGGTGGTTCGGTGGCGGACGTTCCCTTCGCTGAACTGGTCGTGGTGGGTCTGATTCGCACCGGGGTAGCCCGCGTCGCGATTCGGTCTAAGCACCTGGCTCACGAATTCTTGATCGATATTGAGCCCGACACGCGGAGAGCCAACTTCACCGTTCGCCCGTGCTCCCAGGCGACTGCCGCACAGAACCTGCACAGCCTGCGTCTCTTGGTCGCTGGCTCGCGCGGAGAGAGTGGCGCTGTCCGGCGGCTGTCTGACGACCGAGTACTCATTCCGCTCCCCTTGGCCGGGCTCGTTCGGTTGGCTCCGCCGGAATATCTAACGGATCAGAACGTTCGCTTTCACGAGAGGCTTGCTGAGCTTGAGGAGGCAGCGGGCGTGCCGATGGTTTTCGCCCAGGAGCTTGACGCCGAGGACGTCTTCTGGTTGGAGCGTGCCCACGAGCTGTACACCGTAGGGCGCACGCGCATTCCTGGCTCGGTTACGCTCAAGATGGACGCAGAGGGGAGCCGGATGCTTGGGAGAGAGATGTTGAAAGGAGGTGGGCCGACCTTCTACGCAGACCTGAAGGACGAGGTCTTCGAGGCGGGCGGGCTCCGGATCCCGGTGGGTCCTGTGAGAGCGACCCTCTGCAATCCAATCACCGAACCGGAAGCTGCTATTCTAGCATCGGTGACTGACGACGCCGAATCCGTCTTAGTGCGCGTATCTTCGCCTCCTCCCGGGTTCATGCTTGAACGACTCGCGGCATAGCGGTGGAGGAGACACGAGGTGCTTCGGCGCCTTGCGGCTTGTGCTGTGCATCGCGTGGGCGCAGTGTCGTTGCGCCAAGTTCTCGTGGGTGACTGGTGGGTGACGCTGAAGGTCACGAGGGGCCGCCAATGGCGTTTGGCTGCTTCAAGTCAGCACGGAATTCGCTGTTGGTGTACCGCTGGCCCGTGCGGGCATTTTCTCTTGATCAGTAGGTTCGACCGGAACTCCTCTTAGGTTTGGAACATTGTCGCTTTGCGATGTTTCTTGGCGGTCTATGCGACGTAGCGGTGCCGCAGGGCCACGACATCGCGGTAGAGGAGGACGCCGAGGGTCTTACCGCTGTCATCGAGTACTGGCAGGGCGCGGAAGAGATAGCGTGCGAAGAGCTCGGACGCGTCTCGGAGGGTGCTCTGCGGCGATAGGCTGACCACGTTCGTCGTCATGACGTCTTGGAGGGGGCTCTGGTCATCGGCGACCAGCAGCGCCTTGCTATCCACCACGCCGACCAGCCGGTCCTCCCGATCCATCACGTAGATGTAGGTGAGATCCACCTTGCGACGCGCGGCCTCGCGGAACGCTGTGCGGACTTGCGCCACCGTCTGGTCGCGGGCGAAGCGCAGGAAGCCCGAGCTGGAGAAGTCGATGACGCGCTCGTCCTGCTTGGTGAGAATGGTCCTGATCTTGCCCGCCTTTTCCGTGTCGCCTCCCATCAAGTCGAGGATCACCCGCACTTCCCACCACGGCAGCACCGCCAGGAGATCCGCCGCCTGACCGGGCGTCATAGCCTCGATGAGGGCAGCGACCTTCTCCTTGTCCAGCGAGGCGATCACCGTGCGCTGGACCTTCGGATCCATCGCCTCCAGCGTATCGGACGCCCGTTCCGCGTCGAGCTGGCTGAAGATGACCATTCGCTGTTCGTCGCCCAGCTCCTCGAGGACGTCGGCGAGATCAACGGCGGGCAGGGTGGCCAACTGCTCCTTCACGACTTTGAGCTTTACGTCGCCTCGAAAGCTGCCGATCTGCTCCGGAAGAGGCTCGACGTAGCGCCAGGGGACACGGTTCTTGACGCTCGTGGTCCCGGTGAGGCGGCCCACCCAGCCCAAGTGGATCCGGCGGAGCAGGGCCGTCTTGCTCAGGTCGACATCCACGATCAGTAGCCGGCCGCCGCTGAGGCTCATGCCGATGTCGTAGACCACCTCCAGCTCACGGTCTTTCCCGTCAATCACTTTCTTGTCGAGGATGTGATCCTTGAGCAGGATCGCGCCCGGAGGGAAAGCGCCGACATAGGCCTCGCCCTGTCCGACGTCCAGCTCGATCTGGTCACGGTTGAAGGACGAGACACGCTCCCACGGAACCACCAGAGACGGTCTGCCGAAGGGACGCCCGACCACGACGTGGGTGACCTCGGCGTGCCGCTCGGCGTCGACGATGACGAACTCGTCCACGCGACCGACGCGCTGACCACGCGTGAGACACGGTGTGCCGACGACCTCGCTCAGGCTGAACGATCGCTCGGGCGAGGTGACCATTCCGTTCTTGTTGTTCATGGCGACTCCGAGGCGATCAGCCGACGGTGATCGCGAACTTGTAGACCAGCAGACCGATTAGCACGAGCAGGTACACACGCAGCGTCACCAGGGCGAGCCTGACGAACGGCGTCATCTCGATCCCCGGGTTCGCATATCTGCGATTCACGGCCCGCACCCCGCTGACGAGGCCCCGCACCATCCGGATCAGTACGTTCATCTGCGTTCCCTCCCGGGGGCTCGCTCAGTGAAGGAAGTTGGGGAACAGCGTGCTGACGCCGTACAGTGTCGAGAGGACGATGATCACCACCACGATGCCGATGTTGGCCACGTTCTCCCAGGTGGAATTCGTGTAGCGCCCCATCGTCTTCTTGTCGTTCAAAAGCAGAATGAGGAACACGAGCGCCGCTGGTAGCAGCGTCGTGGCGATGACCTGAACGAAAAGGGTGATGAGCACGAGTGGCGCCTTGGGGATCAGGACCACCGTGCCGGCCAGCAGCAGGTCGAAGAAGTAGTAGGCGTAGAACCATGGCGCCTCCGTGATCTTCCGGTTCAGGGAGTGCGCCCAGCCGAACACCTCGCCGAACGCCCACGAGCTGGCCAGGGAGATGCAGATCGCGCCGAGGAAGCCGGCGTCGAACAGGCCGATCGCGATGATCGCGCCGACGTACCGACTCTGCGGCATGATCTGGATCGCGGCCTGCGCCGCGCTGTCGATCGACTGCCCTGGCAGGAGCTTCGCGCAGACGATGATGAGGAACGTGGCGACGACGACGGTCAGCAAGGCGCCGATCGCCGTGTCGATCTTGCCGAAGGTGATGTCCTTCTCCTGCAGCTCCTTGTCCACGACCGAGCTCTGCTGGAAGAAGAGCATCCAGGGCGCGATGGTGGTGCCGATGTTCGCCATCAGCAGGAAGAACAGCTCGTTGGTGAAACCGCCCGGCGGCAGGTTCGGGATGAAGCTGTTCTTCACGATGTCGTGGACGGACGGGTGCACCAGGAATGCGGCGGGAATGTAGATCAGATTCCCGACGCACAGCACGAGGGCGATCTTCTCCCAGGTCCAGTAGCGCCCGGTCATGATCATGCC
>Ga0335071_10001085_pt1 | contig 29299 bp, 20 predicted proteins | sample Lox_Sample_15_FD_206724 | JGI IMG/M metagenome (GOLD analysis project Ga0335071, IMG submission 206724) | Soil microbial communities from Loxahatchee National Wildlife Refuge, Florida, United States - Lox_Sample_1.5 | ecosystem: Environmental > Terrestrial > Soil > Wetlands | place: USA...
ACCCGGAGGCGAAGGGGAAGATGATCTCCCTCGCCACCGAGACCGAGCGCACCCTGTTCTTCGACTTCCTCCCCCTCTCTCTGGGGGAGATCCGCGGCTTCAAGACCCGGTTCCACCTCTACACCGTCCCCGGCCAGGTCTTCTACGACGCCTCCCGCAAGCTCATCCTCAAGGGCGTGGACGGGGTGGTGTTCGTGGCCGACTCCCAGATCGAGCGCATGGAGGCGAATCTCGAGTCGGTGGAGAACCTGCGGGTGAACCTGCAGGAACAGGGCTACGACCTCAACAAGATCCCCTACGTGGTGCAGTACAACAAGCGGGACCTACCCAACATCGCCACCGTCGAGGAACTCCACCGGCTCATCAATCCCAGGTCGGTGCCGGAATTCCAGGCGGTCGCCCCGACCGGCGTGGGCGTGTTCGACACGCTCAAGGCGGTGGCCAAGCTCGTCCTCACCGAACTCAAGAAGGGTGGGTAGGTCCAGCCACCACAAGGCCTCGAGGGGGAACGGGAACAGGCCGGCGGTGTGTTATAAGAAGGGGTCCTTGCCCGTGGATTGACGTGGGTTTTCCCCGACCGCAAGCGAGGCGCAACGTGGTTCGCTATCTGTGGATGGCCGCTCTGTGCTGGGTGGTGCTGCCCTCTGCCGTCCCCGCCGCGGAGGGTCCGGCGGACCCCGCCGCCACGGCCGAGGAACCCGCCGTCGCAGAGCCGGCCCCCCCCACCCCGTCGCAGGACAAGACCGACCTCAAGGTCAAGGCGCTCGAGGAACAGGTCTCCGACCTCAAGGAGAAGATCTTCCGTACCAAGGCCCGCCTCCTGAACCTCCAGGAGATGGTCATCGGTGGCGACATCAGCACCGGGGCCAAGGCCGTCCTCCTGCACCGCAACGAGATGGGCTCCTCCTTCTACCTGGAGTCGGTGGCCTACGCCCTCGACGGCGCCCCCATCTACACCAAGGTGGACGTGGACGGGGACCTGGAGAAGCGGGAGGAGTTCGAGATCTTCAACGGCCGGGTGGCCCCCGGCGATCACCAGGTCTCGGTACAGCTCGTCTACCGCGGCCATGGCTACGGCCTGTTCAGCTACCTGGAGGGCTACAAGTTCCGGGTCCAGTCCTCCAACGCCTTCACCGCCGAGCCGGGCAAGGTGACCACCATCCGCGTGGTGGGGTACGAGAAGGGCGGCGTCACCGCCGAGCTCAAGGACCGGCCGGCGGTGCGGTACGACGTCGACGTGCAGCGCGAGGAAGGCCAGGCCGAGCCGCAACCGGACGCCGGCGCCAAGGGGCGCGCCAAGGAAGGCAAGGCGAAGTGACCATTCCGCGCGCACGCGCCGCGGCGGTCGCGCTCGCGGTCGCCGCGCTCGGCCCCGGCCCGGTTCGGGCCGACCCGCTGGTCGACGCGGAGGCCGGCGCGCCGCGCGTCGAGGACCTGTTCCGCTCGGTGGAGGAGGCGGCCAGGCGACCCGAGGAGAGCCTGGGCGATCGCGCCCAGCAGAAGTTCGGGAGCGGCGAGACACAGTACCTGCTCGGCGACTGGCCGCACGCGGCGCTGCTCCTCGGCGAGGCTCTCGACGATCCCTCGTTCCGGGAGGGACCCCAGGGCGCCACCGCCACCTTCTACCTGGGCGACGCGCTCCGGCAGGCCGGCTCCTGCGGTGCCGCCCGCCCCTACCTCGCTGCCTACCTGAGCGGCGGCGAGCCGGCCCACCGGGGGGAGGCCCTCTCCGCCGCCGTCGATTGTGCGGTCCGCACCGGCCACCCCGGCGAGGCCCCCCCGCTTCTCGCCGAGGCCGACCGCTATTACCAAGGGCGGCTCCCGGCCGAGCTCCGCTACCTCTCCGCCAAGGCCATCCTAGCCCGGACCGACCTCGCGCCCGACGAGCGCTTCCGGGAGGCGGACGGGGCCTTCGCCGCCGTGGGTCCTCCCTTCGCCCAGCAGGCCGCCTACTTCCAGGGCGTGCTCCGGGTGGAGCGCAACGACCTCGCCGGCGCTGCCGAGCGGTTCGCCGCCTGCGCCGCCCTCCCCGCCAGCGACGCCCGGCAACGGGAGGTCCTGGACCTGTGCACCCTGGGCGTAGCCCGGGTCAAGGCCGAGGGCGGCGACCTCAGCGGAGCGATCGCTGCCTACGACAAGATCCCCATCGACTCCCCCGACTTCGACGAGTCCCTCTACGAGGCCGCGGCCACGCACGGACGGGCGGGGCAGATCGAGCCGGCGCTGCGCGCCGCCGAGACCCTGCTCGAGGTATCACCCGACTCGCCGCTCACCAGCCGCTCCCTGCTCCTCCAGGGCCAGCTCCTCCTCCGCCAGGGAAAGTACGAGTCGGCCACCCACGTCTACGACCAGGTGATCGAGGACTACGGGCCCGTCCGCGACGAGCTCGACGCCGTCCTCACCCTGCACGAGGATCCGGTCCGCTACTTCGCCGACCTGCTCTCCTCCCCCGGCAAGCCGGGCGAGGTGGCCACGCTGCTGCCGCCGGTGGCGGTCAAGGCCGCCCTGGCTCGCCCGGAGATGGCCCGGGCCAGTACGCTGATGCAGGCCCTGGAGGCGGAGTCGCGCGACCTGGAGGAGACCCGGGCCCTCTCGGCGCGGCTCGGGGCGGTGCTCTCCCGGGGCGAGGGCATCGACGCCTTCCCCCGCCTCCGCCAGGGCTACGCCGGGGTGCAGGCGGTGGAGAACGCCGTGGCGGTGCTGCAGGGAGCTGCCGCAACCGCTGCGGTGGAGGCGGCCCAGGGCGCCCTCGACGACAGCGCCCTGGCCGAGCTGTCCCGGGTCCACGCCGAGCGGCTGGTGCTCGAGGAGCAGCTCGAGGCGCTGCCCCGCACCGCCGACGCGGTGCGGGTCCGCCTCGACCGCTGGCGAGCCCGGATCGACGGCCTCGACCGGCAGATCTTCCAGCTCGGCTACGCCGTCGAGTCCTCGCGCGCCTCCATCGCCGCCACCGAGGTGTGGCTGGAGTCGCACAAGGCCGATCTCAAGGCGCGGCGGGAGCAGCGCGAGGGGGTGGCTGCCGAGCTGCGCAAGCACCGGGAGGTCCTGGCCGGGTACGAGGCGGAGCTCAAGGCTCTGCGCCAGCAGATCGCCCTGGCCCGCGACGCCGCCCTGGGCTCCGGGCCCCTCGACGCCGAGTCCAGGCTGCGAACCGACTATCTCCGCCTCCTCTCCCGCGAGCGGGAACTTCTCGAGGGGGGACGGGGGCGGCTCACCGGTCCAGCCCAGGTCCGCTTCGACCGGACGACGGCGGTAGCCGAGCGACTCGGCCAGGTGAGCGTCCGGGCGCGAGCCCTCTCCGAGTGGCTCTCGGCGGAGGCCCGGCGGCGCGTCGATGCGCTGCGGGCGCAGCTGGCAGCCGAGCAGGCGGCGGTGGTCCAGCAGACGGCGGCGCTCGAGGCGACCCGGGCCGAGGCGCGGGGCACGGTGGGGCAGGTGGCCTACCGGTCCTTCGGCGAGGTGCGCCAGGACTTCTACCGGCTGGTGCTGCGCGCCGACGTGGGTCTCAACGACGTCGCCTGGACGCGGAAGAAGGACCGGGTGGACCGCATCCAGAAGCTCTCCATGCAAGAGGCCGAGGAGATGAAGGCGCTCGAGCGGCGCTACCGGCCCATCCTCCAGGAGGAGCAGTGATGGGCCGGCTCGTGCTCGCCGCCCTCCTGTTCCTGCCCGGCGCCGCCCTGGCCGCCGGGCCGCGCAGCGGGTACACCTCCTGCCTCGTCCACGGTCAGAGGCCCGGCCCGGCCGCGCCGGCCCCGGCCGCCCCCATCCCCATCCCCATCCCCGCCCCCGCCCCGGCCGCCCCCGAGACCGATGCCGAGCGCGAGGCGCTCGTCCGCGACGTCGAGCGGTTCGTGGAGGAGGGCAAGGGCTTCCGGGCCGAGCTGCAAGGGCAGATCGAGCAGACCTACCGGGCCCGGCGGCGCGCCCTGAGCGACCACTTCGAGCGGGCGCTCGACGAGGTGGAAACCCTGGAGCGGTCGGAGCGCGAGGCGGCCATCGCCCGCTTCGAGGCGTTCCTGAAGCGCTACCCCGACGACCCCCAGGCCACCCCCGAGACCATGTTCCGGCTGGCCGATCTCTACTACGAGCAGGCCAACGAGGACTTCCAGGCGGCCGCCGAGTCCCACGCGGAGGAGGCGCGGGCGGAACTGGAGGAGGGGCGCGAGCCGCCCCCGCCACCGGTCAAGAGCTATGCCAAGTCCATCGCCCTCTACCAGCGGATCATCACCGGCTTCCCGCAGTACCCCTTCCTGCACGGGATCTACTACCTCCTGGCCTACTCGCTCGGGGAGATGAACCAGGGCGACGAGGCCCAGACCGTCTACGCCACCCTCATCCGCAAGTTCCCGAACAGTCCCTACGTGCCCGAGGCCTGGGTGCGGATGGGCGACTGGCACTTCGACGCCGTGGAGGCCGATTCGCTGCAGCGCGCCGCCGCCGACTACCGGGAGCTGCTCGCCTACCCCGACCACCCCCTCTTCGCCCGCGCCCTCTACAAGCTGGGGTGGACCTACTACCGGATGGACGACTTCGCCCGCTCGGTGGATGCCTTCGTGAAGCTCCTCGACCACTACGTGGCCGAGGCGCAGAAGACCGGGCAGAAGCCGGACGGAGAGGTCTGGCCCGAGGCGGTGCAATACACGGCCATCAGCTTCACCGACGAGGCCTGGGGCGGGGTGGACCGGGCCCGGCTCTACTTCCAGGCGCTGGGCGGCCGCCCCTACGAGGCCGAGATCTACACGCGGATGGGGGACGTGTACTTCGAGGAGACCAAGTACCCCCTGGCCGTCTCGGCCTACAAGGCGGTGCTGGCCGCCGACCCGCTGGCCCCCAAGATCCAGGCCAAGATCGTGCTCTGCTGGTCGCGCGACCGCCGCTTCGACCAGGAAGCCGCCGAGCGGGAGGCGCTGGTCGCGGCCTACGACCAGGGCAGCGCCTGGTACGAGAAGAACAAGGGAAACCCCGAGCTGACCAACGCCGTGCGCGACCTGTCGGAGCGCAGCCTCCTCAGGACCGCCAGCTTCCACCACGCCCAGGCCCAGCAGTACAAGAACGAGGGGCGGCTGGAGGCAGCGGTGGCCGAGTACCGGATCGCCGCCAAGGCCTACGGCGACCACGTGAGCCGCTTCCCCCACTCCAAGCAGGCGCACGAGCTCAAGTACCAGTGGGCGGACTGCCTCTACAACGCCCTGGACTTCGAGCGGGCCGCCCAGGTCTACTCCGAGGTGCGCGACGATCCCTCGAGCGACGCCCACCGGGTCGAGGCCGCCCTCTCCGCCATCATCAGCTGGGAGGGCGAGGTCACCCGCGAGCAGCGGGCCGGGCAGCTCGCGGAGAAAAGGGTGCTGCGCTCCGCCGATCGCAAGCCGGACGAGGTGGTGCGGTCCGAGACGCTCCCGCCGGTGCTGGAGAACCTGGTGCGGGAGTCGGACGCCTTCCTCGACCAGCTGGGCGACGACTCGCACGCCCCCACCATCGCCTACAAGGCGGGGGAGCTCTTCTACACCTACGGGAACTTCGACGAGGCGCGTTGCCGGTTCGACGAGGTGGTGAGTCGCTGGCCCAGCTCCACCGTGGCCCAGTACGCCGCCAACCTGATCATCGAGAGCCACCTCAGCGAGAGGAACTGGGCGGCGGTGGAGGAGGCCTCGGCCCGGCTGCAGGCCGCGGCCGTCGGCAAGAACCCCACCCTGAACGTCACCCTGCAGAAGTTCAAGCTGGGGGGCCGCTTCAACCGGGCCATGCAGCTCATGGAGGCCAAGCAGTACGAGCCGGCCGCCGACCTGTTCCTGAAGCTGGTGGCCGAGGAGCCGCAGCACGAGTTCGCCGACAAGGCCCTCTACAACGCCGCCAGCTGCTACGAGGGGGCACGTCGGTTCGAGAGCGCCCTCCGGCTCTACGAGAGGATCTACGCCGAGTACCCCAAGTCGCCGCTGGCCGACGAGGCGCTCTTCCGGGTGGGCTTCAACGCCGAGAACACCTACGACTTCGACAAGGCGGTGGGTCGCTACCTGCTGCTCGTCGAGCGCTACCCCAAGTCCCCGCACCGCAAGGACGCCCTCTACAACGCCGCCCGCTCGCTCGAGAACCTGCAGCAGTACGACGAGGCCGCCGGCGCCTTCGTCCGCTATGCCAAGTCCTACCCCGACGCCGAGGACGCCGCCCGCACCCAGTTCCATGCGGCCCTCATCTACGAGAAGACGTCCGACTGGCGCCGGGAGATCCAGGCACTGCAGGAGTTCGTGCGCCGCTTTGCCCGGACGAAGGAGTCCGAGCTGGTGGTCCAGGCCCAGCTCAAGATCGGCCTCGCCTACAAGGAGCTGAAGCAGGACGCCGAGGCTCGCGCCGGCTACACCGCCGCGGTCCGCGAGTTCGCCGCCCGCTCGCTCAAGCCGGAGGTGAACGTCCCGGCGGCGGCCGCCGCCGCCGAGGCCCGCTTCCGCCTGGCGGAGTACGACTTCGAGCGCTACGACCGGATCACCTTGCCGGCCACCACCAACACCAAGAAGCTCAAGGCGGCGCTGGACGCGAAGCTGGCCGAGGCCAAGAAGGTGGCCCCGGAGTACGACGAGGTCATGCGCTACAAGCGACCGGACTGGATCCTGGCCGCCTTCTACCGCAAGGCCTTCATGCTGGAACGGCTGGCCCAGACGCTCTACGACGCCCCCGTCCCCCCCGAGGTGAAGAAGAACGAGGAGTACCTGGCCGCCTACCAGGACGCCCTCGCCCAGTTTGCCCAGCCCTACGAGGACCAGGCGGTCAAGGTCTACATCGATGCGCTCGAGGCGGCCCGCCGCCTGCACGTGAAGAACGAGTGGACCAAGAAGGTGAGCGAATCGCTGGCCCGCTACCGGCCCAACGAGTACCCGGTGCTGAAGGACGCCAAGTCGGCCCTCATCACCGAGGACTCCTCGCCCGCCGCCTACGCCGACACCCCTGACGGCCCCACCCGTCGCCCGCTGCCGAGCCCGGCCCAGCCGGTCCCGGCGGCCGAGCCGGCGGCCGCCGCGCCCAAGGAGAGCAACCTGTGAGCGCGTCCGCTGCCGCCCGTCCCCTCATCCTCGCTGCCCTCATCGTCGGGCAGGCGAGCAGCTGCGCCACCGCCAGCCGACCCAAGCCCTCTCCTCCGCCCGAGCCGCCCCACCAGGCGACCGAGCCCCTCCAGGCGGACACGACCCTCTCCGGGGGCGAGGCGGCCCAGGCGGCCTACGCCCGTGCCCGGCAGGGCATCGAGCGCGCCGATCAGGCGCGGGGAGCCGGCGAGCTGGACGACGCCAGGGCCGGGTACGTCCGCGCCGCCGGCGATCTCCTGGCGGCCGAGCAGGCCGGGGCCACCGCCTGGCGGCTGCCCCTCCGCCTCGAGGCCGCCCGGCTGCTCCACCGCGCCGGCGAGGACGAGCGCGCCGCGGACCTGGCCGCCTCCCTGGCGGGCGCCGCCGAGGCGGACGAGCCCTCTCGCGCCCTCTGCTGGCATCTCGCGGCGGACGCCCTGGAAGACGCCGCTCACGCTCGGGCCAAGGCCGGGAAGCTCCCGCCGGCGAAGCTCGTCTTCGCCGAGGAGCGCGGTGCCGCCCCCCTCTCGCCCCAGCCGCCGCCGGGCCTGTGGAAGCGGTTCGTCGAGGCTGTCGACGCCTACCTGAAACTGTCCGAGGCCGATCCCGACCTGTCCCGGCCCGCCGAGGAGCAGCCGCTGGCTTCCCCGGGCCGGCTGGCGGTGGACGCGGCCAAGGTCGTCTTCGCCTTCGATGACCTGTCCCAGGCGCGCCAACGGCTCGAGGCGGTGCTCGCGCGCTGGCCGGACGACGTGCAGGCGCTGGTCGAGGCCATCCCCCCGTACCTGCAGACGTTCCTGCTCGCCGACGATCGCCCCGGCTACGAGGCGGCGGCCGCCCGGCTGCGCCAGCTCATCGACGATCGTCTCCAGAAGGCCGAGGGGAAGGACAAGGATCTGCTGGCCCGGGCGAGCGAGGAGCTCAACCGGGCGGTTTCGGCCGCCGCCCTGCTCACCGCCCAGAGGCTCCTCGACGCTGGCAAGACCGCCGAGGCGGCCCAGGCCTACGAGGCGCTGGCCGCCGACGACTCCTCGCCCGACGCGCCCAATGCCCTGCACAACGCGGCCATCGCCTGGGATCGCTCCGGCGAGCCGGCCCGGGCGGTGGCCGCCCGGGAGCGGATCCTCCGCGATCATCCGGACTCCCGGGTCGCGGCCAGCGCCGCGCTCACCCTGGCCGCCTACCAGTCGCGCAAGGGCGACCACGCCGCCGCGGCCCGACTCTACGCCGCCTTCCTGGATCGCTGGCCGGACCACGCCAACCGCTGCATCGCCATGCAGAACGTGGCCATCGAGCTCGACGCCGGGCACCGGGCCGCCGATGCCGCCGAGCGGTACCTGGCCTTCGGCCGCGATCCCACCTGCGCCCGGGCCAGCTCGGGACCGGCCATCGCTGCCCTCCGCCGGGCCCGGCTCCTCTTCGACCAGGCCGGGAAGCCGGCCCGGGCCAAAGAGGCGGCCGCCGCCGCCGACAGCCTGGCGCGCAAGCCGAAGGAGAAGTGAACGTGGGCCGGATCGAGGCAAGAGGCCGCGGGCGATGGGCGAGCAGGTGCTCGCGCGCCGGCGGTGCGGCCGGGCTGGCCGCGATGGCGTGGCTCCTCGCCTGCGCCGGGACACCGAGGTCCTCCCTCCCCACCGCCACGCCCACCTCCGCCGAGCAGGCCGGTCCCGGCCCCGCCCAGACCGGGCTCCCCGGCGAGGCGCCGGCGGACCTGGGCGCCGGGGCCCGCAACGACTTCGACGAGGGGGTGCGCCGGGAGCAGGCCGGCGACCTGGCCGGCGCCGCCGCCGCCTTCGAGAAGGCCTCCGCCGCCGACGGAGCGGTCGCCTTCGCCGGGGTGAACGCCGGGGTGATCCACGAGCGAATGGGCGACGACGCCGGCGCCCGCACCCTCTACGCCAGGGTGCTGGACCGGACCCCCACCTTCTTCCCCGCCGCCCAGAACCTGGTCCGGCTCGACGCCCGCAACGGTCGGGCCGCCGATGCCGAAGCGGAGATGCGCACCCGGCTGGAGAAGACCCCGGACGCGGTGGCCCTGCGCAACGGGCTGGCCGAGGCGCTGCTCGCCGAGGAGAAGCTGGACGCTGCCGAGGAGGCGGCGCGCCGCGCCCTGAAGCTCGAGGAGAAGAACGTCCCGGCCATGGTCAACCTGGCCACGGTCTACGCGAGGAAGAAGCGGTTCGAGCTGGCCAAGATGGTGCTCGAGAACGCGAAGCAGATCGATGACCGCGACGCCGCCGTCTGGAACCGGCTCGGCTTCGTGGAGATCTCCCTGGGCGATCGAAACCAGGCGCTGGAGTGCTTCCGCACCGCGGCCGCGCTCCGCCCCGACTATCCCGAGGCCCACGCCAACTACGGGGCGCTCCTCGCCGACGCCGAGGATTTCGAGAGCGCCGCCGCGGAGCTGGAGACGGCCGTGCGCTTTGCACCGGGCAACGCCGTGGCCTGGATGAACCTGGGGAACGCCCGTCGCGGGCTGAAGGAGTTCGAGAAGGCGGAGGAGGCCTACCGCCGCGCGCTCTCGCTCGACCCCAAGCTCATCGACGCCCAGTACAACCTGGCCATCCTCTACCTCGACGGCGACAAGCCGGGCCTCCCGGCCCTGCAGCGGCTCGAGCAGGGAGTGTCGTTCTTCGACGCCTACGAGCAGGCGGGAGGCCGGGACGTGCGGCTGGCCGCCTACCGCAAGGACGCGGCCCGGGCCATCGAGCGCGAGAAGAAGCGGCTCGAGCGGGAGCAGAAGGACCGGCTGCGCCGCGAGGCCGAGGCCCAGAACAAGGCCCAGGAACCGGCCGCCCAGCAGCAGCCAGCCTCCTCGTCGGCGCCAGTCCCGGCCCAGCCGGCCGCCGCCGCGGGTGCGCCCGCCGACGCCGCCGCCGGCGGGACCCCCGCCGGGCCGGGGCCGAAGAAGAAGCCGGCGGCCAAGAAGCGGACCGGGACCCCGGGTGCCGCCAAGGGTGGACCCGCGCCAGCGGGTGCGGAAAGGGGCGACAAATGACCGGGCGCCGTCTGCTTGTGGCCCTCTCCACCGCCGTGCTAACCATCGGTCTCGGCTCGGAGACGCTCGCCCAGTCGAGGGCGGCGGACAAGAAGGGCCGGGAAACACAGTCTCCCGCCCTCCCGGCGGGAGAGAAGAAGCCGGCGCCGAGGAAGGTGCTGAGGCTCGAGGAGATGCGGGTCGAGGGCCGAGTGCAAAAGCCCCAGGCGCTGTTCCTCATGCCGCGGGCCAACGTGAACTCCGGCGAGCAGGACCGGTCCGAGTCGTTCCTGTCGAAGACGAAGGAAGCGGTGGAGAAGGACCCCTTCTAGGCGGATGGGGCGAGAGGGCAGGGCGAGCGCGATGTCGGCACAGGCAAAGGTCCTCCGCGTCGGCGTCATCCGCAACGGCAAGATCGTGGAGGAGCGGATCCTCCCCGGCCGGCAGACCATCACCATCGGCACCGGGCCGCAGAACACCATCGCGGTCCCCGGCTCGAGCCTGCCGGGCTCGATGCCGCTCTTTACCTGGCACAGCGACCGCTGGTCGCTGGCGGTCTCGCCCGGCGCCCAGGGCCGCATCCAGGGACCGCAGGGCGAGGCCGACCTCTCGGCTCTGCTGGCCCAGGGCCTCGCCACCAAGCATGGGCCGGTGTACCTCGTCCCCGTTCGCGACGACCAGCGCGGCAAGCTGGTGCTCGGCGACGTGACCGTGCTCTGGCAGTTCGTCACCCCCGCCCCCGAGGCGCCGCGCCCCACCGGGATCGTCCGCAAGGGCAGCCACTTCCAGAGCATGGATCGGCTGTTCGTGACCGTGCTGCTCATCTCCTTCACCCTGCACGGCGGCCTCTACGCCGCCTTGGCCGCCACCGAGCTCCCGCAGCGCGAGGAAGTGACCCTCCAGGAGATCCCCGACCGCTATGCCCGGGTGCTCATCCCGGAACGCAAGCCGGAGCCGGCCAAGCTGCCGGAGAAAGGGGAGGGGGCCGCCGAGGTCAAGGTGGCGGCCCCGGAGGAGAAGAAGCCGGAGAAGAAGGGCGAGCCGGGCCCGGAGGGACCGGAGAGCAAGGCCGCCCATGCGGCCGCGGTGGCCAAGGCGGTGCAGTCGAAGGGCATCCTCAAGGTGCTGGGGGCGCTCGGGCCCGGCGCCAGCGGGCGAGGTGCGGTCGCCGATGTGTTCGGCACCGGCGGCGGCGTGGGCGACGTGGCCACGGCGCTGGCCGGGGCGGGCGGGGTGGCGGTGGCCACCGAGGCGACCGCTGGCCTGGGCCAGCGCAAGGGCGGGGGCTCCGGCGGCACCGCCAGCATCGGCAGCCTGGCCACCGCCGGGGGCGCCGGCAGCCAGGTCGGCTACGGGGCCAAGGCCGACGTCAAGGTGTCGGGGTCGGTGGCCGCCGAGGCGGCGGAGGTCGACTCCTCCGAGGTCGACCAGGGCAAGCTGGGCGCCTTCGTGCGCGCGCGCATGGGACTCCTCAAGGCGTGCTACGAGAACGCGCTCAAGCGCAATCCCGGGCTCAAGGGCAGGGTGCGGATCCGGTTCACCATCCTGCCGACGGGCGGGATCCAGGAACTCTCCGTGGAAGGGCTCGACTCGCCGGACGTCACCAGCTGCGTCGCCAACACCATGCGCGTCTGGCGCTTCCCGTTCCGGCCGTCCGGTCCGGTCACCGTCGAGATCCCGTTCCTGTTCACCCCCGGAGGGTAGCGCCATGCGGGCCGTCCCGCTCAAGGAACTCCGAGAGCTGCTGCAGGCGCCCTCCTTCACCGCCTGGTGGGCCGAGTACGGTGCCTCGCTGGAGACGGATCGCGAGGCCCGGACCCGCCACGAGCGGGTGGCGGCGGAATTGCGCCGCGCCGAGCTCGACGCCGAGGCCTCGCAGCGGCTGGCCATCGACACCTTCTCCGAGGCGGGCGTGGCCGAGGAGGAGGGGGCCCGGGTCGAGGCCGAGGCCCAGGCGCACGAGTTCCGGGCCCTGGAGCAGGTGGGCCGGTTCGAGGAGCAGCGCTTCCGCACCTCGGACATGTGGTACCGGCTGGGCGGCGCGGAGCGGGCGGTGGAGCTCCGGCGCGAGGCGCTGGCCGAGGCGGCCCGGGCCGCCCACGAGCCGGAGAAAGCCCAGGCCCAGGCCCAGGCGGCGGTGCGCCTGGCGGAGCGGCAGCTGCGGGCGCTGCAGGACGAGTACGCCGAAGAGGATCGCAAGCGCGGCCGCCTCTGGGACGAGGTGGAGGCCGCCTGGGAGAGGAGCTTCGAGCGCTCCCTCATCGCCGCCGAGCACGCCAACCGGTCGCGGCGCATCATCCGCGAGGCGGAGCAGTTCTTCCGCGAGGCCGAGGAGAAGCGTGGCCGCTCGCGGACCGTCTCCGAGGAGGCCGAGGCGGCGGCAAGGGACCTGGGCGAGGCCGGCCGCCGACGGGCCGCCCTGCTCCAGGCTGCCCGGGAGAAGTTCGGCTGCGTGGCCGGGGAGGCGTTCCTCTACTGGCGCCACCCCGACGACCAGCGCGCCGCCTGGGCGGTGGCGTTGCGCGAGGACGCCAGCGGCTGGAACCTGCCGGTGAAGCCGCTCGAGATCTACACGGTCAACCGGGTGCGCGGGGTGGCCTTCCTGGAGCCGGCGCGAGAGGGGCTGCCGCTCTCGGTGGATCGGGGCGACCGGCGCTTCGAGGACTACTTCCTCGGCCCGCGCCGGGGTGCCCGCCGCGAGGGCGGGCCGGGAAAGGTCTCCTCGGAGGTCGATGAGTCATGACCCTGGACCCGGTGGAGGCACTGCAGCGTTCCCCGGTCTTCGAGCTGCTCTCCCGGGCCGAGCTGGAGGTGCTGGCTCGGCTGTGCCGGCCGGTCAGCTGGGCGGTCGGCGAGGTGGTCTTCCGCGAGGGCGACCCGGGAGCCTCGCTCTTCATCATCACCGCCGGCGAGGTGGAGGTCTTGCACCGAGACGGCGGCAACGACAAGGTGATCGCCGTGCTCGCCGCCCCGGCCGCTTTCGGCGAGATGGCCCTGGTGGACCGCGAGGCCCGCTCGGCCACCATCCGTGCCCGCACCGCCACCGAGGCGCTGGAGCTCACCGCCGAGGCGTTCACCGCCTTTCGCAAGCGGTCGCGCGACGGGTTCACCTTCGTGGTCATCAACGTGGCGCGGATCCTCTCCTCCCGGCTTCGCGAGACCAGCCAGCGGCTCGCGAGCAGACTGTAGGAGCCAACCCACATGAATGCGTTCCTCCTCGCCCTGGCGCTCGGTGCCGGTGCGCTCTCCAACTTCCCGCGCGAGGCGGGGGCCCGGATCGCCCACCCGGCTGTGCTGGTGAGCATCTCCGGCGCGCCGGTGGTGGTGGTGGCGGCGGCCGACCGGCTTACCGCCTTCCGGGCCGACGGCGGCACTCCCTCCGGGCTCCCGGTTCCCCTCTCCGCCGCCCAGGACGAGGTGGCGAGCGGCGCCCCTGCCGCCGCCGACATGGACGGGGACGGGCGGCCGGAGATCGCCGTCGCCACCAGTTCCGGCCGCGTCTTCCTGTGGAGCGGGGGAGGGGTGGTGCCCGGATTCCCGATCAGGCTGGGCACTCCGGTGCGGGCGGGCGTCTCCTTCGGGGACGTCGACGGCGACGGCCGGCCCGAGCTTCTGGTGGGCGACGACGCCGGGCGCCTCCACGCCTTCAAGAAGAACGGGACCGAGGTGAAGGGCTTCCCCATTCGGCTGGGCGCGCCGGTGACCAGCGCCGCCACCACCGCCGTTCTCCCGGGAGGCCGGGTGGTGGCGGTGGGATGCGAGGACGGGAAGGTGCACGTCCTCGACACCCGGACGCTGCGGGAGCGCAACGGCTTCCCCGTGGTCACCCACTACGCGGTGAGCGGGGCGCCGGTCTTCGCCGACCTGGACGACGACGGCGTGCTCGACCTGGTGGTGGCGAGCCAGGACTTCCAGGTGTACGCGGTCACCGCCCAGGGCGAGTCGCTGCCCGGCTTTCCCGTGGCCGCCGGATATCGCATCTACGAGGGGCCGGCCATCGCCGACCTGGACGGGGACGGCAAGCTGGACGTGATCTTCGCCTCGGCCGACGGCATGATCCACGCCGTCAACCGCGCCGGCGTCCCGCTGCGTGGGTTCCCGGTCCGGGTGGGCGGGCGGATGGTGGGCGGACCGGCGGTGGGCGACGTCGACCGCGACGGCCGGCTGGAGGTGGTGGTGGTGAGCGGGGACGGCGCGGTGCACGCGCTCTCCCGCGAGGGGAAGGAGCTGCCCGGCTTCCCCGCGGACCTGGGGGTGCCGGACGTGACCGCCAGCCCGCTCCTCGCCGACCTGGCCGGCGACGGGACGCTGTCCATCTTCGTCGGCCTCCCCTCCGGCGACCTGCAGGCACTCCGCGCCGAGCGCGGCGGCAGCGCCCTGGCCGCGGCGCCCTGGCCGGGCCCCGGTCACGATGCCGCCCACTCCGGTCGCTTCGGCCCCTACCCGCCTACCTACAAGGACCTCCGGCTCGATCCGGGTTCGCCGACCGTGGTCGATGGGCTGCGGGCCGGGTGGCGCGCCGTGTGGCTGGACGCGCCGGCAGGCGAATCGCCTCCAGCCCCCCACATCACCTGGTACCGCAACGGAGCCGCGGTCCGCGAGTTGGACAACAAGCGCGAGCTTCCCCCGGGCACCGCTCGCCGCGGCGAGCGCTGGCGGTTCGCCCTCGTTGCCCCGGCGGCCGCCGGCCGGGCCGAGGGGCCGGCGGTGCAGGGACCAGAGGTTCTGGTTCGCGATACCGCCCCGGGCGCGCCCGAGGTGGCCATCGAGCCGCCGCGGCCGCTGCGGCTCGTGCCCTCCAAGGCGATCGTCACCCGCCCGGCACTGGACCCCGACGGCGACGCCGTCACCTACAGCTACGAGTGGCTGGTCGACGGTGTGCCCATCGGCGTCACCGGCGACTCCCTGCCCGGCGAGAAGCTGCGCAAGGGCGCCCTGGTGGGCGTGCGGGTGGTGGCGAGCGACGGCGAGCTGCAGGGGCCGGCGGCGCTGGCCCTGGCCCGGGTGGCTGATACGCCGCCCGGCCCGGTGGAGATCGCCATCGAGCAGGACAAGCCGCACCGCAGCGAGCCCATCCGGGTGAAGATCACCAAGCCGGCCACCGACGTGGACGAGGACCCGGTCAGCTACGAGTACCGCTGGGTGGTGACTGGCACGGTCCAGAACCTGCCGGCCGCCTCGGCCGAGCTGCCCACGGGTCTGTTTGCCAAGCACCAGAAGGTGCGGGTGGAGGCCTGGGGCACCGACGGAGAGCTGCCAGGTCCGAGCGCGTCGGCGGAGGTGACCGTCCTGAACTCGCCACCCACCGCTCCCACGGTGGTGATTCAGCCCGAGGCGCCGAGAAAGGGGCAGGCGCTTCGGGCGGTCATCGCCGCCGCGGCCCAGGACGCCGACAACGACCCGCTCACCTACCGGTTCAGCTGGAAGAAGAACGGCCAGCCCTTCGCCGGCGCGGTGGCCGAGGGGCGGGAGATCCCCGGCTCGGCGGTGGCCCGCGGCGACCGGTTCGAGGTGCTGGTGGTGGCCAACGACGGCGAGGTGGACGGGCCGCCGGCCGCGGCGGTGGTGGAAGCGGTCAACACCCCGCCCTTGCCGCCCACCGTGGCCATCGAGCCGCGCCATCCGCGCGGCGGCGAGCCCCTCCGGCTGGTGGTGCTCGAGCCCTCAAAGGACGCCGACGGCGACAAGGTCACCGATACCATCGCCTGGACCCGGAACGGTCAGCCCACCGGCAGCGGCGAGGCCATCCTGCCCGCCACCGCCTTCCACAAGCACGAGAAGGTCCGGGTGACGGTGACGCCGCGCGATCCCTTCGAGTCCGGCGCCTCCTCGAGCGACGAGGTGGTGGTGGAAGACGCCGCGCCCGGCGCTCCCGCCATTGCCTTCACTGCCGAGAAGCCCACCGTGGGTGCCCCGCTGGAGGCGAAGGTGGTGACCCCGGCCCCCGATGCCGACGGCGATCCCCTGGTCTACCGCTACCGCTGGACGCGCGACGGCGTTCCGGTGGCCGTCTCCGACGGCAGCGACACCTCGCTCAGGGCCCCCTACTGGACGGCCAGCGCCAAGGTGCCGATGGCCGAGCTGGCCAAGGGGCAGCACTGGGAGGTCGAGGCGCAGGCCTACGACGGCGAGGAGTACGGGCCACCGGTCCGCGCCCAGGTGGCGGTGGTCAACACCCCGCCGCCGGCGCCGGCCATCAAGTTCGTCCCCCAGCGACCGCGACGCGTCGACGGGCTGGCCATCTCCGGACAGCAGCCGCCCGATGCGGACGGTGACCTCATCACCTACCGCTACACCTGGACCCGCAACGGACAGAAGTTCGACGCCCCGCCGGAGCAGGCCTTCATCGCCCGCGGGGTGCCGCGCAAGGGCGAGCACTGGGCGGTGGAGGTGACGTCGAACGACGGGGAGGCCGACGGTCCCCCGGTGCGCATCGAGACGGTCATCGCCGACACCGCCCCGGGGCCCACCGCGGTGAGCCTGTGCGACGGCCCGGTCCCCTCGGGCTCGGTCGTGGATGCCCGGATCGCCCGACCCTCGGTCGACGCCGACGGCGACACCGTCGTCTACCGCTACGAGTGGTTCCTGAACGGCGCCCCGGTGCCGGCTGCCAAGGGGCAGACGCGCTTCACCGCCCAGGCGCTCAAGAAGCACGACCTGCTCCGGGTGGCGGTCACCCCCTTCGACGGCGAGCTGTCCGGGCCGGTGGCCAGCGCCGAGTGCCAGGTGGTGAACACGCCCCCCGGGGCGCCGGTGGTGGCCTTGGAGCCGGCCGAGCCGACGGCCCTCAGCGGAGTTCGGGCGGTGGTGACCAAGCCCTCGCCGGATCGCGACGGGGACCAGGTCAGCTATCGCTACGCCTGGACCCGCGATGGCCTGCCGGTCCCGCTCGAGGGGGCCGCCATCCCGCCCCACACCATCCGCCACGGCGAGGCGTGGCGGGTCGAGGTCACCCCCTTCGACGGCGAGGAGAAGGGCGAGCCGGCGGTGGCCCAGGCCACCGTCCGGAACACTCCGCCGGAGACACCGGTGGTGATGGTGATCCCGGAGGTGGCCGGGGTGGGACAGGAGCTGACCTGCCAGGTGAAGGCGGCTCCCCGGGATGCAGACGAGGAGCTGGTCACTGTTCACTATCAGTGGTATCGAAACGGCCAGCTCGTGCCGGTGGCCGAGGGCAGCTCCACCCTGCCGGCGGGGATCGTGCGGCGCGGCGACCGCTGGCGCTGCGACGTGTGGGCCAGCGACGGGTTCGCGGATAGCCCGCACGTGGCCGGCGAGATCACCATCCGCAACACGCCACCGACCGCGCCCCTGGTGGTGGTCGAGCCCGAGCGGCCCCATCGCCGCGATACCCTGGCCTGCCGCATCGCCAGCCCCTCGCTCGACCGCGACGGGGATCCGGTGACCTACTCCTACGCCTGGTGGCGAAACGGGAAGCCCGCCGCGGCCGGCCCCGACCCGGCGCGGGTGGAGCCGAGCCGGATCGCCAAGAACGAGCGCTGGCGCTGTGCAGCCACCCCCAGCGACGGGCTCTCAACTGGTCCACCCGGGACCGCCGAGCGGGTCGTGCTCAACTCGCCCCCGGGGCCGGCGCGCGTCCGGCTCTCGCCGGCGACGCCTCGTCCGGGTCAGCCCCTCCGGTGCGAGATCGTCGCGCCCAGCGAGGACGATGACCGGGACGCCGTGCGCTACCGGTTCACCTGGGTGCGCAACGGAGTGCCGCAGCCGTTTGCGGGAAGCTCGCAGGACGTGCCCGGGCGCCTCGTCAAGGCAGGGGATCGCTGGAGGTGTCGCGTGGTTCCGTCCGATGGGACCGACGAGGGGCCCGAGACGGCCAGCGAGGAGGCGACCGTCCCGGAAGGCGCAGAAACGACCACGCTGTCCGCTACTCCGTAGCAAGGTCGTACATCGCTCGGACAACCGGTCTGAGGGCGTCCGAGCGAGGCAACGGCGCGTTGACTGCCTGGGAGAAGCCCTCTAGACTCAAGGGGATTCTTACGGCTAGGCGCATTTGGGGAGGTGCGATGGTTCGAGCAGCCATGGCGGCCATGCTGACGTTGCCAGCGCTCGCCTGGGCTGCGCAAAACCCGGTGCCAAAGGCACCGCCGCCATCCGCCCAGCCCCGGTCCGCCTCCTTCGTGGGGATGACCCCGGACGCGGCGGCCCAGATCCCCGATGCCAAGAAGCTGGAGATCTCGGAGCAGAGCCTCAAGACCATTCGCAAGACGGTGGACCGGGTCGGGCTGCGCTCCGACGAGGCCCGGGTGGAGAAGGACGTCAACAAGCTCAACTGCCTGAATGCCCAGCTCACCCAGATGAAGGGGCTGGCCAAGGTCGCCACCCAGGCCAACGACGCGCTCGTCGACGCCATCGCCCGCAAGGACTCCGCCACCGCCAATACCCATTTCGCGAGGGTGGTCATCGCCGCCGAGAAGGTGGTGCGGATGGGGAGCGAGGCGGACATCTGCGTCGGCCAGCTCGCTTACCTCGTGGACGGCCAGACCACGGTCGAGGTCGGGGAGCCGGAGGGGCTGCCCGGGCGCGACGTGACCACTCGTCCACCGCCTCCACCGGCGATGGAGACACCGCCCATCCTCCGGCCGCTGGCGGCGAGCAGGTTCTATCCCTGAAGGAAGCGAGGAGAAGCGGGGCCGTGCGGCTCGTGACTAGGGGAGCCGCGCCGAGGTGGCCGAGCCGAGGAGCCCGCGGATGAAGGGGAGGAAAAGGTGACGGGGGAGATGACCGGGGGGCGGGCACTCTTCCTTGCCGTCGCGCTCGCGTACGCGGGTGCGGTCGAGGCCAGTCCGGGAAACGGCATCCGTCTGGGGGGAAGCTCCGCCCGGCTCCATCCCTACCTGGAGCTGGAGACCCGCTACGACTCCAACATCGCCTACTCCGACCAGGGCCAGAGGGAGTCCGGCCTCGTGCTCCACCTGCGTCCCGGGCTCATCCTGGAGTCCCCGACCGACCCGGCGGCGGTGAACTTCCAGGCCGACCTGGACTGGGCCCAGTACCTGGGCAAGAACGTCGACCTCTCCCGGCTCTTCGGCGAGGCGGAGCTCGGGGTGGGGGTCAACCGGCGCGGCTCGCTGGGGCTGGAGCTCACCGACGCCTTTCGCCGCGCCGACAGCACCTCCTTCATGACCTTCGGCGGGGCCATCGTCGAGAACACCAACGACCTGCGGGTGGACGTGCCCTGGCGCCCGGGCGGCGGGGCCTTCGTGACCACCGTCTCGGGCGGCTGGCAGCTGGAGACGTTCGAGCCGTTCTCCCGGGGACGGCTCTGCACGGCCAACACCCCGCAGTGCGACCAGACCCTGCTCTCCAAGCTCAACTACAACGACGTGAACGGCGGACTGGAGCTGCGCTGGAGGTTCCTCCCCAAGACCGCGGTGGTGGTCTCGGGCGGCTACTGGAAGCGCCTCCCCGCCGACTCGGCGCTGCAGAGCAGCGCCTCCACCGTGCGCGCCTGGGGCGGACTGGCCGGCTTGTTCACCAACCACGTGGCCGGCACCGTCAAGGCCGGCTACGGTTCGGTCTCCAACGCCCCCGGCTCCGTCGCCAGCTGGCTGGCCAACCTCGAGGGAGAGTGGATCCCCACCGAGACCACCTCGGTGAAGACGGGCTACATCCACGACGTGGGCATCGACCCGGGGGCCAACGGCGAGTACACCAGCCACCGCGCGTACCTGGACGGACGGGCACTGCTCTCCGCCCGGTACACCACCCTTCTCTCCCTCTCCTACGAGCACCGGAGCTACGGCGGCGCCAGCGAGTTACGGGGGGCAGACCTCCTCAGCGCCGCGCCCACCGCCGAGGCGGAGGTGGCTCGCTGGCTGCGGGTGGGCGCAGGGGTGGCCTTCACCAAGCGCACCTCCAAGCTGTCCGGCGCCACGCCTCGGCTGCCGGGCTTCAGCTTCGACAAGACCGAGGCGTTCGTCCGGGTCCGCGGCACCTACTGAAGGGCGGTGCCTACCAGCAGCAGTAGCCGCCGTCGATCACGATGTCGGAGCCGGTGACGTAGTCGGACGCCGACGAGGCCAGGTAGACGAGCGCGCCCTGCAGGTCCTCCACCGTGGCCATCCGGCCCATGGGGATGAGCGGCATCCACCTCGGCAGCATCGACTTGCCGATCGGAGTGGCCAGGAGGTCGTCGACCAGCTTGGTGCGGGTGTAGCCCGGGCTGATGCTGTTGACCCGCACCCCGCGCGACGCCCATTCCACCGCCAGGGTGCGGGTGAGGTGGATGACCGCGGCCTTGGAGGCGTTGTAGGCCGCCTGGTTCTGGGGGGTGTTGGCGATGTGGCCGGACATGGAGGCGGTGTTGATGATGCTGCCCCGGCCGGCGGAGAGCATGACCCGCCCCTCGGCACGGCAGCAGTAGAAGACGCCGTCGAGGTTGATGGACAGGGTCTTCCGCCACTCCTCGTCGGTGAACTTCTCGGCGTCGATCCACTGGCCCACCCCGGCGTTGTTGACGCCGATGGTGAGCTTCCCGAAGTGCTGGACGACCTTGGAGACCATCTGGTCCACGTCGGCGGACCTGGTCACGTCGGCCTTCAGGGCGATGGTCGCGAGGCCCATCTTGCCCAGTTCCTGGGCCGTCTCCTCGGCCAGCCCGAGGTTCAGATCGACCAGGGCCACCTTCGCCCCGGCCTGCCCCAGAGCCTCGGCGAAGGACTTGCCGATGCCCTGGGCGGCGCCGGTCACCAGCGCCACCTGCCCGTCCAGCCGGAAGCGGTCCAGAATCTTGGGGTTCGTCGTCGCCATGGGTCCTCCTCCCTCGATCGTCACGCGCTCAGGCAGCGCCGCAGGGCGGCGCGCGCGCCCTGGCGGGCCAGGATCTCGAGGTGCTCGCCCAGCTGGCGCCTGAAGGCGTCGGCCGCGGGCAGGTCCTCGCCGAAGAGGGTGTGCAGGCCGAGCAGCGGCGCCGGATCGGTGCCACCGGCGCGGGCGCGCCGGCTGAGCTCGTCGAGCATGGCGTCGCTCTTGGGCAGCTGCTCTCCGCGCTCGTCCTGCTCCAGGGAAAGGTAGCGGAACCAGCTGGCCACGGTGAAGGTGAGGGCGCGCATGGGGCCGCCGCCCCGGCGCAGGATCTCGCGGATGCTGGGCAGCACGAACTTGGGGATCCGCGCCGAGCCGTCGGTGCCGATGCGGGCCAGCTGGTCGCGCAGCACCGGGTTCCCGAAGCGCTCCACGAGCGTCCGCTTGTAGGCGGGCAGGTCGATGCCCGGGACAGGCGGGAGGATGGGCGTCACCTCGAGGTTCATCATCTGCTCCACCAGCCCGCGAATGTCGGCATCGGCCATGGTCTCGTCGGTGAAGCGCTGGCCGAGCAACATCCCCACATAGCAGAGGGCCTGGTGGCTGGCGTTGAGCAGCCGGATCTTCATCATCTCGTAGGGGTGGACGTCGGGGACGAGCTTTGCACCGACGCGCTCCCAGGCCGGGCGGCCCAGGGCAAAGCGGTCCTCGATGACCCACTGGATCCAGGGCTCGCACACCACCGGCCAGCCATCCACGATGCCGAACCGCTCCCGCACCAGGGCGCGGTGCTCGTCGGTGGTGGCCGGGACGATCCGGTCGACCATGGCGTTGGGGAAGCGTCCGTGCTGCTCCACGAAGGCGCAGAGCCCCGGATCGCGGCGCTCGAGGAAGGCGAGGAACATGCGCCGGACCACGTCCCCGTTCCCCTGCAGGTTGTCGCAGGACTGGATGGTGAACGGCTCGAGCCCGGCGGCCCGGCGCCGGCCCAGGGCCTCGGCCAACAGCCCGAAGGCGGTGCGCGGCGCTCCGGGGTTCGCCAGGTCGTGCCGGATGTCCGGGTTGGCGTCGTCGAACCGCCCGGTACCCTGATCGACGAAGTAGCCGCCCTCGGTGATGGTCAGGGTGGCGATCCGGCAGTCGACCGAGGCCAGCCGGGCCACCACCGCCCCGGGGTCGTCCGGGGCGAGCAGGTACTCGCGCATCGAGCCGATCACCCGCGGGCGGTCGCCGGCGCCGCTCCGCTCGACCACGGTGTAGAGGCAGTCCTGGGCCCGGAGCACGTCGCGCATCCGCGCATCCTGGGGGAGCAGACCCACCCCGCAGATCCCCCAGCCCGGGGCCAGGCCACGGCCGAGCAGGTCGTCGAGGTAGACGGCCTGGTGGGCGCGGTGGAACCCACCCACGCTCATGTGGACGATGGCGCTGGTGAGGGCCCGCCGGTCGTAGTGCGGGACGATCACCCCGGGGGGAAGGCGGTCGAGGTTCGCCTGGCGCAGGGGAGTGGGCTCGCCCATGGAGCTCCTCGGCCGCGGTCAGGCCACACCGCCGGCCGGGCCGCGGACCCGGGCGTCGGCGAGGGGGTGGCGCACCGGACGGGCCAGAGCCTGCCCGCGCTCGTCGAAGAGGTGGACCCGGTCGGGCGGCAGGGAGAGCGCCACCTGGTCGTGCATATGCACCGGGCACTCGCCATCGGTGTGGACGGTGAGCAGATCCCCTCCCTCCACCCGGACGTGCAAGAGGGTCGAGGCGCCGAGCCGCTCCACCACCAGTACCTCGCCCCGCACCTGGCCACCGGCCGCCAGGGCGATGTGCTCGGGGCGCACGCCGAGGGTGAGCGGCGCCCCCTCGCGCAGCGCGCCTTGCTCGATGGGCACGGCCAGCTCGGAACCGCCCGGCAAGGTCACCCGGGCCACCCCCTCGCCCACGTTCCGGGCGCCGGTCCGGAGGAAGTTCATCTTGGGCGAGCCGATGAACCCGGCCACGAACAGGTTGTCCGGGTGGTGAAACAGCTCCATGGGCGATCCCACCTGCTCGATGACGCCCGCCTGGAGGACCACGATCTTGTCGGCCAGGGTCATGGCCTCCACCTGGTCGTGGGTCACGTAGATCATGGTGGTCTGCAGGGCGTCGTGCAGGCGGGTCAGCTCCACCCGCATCTGCACTCGCAGCGCCGCGTCCAGGTTGGAAAGCGGCTCGTCGAAGAGGAAGACCTTGGGGTTGCGCACGATGGCCCGGCCGATGGCCACCCGCTGCCGCTGGCCGCCGGAGAGCTGGCGCGGCTTGCGCTCGAGCAGCGGCTCCAGCTGGAGGATGCGGGCCGCCGCCATGACCTTCTTGGCCCGCTCCTCCCTCGGGACGCGGGCCAGACGCAGGCTGAACCCCATGTTCTCGGACACGCTCATGTGCGGGTAGAGGGCGTAGCTCTGGAACACCATGGCGAGCCCCCGCGCCGCGGGGGAGACGTCGTTGACCCGCTGCCCATCGATGAGCACGTCGCCGGAGGTGATCTCTTCCAGCCCGGCCACGAGGCGAAGCAGCGTCGATTTCCCGCAGCCGGACGGCCCGACGAACACCACGAACTCGCGGTCCAGCACCTCGAGGGAGACGCCCTTGATGATCTCGACGTCGCCGAACTTCTTGCGGACGTCCTTGAGCGTGACCGTGGCCATGATCCGTTTCTCCTCCCGGCTACTTGACCGCGCCGAAGGTGAGGCCGCGCACCAGCTGCCGCTGGGAGAGCCAGCCGAAGATGACGATGGGGGCGATGGCCAAAGTCGAGGCAGCCGAGAGCTTGGCCCAGAACAGCCCCTCGGGGCTGGAGAAGGAGGCGATGTAATAGGTGAGCGGCGCGGCCGTGGGTCCGGTCAGGTTCAGGCTCCAGAAGGCCTCGTTCCAGCTGAGGATGATGGAGAGGAGCGCGGTGGAGGCGATCCCGGGCAGGGCCAGGGGAAGCAAGAGCAGCAGCAGCTCGTCCCGGGCGTGGGCGCCGTCCATCCTCCCCGCCTCCAGGATCTCCGGCGGGACCTCCTTGAAGAAGGAGTAGAGCATCCAGACGACGATGGGGAGATTCACGAGCGTGTAGACGAGGAGCAGGCCGGTGGCCACGTCGAGGAGGCCGGTGTCGCGGAAGATGAGGTAGATGGGCACGAGCACGCCCACCGCCGGCATGAACTTGGTGGAGAGCATCCACAGCATCAGGTCCTTGGTCTTCCGGGTGGGGAAGAAGGCCATGGCGTAGGACGCCGGGACGGCGATGAGCAGCGCCAGCACGGTCGAGCCGACCGAGAGGTAGATGCTGTTCCAGGCGCAGTGGAGATAGTTGGCCCGCCCGAAGGCCACGTCCCGGTAGTTCTCCAGCGTGGGCGTGAAGATGAGCCGGGGGGGCGTGGCCACCGCCTCGATCTCCGTCTTGAAGCTGGCCAGCAGCATCCAGATGATGGGGAAGAAGATCAGCAGCGCGACGATCCACGCCACCACCGTGGTGATCGCCTTCCTCCGCAGGGTCCGATTCACGCGTCGCCTCCTCAGGTCTCGATGCTCTTGGAGAGGGAGCGCATCAGGAAGATGGCCACGATGTTGGCCAGGATGATGGCCAGCACCCCGCCGGCCGAGGCTCCGCCCACGTCGAAGTCGAGCAGGGCATAGCGGTAGATGAGGAAGGGCAGATTGGTCGAGGCGTTGCCGGGGCCGCCCGAGGTGGTGACGAAGATCTCCGCGAAGATCGAGAGCAGGAACAGCATCTCGATCATGATCACCACCCCGATCGAGCGGGCCAGGTGCGGGACGATGATGAAGAAGAACATGGAGAACGGCCCGGCACCGTCCATGCGGGCGGCCTCCTTCCGCTCCGGGTCGAGGGCCTGCACCGAGGTGAGGAGGATGAGAGTGGCGAAGGGGAGCCACTGCCAGGCCACCATGATGATGATGGCGGTGAGCGGGAGGTCGGCGAACCAGTCGATGGGCTGCAGCCCGACGCTCTGCATCAGGTACCCGAACAGCCCGTTGACCGGGTGCATGAGCAGGTTCTTCCAGATGAGGGCGCTCACCGTGGGCATGACGAAGAAGGGGGCCAGCATCAAGACGCGCGCCGGACCCCGGCCCCAGAAGTCCTGGTCGAAGAGGACCGCCAGGAGGGTCCCGAGACCCACGGTGATGAGCAGGACCCAGGCCACCAGCTCGAGGGTGTTCACCACCGCCGCGGCCAACGCGTCGTCGGTGAGGAGGTACTTGTAGTTCTCCCACCCGGAAAAGTGCCTCTCCGCCTCGAGGAGGTTGAAGTGCTGGAAGGAGAACCAGAGCGTCATCGCCAGGGGGATGACCGACCAGGCGACAAGGAGCACGATGGACGGCAGCTTCATGGCCCGGATCGGCGGCATCCGCCCACCGCTCGCAGCCAGGTTCCAGCCCGCCCGCGCCGTCCCGGCGGGCACCTGCGATGCCTCGGTGCTCATGCTCGCTCCTCGCGAGAGGGCCCGGCAGCGAAACGCCCCGCGGCGGAGGCGAAAGCCACGCCGCCGCGGGGCGTACCTTACTTCACGACGACCGCGAACGGCTCACTTCTTGTAGTAACCCGCCTTGGCCATCGTGCGCTCGACGAAGGCCTGCGAGTCCTTGAGCGCCTTGTCCACGCTGGACTTGCCGGTGAGGGCAGCCGCGACCTGCTGGCCCACGTAGGTCCCGATGGCCTGGAACTCCGGAATGCCCACGAACTGCACGCCGGTGTAGGGGATCTCCTTGGCCGAGGAGTGGATCGGGTCCGCCTGCTGGATGGCCTGCAAGGTCAGCTGGGCGAACGGGGCGGCCTGCTGGTACTGGGGCTGCTCGTAGGTCCAAGTCCGGGTCCCGGGAGGAACCGAGGTCCAGCCGGCCTCCGGGTCGTTGGCCACGAGCTGGATGTACTCCTTGGAGGTCGCCCACTCCACGAAGGCCTTGGCCTCGGCGGCGTGCTTGGTCGAGGCGGGAACGCCGAGCGCCCAGGACCAGAGCCACTGCGCCCCGTTGGGGACGGTGCCGATGGGGGCCACCGCGTAGGCGACCTTGTCGGCCACCTGCGAGTTCTTGGGGTTCGAGGTGTAGCCCGCGGCCGAGGTGGCGTCGATCCAGATCGCGCACTTGCCGGTGGAGAAGAGGGCGCGGTTCTCGTTGTGGCCGTTGGAGGAGGCGCCGGGCGGCCCGTACTTGCGCATGTTGTCGACGTACCAGGTGAGGGCCTTCTTCCACTCCGGAGTGTTGAGCTGCGGCTTCCAGCTCATGTCGAACCAGCGGCCGCCCATGGTGTTCACCAGGGTGTCGAAGTAGGCCATGTTCTCGCCCCAGCCCGGCTTGCCGCGGAGGCAGAGCGGATACACGCCGGAGCCGCCGGCCGCCTTCAGCTTGGGCAGGATCTGGTCCAGCTCGGCGTAGGTCTTGGGCGGCTGCACCCCGGCCTTGTCGAAGATGTCCTTGCGGTAGAACGTGAACGAGCTCTCGCCGTAGAAGGGCAGGGCGTAGAGCTTGCCGTTGGCGGAGAGGCCGTCGCGGATGGGCTTGATGAGGCCGTCCACGTCGTAGCTGGCCGGCAGGTCGTCGAACGGCACGAGCCAGTTCTTCTTCCCCCAGATCGGCGCCTCGTACGTCCCGATGGTGAGGACGTCGAAGGAGCCCCCCTTGGTGGCGATGTCCGTGGTGACGCGCTCGCGAAGCACGTTCTCCTCGAGCACCACCCAGTTCAGCTTGATGTCCGGGTGGGCTGTCTCGAACTGCTTCGACAGGCGCTGCATGATGATCATGTCCGAGTTGTTGACCGTGGCGATGTTCAGCTGCGTCTGAGCCAAAGTGGTCGTGGCGAAGAGACCAACGACCGCTGCCAGCATCGAACGAAGGGTACGCATGTCGTTCCTTTCGCTGCTTTCCGCCCGACGATGCCCGCCGCCACCGTGCCGGTGTGCGCTCGTCTTCGGTGAAGGGGATTAAACCCGACACCGTCGCGGCGGAGGCCACCCCGCATGGGGTGACGCTTGCTCCCATTCGGGCTATTTAAACGATATAGGCGGCTGGCGAGGCCAGGAAATTCACTCGATTCTGGCCCGGCTCGCCCGTTGGCAGGGGACGGGGGTTTCTACGGTCTGTAAAGGAACCGTGGCCGGCGGACACTCCCAGGACGGCGCCCCTCCCGGCCCTCGGCCGTGAAGCGCTAGTTGACGGGATGAGCCCGAGTCAAGTACGACCCTCCCTACCCATATGGCTCGGATCCGCACCGCTGCCGTTGCACTTCTCCTCCTCGCTGCCTGCGCGCACGGCGAGGCTCCGCCGCCGGCGGCGTCAAACGCGGAAGAGGCGCAAGCCGAGGCACAGCCGGTCGCTTCCACGCTCGGGCCCGGCGACGTCCTTGAGGTCCGTGTCTTCCAGGAGCCAGAACTCTCCGGCGTCTACCAGGTCGGGGCCGACGGCGACGTCATCTTTCCCCTGTGCAAGCGGGTGGTGGTGGGCGGGCTGACCGCCAACGCCGCCGCCGAGGTGATCCGAGGGTGCCTCGCCGAGAAGTACATGCGCGACCCCCAGGTCTCGGTGCTCATCAAGGAGTTCAACTCGAAGAAAATCTTCGTCTTCGGGGAGGTCCAGAAGCCGGGCACGTTCCCCTATCAGGACGGGATGTCGGTGGTCCAGGCGGTGACCCTGGCGGGCGGCTTCACCAAGACCGCCGCCCAGAACTCCACCTCCGTGACGCGCCACGTCGGCGGCACGGAGGCCAAGATCAAGGTGAGCGTGCAGGACATCGCTCTCGGCAAGGCTCCGAACTTCACCCTGGAGCCCGGCGATATCGTCTACGTCCCGGAGAGCCTGTTCTAAAGAACCGCGAGATCCGGTCCGAATCGGCACGCCGTGGCCCGCTTCCCCGCCGAGCTCGCCGCACTCGAGGCGCGGATCGTCCGCTGCCGCCTCTGCCCGCGGCTCGTGGCCTGGCGTGAGGAGGTGGCCCGCACCCGCCGGCGCGCGTACCGCGACGAGATCTACTGGGGTCGCCCGGTGCCCGGCTTCGGCGATCCCGGCGCAGCCATCGTGCTCGTGGGGCTGGCGCCGGGGGCGCACGGCTCGAACCGCACCGGCCGGATGTTCACCGGCGATCGCTCCGGCGATTTCCTCTACGCTGCCCTCCACCGCGCCGGCCTGGCCAGTGCGCCCGCCTCCCGGCACCGTGGCGACGGTCTCACCCTCCACGGCGCGTTTCTCACCTCCGCCTGCCGCTGCGTCCCTCCGCAAAACCGCCCCACCAGGGCGGAGCTCGAGCGCTGCGCGCCCTTTCTCGACGCGGAGCTGCGAGTTCTTCCCGGGGCGCGGGTGCTCGTCGCACTGGGCGCGATCGGCTGGAAGGCCATCCTCGCCCATCTGGTACGTGCCGGCCAGACGCTGCCGCGGCCGCGGCCCCGCTTCGCCCATGGCGCCGAGTGGAAACCGAAGGGCGGCCCCGCGGTGCTGGGGACATACCACCCCTCGCAGCAGAACACCCAGACCGGCCGGCTCACGCCGGCGATGCTGGACTCGGTCCTCGGGCGGGCGGTGGTCCTCGCCCTTCGCCCCCTGGCGTGGTCGGAGCCAATGTGAGCGCCTCGCGCCGAGGCGCGCCCGGGCCGTAGAGGCCCTCTGTACCCGAGCACGCCGGGTCATCGCCGGACCGGACGTCCACGGATGCGTGCGCAGCTCTGGCGGAGGGCGTCCTTGGTGGCGGGCCTTTCTCCCCAGGGGCTCGCCCAGACGAAGCAGGGCGGGGAGGCGCGGTGCTCGTTCTGGCGCCAAGCGGCTACCGCCCTCGGGCGAGGGGCGGTGTGAAGGGGCGGGCGGGACCGAGAGGGGAAAGGGTCGGGGACGACCGTTGCTGCCGCCTAGAAGAACAGGTATCGCAGGGAGATGTTGGTCACCCACTGACGGTGATCGGCCAAAGCCGGCGTCTCCACGCCGTGGATGTTGAAGGGATGGCCGAAGTGGAGGCGGAAGAGGATGGGGCCGAGCGCCAAGTTCACCCCCAGCACGCCGGTGAGAGTGCGCGAGCCCCAGGCGCCCGGGTCCACCACCGCCCCGCTGGCGTCGCGCCGGGCGCTCCAGCTCGAGAACACGCCGCCGAAGTCCACCCCGGCGATACCGCTCATGTACTGGAAGATGGCCAGGTGGAGGAGGGGGTCGAGAGGGACCTGCAGCTCGGCGTTCGCCACGTAGTAGTGAGTGCCGATGAGGAAGGCGATGTCTCCCGGGCCGTAGCCGCGCAGGTTGTCCTCCGGGGTGAGCCACCAGCTCCGCTCCCAGAGCCGGCTCCGGCCTCCCGGCGAGAAGCTCGCCCCGAGGGCCAAGCGGGTCCAGAACCGGCTCCGGCCCACGATCTGGAAGTACCGCTCCGCGTCCAGGCGGGCGAAGCCATGGACTGCCTCGCGGGTAGGCAGCCAGCCCCCGCCCACCTCGACGAGCAGGGAGGAGCCGTCGAGCGGGCCGGCGGTGGGGTGGTAGCGGACCGAGTCGTATCCGTAGCGCA
>Ga0335071_10001086_pt1 | contig 29281 bp, 28 predicted proteins | sample Lox_Sample_15_FD_206724 | JGI IMG/M metagenome (GOLD analysis project Ga0335071, IMG submission 206724) | Soil microbial communities from Loxahatchee National Wildlife Refuge, Florida, United States - Lox_Sample_1.5 | ecosystem: Environmental > Terrestrial > Soil > Wetlands | place: USA...
GAGCCGAGGCTGAGGCGCGTCAAGTCCGGCTTGAGCGCATTCCAGTGAGGGAAATCCCGGTCCTGGATCAGGTAATCACCCAATATTCCGATCCTGTCCGGCGGTGCATGGTTCGGGCGCGGAATGGCTGAGCAGCAAAGCTGTTGCTCGCCGCCCGAGGCCTTCATATGAGTGCGACGCCGTCAACCCAGAAACTTTCATTGTTCGCGCTGACCGCGATGGTGGTCGGATCAATGGTCGGCTCGGGCATCTTCTCGTTGCCTCGGACCTTTGGCATCGCAACGGGCCCGTTCGGAGCCATTTTCGCCTGGTGCATCGCCGGTGGCGGCATGTACACCCTGGCCCGCGTATTCCAGTCGCTTGCCGAACGCAAGCCTGATCTTGACGCCGGTGTCTATGCTTACGCGAAGGCAGGATTTGGTGACTATCCCGGTTTCCTTTCGGCATTCGGCTATTGGATCGGGAGTTGCATCGGCAACGTTTCCTACTGGGTCCTGATCAAGTCGACGTTGGGAGCGTTCTTCCCCATCTTCGGTGAAGGCAACACGGTTACTGCGATCGTCGTGGCCTCGATCGGGATTTGGCTGTTCCACTTCATGATCCTGCGGGGCGTGCAGCAGGCGGCAGCCATCAACACCATCGTCACGATCGCGAAGATCGTCCCGATCCTGGTGTTCATCGTTATCCTGATCTTCGCGTTCAAGGCCGACCAGTTCCGCACCAATTTCTGGGGCGGCGAGGGTATGCCGGACACGAGCCTGTTCCAGCAGATCCGGGCGACCATGCTGGTCACGGTGTTTGTCTTTCTCGGAATTGAAGGCGCCAGCGTCTATTCGCGCTACGCCAGGGAGCGCTCCCATGTCGGCGCCGCCACTGTCCTGGGCTTCGCGCTCGTCACGAGCCTGATGGTGCTTGTCACCATGCTGCCGTATGCCGTACTGCCTCGCCCCGAGATCGCGGGGATGCGACAGCCGTCCATGGCGACGGTGCTCGAAGCAGTGGTCGGGCATTGGGGCGCGATCTTCGTCAGCATTGGGCTCTTGATCTCGGTGTTGGGGGCTTATCTCGCCTGGTCCCTGATCTGCGCCGAGGTGCTCTCTGCGGCCGGCCGAACGAGGGATATGCCGGCGCTGTTCGGTACCGAGAACGCGAACAAAGTACCCGCTGCGGCACTTTGGCTCACCAATGCGATCGTTCAGCTCTTCGTCATCAGCACCTATTGGTCGCAGGACGCATTCTCGCTCATGCTCAATCTGACGAGCGTGATGTCGCTCATTCCGTTCTTCCTGGTCGCCGCCTACGGGCTTCTGCTCGTCAGGCGCGGTGAGACCTACAAGGATAGCCCGGGTGATCGCAGGCGTGACCTGATATTTGCGGGCATCGCTGTCATCTACACGCTGTTCCTGATCTACGCTGCCGGCATGAAATTCCTGCTGCTGTCCGCCATCCTCTACGCGCCTGGCAGCGCGCTGTATTTCTGGGCCCGCCTTGAGCAGAAGGCGAAGGTCTTTACGCCGGTCGCGTGGGTCATATTCGTCGCCGCGGCGATCGGCGCCGCGGTTGGGATTCATGGACTGGCAACCGGCTATATCACCATTTAGGCGAGGCAATCCCATGATCAAGCAAGCTTCGGAATCGAATTCCTACGGTGTTCATTCGGAGGTCGGTCAGCTGCGCAAGGTAATGGTCTGCTCGCCCGGCCGGGCTCATCAACGCTTGACGCCTTCCAATTGCGATACCTTGCTGTTTGATGATGTGCTGTGGGTCGATAACGCCAAGCGGGATCATTTCGATTTTGTGCAGAAGATGCGTGATCGTGGCATCGAGGTGCTCGAGATGCACAATCTGCTCACGGAAACCGTTGCAATTCCGGAGGCCAGGAAGTGGATCCTTGACAACCAGGTCGTTCCAAATCAGGTCGGGATTGGCTTGGTCGACGAGCTTCGCGGATATCTGGAAGGTCTCAAGCCGCGCGAATTGGCCGAAACATTGATTGGCGGCGTGTCGACCCATGATTTCCCGGATGCTCATGGCGGCGAGATGCTCAAACTTGTGCGCGAGGCCGCCGGCATGGTTGAATACCTGCTGCCGCCGCTCCCTAATACGCTGTACACGCGCGATACAACCTGTTGGATCTATGGCGGTGTTACGCTGAACTCGCTCTATTGGCCCGCGCGGCATGAGGAGCCGATCCTTGCCGCGGCCATCTACCAGTTTCACCCGGACTTCGCAGACAAGGTCAACGTTTGGTGGGGTGATCCGACGCAGGACCACGGCCTTGCCACACTGGAAGGCGGTGACGTGATGCCGATCGGCAAGGGTAACGTCCTGATTGGTCTGAGCGAGCGTAGCTCGCGACAGGCGATCAGCCAGCTTGCCGCGGCCTTGTTCAGGAAGGGAGCAGCCGATCGCGTCATCGTAGCTGCCATGCCGAAGCTACGCGCAGCAATGCATCTCGATACGGTGTTCACATTTGCCGACCGCGATTGTGTTCTGATCTATCCCGATATCGTCAACAACATCACGGCTTACTCCTATCGACCGGCCAACAATTCCACCGGGCTAGAGCTTCGAAAGGACGAAAAGCCGTTCGTGGATGTCGTAGCGGAAGCTCTTGGCCTCAAGAAGCTGCGTGTCGTGGAGACCGGCGGCAGCGCATATATGCGAGAGCGAACTCAGTGGGACAGTGGAGCGAATCTTGTCTGCGCGTCGCCGGGAGTCGTGTTCGCATATGACAGAAATACATTCGCGAATACGCTACTGCGCAAGGAAGGCATCGAGGTGATCACGATCGTCGGCGCCGAACTCGGCCGCGGTCGCGGCGGAGGTCATTGCATGACGTGCCCGATTGCTCGGGATGCGGTGGACTATTAGGAGGATCGAACCTTTGGCCAAGGCAGCCCGGCACGTCCGGCGGCTTTTCGCCTGATTAGCTCGAGCGATGAGGGCGCGTCGGCAGGTCCTTCGATCCGGTGATTGATTCCTTGCTGGAGGGGGGCGGGCGCACCAGTTCCGAACGCGTCCTTTCGGTCGCACGTGAAGAGCACGTCGCCTTTTGCGAAGAGGTGATTTTACTGCGCAACCATAGAGTTGAAGTCATTCTATTGACACGCTGTGAGCGTGGCATAGTATGGAAATGGTTCCTGATGTATCTTGAAACCGCCGAGGAAAGCTCATGTGCAGGTCCAGAGCTCTCTTGCAGGTCTTGGGATTGTTCGGCGCCAGCGGCACATGGGCGGCAGACCTCGATCTTACCAACTTGAATGCGAGCAGTGTCGCCGTCCCGTCCTGGAGTGTGGTTGGCTCGGTTGCGCCGACCTTCACCGACAATGCCCTGTTCAGCCGGGACAACCGCAGGTCGGATATCTACTACGAGCCGGACGTGAGCGTCAGGCTCGACGGGAACCTGACCGGTGATCTGTCATATCGGCTCTATGCCCGCGCGCAGTACGACGCGTTTGCCACGGAGAAGAGCGCCAACGCGGCGGTGGCGCGGATGGGAGCGCGGCTGACGGAGAATTGGGACGGCTGGCGCCTCTCTGCGATATATGAGAACCGATATGATTTCGACGGCGTCTACCGCGATCTTGCCTTCACATCGCATGATGTGATGGGCTCGGTGGCGCGCGATTTCCGTGTGAACAACGTTATCTTGTCACCGCTCCTGCTGTTGACCTATCGCTTCTCTGATCTTGCCGAAGCCCGCCGCTGGCGCTTCGATGCTGTGCTGGGCATCGAGGTCAAACTCAATCCGAAATGGTCGATCGTCAGCACGCCGTTATTCGAGGCCTACTGGTTCACCGACGGTCTCAATACCGGTCGCCGGGACCAGATCTACTCTGCGGATATCGGGTTGAAGTACAACTTCAAGAGCAACATATCGCTGACGACCGATGTGCTTTACGAGGTGCGAACCTCGAACGTTGCGTCGCGGCGATACCAGGACTTGCGAGTTGGGCCTCGGCTCGACTTCGCATTTTGAGAGGCTCTCGGCAGATGAGAAGACGCCTGTTCGTGTTGGTCGTGGCACTGATTGGAATATTGACGGTCGCTGCCGTCGCCGCCGATCCGCGCGATTCCGTTGACCGGGGCCAGCGGCTGGATACCGACGCGCTGCGTGACGATGTCAGCATCGATCGGCTGCAAATCCCCTCCCATCCTCTGCTCCTGCGACCGACGCAGCAGCCTGCTCCCAGCGCAAGGGCAAAGAGCAAGCCAAAGGCGACTAGCGGAAGCAGCCGCTAGAGGGGCCAGAAGCGGCTGCCGGACCGAACACACCGACTCCGCCGCCCGCTGGTAATTTGAATGGCGAGCATCCCGATGGCCGGGCTTGATGCCAGCCTAATAGCGTATGTGTCTGCGGATTTCTGCAGCAAAGTGCGCCAATTCTGCTGCGTGTTGCCGCGGGGAGCACGCGAACGGCGAGTGCGACCAGCGCGAGATTAACTTAAGTTTATAAGGGTCAAGCAAAGCTTAGCGTGGTGGTTCTCGCGCCGCAGAGAAACGTGGCCGAGTCGGAGTGCAGGCGGTCCGCTGCGACTTCAAGTTATGTTTGCATGGCATTCGAGCACTGCGCGGCGTGCGACACAATTTGTCGTCGGACACAAATACGCGATCTCAACTATTATATCTCTCTACCTATGGCATAATCTACTTCATGACGTATGTTGGGGGTGGTCTGGAGGCAGGAGCCGGCTTCGAAGTTGAAAGCCGTAACTGTGAGTGCGTGCCGTGAAGCCTGACAACGCTTCCGCTAAAGAGGCCGATCGATCCAATGTCCGGGGATTGACAGTCATTGGGCTGCCGAGAACAGTCATTGGGTCGCGAGAAGCGAGCGATCAGCTGTACTGGAAGTGCGCTCCAGACCTTCTCTTTGTCGCACGCCCATCACACACACGGCGCTTCGTGTACGACGCCGTAAATCCGGCGTTTGAAGCTCTTTTTGGAATCCTTTCGGAAGAGATTCGGGAGACGGCCGTTAGCGACGGCGGTATCGGGAGGGAAGACTCCAAGTCTATCTGTGAAATCCTGGACGCCTGTCTCGCCGAAGGCGCCGAGGTTCGGCTCTGCCATAAGCTTGCGCTTGGCGGATCTCCACGAATTGTCGAAACGATCGTTACGCCGATTCGCGATCCCCGAACTGGCGCCATCGTGAGATTCATCGGCAGCCTTCGAGTCGCGGGCAAGGGATCGTCTGACGCGACCCTCGGGCACGCTCCGGATGGCGATACAGGCATAAACGTCTTATCGATCCAGGAGGACATGCAGCAACGCATCGCATCCGATCTTCACGATTCGACCTGTCAGCATTTGATCGCCGCGAGCCTCGGGGTCATGCGGTTGCGGGGCAGCTTGAGTGAGCCGGCCAAGGCCGACCAGCTTTGCGAAGACATCGACGCATCGATCGATCGGGCTTTGAAGGAAATCCGTGCTTTTGCCTACCTGCTGCACCCGCAAGATCTGGCGGCCGCCGGGTTGAAGGCGACGATCGAGCAGTATGCTGAAGGTTTGGCCGCGCGCACGTCATTGAAAGTCAGTGGCAGAATCTCGGCCGAGGTCGATGGATTGCCTTTTGAAACCCAGCGATCGCTGCTGCGAGTAGTCCAGGAAGGCCTGACGAATGTCTTCCGCCACGCGAAAGCGACGGAGGTCGAGATCGCAATCGAGGCGGTCGACAACCATTTCATGATGAGCCTGAGTGACAATGGGCGCGGCATGCCGGCTGGTCAAGCCGTCCATGGTGCCAAGAAAGAATCGCTTGGTGTTGGAATTCCCGCGATGAGGGTGAGGCTGCAGCAGATTGGAGGTACGCTTGAGATTCGTTCCCGCGATACTGGTCGACCCGGAACAAAATTATGCGCGGTCTTTCCACGAGTTCACGCAACCCTAGAAACGCGACCAGCCAAGCGTCGTCGTCATCATCGGCATCCCCACGACCGGATCATGAAAAAGAGAGCCGGTAAGTAAGCAGGCAGCCTAGTCGCTTCGCAGGTAAGGCCAAAGGCCTGCGCCACCACGGCCTGGCCGGCTTCCGGAAGCGTGTAGTCGATGAACTGCCGCGCGAGATCCGGCCGCCGCGCGTTGCGCGGAATCACGATCGTCCCTTGCGCTCTTGGTCCACGATCAGGATAACGGCATGGATGGGGGCCCAGCGATGCCCATTTCTGGCGAATGAGGCCATGCACCTCGTGCGCGGCGGTGTTGGGCGTCCAATAGATCGAACCATTCTGGAAGTGGTTATATTTGCCAAGGTTGTTTGGCGTCAGCGTTTCATTGTTGAGCGGATATCCAAGCAGTCCCTGCGCGCCCCCCTGGGCCTGCCATTCGCCGAAGATCGCACCACGCACTGCATGTGCGCAGGTCGCCCCCGTCCAATAGATTGCGCCCCCCGCGTAGTCGCGGCGCTTGCCGCCGTCCGGCAGCGTGGCTTCGGCGTCCGTCGCGGCGCCGAGAATGCCTTCCGTACCCGTATAATTGTCATAGACTTGCGAAATGTCGTAACACGGGATCGCCGTCGCGCCGGACTTTGCGCCATAGACGATCAGCTTGTTCGCGAACGTCGGCCGGAAGACTTTGCCGCCGGCGATCGTTGGCGGCGTGAATTTCGACTAGGCGATCTCGTCATCGTCGCGCCACAGCTCCTTCAAATTTGCCGCGTCGAAGGCCACGAGCACGCCCGGGCCGTTTTCCCATTGTCCATCGACCTTCGGGAACAGCGCCCAGATCACGCCGCTGTTTCCGTCGGCGGAAAGCGACAACGCGCCGCCAGGCATGCCATCGGGCGGCCGCACGCTGCTCGCGACGGAAGCGCTCGTCGACAAAATCCCTGTTCCGACGTCGTAATCGAAAGCGCGAATGAAATCATTTTCCGGCATCGCGTAGAGTTTGCCGTTCCAGTAAATCGGGCCGCTATGCAGATTGGGCCCAGCGATTTCGCTTTCCTCATAGCGCGGATGCGGCATGTAGCAGACCGATTGTGTAATCGCGGCATTCATGCAGGTGCGCTGGCTCGGGTCATCGTGCCATGTGTTGAAAAAGCCCCGGAAACCGTCGGAGCCGCCTTCCGGAACCGGGCCTGGCGCTGGTCCATTTTGCGATGGCTGCATTGTCGTCGTGTTCAGAACATAGATTTTGCCCTGCTTGCCGCCGCCGGCCAGGCGATCGTTCGGCAGAAGCAGCGGACCGCTGGAGCCAAGATCCGTGTCCCCGCCATTGAGGGCGTTCCAATTGCTGACAGCGTAGCTGTTGCCGAGGGTCAAGCCATAACTCGGCGCCGGCCCGAGATTGAGCTTGACGAAGCTTTCACCATGGTCGCCGACGCCCACCGAGCCGTTGCCCGTCTGGAAATAGATGCCATTGGTACCGTCAGCGACGATCCCCTTGCCAGAGGCCCAGACGCCGCCGCCCCAGCCGGTCTGCCCGGTCGTCGAAAATACCCCCGCTCGAGTGAGATCCGACGCCCGATAAGCGAGCACCCAACCGTGCCAACCCGGGTTGTCGCAGTTCAAGGCGCTAAAGCCCATGACGACGGCACCGTTCAAAAACAGCAGGCCCGCCCGGTTGAGCTCCAGCCCCTGGTTGAAGACAAGACCTCCAATATTCGCGTGAACCTGGACTGCGCCCGGCGTTCCCGCCTTTGGCGCGCCCGTCGTGATATCCAAGGCATGCAACCAGATCGTGCCGTCGGATTTTCGCGCGACGAGATACATCGTGTTGCTCGCGCGATCGATGACCGGCGTGCTGGTCACGCCGACAGGGCCCCGGGTTTCAGGGCACATGTTCGGCACCGGCCCCGCGGGTTCGATGGTGACGGGATGTGTCCATAACAGGCCATGGCTTGGATCCGTGTCGAGATCATCCGCGTCGAAAGCGTAGACGATATTCTTGCGCGTCACGACGAAGACGACGTTATGTGATCTCTTGCCGAGAATGTTGAGACCGCCAGCGTAAAGCGGCTGGGTGATAATCTGGCCGTCCACCTGGCGCTCGTAGAATCTGCCAAACGTCGTCGCGCTGATGTTGCCGGGTTTGAGCGCGGTCTCATGCGTTTGCGCGCCGGTTCGCGCATTATCATTATGCTGGGTCAAGACATCGTCAGCCGCCGCCTTAGCTGGCAATGGACAGAGTGCGAGGATGACGAAGAGAAGCGCCGGATATGTGCAACAGCAATGGCGACGGTAAAAACAAGCAAGGCAGGTCCGAAAAGCGCGTTTCGTCTGCGCGATCGCCAACGAAAACATCGGTGTCTCCCGGCTTCGTCGTCAGATTGGCAGGCCAATTTCGTCGCTTCATGCAATGACTTCTGCGTTGTCGACTCTGTCAGCATTGCAAGCTCGGACCGAGCGACCACGTTCCCCGAGTCTGATACGCGAGGAATTATCCACGTATGAATTGGATCACACCAAGCGCCATTCCAAGCCCTCAGACGTGTCTTCCGAATGAACCACCATGTCGTCAGAATCGACTTCTTTTCAGCGACTGTGGGACAAGCTCAGCGAATGCGAGCGGAAAGCTGAAACGCCCAATGGTGTCTGACCGTATCCGGTTGTTATCCATCGACACTACTTATTGAGAGCGCCAATTGAGAGATATCGGCGGCGCCCGCGCCGCCGCCGGATCGACAGCATGAGCGGGCCAAGCTCCTCATGGTTCACTTCGATCTGGGCGTCGTTGGTTGCGCCGATGGCTTTGAACCGTGCAGCGAGGTGTGCGGCGGCGTCGGCGAACTTGCTGTTGGCGATGGCGCGCAGATGGGCAATCTCGGCGTTCTTCTCCTCGAGAAGCGCGGCCAACTCTTCCAGAACGAAGCCGTGGAATTCGTCGAGCATGTCGGCGGTGAGCGCGTCGCCGCGCTGCATGACAACCTGGTGGCCGCAGATCGCGGCCGCGACCTCGCCCTCCGCGGTCAGCCCTGGCTCGTCATCAAGGTCAAAGTCAATGTCGGTCACATGCGACTCCTATGGATTCCAGCCCAGCGGATCGCCATGCCGTCAGCGCATCCGACGTAGCGCAGATCAGCGCAGCCGAAGCGCATCAGCATCTAGCTCCGTTGAGCATCAACCGGATAACCAGGCCTTGCAGCCTGGTGAGACGCGTCCCGGCGCACGATCGGTCATGCCGGTGCAGCCACAAAGCCGGCGCGTGGAAAATGCACGCAAACCTCGGGGCTGAAGGTTGTCTTCTCGGCCCATCAGGCAAGCGCGTCGGCTGCGCCGCGGCCGGCCGGATAGAAGCTCGGAGTGGGGTACTGGCGCTCGAGTTCGCGCATGATCAACTGGCTGTCGCAATAGATGTCCGCGCCAATCTGCAGAACCGGTGTCTTGCGATACCCTCCCGTCAGCGCCGTCAGATTCGGTTTCGGCATGATGACGGGAAGCTCGACCGCTGCCCAGGCAAGGCCCTTGAGGCCAAGCCCGGTCCGAACTTTCTCCGCATAGGGAGAAGTGTCGTAATGGTGCAGGATGATGTCGGTCATGGGAGGGACCATTGAGCGTGGCGATGCGATCCCCTCAATATAGCGAGAGCGCCGGAACGTCGCTCGCCGGGACGGGACTCCATCCCCCTGATGGCGCTCCGCCAGCGTCCCGTAGCATGGTATGATCGCCGCCGATGGCGCTGGATATTGCAGAATGTGAGCGTGCGCGCGTCGCGCGTGATCCGAGCTATGACGGCCGGTTTTTCACCGGGGTCCGGACCACCGGAATCTATTGTCGACCGGTCTGCCCCGTTCGCCCGGCAATGTCGACTAACGTTCAGTTCTTTCCGTCCGCCGCGGCTGCTGAAGCGGCGGGATTTCGGCCGTGTCTGCGATGCCGTCCCGAGACCGCACCATTTTCCAATGCCTGGATCGGAAGCCGCGCAACCGTCGAGCGCGCGGTGCGGCTCATTGTCGAGGAAGGTGCTCTCGACGAGGAGGGAACGTCGGTCGAAAAACTTGCCGAGCGCCTCGGCATGGGGCGCCGCCAACTGGCTCGCCTGTTCGCCCGGCACCTCGAGGCGAGTCCGAGTGCGGTAGCACGGACGGCCCGCATTCAGCGCGCGAAACGGCTCATCGACGAAACCGATAAGCCGATGCTGGAAATAGCTGTTCTCGCAGGATTCGGCAGCCTCCGACGCTTTAACGCCGTGTTCGCGGAGGTTTATGGACGAGCTCCCACGGCGATTCGGCGAGGCCGAAGGTCCAGCCGGATACGTCATGAAGCCGATCCGATCGGAGGAAACAAGAACAAGCGGGCTCGACGATCATCCAATCGATCCGACCGTATCGCTGCCAAGTAGGACGCCCAGCCGCCGACCGCTGGGGCCGATAATCGTAAGCCTGCGGACATTGCTCGCTCGCCAATAGCTCGACGGGCTGGACGGCGAGCCGCGGATGAGCAGTGATTTTGCCGTCCGGGTCAAATGGCATTGTACGCGCCGCCCACCGCACGATTTGGCGGGCTGGGTATGTCGGTTCACCTTCGATCTTCAAAAAGCAGACAAAGCAACCTTCAGGCGAGCTGTCAGTCGACGGCGGGTCATCGGCAAATTTTTTTGACAGGTTGAACTCGAACTTCTAGCCAATTGAAGGATGTGTGGTACGATGTTACACATCGGGATGGAATGTCCGTCCTGATTTGGTCGGAGATGATCATGAGCTCGTCGTCAAGATTCGTCGCGCCCTCAGCTATCGCCATCCTGTCAACCGCATTGCTGTGCAGCCTGAGCGCTACGGCAATGTCACAACCCGAACCGGGGGGCGCCACCCCGCTTCCCGGCATCACGGTCGTAGCCCCGAAGCAAGTGGCGAAGCCACGGCAGGCGGCAAGGCCGTCACGCGCGGAAGTTGCATCTCGCCCGGCAGCCGCAACCGATCAAACGCCCGCGAATGGTTCGGTGATGGCAAGGATCGCCGCGTTTGAAAAAGTGGCCAGCAGCTGCAACGGGGGCTGCGAAACGAGCGTGAGGACCGGCAATGCTCCTTGGGTTGGGTGTAGCGAGACCGGCGGGCCAGAGGGCAGCAATTTCTCATCAACGTGCAGGGACACGCTCAGCTACAAGACCTACCTGGAGTGCAGGGAAACCAAGATGTTCCTGGGCTCGGACCAGAAAAAGGCCTGGTGGCTTTGCAGCAGCCTGCTCGCCAGCGGGAAGCTTTCCGGGGAGAAGGTTTACGTCGCCGACGGATCGGGACGTCGGTAAGAGCCCATACCAGCCCGCAGGCTGTCCTTTCCAACGTCTGCCTTGGTTTGCGCCGCCAAAACGCGGCGCATTCCCTTGGGTGCAAGTCTCGCCGGCAGCCGTCGTTCAGCGATTGCCCGCTCCATCGGGCGTTTCCAGTGCTCAAGGAGGATCTTCAGCTTCTCCCTCTCTCCTTGAAAGTGACAGGTAGAGTGAAGTTCAATCCCTCATCGGCGACGAGTGGCGGCGGTTGCGGTACAGGATCGGAGCGCCGAAACATGGCAAGCGCGGCCTCATCGAAGGCGGCGTCGCCCGATCCCTTGACGACGCGGGCCGACAGCACGTGCCCCTTTCGGTCGAGCACGAAGCCGACCTGAATCTCCACTCTCATCGACCCGTGCTCCGGATAGAGCTTGTGCTTTTCGAGGTGTGCGATCAGTTGCTTCTGCCACGTGGCGCGGAGCCGGGCAGCGTCTCCCGTACCCTGCGCGGGTGCAACCGAGCGCGGTCCCTGCGGCATGGCCTCCGACCTGGGGGTCGCAGTCGCCTCCGCCGCAACCGACTGCTGTGAGGCGGAGGTCTCCACCGGGGCGATCTTCTTTTCCTCTTCGACTGGCTTCCTGGTTTCGTTGGGCGTCACCACGCGGTCCGGGTCCTCCGCTTCGGTCGGAGTGTCCTTGGGACGTTCGGCCTCCTTGAACTCTGCTTGCTGCTCGGCCTGCGCCGGCGAATCAACGGACGCGTCGGTGTCAGGACCGGGCGGCAGATCTGACGCCGCGACACGGGGGGACGCCATGTCCAGGCCGATCTCGATGGCCGGCGCGCCCAGATCATCATCGGCTTCGTCGGCCTTCAGGTGGACAAGTGCAAGCGCAACGCCGACGTGAAGGGCGAGCGCCATGACGGCGGCGAAGACCCACACGCGGGCGGAAGGCTTTTGCTCGATCTCGAGGTCGGACATCTCGGTCTCGCCGTTCAGGGCCTGAAGTTCTGCGGCGCCGCCGCATCCGGCACGCCTTCCAGCGCCACCAGTTTGATCTTCGCGTAGCCTCCGGCGCGCAGGATTTCCAGGACACCCATCAATTCGCCATAGGGAACAGCGCGATCGGCACGCAGGAAGATGAAGCGGTCCTTGCTCGCATCCGCCATCTGGTCAAGCGACCGGATCAGATCGACGCGCTTGACCAGGGTTTCGCCGATCGCGACCGCGAGGTCGGGCTTGATCGTGACATAGGTCGGCTTGTCCGGCTTCTTCTCTGGCGTTGCGCTTGATGTCGGCAGGTCGACCGGCAGATCGACCGTCGACAGCGGCGCGGCCACCATGAAGATGATCAGGAGGACCAGGATGACGTCGATGAACGGGGTGACGTTGATCTCGTGGGTCTCCGCGAAATCGTTGTCATCATCGAGATCGGTATCGGCAATCGATACAGCCATGGCGCTTACTCCGCTGCGTGCGTCAGCGCGGATCCGTGGCTACGATCGAGATCGCGCGACAACAGCCGCGCCGCGGCACCCGAGGCGCGGCTGACAAGCTCGAGGTAGCCCTTCGTGACGCGCGAGAAGTGATTGTAGAAGATGACGGCCGGGATCGCTGCGACCAGGCCGATGGCGGTCGCCAGCAATGCTTCGGCGATGCCGGGTGCCACCACGGCCAGGTTGGTCGTCTGCGATTTGGAAATTCCGATGAAACTGTTCATGATGCCCCATACCGTGCCGAACAGTCCGATAAAGGGTGAGGTCGCGCCGATCGTTGCCAGTACGCCCATGCCGAGCCTGACGCGGCGGGATTCCGCACGCAGGATCTCGGCAAAGCTCGAGGCGGCGCGCTCCTTGATGCCGCCATCAGAGGAGATCCCGGCCGAAAGCCGCGCTTCGCGCATCGCCGCAAATAGCAGGAAAGACAATATACTGGGCTTTGAACCCAGTGCGCGCTGCGCCTCTGCAAGCGATGTCGCCTCTTTTATCGCGTTCAACGCGGCGCGCAGCTTGCGCTTCACCAGAGAGAGCTCGATCGTCTTGGCGATGAAGGCGGTCCAGGTCACGAGCGAAGCGAAGGCCAGGCCGATCATCACTGCCTTGACCACAATGTCGGCCGACAGGAACATCGACCACGGCGACAGTTCGCGCAAGCCCGGCGTCATCGAATTCGGGGCCGTGGGCGCATACTCCGCAGCCGACGCTCCGGGATCACGTAATCTCTGAGATGCACCTGGCGCCTGCGCCGACGCGGGTGCGGTAACCTGCGCGAGTTGGCCCGCTGGTTGGCTTGCAGCCGGATTCGGGTCGGTTGCGGCGGAGTGTTGCTGCGCCGACGCGCCCGACGCCATCGACAAGATTGCCGCTGCCGTCACAATCAGAAGAGCTGTCCTGAACATTTCCGCTCGCCTTTCGGTCTGGATCGGCTTGAGGGTATGTACGCACCTCGCCAATCTACTCCCTGCGGCGATGACAGCAACGATAATCCGAAGATCGGCATCGGATCCGTGTGCGGCGTCAGGTGACCTGCAGTGGTGACCTGCGGAATTCCAAGGCAGCTGCCTTGCATCGCACACCACGATTGGCGGAATAGCCGGTCCACTCACTCCGGCAGGGCTGCTGGCGCGCGTTCGAGCGCATCGTCATGTCCAATGCCCAGCACGATTCCCATCGCCGTGATGCCGAGCCCGGCGAGCAGCAGGAGGCCGTCGGTATAGCTGCCCGTATGATCTCTGAGCCAGCCCATCGCCAACGGGCCGGCGAATCCGGCGAGGTTGCCGATCGAATTGATCACCGCGATGCCGGCGGCAGCCGCCGCGCCCGACAGGAAGCGATCGGCAACGTCCAGAACACCGGCAGGCAGGCAAAGATGCCGAAGCGCCGCTCGATCAGTAGTCTGTGACAGAGCCAGTCCCGCTCGTCGGCGGCGAGCCAGCCTGCGTCTTCCGCCTCAGCGGCAGCTCAGTCACGGCATTCAAAGCTTGCGGCATCCTCCGGATTGCCTTGGCCTTTATAGGTCGCATGTTGCGGCCAGGCGCAGAGCGGCCGGCTGCGGCCGGTGAAGGCCGCGCCCGTGGCGATCACCGTGTCCGGCGCCTTGCCTTGCTCGACCCAGTCAACGACGGCTTGCAGCAGGTCGAACCGGTCGAGGGTTGCGGCCCCGCTCGAGCAGTGCCCCATTCCGGGCACCAGATAGGCCCGGCTGGAGTTTGCCCGCACCTTCTCGAGGCCGCCGGAGCTCGCGGCCATGCGCTGGTAGTAGTCGATGGTGTCGAGCGCCGAGAACCAGGGATCGCTGACGCCGTGGTAGAACAGAAGCTTGCCGCCATGCCCGAAAAAACTGTTGAGGTTGGTCCAGTTCGCGGTGCTCTGCAGCCGTTGCATCCCATCTCCGTCCACCCGGTCCTCGATCTCATCGACATTGATGGTCTCGAAGGCCGTGGGACCGACTGGGCTGCGCGCCCCTGTGGTGAGGATGCCGGGGATCGCAACATTTTCGGCGGCAATCCCGCTGTCCCACGGGAATGCCGAATAAACCGGAGCGCCGCGCGAGTTTTTTGGGCCGGCGAAAGCCGTCGTCAATGCGCTCACCAGGGCTGGAGCGAGGCAGGCATCGGTTTTTGCGCCGCTGCAGGCGAGCGCGGCCGGATCGAAACGGCACTGACGCTGGTTGAAGATCATGCCGTCCTTCAGGCCGTCCCCGGCATCGCAGGCCGCGACGATGGCATCCGTGATGAGCTTGCGGTCGGCGGGCGAGAAGGCCCTGGCCGGCTCCGGCTTGCCGCTTTCGCCTTTGGGAGCGATCTGCGTGAACTGATGATTGGCGAAGGCGAGGCCCAGATTGGAACGGCCCGTGCGCATGGCCGGCGCGCCGGCGACGATGCCGTCGAACTCATCGGGGTAACGCTGCGAGGCGATCATGCCCTCGCGGCCGCCGGTCGAGCAGCCAACGAAATAGGACCGCTCGGGCGGGCGGCCATAATAGCGTCCGATGATCGCCTTTGCGGCCGCGGTGACTTTTCCGACGGAGGCCTGGGCAAAGTTGATGGCCGCTTCCTGGTCGGCCATGAACGATGCGTCGAACACGGCGCCCTGATGGCCGCTGTCCGTCGACACCACCGCAAAGCCGCGCGCGAGAGCCGGAACATCGCCCGTGGCCTGGGCACCGAGCGGCGGCCGGATCGTTCCGTTCAAGCCGCCGCCGCCCTGGAACAGAAACCGCCCGTTCCAGCGATCGGGGAGGGCGATCGCAAAACCGATCGCATAGTTCTTGCCGTCAGCGCCGCTGCGCCGGTCGATGACGCCTTCGGCCCGGCAATGAGACGGGATTGCAACGCCCACGGTTTGGGGATCGGGTGGCCTCACTTGCACGGTCCCTGCCGGCGCGTCCGGCACCGCCTCGGCCTTTTCGATCAAAAGTGTTGAACCGGGAAAACCGACGCCGGCCAGCCCCGCGCAATTGATCGCAGGCTGCGCCTCGGCCGCGCCGGCGGCTTCCGGGAGCGCCGTGCAGCCGACCAGGAATGCGATGAGGATCTTGAGTGTGCTGATGTCGTTCCGCGTCGGGACCATTCGTCGCTCTCCCCTGGGGTAGCGCCGCACGCTGGCACAAAGGCGGCAACGGCTCAATCGCCAAGCGGGTCGTCGGCGCTGCCATTGGCTTTCATCAGCTCGTATTTGATGCGCCGCATGCGCGTTTGCGCTTCGCGTGGCTTGCAATAGGCCGTCGAGGCCGCCAGCAGGTCGATCACGGCAAGCAATGCATAACGTGACGCGGTCGGCTTGAGCGCGTCGGGCGCTTCCGCAACGTGCATGCCGAGCGCAATGTCGGCAATTGCGGCCAGACGGCTGCCCGGTCTGGTGACCGCGATGATCAGCGCGCCATATTGCCTGGCGACCATGGCTGCTTCGATGACCTCCGCCGCGTTGCCGCTCGTCGATAGGGCGATCACCACGTCGTTGCGGCCGAGCGTCGCCGCAATCATGCGCATCAATTTCGGATCCGACGAGTGTGAAACGGCGATCCCGAGGCGGAAGAAACGATGCTCGATCTCCGTGGCCGCGATCGTCGAGCCGCCACCGACGCCAAACGCTGCGAGCCTGGAACAATTGGCAATCGCCTGAGCGGCCTTCTCGACGTCCTCCTTGCGAAGCTGCTGCTCGACTGCGCTGATGGCCCGCCGAATTTCCTTGAATACCGATTGCCACAGCGCCGGACGCGCAAGATCGGTGCCGACATGCGGCGGCAGCTCGAGATAGATGCGGCCGACCGCCATCGCCTGGGCAAGCCTGACCTTCAAGTCACGCACGCCGCGGCAGCCCACCGAACGGCTGAAGCGGGTCACCGTCGGCTCGCTCACTCCCGCGCGACGCGCGAGGTCGCCGTTGCTGGCATGAACGGCGTAGTCGACGTCCGCAAGCACGGTCGTCGCGACGCGCTGTTCGGAGGGGCTGAGGGTCGGGCCGATCTGCCTGACCACGGAAATGATGTCAGCCGGGGCGACACCGCGTCCGCTCGCAGCGGTGTCAGCATCGGACGTCCCGCGCGCAGCACGCTGAATTGGTTTCGCTGGTCGTGCCACCGGTCGTCACCCCCGTGCTCGCTTGCGGCTCTTCGAACGAACCGGGCAAGACACTTTGTAAGAAACTTTCGCGTCGCAGCGCGCGCCGGGGAGGGAATTTAGGCGGGTTTTTCACTTGCCACAAGATTGACCTTGAAATGAAGCGAGATTTGTTTGTAACTTTCAAACATTCGTCGCGGCGACCCAGGGCAAGCCCGGCCGGTCTGGACGAATGGGACGAACCGTAACTGGGAGGGGAAGGATGCGATCCCGAGTGGGGGCTTTGATGCGCGGCGCCGCGGCAATGATCGTGGCATTGTTCCTGACTGCGCAGGCGCATGCCGCCGGCGTGCTTCGCGAAGCGACGATTGGCGAACCGCCCCCGCTCGACGTCATGCTGACCACGGCCGATGTCGCGGCCGTGATCGGCCGGCACATCTTCGAAACGCTGTACGCTCTGGACTCGACCTATAGCCCGCGCCCGCTGCTGGCCGACAGCGACCGTGTCGATGACGGCGGCAAGACCATCGTCATCACGCTGCGGCAAGGGGTCCTGTTTCACAACGGCAAGGAAATGACGGCCGCCGACGTGGTGGCTTCGATGAAGCGCTGGGGCCAGTTCGGTGCCCGCGGCAAGCTGCTGATGGGCAATGCCGTCTCCGTCGAGGCGAGCGGCAAATACGAGGTCACGCTGAAACTTTCGGCGCCCAACGGCGCGTGGAAAAGCCTGATCGCCGACGTCAATGGCGGCCTTGCGATCTATCCCGAAGAGATCGTCGGCAAGGCCGGCGCCCAGCCGATCGAGCAGAAGGATTATGTCGGAACCGGGCCCTACAAGTTCAAGGAATGGCGTCCGAACCGCTATGTCGAAGTCGAGAAATTCGACCGCTACGTTCCGCGCAAGGAAGAGGGGGACGGTTTCGCCGGCGCGCGTGTCGCCAATTTCGACACCATCCGCTTCGTTCCGGTGCCTGATGTGGCGACGCGCGTGAGCGGCGTGCAGGCCGGCGACTACGACTACGCCGAGATGATTTCGGGCGATCTGTTCGACGAGCTGAGCGCCGACAAATCCGTCCACGTCGTGCGAAACAACGCGCCGATCTTCGGCCTCTTCTTCATGAACTCGAAGGAAGGCATTCTCAAGGACAATTACAAGCTGCGGCGTGCGATCCAGATGGCCCTGGACAAGTCGCAGGCGCAACGCGTCGCGTTCGGCCCCAAGGGCCTGTGGGACGCACAGGGCTCGATCTTTCCGAAAGGAAGTTTTTGGTATTCGACGGCGGGCACCGAGGCTTACAGCCAGCACGACGCAAAGAAGGCGAAAGAGCTTGCCAAGGAAGCCGGCTATACCGGGACGCCGATCCGCTTGCTGGTTTCGACCAACTACCAGGCGCATTTCGACGAAGCGACCGTGTTCACGCGGCAGCTCGCGGAGGCCGGCATCAATGTCCAGATGATGGTCGTCGACTGGGCGACGCTGCTCAAGATGCGCGGTCAGTCCGAGCAGTGGGACATCTACGTGACCCATCACGGCTTTCAGCCGGATCCGCTCCTCCTGACGTTCCTCAATCCAACCTATCCCGGCTGGTGGGACAATCCGGAGATCAACGCGCTGCGGACCGAACTGACCAATTCTTCGGATCAGACAGCGCGCAAAGCGACGTGGGACAAGATCCAGGCGCTGTTTTACGAGCAGGTTCCGGCCATGAAGGTCGGCGATGCCTACACCTATGACATCGCCTCACCAAAATTGAAGGGACTTAATCCTAACGGTCCCGCATTCTGGAACGTGTCGGCGAAGTGATGGTGGAGCAGACCTCATGATGTGCGGTCCAGACGCGTCGGAGCGGCCTGCATCGCACGTGATTGCACACCGCTAACCGGCAACTGACAGGCTGCAGATGTGGTCCTATGCCTTGAAGCGCGGCGGTGCGACCGCGGTTACGCTGGTCGCGGCGTCGGTTGTGATCTTCGCCTTCATTCATCTCATTCCCGGAGACCCGATCTATGTCCTGCTCGGTGACACCGCAACACCGGATCAGGTCGATGCGCTGCGTCGCCAGCTGGGGCTCGATCAGCCGATCATCATCCAGTATCTGCGCTGGGCGGCCCAGGCGCTGAGCGGCGATCTCGGACGCTCGATCTTCTTTCAGGCGCCGGTCGTTTCCGTGATCGCCGACGGCGCCGAGACCAGCATCCTGCTGGCCAGCATCACGATGGTCTGGGTCGTCCTGATCGGTGTCCCGATCGGCACGATCGCCGCGGTGAAGCATGGCAGCTGGCTCGATCAGGGCCTGTCCGGCGCCGCAATGCTGATGGCCTCGGTGCCGACCTTCTGGGTCGGGCTTTACCTGATTCTGATCTTTGCCGCCCGGCTCGGCTGGCTGCCGAGCTCCGGCTACCCGTCGATCTTCGAAGGGGGGATCGGCAACCTGCGCTACCTGATACTCCCGAGCCTTACGCTTGCGGCGCCGAACGCAGCGCTCATCTTGCGGCTGACGCGCGCCAGCATGCTCGATGTCTCTCGCGAGGACTATGTGCGTACCGCGCGGGCAAAGGGCATCCGTCCGTGGCAGGTCGTGCGCAGGCACATCCTGCGCAACGCGCTGCTGACCATCGTCTCCGCCTTCGGTTTCACCTTTGCGGCGCTACTGTCGGAAGCCGTCGTGACCGAAACCGTGTTTGCGCTGCCCGGCATCGGCCGTCTTGTCGTCCAGTCGATTCTGCGCAGAGACTATCCCGTGATCCAGGGCGTCATCCTGGTCATCGTGGTGCTCTATCTCGCGATCAATCTGATCGTCGATCTGTCGTATCGTCTGCTTGACCCGCGGGTGGAGCTGCAATGAGCCGCAAGGGCGCGATGTTGCTGCTTGGGCCTTTCATGGCCCGGCCGATCGCCATGGCCGGACTGGGCGTGCTTCTTGCCATGGTCCTCGCCGCCATCTTTGCTCCGTTCCTCGCACCCTACGATCCCTACGCGCTCGATCCAATGATCCGCCTCACGCCGCCCGATGCGTTGCATTGGTTCGGGACCGATCAATTTGGTCGCGATACGCTGTCGCGCGCGATCTATTCGGCGCGAATGGCCCTGCTGATCGGTGCCGGAGTGGTCTCGTTCGCGATGGTCACGGGGGTGCCGATCGGCGTGCTTTCGGCGTTGTTTCCGCGCCTTGGCCATGTGCTGATGCGCGCCGTCGACGTGTTGATGGCATTTCCTTCGCTGCTTCTTGCGCTCGGTCTCATCGTTATCCTGGGACCAAGTGTTGCCAACTCGATCATCGCGATCGGGGCGGCGTATCTGACGACGACCACGCGCATCATCTATGGCCTGACGCTGCGATTGCGCGCCGAAACCTATGTGGAAGCGGCGCGCAGCATGGGCGCTGGGACCGGGTGGCTGATTGCGAGGCACGTTCTGCCGAACCTCGTCTCGCCGCTGCTGGTCCAGGCGAGTTTTGTGTTCGCCTTCGCCCAGCTCGGCGCGGCGTCGCTGGATTTTCTCGGGCTCGGCGCGCCTCCGGACATCCCGAGCTGGGGCAACATGCTGGCGGAGTCGCGGACCTTCATCACCCGGGCGCCATGGCTGCTGTTCTTTCCGGGCATGATGATCGTGCTGACGGCGTTCTCGCTGAACCTCGTTGGCGACGCGCTGCGCGATCGTCTCGACCCGCGATTCCGCGACATGTTTGGCGGGGAAGGGTGACATGCTCGCGGTTCGTGATCTCACCGTTTCCGTTGGTCCGGCAGCCAAGTCCGTCGACATCGTATCCGACGTGACATTCTCGATCGACAAGGGAGAGGTTCTGGGCCTGGTCGGCGAATCCGGCAGCGGCAAGAGCATCACCTCGCTTGCCATCATGGGGTTGCTCCCGACACCGGGGCCACAGGTCCGAGCCGGGCGCATCGAACTCGACGGCCGCGATATCACCGAGCTTCAACCGTGGCAGCGCGTCGAGGCCGGCGCCGGCCGGATCGCGATGATCTTTCAGGAACCGATGACGTCGCTCAATCCGGTTCTGCGCATCGGTGACCAGATCGCGGAGGCCGTCCGTGTTCATGACGGAACCTCGGGACGTGCCGCGCAGGAACGGGTGCGCGAGTTGCTCGAAATGGTCCGCATCCCCGATGCCGCCGTGCAGCTCGCGGCCTATCCGCACCAGCTGTCGGGCGGCATGCGCCAGCGGGTCATGATTGCGATTGCGCTCGCCTGTCGGCCGCAGGTCCTGATCGCCGACGAGCCGACCACGGCGCTCGATGTCACGATTCAGATCCAGATCCTTGGCCTGCTGCGAGAGCTCTGCGATCGCCTCAAGATGGCCATGCTCTTCATCACCCATGATCTCGGCGTCATCGCCCAGCTGGTCGATCGCGTTGCCGTCATGTATGGCGGACGCATCGTCGAAACCTCTGATGTCGCAGCGTTGTTTGGCGCGCCGGGACATCATTATACGCGTGCGCTAATGGACTGCATGCCGGGGCGAACCAGCGAGCGCCGCCTGCGACCGATCCCCGGACAGGCGCCAAGGCCTGGAACGATCGCTGCGGGATGTGTTTTCGCGCCGCGCTGTGCCGCGGCGCGCGATGTCTGCCGCGAGGCGTCACCGCCGCGGATTCGCGTTGCGGATCGCCACGAGGTGCTTTGTGCATTCCCTCTTGGCTTCGGGAGGTCGCTTTGACGGGCGAGGCAATTCTCGAACTCCGCGATCTCAGGGCGGCTTTTGACGTCAGGCGGCTTGGACGCAAATTGCGACTGCAGGCCGTCGACGGCGTGTCGTTGTCCCTCGGCGAGGGCGAGGTTCTCGGGATCGTCGGCGAATCCGGATGCGGCAAGACCACGGTCGGCCGCTCCATCATTCGCCTCTCCCCGGTTCAAAGCGGCGCGATCGTGTTCAAGGGCACCGACGTGCTTGCGGCGCATGGCGCGCGGCTGCGCGAATTGCGCTTGAGGATCCGAATGGTTTTTCAGGATCCCTACGCTTCGCTCAACCCCCGCCGCTCGATCGGCGATTCCGTTGCGGAGGCCGGCGATATCAACGGCGCCTTCGCAAGCCGCGCCGACCGCACCAAGCGGATCGCGGAAACGCTGTCCGCGGTGGGGCTCGATCCGACCTTTGCTGGTCGCTATCCGCACGAGCTGAGCGGCGGACAGCGCCAGCGGGTCGGAATCGCGCGGGCCATCCTTCCCGCGCCGGAAGTGATCATCGCGGACGAACCAGTCTCCGCGCTCGACGTTTCGGTGCAGGCGCAGGTCCTCAACCTGATGATGGATCTGCAGGAGCAGCTGAAGCTGTCGATGCTGTTCATCTCGCACGACATCGGCGTCATCGGCCAGATCAGCGGCCGTGTCGCGGTCATGTATATGGGGCGGATCATGGAGCTCGCCGCAACGCGGCCGCTTCTGGACGATCCTGTCCATCCCTATACCCGCGCATTGATGAATGCGATCCCAAAACCCGACCCGTCGCGGCGCATCAGTGGCGCGATCGAGCTCGGCGAGCCGCCGAGCCAGTTCGAGCGGCCGGCGGGTTGCGTATATGCGCCGCGCTGCCCGCTGGCCAGCGAGCGATGCGCCAGGGACGTTCCGCAACTGCGGGCGGTCGAGCAGTCCAACCGCATGGTCGCGTGCCACAACGTCTAGCCGAAGGTCGTCGCAGCATCCGCCCGCCAAATGAATCGGAAGTGTCGTCACGACTTTCACTGCGGCTACGAGGTCCCCGGGTCCGATTCCGGGGCCAGTTTTGCAAGGCGCGACTGGATGGCGGAAGGTTGACGCTGGAAACGTGTGGCGAGTTCGGAAAGTGGTGTTCCCGCGGCGTGCAGCGATAACAGGTCGGCGTCATCCGCTTGTGTCCATTTTTCGTACGCGCGGCCGTGCTGCTGCCTGATCGCGGCCAAGCGCTCGTCATTGGCAGAGGGCGGAGGTACTGAGGGCTGCAATGCGTCGTCCGGCGGCAAATCTTCTCGGGCGCTCGCGACGTGCGCGTTGATCACCGTCAAGAATGCGTCTCCGTAACGCGCGAGCTTGACCTCGCCGGCGCCAGGGATGGCTGAAAGCTGCGCAACCGACCGCGGACGGCGCGCGGCCATTTCGGCAAGTGTCTTGTCGTGGAAGATGACATAGGGTGGGACGTTCTGGGCCTTGGCCAGTTCCAGCCGTTTGGCGCGCAATTTCTCGAAAAGGGCGCGGTCGGTGGCAGGAAATGCCTGTGCTTCCTGGCGGCGCGCAGACTTCCGTTCCCGCCTCGCCTTCTTCGAGATGCGCAAGCTCAAGGATGGCTTCTCACGCAGAAACTGGCGGCCTTCGGGAGAGATGGACAACCCGCCATGGCCCGCCACGTCCACGGTGATCAACCCATGCGCGACGAGTTGGCGGACGATCGAGCGCCAGGCGTTGCGGTCGTGCTCCTTGCCGATGCCGAAAGTGGAGAGCTTGTCATGGCCGAGCCGATCGATGCGCTCGTCGGACTCGCCGAGCAGAACCGAGACGACATGGGCCTGCCCGAACCGCTCGCCGGTACGGTAGACGCAGGACAGGAGTTTTTGCGCGGCGATGGCGCCGTCAAACGTCTCGGGTGGGTCGAGACAGACATCGCAATTGCCGCAGGCGTCGCAGTCGTCGCCGAAATAGCGGAGCAGAACCTGCCGGCGGCATTGGCAGGATTCGGCAAAACCCAAGAGCGCATCGAGCTTGCGGCGCTCTGTGCGCTTGCGTGCATCTGAAGCCTCCGACTCGTCGATGAAGCGGCGGCGCAGCGCGATATCCTCGGCGCCGTAGAGCATCAGGGTTTCGGCAGGCAGGCCGTCGCGGCCGGCGCGGCCGGTCTCCTGGTAATAGGCCTCGATGCTGGCAGGCAGGTCCGCATGCAACACGAAGCGCACATCGGGCTTGTCGATGCCCATGCCGAAGGCGATGGTGGCCACCATGATCAGCCCTTGTTCATGCTGGAAGCGGCGCTGATTTTCTTCCCGTGCTTTCATCTCCATGCCGGCATGGTAGGGCAGTGCGGTGAAGCCGTGGCTGTTGAGGGAGGCGGCGACGTCCTCGGTCTTGCGCTTGGACAGGCAATAGACGATGCCGCTCTCGCCCTTGCGGGTCTCCAGGAAGCGCAGCATCTGCTGCATCGTGCTGGTCTTCTCGGCGGCGCCATAACGGATGTTGGGGCGGTCGAAGCCGGAGATGAAGCTGTTTGCGGCGCCGATGTTCAGATGCTCGACGATCTCCGCCCGCGTCGGGGCATCCGCCGTGGCGGTGAGCGCGATGCGCGGCACGCCGGGGAAGAGGTCCGCGAGACAGCTGAGGGCGCGGTATTCGGGCCGGAAATCGTGGCCCCATTGCGAAACGCAGTGCGCCTCGTCGATGGCGATGAGAGACAAATGCGCTGATTTCAGCCGGTCGAGGTTTTCGGGCTTCAGAAGTGTTTCCGGGGCCATATAGAGCAGGTCCAGCTCGTTCTGCGCGACATCCCGCCACAGCAGATCCTTTTCCGCGCCCCAGAGCCGGGAATTGAGCGCCGCGGCCTTCACGCCGGCCTGCCGGAGCGCCGCCACCTGGTCTTCCATCAGCGCGATGAGGGGAGAGATGACGAGCCCGATGCCCGGACGCACCAGCGCCGGGATCTGATAGCAGAGCGACTTGCCTCCGCCGGTCGGCATCAGGACGAAGGCGTGGTGGCCCGCTGTCACATGCGCAATGATATCCCGCTGCCGCCCGCGAAAACTGTCATAGCCAAATACGGATTTCAGGGTGGAGAGTGGGTCGGCCAGCATGGGACTGTTTTTTCTTCGAATGAGCCTTTTGCGGCCGGTCGCCATCGGAACACGACCCGCTAGGACGCATATTACCGGGGGAGCCGAACGCGCGGCAATGGCGGCGCCGTATTAAAAGAATTGACTTATATAAGCCTGGGCTTGATATTCATCCTGTTGGGGCCAGGGAGGACAGGGATGCAGATCGACGCCGCAAATGCGCTCGGACTGGTCACGCGCTCGGTGCGCAATTTCGAGAAGGACGGCAAGCCCGCCAGCGCCGTGACGCTGACCCGGCTGTTCGATACCGATGTCGACGATCTCTGGGACGCACTGACCAGCAGGGAACGCATCCCGCGCTGGTTCCTGCCGGTCGAGGGTGAGCTGACGCTCGGCGGAAAGTACCAGCTCAAGGGCAATGCCGGCGGCACCATCACGGCCTGCACGCCGCCGCGGCATTTTGCGGCGACGTGGGAATTCGGCGGCGGGATCAGCTGGATCGACGTCAGGCTGGCCGCCGAAAGCGGCAAGGCGCGGATGACGCTGGAGCATACGGCCGTCATCGAGGATCATTGGAACAAATTCGGCCCGGGCGCTGTGGGCATCGGCTGGGATCTCGCGCTCACGGGACTTGCGCGACATCTTTCGAGCGGCGCAGCCGTCGATCGTGCGGCGGCCATGGCATGGATGGGCTCGCCCGACGGCAAGGCGTTCATGAGCGGGAGCGGCGAGTGTTGGCGTGCGGCGCATGTCGCGAGCGGTGTCGATCCGGCCTCGGCAAAAGAAAGATCGGACCGCACGATCGCCTTTTTCCGCGGCGAGCCCCCGCCTGACATCGCGCACCCGGGAACAGGAAGCTGATGCACATCTTCGAGGTGCTGTCCGATCCGGTGCGCCGTCGCATCCTCGAACTGCTTGGTCCCGGGGAGATGGCCTCCGGCGAAGTGGTGGAGGCGATCGGCGCCGAGTTCGGGATCACGCAGGCGGCGGTGTCGCAGCATCTCAAGGTGCTGCGGGAGAGCGGCTTTGCGCGGGTCCGGGCGGAGGCGCAGCGGCGGCTTTATTCGGTCGATGCATCAGGTCTTCAGGCGGTCGATGCCTGGATCGGGCAGTTCAGGCGTTTTTGGGAGCCAAAACTGGACGCGCTGGCGACCGAAATCGCGCGCGGCAAGCGGGAGCGGCGCCGCGCACCGATGACCAAGCGGACCGGGAAGCGGGCCTAGAGCCTTTTCCGTTCCGATTGAATCGGAACGGAAAGGCGACCTCGACCGTCCATGTCACGAGCCTCACGCGTCGCCGAAGCGGGCGCCAGTCAGGCGGCGATCTCCGTCGCCGGCAACTGGCCTTCCAGCAACGCGATCGTGGCCAGGAGATTGTCCCGCCTGGCCCTGAGATTGCGGGCCAGGGTCGGGTAGGCGATGCTGGAGACGTCAAAGATCCCGGTTCGCTTCTGCTCCTCCTGGATGTCGGATTCGAGCAACTGCACCTGCCAGCGCAGGTCGGCGATCAGCGCCTGCAGCTTCGTCGCGGTGCGGGGGTTGTTTGCGGGTGTCTCTAAACGGGATGTCGGGTGCATGGCTCTGTTCCGGTGTGGGACGCCGCGAAAGCGGGCGTCGCGTCTGAGCAGGCTTCAGCAACTGGGATGCCAGTCTGGTTGCAACATGACCGGCATTCGCCCACCCCCGGATTCTTACGGATATACGCTGGGTTGCACGACACTCTTCATATTCGAATTTCAAACAGCGGGCGCCAAGCAGCGGGCGTAACGGCATGTCCTCGCGGCGCTGCCGCGCCCGAGTTGTGCAACCTTCTTGCCCTCTGAAATCAAGAGGGCGCAGGGAAGGCCGGGTGCAGGCCGCACCCATGGCCCGCCAGCAAATGAAAAAGCTGGCGGCAGTCACCACAGGATTGGCCGAACATCCGGCCTTCCCTGCGCGACGGTTTTAACGGTGTCCTTCGTGCTCTCCCTGGGGACCGGGCTTTCTTGCCCCCATCGCCCGCGAGCTTCGCAAGCCCACGAACTTGACACCAGCGTCGGGGTGTCAGGACCACACGACTTCGCCGTCCGCGCCGATGATGCTCGTCTCGCACCGCCTGCGCGTCCATCGCATCCCGCCTCAACGTTCGTGACGACGCGTACGCCCCTCAGCTTCGAGGCGGGACGGGGGCGAGATAATACCGATTTTCAGAAAGTGTCAAATGATTTTTTCAGTCGCGGACAGCACACGGCCTCGCCCGTTGATTTCACTCTCGAATTTCGGTTTTTCAGACGCAGGGATTCCGTGCGCCTTTCGCGCTCGCGGCCAAAACGACGGTCGACCATTGTGAGGGTCGGGCGAATCACCGGCGGCGTGGCCGAACGAATGACAGACCAACGCGTGGACACATAAACTCGCGGCTTCCTCGCTCTCGGGAGACCACGTCGAAGCCGGAATGGCTGCACGGCGGCCTTGGGCTACAAAGCGATACCGGAGGTCGTGACCGAGGCGGCGTTGGCCCCAGAAAACCAGGATAATCGTAAGGACAACCGATAGCGGCGCGGAACCGGTTTCTGCACCGGGCGTGTCTAGAGATTTCGTCTCACACTTTCGAGAAATCGTTGTTTTTCGCCAGGCGCGTAACCCTGGGACGCACCATAATAAGGTTCATATTGATTATACGGTACAGCCCGGGAGTAGGGGGGCGGCGGCCCAGGTGACGCGTACGACCCGATATCTGCGTGCGCGGGCGATCTTGATTCGGCTCCGCGATCATAACGCCTGTTGTTCCCTCTCACCGGCCCCGTCGCGCCGGCGTAATAAGGATTGAGGATGCACATCTGACCGGCGGCCGACGCGCTGCATTGGTCCATCGTATGGTAGCTGCATCTGTAGTGAGCGCCACCTCCCCAAGGCACGACGTACAAACAAACAGGAAAAGCCGGATCATATCTCTGAGCGTGGGCGTGCCCTGCAGTCAAAACGACAATCAATGTCAAGATCGTCAAAGCCGAGGTGCGCACTGGAGCTTCCTCCAAGTCGCCACAACATTGGTGCGCACCGAAAGCAGTATTGATCCAAGTCAATGCTCAGGGAATGGCAAGCGTAGCCCCGGATGCGCGCAGCGATATCCGGGTTCTGTCGGCTCGGTCGCCCCAGGTCCAAAGGATCTCTCACAGTGGTATCGGCTTGCGGTTCCCTCCCGTGCGGCGTAGCTTTCCCCTTCAAGTTGCTCGTTCGAAAGCAATCGATTGGCTTCGGCCTTGCGGGAGAGAGCGATGGCGGACCAGGTCGCGTGGCACCTTTCCGGTGACTATTTTGAGAATTGCAGTTGCAACATCGTGTGTCCGTGCCTGGTCTCAGCGGCCGCCCCGCTGACCGCGCGACCGACCGAGGGCTTTTGCAACGTGCCGCTGATTTTTCACGTCGAGAGCGGCCGCTATGGCGATGTCGCGCTCGATGGGCTCAATGTTCTGGTGATCCTGCAATCGCCCGGGGTGATGGCGGAGGGGGACTGGTCGGTCGCCGCCTACATCGATCAGCGCGCCGACGATGCGCAGACCGAGGCCCTGGCCGCGATCTTCACCGGCGCCGCCGGCGGTCCGATGGCCGCGTTCACGCCGCTGATCAGCAAGAATCTCGGGGTGCGCAAGGTCCCGATCACATTCCGGATCGACGGCAAGACGCGCTCCGCTGAGATCCCTGACATTCTGCACATGTCCGTCGATCCGCTGCCGACCATGCATCCGAGCGGGGAGATGTGGGCCAACATCGGTCATCCGGTCAGTCCCGACAGGATGGTGATGGCCGTCGGTGCCGCCGGCAACATTTTTAGCGATCATGGCATGCGCTGGGACAATTCTGGCAAGAACGGCCTCTATGCGCCGATCAGCTGGTCGAACGCCTGATCCGGCCCGGCGCGAAGGCCGGCAACGCCGCAAATGACCGACAGCGCGCTGGAAACCGCGCTGCGCCGCGACCGCTTCATCGTCGGCGGCGCGATCGCCATCATTGTCGCGCTGGCATGGGCCTATGTGCTCTGGCTCGCCAGCGACATGGACATGGGCGGCATGGACATGAGCGATTTTCGCATGATCCCGGCCGGGGTCGGACTCATGATGCCGGCGAGCGAGCCATGGCGCGCGATCGAGTTCGCCTATGTGTTCGTGATGTGGGCGGTCATGATGGTCGGAATGATGGCCCCGTCGGCAGCGCCCATGATCCTGATGTACGCCCGCGTCGGTCGGCAGGGCAGGGCGCAGGGCAAGCCGTTTGCCGCGACCGGCTGGTTTGCCGCCGGATATCTGCTCGCCTGGACCGGCTTTTCGCTGGCTGCAACGTTTCTGCAATGGGGGATCGAGCGCGCGGCGCTGCTGGATTCGAAGATGGTGATGTCGAGCAGCCTGCTCGGCGCCATCGTGCTGATCGCGGCGGGTGTCTATCAATGGACGCCGCTCAAGGACGTCTGTCTCGCACAGTGCCAGTCGCCGTTTCTGTTCCTGATGCGCCACGGCGGCTTTCGCAAGGACGTGCGCGGCTGCCTGCTGCTCGGACTTCGGCACGGCGGCTATTGTGTCGGCTGCTGCTGGGTGTTGATGGCGCTGCTGTTCGTCGGCGGGGTGATGAACGTGTTGTGGATCGCGCTGCTGGCGCTGCTCGTCCTGCTGGAGAAGCTTGCGCCGTTCGGACGATGGATCGCGCGTGCGGCCGGCATCGGCTGTGTGGCCGCGGCTGCCTGGCTGCTGGTGTGGCCGCAGTGAGATCAGGCCGCGCATCGGCGGGCCAATTGACATCGCCAATTACCTGACCTAAGTCAGATATATGCTCGATGCCGTCGCCCGCGTCCGCCGCTTCAAC
>Ga0335071_10001087_pt1 | contig 29279 bp, 35 predicted proteins | sample Lox_Sample_15_FD_206724 | JGI IMG/M metagenome (GOLD analysis project Ga0335071, IMG submission 206724) | Soil microbial communities from Loxahatchee National Wildlife Refuge, Florida, United States - Lox_Sample_1.5 | ecosystem: Environmental > Terrestrial > Soil > Wetlands | place: USA...
CTAGCCCCTGCGCTATCAATTCGGGAGTCGAGTGGTAAAGCGCCCCGCACTATTAGCAGGAACAAGATCGTCATCCGCCATCTCTGGTCGGATAGTAGGCTCCGGCCTCGTCGTCGGCGGCCGAGTCGGCGCGGTGGGCGAAGCGGCAATTAGGATTGGGGGGCTTGGTGGACAGGGGGCGAGGCGGCCGGAGCCGTCCAGATGAGTCGACCGAGTGTTGACGGGATCTGCCCTGCCGAGGACCCAGCTAGCGGGCCTTACAGGGCGCGACGCAGCACGATTTTGCGTGATAACGGTTGGTTTTGCGGTGCTCATCTGGAGACGTGAAGGGATGTTGTGGTGAAAGTCAGGCTGCTGGTAACAGTTGCCGTGCTCGTTACATTGACGGCGTCGGGCTGTCACTTCGCGTCCCGGAACCCGCCGTCGACCAAAACTCTCGAAGTCCCCATGGACGACGTACTGAAGCAAAACGTCATCACCCAAAACATCGCCCTGGCCGTCGGCAACACACTGATCGTGAAGCTGGGCTCGAATTACACCACCCCCTACCGGTGGGCTCCGGAGACGAAGATCGGCGACCCGACGGTCATCAAGCAAGTCGGTCATCAGTTCGTCCAACCGACCTCTGATGCGCTGGGCGCGCCCGGCACCGAAGTCTGGACGTTCAACGCCTTGAAATCGGGGACCACGACAATCACCACGTCGTACAGCAGCTTTGTGGGCAAGGACACCAAGCCGGCGTGCACCTACACCGCGAACGTGACAGTGCAGTAAACCTCTCTGGCAAAAGACTGCGCACCGATGCGTCGCGAGGCTACGTTCTGGGAGTGTTTGGCTTCCTTCGTAACTGGTCGCAAATCTGCCTACCTGCGCCGCTTCGTGAACAACTCGAAGCCGAGGGCATGATCTTCAGCGCCGGCAAGGTCGGAGTGAGCCAGCACTTCAGCGGCCATGTGCCGGGCGTCTATTCAGCCGTTGGCGTCGCCCGCTATACCGGCGGCTTCGCCTTCACCGCCGCCCGGATCATCGCCACGTTCCCCACCCGCGGAGACAGCAGCCTGCGGTCCATCGACTGCCCGTGGAATACCGACAACGGGCCGGCGACGGCCACAATCACCGAGAAAGGCCTCAAGCTGGAAATCGGCCTACACGGAGTCGACCCCGCCTTCAGCGGCTCGATGAAGCTCAACTACCGCAATCAAATCCCCGCCGACGTGCTGGAAAAGCTGCCTACGACCACTTTGCGTTTTCCGGCGCAGCCAGTCGTCGTGTACCGGGCCGCCGGCGTGCGTCCGAAGGCACTGTGATCAGCTGTGTTCGGCGGGCCGCAGCATCCGCCCGCTGACTAGTGCCGACAGCCAACCGGGTAGCAGCCGACCGCCCGTGGCCATCACCCGATAGCGCCAATCCGGAACGACGACGGCACGGCCACGATCCAAAGCTCGCAGCCCAGCGGCCACCACAGGTTCGGGTGCGGCGAGGCGCCGATAGATCGCGGTGCGTGAGACATCCGACCCCAGCGCATCGACGAATCCGGTGCGCGTCGGTCCGGGACACAGCGCCGTTACGGTGACGCCCGTGCCGCGGGTCTCTGCCCACAAGGCTTGACTGAGCGACAGCACGAATGCCTTGGAGGCGCCATAAGTGGCCTGACACGGAGCGGACTGAAATGCGATGGTGGAGGCGACATTCAGGACGCCGCCCTGACCGCGGGCGAGCATACCCGGCAGCACGGCGTGGGTCAATCGCATCAGTGCGTCCACGTTGACGGCGACCAGCTCATGCTCGCGTGCGGCGTCGAGTTCGGCGAATTTGCCGTAGGTGCCGAATCCGGCGTTGTTGACCAGCACGCCGATGTCCCGGCCGTCCAGATGGGCGATCAGGGAGTCGACGCCGTCCTCGGTGCCGAGGTCGCCGAGCACCAGTTCGGCGTGCTGCCCGACCCGTTCGGCCACCGCTTTCAGGCGAACCTCGTCACGGCCGGCCAGCACCAACGGATGACCTCGCTTGGCCAGCTGCTCGGCGAAGATTGCGCCCAGTCCGGAGCTGGCACCGGTGATCACTGCCCACTGCTTCGACATCTCTACTGCTTTAAGAGGTGTTATTGGACAACGGCTTTCACGCACGGCCGGATGGCCATGGTGTGGCTGACCAGGCCGATCGCGGCACCGCTGATGGGCCATAGCGGCCAGAAGTAGGAGGCACCGGTGGTGGCGGCGACCGCTGCCCACACGGTGAGCACGATGGCGGTCATCGCGAAGTAAGCGCCGAGGTGGATGCGTAATCCGCGGCGGGCGGCAGCGATGCGGGCAGCGCGGCGGTGAGGGTCCGCGCGCCGAATGCGATGCAGTGGCAGATCGGTGAGGAGTTGCTTGAGCTCGTCGGTGTCTTGGCTTTGGAAGGCTTGCTGCACGCGCTGGTCGTACTCATCCAACTCCAAGTAGCCCTGCGCAAGCGCTTGGCCCAGCTGTGCGGCCGTCTTCTCCCGGTCACGGTCGCCGACGCGGTGGGTGGTGAGTTGCTGGTTCATTGCTGCTCCTTCCACAGATGTGAATGGCTTTAACATAGTCCCCAATGTTAATCTCGTCAACATGGCACGTGAGCGAAAAACGTCGGCTGTCGCCGCGCGTCGGGACAGCTACCACCACGGCGACCTCAAACGCGCGCTGACCAGCGCGGCGCTATCGCTGGTGGCCGAGAAAGGACCGAAAGGTTTCACCCTGACCGAGGCCGCCCGCCGCGCGGGCGTGAGCGCCGCCGCCCCCTACCGGCATTTCGCCGACAGGGCCTCGCTGCTGGCCACCGTCGCTGAGCAGGGGTTCGGAGACCTGCATGCCGAGTTGGCCGCGGCGGCCGCCGCCGCGTCGGGTCCCAGGGACCGGGTCATCGAGCTCGGCCGGGTGTATGTGCGCTGGGCGATCGCCCATCCCGACCACTACCAGGTCATGTTCGGCGATAACAGCAAGGCCGACCACCCCGGCCTGGCGGTCGCCGCAGAGCAGGCGTTCGGCGACCTGCTCGACGCGATTACGACCTGTCAGGAGGAGGGGATCATCGACGGGCAAGACCCGCGCGAGGTCGCCGGCCCGCTATGGTCGCTGGTGCACGGCGTCGCTTCGTTGGCGATCGGTGGTGAACTGCGCGCCGTCGGCATCCGGGAGGACCCGGAGGCCATGGTGGTGGTTGTTGTGGCCCAACTGCTTTCAGATCGCGGTTAGGCCGCGTTGGCCTGATGTTGTCTCGCGTACACCTCGGCGAGGAATTGCTCGACGGCGACGGCGGTCTGTGCCGCACGCGCGGAACCGAAGATGTCGAAAGCATGCTGGGTGAAAGGCAATTCGGCGTACACGACGGGTTGCGTGCTGACTTGCCGCAGCCGCTTGACGAAGGCACGTGCCTGCTCGACTGGGACCAGCGAGTCGTTGCGGCCGTGCAAGACGAAGAACGGGGGAGCATCGGCCGAAACGTGGTTGATCGGTGATGCGGTAATGAACGGCTCCGGGTCTGTCGAGGGCCGTTGCTTGATAACCGATTTGGCGAGCAGCCCGGGCATCATCGGATGCATCGCGTCGTCGAAACGGGTGAAGTCATAGACGCCGTAGAACGGCACGGCCGCCTGTACCCGGGTGTCGGCGTCCTCGAATCCGGGTTGGAACTGCGGGTCATTGGGTGTCAGCGCGGCCAGCGCCGACAGATGTCCGCCGGCCGAACCACCGGTGATCGCGATGAAGTCGGGATCACCGCCGTACTGGGCGATGTGCGCCTTGACCCAGGCGAGGGCACGCTTGACGTCGACGATGTGATCGGGCCAGGTGTTGCGCGGGCTGTGCCGATAGTTGACGGCCACGCAGATCCAGCCCAGCTCCGCCAGGTGGCTCATCAATGGATGAGCTTGTCCGCGTTTGTTTCCCGTTGTCCAGGCGCCGCCCGGAATCTGAAACAGAACCGGCGCCTTTCCCGTCGGGTCCAGGTCGGGCCGCCGCCAGATGTCCAGGTGGTTGGCGCTGCCGTACGGGCCGTAGCTGATGTTGGAATCGTGGGCGTAGTCAAGGTAGATCCGCATCATCCGGACCACTCCCGGCGTCTTGGCGGTGCCACCTCCGGTGGGCCGCCGCCACAGATCCGCGGAGTCGGTGACCCGGGAAGCTCCCAGTCCTTCGTCCAGCGCTGCTGCCAGCGGTACGTTGGCCCGATGCCCGGCGCGGCTGAAGTTCAGAAGGCCGAGCGCCGAGACGCTAGCCACCAGCCACGCCAGCGTCCGCACCGGCGGCGTCAGCCGCCGTGACGTCAGCGCCAGCCCACCGAGCTGGCTGACCAACGTCTGCAGCGGCAACTCGGTGACCACCAACCCGAAAATCCAGGAGAAGAGCGACAGGTATCCGCTGCGCGCCAGAGGGCGGTATGCGTTGAGCGTGGAGAGCGCGGTCACCGCCGTGACCACGAGCGACCCGATTTGCCTGACGATGTGCATGGTTCGACCGATCTGCATTGGCCTACCTTACGAGGTGGGATCGGCGGCCGGCTCGCGGATTCGCTAGCGAATCCGGCGTAGGCCTCATGGTCCGCAGAGCCCTTCCGTTTTGCTGGGGGATAGGTGAGTCGCGGATTCACTAGCGCATGTGCTACCAACCGGCCGTGAACCACTACACCTATCGCATCGGTTGGTCGCCATACCTCGGCGAATACGTTGGCTCGTGTCTGGAGTTGCCGTTTTTGCGGCGAGAGGCGCCGACAGCGCAGGAGGCGGTCACCGCGATCGAAGCGGCCGTCGACCGGTACATCGAGGCCACGCAGGCGTGCGGCGAAACACTACCGACGCCGATGGCGGATCGCAGTTACAGCGCCACCATCGTGGTCCGGACTTCCCCTGAGCTGCACAGTCGCCTGGCCCTAGCCGCCGCCGAGCAACGAGAGTGGGTGGTTCAGAAGTTGTCGGGGCGGCAATTAAGCGATGGCCTCGGGCTTTCTGGGTGGGGACGACTAGCTGGTCCTAAGGTCCCCGAGTCACAAGCTATCGTTGTGTCCCACGACTTGATTGTGATGTGATCAACCATGCCGCTCGGCTCCCGGATGCCCGACCTAGCCTCGTTTGAAATCTTTTTGGCGATCGCGCAGCACGGCAGCCTCGGACGTGCCGCGCGCGAACTCGGATTGACTCAACAAGCGATCTCACGGCGGCTTGCGTCGATGGAGGCCCAAGTCGGGGTCAGGTTGGCGGTGCGCACCACCCGCGGATCCCACCTCACGCCGGCCGGTTTGATCGTCGCGGATTGGGCAGCGCGGTTGCTGGAAGTCGCCAATGAGATCGATGCGGGTATGGGCGCGCTCCGCAAGGAGGGCCGGGAGCGAATCAGGGTGGTGGCCAGTCAGACCATATCCGAACAGCTGATGCCGCATTGGCTGTTGTCGCTGCAGGCCGAGGCGTCACGGCGCGGGTGCACCGCACCGCAAGTCATTTTGACCGCCACCAACAGCGAACATGCGATCGCGTCGGTCCGGGACGGCACCGCGGATCTTGGGTTCATCGAAAACCCAGGGAAGCCAAGGGGATTGGGCAGCTGCATGGTCGGGCAGGACGAACTGGTGATCGTGGTGCCGACCGGACACAAGTGGACTCGACGGGCCCGGGACGTGACCGCCCGAGAACTTGCGCAGACGCCGCTCGTCACGCGCGAACCCCATTCGGGCATACGTGATTCGCTGACGGTGGCGCTGCGTCAGGTGCTGGGCGACGACATGCAACAAGCGACACCGGTACTGGAATTGACGTCGGCCGCGGCGATGCGCGCGGCCGTCCTGGCCGGCGCGGGACCGGCAGCGATGAGCCGGCTCGCGGTGGCCGACGACCTGGCGGTCGGCCGGCTGCGTGCGATTGCCATCCCCGAGTTGGATTTACGGCGCAAGTTTCGCGCTATCTGGGTCGGCGGGCGCACCCCGCCCGCCGGGGCGGTGCGTCAGTTGTTGAGCCACATAGTTACCTAGGCCGCGGCGTCGGCGGCGAGCGCCTCGTCGTAACGGTCGAGCACCGTCTCGGCAACCAGCGGGTGCGCGCCCAGCGGCGAGGCCATCGGGATTCCGTTGTCGCGCGCGAAGGTTGACACGCCGTCGGTGATGAGTCCAGGCGCCAGGAACCACGGCGCGATGACGAGCCGTCGCGCGCCGCGCCGACGCAAGTGGTTGGCGGCGCGGGCCACTGACGCCTCAGGGCGGGTGGCGAAACCCGTTGTGGCCCCGGCCCATCGGGTGCCTACCGCCAGCCGGGATGCCACCTTCGCGGTGTGGGCGTTGGCGGCGGTGTTCGACGAGCCGATCGCGACCAGCATCACCCCGAGGTCCTCGTCGAGCGGGGAAACACCGACTTCGGTGAGCCGTTCGCCCAGCACCGACACCAGCCGGTCATCTGCACCGAGCACGTCTGCCTGACGGATGCCGTGCGCGCCGGCGCGTGCGATTTGGTTGGGGATGTCGAGGCGCGCGTGGTAGGCGCTGGCCAGCAGCAGCGGGGTCACCACCGCCCGGCGGCTGTCGGGCAGTCCGGTGAGCACGTCGACGAAATGCGGCGCATTGAGCTCCAGGAATGCCAGCCGCACGTCCAGGCCGGGACGCATGCGCGTGAGCCTATCGGCCACGGCCTCGGCGTTGGCTCCGGATCGTGGATCTCGGCTTCCGTGCGCGGTGAGGACGAGAGTGCTCATGAGGCGTGCAACCCGCATTCGGTCTTGTTTCGTCCCCGCCAGCGTCCGCTGCGTGGGTCTTCGCCCTCGGCCGGCTTGACGGTGCACGGGGCGCAGCCAATGGACAGGTAGCCCTCGTCCACGAGCGGGTTGACGAGGACGCCGTGCTTTTCGATGTACGCCTCGACGTCCTCGTCCGCCCAGGCCGCGATCGGGTTCACCTTCACCAGTTTGAACGCCTCGTCGAAGCTGATCACCGGCGCGCCGGCGCGGGTCGGTGCCTCCACCCGGCGAAGCCCGGTAACCCATGCGGCGTATCCACGCAGCGCCTTGCGCAGCGGAACCACCTTACGCAGGCGGCAACATTCGTTGGGGTCACGGGCGAACAGGTCATTGCCCAGCAGCTGGTCTTGCTCGGCCACGCTGTGTTCGGGCCTGACGTTGAGCAGGTGGATGTCGTAGACCGAGTCGACCGCGTCGCGAGTTCCGATGGTTTCGGGGAAGTGATAGCCGGTGTCCAAGAACAGCACCGGCACGCCGGACCGTACGTCGGCAGCCAGCGAAACGACGACCGCGTCTTGCATGTTGCAGGCCACCACGTATTGGCAGGTGGCCCATCCGCGGGGGCCGTCGACGCCGCCGAAGTGCTCGTCAGTCCAACGCAGGATGTCGCTCGCGCTGCCGCCCTCCATCTCCGAGGCGCCGCGCTCAACCAGCTCGCGCAGCTGCTCCTCGGTGAAGTTGGTCACCACATCGCTCATCTGGCCGTCCTCGGCCCTAACGCAAGTCGGCTTCGTCGGCGCGCAGTGCCCAGGATGCGAAACGCTCACCATCCTGCCGCTGCTCGAGGAATTTGCGTGTCACCCGGTCGATGTAGTCGCTCAGCTCGTCGCTGGTGACCTTGTGCTGGCGCAGTTTTCGGCCGAATCCGCTCTGGTCGCCGAGGCCGCCGCCGAGGTGAACCTGGAAGCCCTCGACCGAGTTGCCTTCGCCGTCGTCGATCCACTGGCCTTTGAAGCCGATGTCGGCCACTTGGATTCGGGCGCACGAGTTCGGGCATCCGTTGAGGTGGACGGCGATCGGCACGTCGAGTTTGGAATCGACGTCGGCCAACCGTTGTTCCAGTTCGGGCACCAAAGCCTGCGCCCGCACCCGGGTCTCGGCGAAGGACAGCTTGCAGAACTCAATGCCGGTGCACGCCATCGTGTTCTTGCGCCACGACGATGGGCGCGACGGCAGGCCCAGCGCGTCCAGCTCGGCGACCATCTCGTCGACCTTGTCGTCAGCGACGTCGAGGATGACCAGCTTCTGGAACGCGGTCAGCCGGGCCCGGTCCGAACCGGCCTTCTCCATCAGATCGGCCACCGCCGACAGGGTGCTGCCCGATACCCGGCCGGCGATCGGAGCGACACCGATGGCGTTGAGCCCGTTCTTGATCTTCTGCACGCCGACATGGTCGATGGTGTGCTTGACCGGCTCGGGCGCCGGGCCGTCGATGAGGTGGCGGTTCAGGTATTCGGTTTCCAGGACTTCACGGAATTTTTCAATACCCCAGTCCTTGACCAGGAATTTCAGCCGCGCCTTGGCCCGCAGCCGCCGGTAGCCGTGGTCGCGGAACAGCCGGGTGACGGCCTCCCAGACGTCGGGGACCTCGTTCAACGGCACCCACACGCCAACCCGCTGGGCCAGCATCGGGTTGGTCGACAGGCCGCCGCCCACCCACAGGTCCATGCCGGGGCCGTGCTCGGGATGATTGACGCCAACGAACGCGACGTCGTGGGTCTCGTGCGAGACGTCCTGCAGGCCCGAGATGGCCGTCTTGTATTTGCGTGGCAGGTTGGCGTACTCCGGGTTGTCCAGGGCGCGCCGGATGATCTCGTCGATCGCGGGGGAGGGGTCGAGCACTTCGTCGAGCGCGTCACCGGCCACCGGCGAACCGTGGATGCCACGCGGGCAGTCACCGCAAGCCTCGGTGGTCTGCAGTCTCACCGAGTCGAGCCGGCGCCAGATCTCCGGGACGTCCTCGATGCGGATCCAATGGAGTTGGATGTTCTCCCGGTCGCTGATGTCGGCGGTGTCGCGCGCGAACTCGGTGGAGATTTGGCCCAGTGTGCGCAGTGTGTGCGCGGTCATGGGCTTGCCATCGGAACGCACCCGCATCATGAAGTACTTCGCTTCGATGGTGTCGGTGTTGTCGTCGCCGGTCCAGCTGCCGTCGTAGCCCTGTTCGCGTTGGGTGTACAGCCCCATCCAGCGGAAGCGGCCGCGTAGGTCCGAGTGGTCAATGCTGTCGAAGCCTTGTTCGGCGTAGACGTTGAGGATGCGGTCGCGCACGTTCAGCGGCGCGTCTGCGTTCTTGATCTTCTCGGTGTCGTTCAGCGGTTCGCGGTCGCCTTGCGCCCACTGGCCCTCGCTGCGAGTCTTGGCGGGACGTGCCGTGGTCATGCGCGGATCTCCTTCGCGAACTGATGCCGGCGGCGTTGACCCGCATCGCGTCGCGGGTCATTCCCTCACGGCGGCGCGGCGGCGTTAACGTTGGGCTGCGGGCCCACTGGCCATGGCTTCATAGTGCCCGGTCCTTAGCAACGTTAGTAGAGGTCAGCGCGTTGTGAGGTCACAATGATTGGTTGTGGGCAAAGCTTCGCGCATATTGTGGCCGCTGTGCTACGTCGCGGATCCCGCTGGAGCGGGCCCGGGCCAACAAGGGTTTTACAGTGCGGCCCTCGCTAGACACGCAGGAGCGCCTGGAGCTCTGTGAGCTCTTCTATCAGCTCGGCCCTTCGGCTGACACCCTGATCGAGGGCTGGACTGCTCGGGATCTTGCCGCCCACCTGGTGTTGCGTGAACGCGATCCGGTCACCGGGCCCTGCATGGTGCTTCCCGGTCCGTTCCAACGATTTGCCGAGTGGCGGCGGGCCACGTTGGCTCGGCGCAAGGATTTTGGCTGGCTGGTCGCGCGGATCCGGTCCGGCCCGCCCGTCGGATTCTTCCGCATCGGATGGGTGCGTACGTTGGCCAACCTCAACGAGTTCTTCGTCCATCACGAGGACGTCCGAAGAGCCAATGGGCTTGGTCCGCGTGTTTTGTCGCCTGAGATGGATGCTGCCTTGTGGCGCAACGTTCGCCGCGGCGGTCGCTATCTAAGTCGGCGGCTCGACGGTTGCGGGCTGGAAGTGGAGTGGGCTGCTAAGCGCGTGACGGTTCGGAAGGGTTCTCCGACGGCTCGACTCAGCGGTCAGCCCGGTGAGCTGCTCCTGTATCTCTTTGGGCGGCAAGCCGCAGCGCAGGTGGAGCTAGGTGGACCCGCGGAAGCCGTTGCGGCGGTAGGGCGTACCCACTTCGGGATATGAGGCCGTCGCGGGTACGCCACATTGGCCACGCCCGTCTCTGGCGACGGCGGCACCCTTTGTGCCCACCTCAGCGCGACAACGTTCGGGCAAAACCTAGGCCGCCGCCGGACCGGCGGCGTACCATCAGCCCACGCTCAACGCCGAGCGAGGGAAACATGAGCGAGACCCACAACGACTCGACCGATGTCGACAAATGGGACCGCGGGCTGACCGAGCACGTCATCGCCCTGACCCGGCCGATCGTCAAGCGGTATTTCCGTTCCGAGGTGCGGGGCCTGGACAACATCCCACCCGGACCGGCGCTGGTGGTGGGCAATCATTCCGGCGGCCTGCTCAGCTTTGACCTATCGGTGTTCGCCGTCGGCTACTACGACAAGTACGGCTACGATCGCCCGCTTTATGCGCTGGCGTTCGACACCGTCTTCGCCGGACCGGCCGGCGACTTCTTGCGGCGGACCGGGGTGATCCGAGCGACGCGCGACAACGCCGCCAAGGCGTTGGCCGCCGGTGCCGTCGTGTTGGTTTTCCCTGGCGGCGATTTCGATGTCTATCGGCCGACGTTCAAGGAGAACGTCATCAACTTCGGCGGCCGAACCGGTTACGTCACCACCGCCCTGGAGGCGAACGTGCCGATCGTTCCGGCGGTGTCCGTCGGTGGCCAGGAAGAACAACTGTTCTTGACCCGCGGCACCTGGCTATCGCGCATGCTGCGGCTCACCAAGCTGGAGCGCAAGGTGTTCCGAACCAACATCCTGCCGGTGACATTCGGTTTCCCATTCGGGTTCAGTGTCGTGTTGCCGGTCAACGTTCCGCTGCCCACCAAGATCGTCACCGAGGTGTTGCCGCCGATCGACCTGGTCGCCGAATTCGGGGCTGTCGCCGACGTCAAGAAGCTCGATGCGCACGTGCGCGGTGTGATGCAAAGGGGCATCAACGCTCTTGCCGCCCAGCGTCACTTCCCCGTCATTGGCTGACGGCGCCCTGTGCCGTGGCGAACAGGACATCGGGATTGAGAATGCCCGCCGGGTCGAAACTCCGCTTGATGCGGCGCATCAGGTCGATCTTGACCGGGTCCTCGAGCTCGAGGAAGTACGGGGTTTTGGCGCGGCCCAACCCGTGCTCGCCGGAGATGGCACCACCCAATTCCATTGCCAGCGCGAAGATATCGGTCATCAGCTGCTCTCTGGCCGCCGGGTCCTTGCAGAAGATCGCCAGGTGCACGTTGCCGTCGCCGGCGTGTCCACAGCCGGCCGCCGCGGCGCCCGCAGCCGCCGCCAGACCCCGCGCAGCGGCAAGGAACTTGGGCATCGCGCTGCGCGGCACCACGGTGTCGATGATGTCGTCGGCGCCGATCGCCTTCGCCGTCCAAAACGCCTTCTCACGGGCCTCGATCAGCTTGCGTGCCGAGCCGCCTTCGAGCACGTAGGCGTCCACCGCACCTAGCTCGGCGAGCAGCTCGCCGGCCCGCTCGACATCTTCATCCAGGCGGCTGGCGTCGCGATTCTCAAGCGCCGCAACCAGATACGCCTGACAGCTGTCGCGGATCGCATCCGGGATGCCCAGCTCCAGGTTCTGGGTGTGGACCAGGGCGGCCATTGTCATGTTGTCGATGTATTCCAGGATGTAGGGGCCCAGGCCGCTGGCGATGACCTTCGGTACGGCCGCCATCACTTGGTCGAAGTCGGCGAACGGGGCGAGGACGGTGGCGCTGTGATCGAGCCGCGGATGCAGCTTGACGATCACTTCGGTGGCCAACGCCAGGGTGCCTTCGGAGCCGACGATGAGCTGCGTCAGGTCATAGCCGGTGGAGACTTTGGCGATTTTGCCGCCGGTGCGGATGATTTCGCCGGTGGGCAGCACGGCCTGCAACCCGAGCACGTTGTGACGGGCTATCCCGTACTTCACCGCACGCATCCCACCGGCGTTGGTTCCGACGTTTCCGCCCACACTGGAGGACAGCTCGCCCGGGTAAACCATGTATCGCAACCCGTAATCGATTGTTGCGGAGTCTAATTCGGTCAGCGTCAACCCGGGTTGGACAACGGCGACCTGGTTGGTGGTATCGACCTCCAGCACGGCGTTCATCCGCTCAAAGGAAATCAGCAACCCGTCCGGTCGGGGAATTGCGGCACCGGACAAGCCGGTCCCCGATCCGCGGGCCGTGACCGGCACGCGGTGTTGCGAGGCCACTTTCAGCAGCTGGGCGACCTCGTCCGCGGTGGCCGGTTTGGCGAGGTAGGCCGGGCGCTGCGGCGGCTTGGTCAATTCCTCGTCGTGCGAATAGTCCTCGGGGATCGTGTCGCCGCTCAGCAAGTTGTGCTCACCGACGATTGCGGCGAATCGTGCCGTTATGTCGCTCATCGAAGGCCTCACCTTCTCCCGCTGCTCTGCGAGTCACTCTAGAGCTACCACGACGGTTTGTGATCGGTAGCCCAGCGGCCGATGTGTGCTTGCAATAACGCCGAGGTCGGCGTTGCATTAGGAAACGCGACAGAAGGAAACAACATGGGCACCAGTGAGAAGCTGACGCGGGGGATTGCCGGGGTGTTGATTTCGGGCGGCATCGCTGCGGCCGGGCTGGAGTTGGCCGCGGGTGCCGCCTATGCCGATCCGTATGGCCATGTGGGCGGTAACTGCCCGGCCGGACATACGTGCGGCAAATGGTGCCCCGGCGAGCTGCTGCCGGGCAAGTTCGTCACCTGGAACATGAACTTTTGCCACATGTACTACTACGACTACCGCGGTGTCGTCGACCCGGACACCGGCACCGTCTACGCGTGGCCGCTGCAGAACGAATGAGCCTAACGGTTCTGTCTGTGGCACAATAACTTTTCTGACGTCGCGACCGGGAACCGTTGAATGCATGTGATTGCGGCAAGCGACAGCGCACGAACATGACAGTGGGCCGACGGCGGGAGTTCGTGTCGATGTAACGGGTGGTTATTCCTTGGTGCTGGATGCTGGCTGTGTACCTATAGGGGAGGACAGCGGTGAGTGTCGCGATGGTCGCGCCCGACATCATTACCGGGCAACGCGAGAACGAGGCGATCCATATAGCGTTTTCCGGACGCTTTGGCTTTGGCATCGACCAGTGGGCATACCTGCCCTTCGAGGTGCCGCCGGGCGTGCAGCGGATCCGAGTGACCACAGCGCACGACCAGTTTGCGGCGGGCGGCCCGATCCGAAATGTGCTAGACCTCGGGATGTTTGGGCCTGCCGGCTATGACTTGGGCAATGCCGCCGGATTCCGGGGCTGGTCGGGCGGAGCTCGTGCGGGTTTTGTGATCTCGGCCAGCCATGCCACCCCGGGTTATCTTGCCGGCCCCATCGAGCCGGGGATTTGGGCGGTGGCTCTGGGGCCGGTGGTCCTCAACCCATGGGGCATGACGTGGCAGGCGAACGTCATCCTGGAGCGGGGCGAGTCCGTCGAGGAATGCGGCGCCGCGATCGCATCTGCACCGCCGCCGCCCGGCCGGGCCGGCTGGTACCGGGGTGACCTGCATCTGCACACGGTGCATTCCGACGGCCAGCGCGAACCGATGGAAATGGTGGCGGCCGCGCAGGCCAGCGGGCTGGATTTCATCGTGTCCACCGACCACAACACCAACTCCGCGAACCGGGTGTGGCCGCAATGCAGCGCCTCGCTGCTGGTGATCCCAGGCGAGGAGGTTACCACCAGGCATGGGCACTGGCTCGCTGTTGGCCTGTCGCCGCACGGATGGGTGGACTGGCGATACGCGCCGCGCGACGGGGTGTTCCCGCGCTTTGCCGCCGAGGTCCGTGACGCCGGCGGCCTGGTGGTCGCTGCCCATCCGTCCGCGCCGGTGCCGGGATCGTTGTGGGAGTTCGGTTTTGAGCACGTGGACGCGCTCGAGGTGTGGAATGGCCGGTGGAATCTCGATGACGAAGTGTCGCTTCGTGTTTGGCAGCGGCTGCTGCGCGAAGGCAGGCACGTCGCGGCGGTCTCCGGCAGTGACTCGCACAGCCACCAACAGCCGGTCGGTTCACCGCAGACGGTGGTGTATGCGCGGGAACTCTCGATGCCCGCGCTGCTCGACGCGCTGCGCCGCGGCCGCTCGTACATCGCCCGATCACGGGCTCTCACAGTGGAACTCACCGCGTCGTGTCCGGACGCCGTTGAGGTGGCCGGACCGGGGCAGACCTTGCGGGTGCCGCCCGAGACGCCGGTGACGGTCACTGCCATGGTCACCGGAGCTGCCGGCACCAACGCCGCCCTGATGACCGCAGCGGGCTGCGTGGGGCGAGCAACGGTGGATGGACCCACGCGGACCATGTTGCGCTGGGAAGTCGACGCGCAATCCGCGCGCTTTGCCCGGCTGGAGATCCGCGACGCACAGCGACGCCCGCTTGGCACCATGGTCGCGCTGACCAATCCGGTGTGGCTGGCCTGAGCGACGCCGTACGTTTCGTTTGCCGGGCATTCGGCTATCCCGGCGGGTATCGCAGCGGCAATCGAAAGAGAAGCTCAGCTTTCGCACCGGTGAGATGGACACGGAGCTTGGCGGGACCCAGTATCTCCGCGGTCGCGGCGCTGGCGCAGCGCCGGGCGGGGTCGTCGTCGGTGGTCGCTACCAGCTGCGAGGCGTGCTGGGTCGCGGCGCGATGGCCGAGGTGCGCGACGGGTGGGATCTGAGGCTGGGCCGCCCGGTGGCGGTCAAGTTGCTCTATCCCGGGGCGGATGACCGGCTCGACAGTCGGCTGCGGTTTGCTACCGAGGCGCGTGCAGCTGCGCAGCTGACGGGACGTCATGTCGTGGTGGTCCACGACGTCGGCGAACACGACGGGCGGCCGTTCATCGTCATGGAGCGATTACCCGGAGTGTCGCTGGCCGACCATATCGAGCGCGGGCCGCTGCCACCGGCATTCGTGCACGCCGTGCTCGACGTTGTGCTGCACGCTCTGGCCGAGGCGCACAGAGTTGGCATTCTGCACCGCGACGTCAAGCCGGGCAACATCTTGTTCACCGCGGCCGGCGAACCCAAGCTCGCCGATTTCGGCATCGCCAAGACATCCGGCGCCGCGTACACCCGGGGCCGGCGAAATCGTGGGCAGCATGGCCTATTTGAGCCCCGAGCGGCTTGCGTCCAAGCCCGCCACGGTGGCCGACGACCTGTATGCCGTCGGCGTGGTGGGTTATGAGGCGCTGACCGGGCGGCGGCCCTTCCCTCAGGAGGAGTTGGGTGCGCTTGCCCGCGCCATCCTGCACAACGTCCCACCGCCCGTCGCTGCGCTGCGCCCGGATGTGCCGCCGGTCCTGGCCGCCGCGATCGAGCGTGCGATGGCCCGCGACCCGGCATGGCGGTTCGATCATGCCGGCGCAATCGCGCCTCCGTTCTCGTCGTCGCCGCCGACGCCGGCCAACACCACCACGCCGTTGCTGCCGCCTCCGACGACCACGCTGACGACCACACCCAGCAGCACTGAGCAGCAGCCGCCGCCGCACCCGGGCAAGAAACCAAAATGCGGAAGAGGCGATTGACCTGCTCTAACGCCGAATTTTCCTACCTCTAGCGTCGCACGCCTCAGTTAAGCATGAAATATAAAGCATAGTCTCTTGACGCGACGGATATTCCGGCGTTGCATGCTGTTTATGCATGTAATTTCACGCACAAGGAGTGAAGTGGCCGGTCCCCGGCGGACAAAACCGTGCTTCGACAACGCTATGCCTGATATAGCACGCATAGGGCGGGCGTTCGCGGAACGACGGGTCGCGCTACGCCTCACCCAACAGACGCTGGCCGACCTGGCCGGGGTCTCCCGCTCGAGCGTCCAGGCGCTTGAACGGGGAAGTGGCTCGGTCAAGTTTGGTTCCGTCGTGGAGATCGCGGACGTCTTGGGCATGCACATCGACGTGAAGGCCGTGGCTGAGTGACGCCATCCGGCCGCCTCGACCTGCGCACCGTCATCGAAGCTGATGTGTATATCGACGACGAACTCGCCGGTCACCTGGTTCGGGAACCCTCGGACGCGATCAGCTTCGACTACCTCGCCGAACTGCGCGCGACTGAAACCCGGATCCGCGAACGATCGGTGTCGTTGTCGCTGCTGCGCTCCGGGCGAATATCCCGTCGTCACCACGGGTGGGTCGGTTCCCCCCTTCTTCGCCGGACCACTTCCGGAAGGTGTCCGGCTCGGCGTTGTGACGTCGTCGACGAAAACCTCAGCCGACGATCACCTTACTTTGTTACTTGCGATCGGCTCGGACACCATCGGCAATGTTCGGGTGGTCCCGAGCGGGATGGAGCCGGGGCGTCCGCTGCCCATGTTCGAGCCCGAGTGAGACACTGATTTTCGTACAGTTTTTGCGAAGCTGACTGGGTCCGTGGACGCAGACCCCGTGGGTCTGGCGGGAGTGCAGCCAAAGGTCAGCGCGGCAATGCTTTCCGCGCCCGCCCAGACCCGATCCGGGCCGGCGATCTTGAAGCTCAATCCCGTTCAGTACCCGCTGATCGTCGAGAATGAACATTTCTTCATGACGATGGCCGCCGCATGCGGATTGCGAGTTGCAATGACGTCCCTGCTGCATGACGCCGAAGGGCGCAGCGCGTTGCTGGTGACCCGATTCGACCGCGCCGGGTCACGTCGTATTGCGCAAGAGGACGCGTGCCAGGTTGCCGGCATCTACCCGGCCTCGAAGTACCGCATCAAAGTCGAGAGTGCCATCACAGCGCAGCGGCGGCAGATCACTTAGCCCGGGATAAGGCAGCTCGGCGCCTTCGCCGTCGTCGTCGATCCACCGTCGGCCGTATTGATCCGGGATCGCGCCCAGCCCCAATAAGGAAGCGGGGACCTTGGCACGATGCCCAGTTCGGCCTCGGGATCGATGCGTTCGGGTGCCACCTCGCACAAATGCGTTCAGCCGTCGCCGAAGTCGAACTCATACACAAACTGTTCGCCGAGCGACAACGTCGACAACGTCGTCTGGTCGGCATCGAGGAATTCCACGTCGAAGTCGTCGAACTCCGGCTGGCCGATAATTCGTCCGTCGGCCAGCTCGAACTTGTGCAGATGTGAGCGGTCCCAGCGGGCGAACGCGGTGTCGATCGCCTCGGCGAGCCGGCTGAAGCGATGCGACCTCGAAGCGGCAAAGACCCGTCTCGGCCGCGGCCAGAAGCGCTCACCGCGACCGCTCACAAGATCGACGCGAATGGACAACCAGGTCCGTGCCACGACTAGTCATCCTGCCAGCTGCCATGCGATCCAGCGCAACTCATCGTGGGCACGATGGGATCCGTGCACAACGCTGAAACCCAAACGTGCGGATTCGATTGGCCGTCCTGCCCTGTAGACAAGTGCTGGCTTCAGACGGGTAGATGTCGTCGATGGTTGGCGATGGCGCGAAGGCGACGATTCAGGGCCTACCACGGAGGTGACGTGCCGCGGCTCTCTCCCGCGGTGAAGGTGACCGGCAGCTTGCCGAGGCCGGTCATGCTCGGGTTGCCCAGGTATCGGTGGACGTTTTGGACGTCGACTTGGTAGTCGGGGATGCGGTCGAGCACCGCCTTGACCATCACCTCGGACATCAGGCGCGCCAGATGCGAGCCGATACAGCGGTGGGGGCCAAGCCCAAAGGCCAAGTGGCGGTTGGGTGTTCGATTGAGGATGATCTCGTCGGATCGGTCGAACTCTTTTTCGTCGTGGTTGGCGGAGAGCCAGCTGATGACGACTTTGTCGTTTTTCCTCAGATGTTGGCCGTTCAGCTTGATGTCTTTGGTGACCGTGCGGCTCAGGGTTTGATTGACCGAGAAGTAGCGAAGGAATTCGTCTGTGGCGGTGCGGTATAGCTCCGGGTGGTCGATGAGTTGTTGGCGCAGCCCCGGGTGGGCGCCCAGGTGCAGCAGGGTCAGCGCGGTCTGCGAGGTGGTGGTGTCGACGCCGCCGCCGATGAGGTTCCAGAGGATGTTGAGCAGTTGGTCGTCGGTGAGGCGCTTGCCGTCGAATTCGAACTGGAGGAGGAAGCTGGTCAGGTCGTCTTCGGGGTAAGCCCGTCTGTTGGCCGCGTACTCGAGGACTTCTTCCATCATGGCAGGGACTTTGGCGATGGCGCTGAGGTACTCGGGGCTGTCTTGGGGGAGTGCCATGACGGAGTGGAAGAGCTTGGCGTAGAGGTGCCAGTTCTCGTAGGGCAGGCCCATCAGCTTCATGGTGAGGATGGCCGGCACCGGGCTGGCGTAGTCCAGCACCAGGTCCATGTTTCCGTCGCCGATTTTCTGGTCGAGGAACCAGTGCGCGGATTGCTCCATGAACGGGCGCATTTTTTGCACGGCGCCGGGGGAGAGAAACGGTGCCAGCGCGTGCCGTAGGGCGAGGTGGTAGGGACCGTCGACCTCGCCGATGCCAAGCGCCGGCTGGCCTTCCGGACGCGGGACGCCCATCTCGCCTTGGTAGTCGACACCGTCGGCAGCGTTGGGCTCGTATTTGTGGGCGAAGGTGTCATCGTCTCGTGCTGCCTGGCTCACTGCGGCATAGCTGCTGAGGAACCAGAAGCCCCCGTAGTCCTTGTTCCAAGCGACGGGGCACTTGCGTCTCAGGTTCGCGTTGATTGCTAGCTCGTTGAGGTTGAATTCGTCTGAGTGGTGGTCGAAGTCGACGATGGCGTCATCGGTGAGTTCGGGACGGGTTGTCATCTTAAAGTCCTCCAACACAAGGAGAGCTCGGCTTTCTGCACTATCTTTGTATTATTACGCTCTTGGGTTCTGTCGAGAAAGGCCGCGATGAGCAGTCACCGGACGACCTTCAACCATGTCGGATTGTGTGTCTCCGATCGCGAGCGGTCGCGGCGTTTCTACGAGTCTGTGCTCGGGTTTCAGTTCTGGTGGGAGCTTGATCCGCCCGACGGCCCCACCGCAAAGCTCGTGCAGCTTCCCGAGCCGCTCGGGGTGCATGCGACCTATCTGGTGCGCGACGGCTTCGTGCTCGAACTCATGGACTACTCGAAGCGCCAAGTTCACTCCGGGTCGGAACGCGTCATGGATCAGATTGGCCTGACACACGTCTCGTTTTCGGTGTCGGATCTTGACGGCGTGTTGGACAAGGTCGAGGGGTTCGGGGGAGCGGTAGTCGACGCGACGGTGACGGAGGCCATGGCGATGATCCGCGACCCTGACGGACAGCTACTGGAGTTGCTTTCGGAGGAATGGCTTTCGCTGCTGCCGCCGCGGCCTTAGCGTGGACGGGTATCCAGTCGCTGTGAGCGGGTAGCACATTGATACACGGCAAAGCGTGTTGGCCACTTCTGGGTCTTTGGCGTAATTCCATCGTTAACTTTCTGCTTTCTCAATGACGGGCCGCGTCGGCGGATTCACGTCCACGACAATGGGAAGCTGATATCCAGCCGCTCAGTCCGCTTGTAACCGGACCATGTCGGTACGCCCGGAGGCTGCGCGCGGTAGATCCCCAGCGCGGCGGCCACCACCCGGTCGTGCTGTGTCGGCCACTGAATCTCTGATGCGATTTGCTCAAGCACCTCTTGGTCACGATCAAGGACCCGATCGACGATCGCAATAGCCGGCAGCGCACCACTCTTGTCACCGTTACAGCGTGCACACGCGAGCACCAGGTTGGCCAAGCCGTTGATACCCACCAATGACCACGGCAGCACGTGATCAAGGGGATTGTTCGCAGGCAGATGCCCGCCGCAGTAGAAGCAGTGGGGCCCGAATGCTTCCTTGAACGGCTCGCGCACAGCGGCTAGGGCGGTGCGCTCACGGCCGAACAGATGGCCCGCGACGTCGGGAGCCCTGTCGTAGAGGAATTTGTTCATTCGGCGCACATCGTCGACCCACATGATCTCCAGCGCCGGCTTGAGCAGGCCTGCGAGCCGCGCAAGGCCGTGCGCGACGCCGGGCTTCAGTTCGATGGCGTCGCCATGCGCCCGCAGCGTCGATCGCGAGACTTGGTCGTGCAGGAACGAGTCGTCGTAAAGAAACGGGTCGCTCGTCGACGAGCCTGGCAACTTCTGTAGCCGGTGCAGCGGCTGCTGCGCCAGGCACAGCGTGATCTCGTCGATAGCGCTCCGGTAAGCGGCAGGCGCGCGTAGTTTCGCGATCTCCACTGACGCTCCGGTCTGTTTGATCCCGGCCGCGTCACGTAACGCATTGGTGGCTATGAGCATTCGTGCCCGCGGCTGAGTGGATTGGTGCAGCTCCTTTCCGTCGAAGGGGCGCACCTGCTGCCAGTAGATCTCCAGCACCCGATGCGCTAGGCCGGGAATCGGTACCCGCAGCACGTCGTCGGAACGCTCGGGCATGTTCTCGATGCAGTGGTCGATCAACGCCACCAACGTGGCGAGCTTGTAGGTGGCCGTGCGCAGGCCGGTCTCGAGGATCGCGACTACCCGTTGCCCGAGCAGAAGCGGGTCAGCCGCGTCACCGTCCACGGCGCATCCTCGATGTGAGCCCGGCGCGGAAGAACTGCACCACCGCATTATCGCGACAGAAAGGGATCGCCTGGGCCAACTCGTCCGGGGAAAATTTTTGACTGATTTGAGCCTCCGGACCCGGGCCCTCCGTCACGAGGTTGGGTGCGGGCGCATACCGGACAGCACTTCACGAAAAGCTCGCGAAGAGGTCGGAGAACTCATCGCGGCGACGGCCACAAACCCGCTCGTCAAAGACGCCGCCGATCGTGGGAGTTATCACCGCGGTCACCGCAACATAGCGTCTTTTTTTCGTATGTTGTCGACGTCGCACTACGTAAGAGAGCGGAGGAAGGATTCGACATACGGCTTTGGCTGGACGGCGTCAAGCTGTTCCAGTCAGCAGGCCCCCTGCGCTAGCCTTCGCATCGATGAGCGGAATGAGCGAGACCACCATCGAGGTGACCGGTCTCCACCCCGTGGGACGCGGCGTGGATCGCCCGGAACACGTGGTGGTGGTTGGTGATGGTCGGGTGTTCGCGTCCGATAAGGCCTCGGCTGTCGCGGAACTCGTTGATGAGAACCCCGTTCGGCGTATAGGTAGGGCGGGCGGCGAGCCGAACGGCATCGCGCTCGACGGCTGCGGCCACTTCCTGATCGCCAATTGGGGCTTGGGTGTGCTGCAGGATCTCGACCCAGCGACCGGCACGACCACAGCGATATTAAGCCGACAACTCGAAGGACGCCCGTTGCGATGGTTGAACTTCGTTCTGTGGCCGCCAACGTGGTGCGGTTTCCGATCCGCGGGGAAACACTCGGGCCGCCAAGGCGATTCGGTCCGCCGCTGGGCGGCCGGCGCCCCGACGAGTTCGGCCCCGACCACGGCCGGTTCCTAGCCGACCTAGAAGTGGGTCGCCGGTGGGGGATGGCCGACGGTTGCGCGTTCGACGCCGATGGAAACCTCTGGGTGACACTCATTTTGGCGGACAAGATCGTGGCGATCAGCCCGGACGGCCGGGTGACGGTGGTAGTCGAGGACCCCGACGGCGCCTTGATGAGCGGCCCGACCAGCATCGCCTGGGGTGGCCACGACATGCGCGATGTCTACATCGGCTCGATCTCGACCCCGTATGTGCTCAAAGGCAGAAGCTCGGTGCCAGGCCTACCGATGGTGCACCAACGCTAACCGCCCGACGGGCCGGGTTTCATGAAGTCCGGCAGCGCCTCGTCCGGGTTGGGCGGGATCATCGACTCGGGCAGCCCCCACAGCTGGCGAATGGTCGCACCACCGTCGACGACGAGGGTCTGACCGGTGATGCGGGCAGCCAGCTCGGACGACAGGAATAACGCGGCGTTGGCCACGTCATGCGCGCGCGGTGCCGCCAGCGGATTAATTCCGTCGACGGCGTACTCGTTTGGCGGCTGGTCCTCATTGCCTGAGCCCACATTGCCCGGCGCCACTGCGTTAGCGCGAATGCCGTACCGCCCCAGCTCGTCGGCGAAGGTCTTGACCAACGAGATCACGCCGGCCTTGGCAGCGCCGTAGGCGGCATGGTAGGTCGCCGCCGCAATGCCGTCGACCGAGGCGATTGCGACCAACGATCCACCGCTGCGCTGGGCGACCATGTATCTCGACACGGCTTGGAAAAGGTAGAACACCTGGGTCAGGTTGTAATGGATTGCCGCGTCCCACAACTGGGTGGTGAAGTCCTCAACCTTCGACCACGTCGCGCCGCCGATGATGTCGACGCACACGTCGATACCGCCCAGCGCGGCGACGGCATCGTCGATGGCCCGGCCGACCTGCACGGGGTCGGTCATATCCGCGACGATCGGGACGGCATTACCTCCCCGGCCGGCGATCTCGTCGACGATGCGCTCAGCGCGCTGCTCGTCGATGTCGATGCAGGCCACCGAGGCGCCCGCCTCGGCAAGGGTTAGCGACGTGAACCAGCCGTGGCCCGCGCGCTCGGGGATGTACCCCGCCCCGGACACAACAGCACGCTTACCGGACAGTCCCAAATCGATCACGGCCGACCTCCCTTGCGCCCCAACCTGTCAGCCTCGGACCAGTGCTGGCCGACGGCCGTACCGGTGGAGTATCGAGACAGTAACGACCGCTGTCAACGACGACAACTTTGTGGGCGCAGGCGTCGGACTTCAGACTTTCAGCGGCCCGGAGCGGCGGTCGGCAGGCCGGCTGCCTTGGCGGCCGTAAGGAGGCGTTCGTCGTAGGTGACGAACGCGGTCAACTGGGTGCCGAACACCGCGTCCCCGGTCGCGAGATGGATCGCGTCTAGCGACCGCAACGTGGTATCCGGATAGGCCGCTGCGGCGGCCCGGACCACCTCGTCGACTTCGTAGCGCGCCACTCGAGCCACGATCGCGGGAACGTCGGCGAGCAGCGAGGGCTCGACCCGGCGCAGGGCGCGAGGGAGTTCAACCTCGATCAGCGTCGACGACACCCACGGCGCCGGTGTCTGTGCGTCAAGCCAGTCAGCGAGGGTATCGCTTTCAGGTTGACGCCGTATCAGTTTCATCAGGGCCGACGTATCGAGATAAAGCATCAATACCGCTCGATGTCTCGCAGCTCGCGCAGCAGTTGGCCGGCCTCATGGTCGGTCTTCACCGGTCCGGATGGACGTGGCGCCGGTCCGCTGAGGGTGGCGGGATGAAGTCTTCCCGCGCTGATCATGTCGGCCAAGGGATTTTCCTGGGCCGGGACCAGGCGGGCCACGACGGCCCCGCGTTCGGTGATGTCGATTTGCTCGCCGCGTTTGACCCGTGCGAGCACTCCGGCAGTATTTTGATTCAGCTCACGCACGGGCACCTCGGACATGCCGCCATTGTACTACCTATTCGTAGTACGCAGGGTGAAGCGGTAGAACGCTGAGCCACCGGGCGGGGCTTCAGCGCGCAAAGCCCCGCAGAATCCCGGTCACCCCAACTTCCCAGCGCCGGTTCACCGACGACTTCGACTTGCCCAGCCAGCGCCCACCTTCCTGAACCGCCAAACCTTGTGCCAGAGCGAGCAATACGTGCGCGATGTCGACCGGGTCGCCGGTGAGCAGTCCGGCATCGGTGCACCGCTTAATTCTGCCGACGAAGATCTCTCGCACCGATGGCGACGCCGCGAGCTCCTCGGGGCCGGGGTCGAAATCCTGAAACGGTCGCGAGAACATCACCCGGGCCAGCGCCGGGTAGTCGAGACAGAACCGACGAAACACCGGAATGAGCCGCTGCACGTCGGCGACCGCGTCGTCGGTCTCGGGTACGGCGAGCAGCCGGCGGCCCAGCATCCCGAATCCCTCGAAGAACACCGCGCGCAGCAGCCCGCGCTTATCCTGGAACAACTCGTACACCGCGGGCACCGAGGTGCCGGCCTGCGCGGCCACGCGCCGGGTGGTGAACCCCGACAGACCGTCCTCGTTCAATGTCGAGACCGCGACCTTCAGCAGTTGGTCGCGAAGCTCTGGGGTGCGCTGCTTCGGCCTGGGCATCCGGTTCTACTGGACCCCGAATTCGGCTGGCACTCCGTCTATTCCGGCGCGAAGCTCCTTGAGCGCGTCGGCGCGGGCGCGCAACTTGCTGGCCGCATGTGCGACGGGATCGAGCTTGGTGAATTCGAGGGCGGCCTCCTCGGCACGACCGAGCACCCTCTCCGGCAGGTCGATCTCGTCGATGTATCCCGCGGCCAGGGCGGTCTCGCCGAAGAACACCTTCGACAGCCCAACTGACTGCTGGTAGGCCGAGGGCGAAAGACGCAGCTTCATGATCGCCGAGGCCGCATACGGCAGGACTATTCCGATGGCGACCTCATTGGCCTGAATGTTGTATCCCGGTGCGGCGATTCGGTGATCGCCACTGCACAACAGGAATGCCCCCATCGCGATGGCCGGGCCGGTGCACGCCATGACCACCGGCTTCGGGTAGCACAGCAGCCGGTACGACAGTTCGAACCCGCCCCTGAACATGTCGATCGCCGGCTGCAGCTCGCCGGCGGTCAAGATCTTTAGGTCAAACCCGCCGCTGAACACCCGGTGGTTGCCGGCGATTATCACCGCGGCGACGTCGTCGCGGTCGGCATTGTCCAGAGCCTCGTTGAGGGCCTGCAGCATGGTCGGCCCCAGCGCATTGACCTTCCCGTCGTCCATTGTGATCAGTGCGATGGACTCGTCGCGACGATAGGTGACCGGTCCGTTCATGATGCTCCTTCGGCCGTATTGATTTGTATCGACGTTACGAAACAAGGTTACGAAATGCAAGAGGTGATCTCATTCCGGACGGAGGTGACCAAACGCGGCCCGATTTGGGCCTACGGCAGTGACCGATTGTTCAGCAGGATGACGCGGGTTCCTCGAGCCCGACGCTGCCCGCCTGACACTCAGAGCCGTTGCCGTGGTCCACCTCTGGCCCTTCTTCGGCGCCTTTGTCCCGGAACGGCTCCGCCAGCTGTGCGCCTACCCAAATGAGCCCTCGGCCGACGGCCGCCAGCGCATGGCCCGTGATGGTTCCGGCGGCCGCGACGGTGGCGAAGGCCGCATCGAGAACGCTCGGAATGTGAAAGTCCTCCCACGTCTCCACCTGATGCTGGCGGGCCTCGGCGAAACGGTCGAACTCTTCGCGTAGCGCGCCGCGTTGATTGGCCAGCTCGCGCACCGCCCAGAATCGAAAGCCGTCGAAGACCTCCGCTTTGGCAAACCGGTCGAGGATTTCCTTCGCGTTCCGGTAGATGTCGAGATCTTCGCGCAGATGATGGTCGACGAGCTGGCGAGCTTCATCGATCGCCCGCAGCAGCTGCTCTGGCTGGGTGGACTCGATGCGCGCGAGGTTCAGTCGTTGCCATTTGTGCAGCGCCTCTTCCGCGATCACCAGCAGGCTCAGAGTGTCACCAATCCGGTTGTCATTGAGCGCGTTTCGCAGCCTCGCGGCACGCTGCTGCACGGCCAGGGTGGGGTCGAAAGATGCCAGGACGCGCCTGACATGGTTGCGCAGCTGCTCGACCGTGACGTTGAGCGCCGGCCCCAAAACGGCCACCGAATCCCAGTACGCGTCGGGTAGCGACCCGTATTTTTCCAACGAGTCGACCATCCGCGAAATGGTCAGGCTATTGCCCAGAACGTCGCCGGCGCGCTGTGCGCGGGCGACTTCGAGCACCGATTCGACTTTCTCCTCCACGCGACGGACCGCGTCCTCCACCTGAGCAACGGCGGACTTCAACGCCATCTGTATCGCGATCATCTGCACCGACATCATCGCTTCGGGGCCCAGCAATGCCGGTCGCCACTGAAGTTCTGTCAGGAAGCCATCGTCACCCAGCGTCATCCGAAAGAAGCCCTCGCTGAGGGGAATTAGATTGCCGTCCTTGAGCGCGTTCACGCTGTCGTGATGCAGCTGGACGTACCTGCCGGAGTCAGCCAGTAGCGAAGTCACCCCGACGAGCCTGCTCGCCGCGTTCGCGACAGAGGCGCTGTCTATCCCGGCGACACGCATGGCCTGCCCGGCGGTCGCCCGCAGCCGGGTGAGATAAGACTCAACAGCGGCAGGGTCACCGCCCAGCAGCAGGGCCTCGTCCTGGAACGACACCACGACCTCGTCGGTATCGGTCGTTGCCGATACGTCCGACATCTCCGATGTGCTCACGGCACCCCTAATAATCCGTCGGCATGCAAGCAAGCAGGCCGAGAGTGAGCAGGTATTTGTCGGCTAGCGAGTGCGGACGTTACACCCAAGTTTCCGGCCGAACCCTCAGATTTGCGGTCTGTTGGGCAGGAATTCACGCAGGACCCGTGGCGGTCGCCGCCATGCCCGGCAGCACGCCGACGCCAACGTGTTGGGCGCGGAAAAAGTCGGCTGACCGTTCATCGAAGGCGAGCACACTTCGGCAAAGTCAGCACTACCCCGCGAACTGGCGATGTGGAACCATGTGGCAAATGAAGGACGACGATCCCGAAAAGCGGATCCGCGAGCTGGAACGCGGGCTTGCCGATGTCTCACATACCCCGCAAAGTACGCCTCCCTATACCAGTGACACGACGTACACGAGCCGTGCGCCGTACACCAGTGGCGCCCCGTACGCGGGGGGTTTCCCATACGGATTCGGCGTCCCGCGACGCCGCCGCCGCGCGCCCTACACCTGGTTGATCCTCGTCGTGGCGGGGGTCTTCTTGCCGACGATCATCAGCCTGGTGGCGCTGTTCGTCAGGACAACCACGCACAGTTCAACCCCGAGATTCAACTTTCCCCACATCCCGACGTCCAGCGCCGGTCCCACGGCGGTGCCGCCGGGCGGCCAGCTTCGCGTGGGCAGCGATTCGAGCATCCGGACGATTGCATGCAACGACGGCAAGCTGACGCTGTATGGCACCAACACCGTATATTCCGTCACCGGCCACTGCTCCAGCCTCGCCGTGGGCGGCGGCAAGAACAATGTGACGGTCGATTCCGCCGACACCCTCGAGTCCACCGGTGACAACAACAACGTCTCCGTCCACCAGTGCAACAACGGCAAACTGACGCTGTCCGCCAACGGCATGCTGTTTGCCGTCCGCGGCCACTGCGCCAGCCTCACCATCTCCAGTTATGACAATCACGTCGACATGGACAGCGTCGACGCCATCAACGTCTCGGGCTACAACAACGTGGTCAGCTACCACACGGGGACACCCAAAATCGCTGATTCGGGCTATTCCAACGCCATTCAGCAGGGCTGACGCGGCTCGAAGCAGCATCGCGTCGAGGGCGACAACGCCCGGCTGCATAATCGAGCGATTGCTCTGTTATGTTACGGCAATGGCGCGCCCCCGCGTTTACGACCAGGACCAGATCCTGGACGCCGTCGAACAGCTGGCGGTTCAGTCCGGACCCGCCGCGGTCACCATCCGCGCCATCAGCGCCGCGATCGGCGTCTCCAACGGCGCGGTCTATCACACTTTCGGTTCCCGCGCGGGGCTGGTGGGTCGCGCCTGGTTGCGCGCCGATCACCGATTCCTCAGCATGCAAAGCGAATTGATCCACGCCGCACCCCACGGTGGCATTCAAGCGGTGGTGGCCGCGGCCGACGCGCCGGCGGCGTTCGCCGAGCAGTATCCGCACTCCTCGAAGCTGATCCTGACCGTGCGCCGTGCAGAGCTCTTAGGCCCCGAGACGCCGACCGAGATTGCCGAACAACTCCATGACCTCGACGCGCACCTGGTGGAATCGATGGTCGGACTGGCCAGCGCCCTCTGGGACCGCAAGGACGCCGCCGCCGTCGACGTCATCACCACCTGCATTGTCGACCTACCGACCGCCATCCTGTTGCAACGCAACCGACTCCATGACCACGAAGCCCGGCAACGTTTACGCGCCGCGGTCCGCGCCGTGCTGGCCCTCGGCCCGCCCCCGCCAAGACACCGAAGGAAAGAAGGGAACGACGCATGACACCGACACTGAGCTGGGACGACAAGATCGCCGTACTCGACCTGGGCGAGGAGGAAAACCGTTTCACCCCAGAGTTCCTCGACGCGATCAACACCCAACTCGACGAAATCGAAAAGGCGGAAGCGCACGGCCTGGTGACCACCGCGCGCGGCAAGTTCTATACGAACGGGCTGGACCTGGATTGGCTCGCCGCCCATGCCGAGCAGACCCAGTCTTACGTGGCCCGGGTGCAGGCCCTGCTGGCCCGGGTGCTGACCTTCCCGATGCCGACCGCGGCCGCGGTGACCGGGCACGCCTTCGGTGCCGGCGCCATGCTCGCCATGGCCCACGACCTGCGGGTGATGCGCGCCGACCGCGGCTTCTTCTGCTTCCCCGAGGTGGACATCCGGATTCCGTTCACCGACGGCATGGCGGCACTGATCCAGGCCAAACTCAACCCGCGGTCCGCGGTGGCCTCGATGACCACCGGGCGTCGTTTCGGTGGGGTAGAAGCGGCCGAGCTCGGCATCGTCGATGCCACCGCGGGCGAGGGCGCGGTGACGGCCGCGGCCACCGAGCTGTTGCGCCCGTTGGGCGGCAAGGACCCGGGCACGCTCGGCGCGATCAAACAGACCATGTTCCGCACCGCGGCCCAGGCGCTGAGCAACGCCTGACCTCGGCCGCTGATCGCCAGATTGTTACCATCGCGCGATGAGCGATCGGCTGAGATCCGTCTCGCGGCGCGACGTCCTGAAATACGCCGGTGTCGCGCCGACGATGCTCAGCGCCGCTGCGTTGCTGCCCGGCCCGCGTGCCGCCGCCGGTATCCCCGGAACGGGCGTCTTCCTCGACCCCGGCCACAACGGCGTGGCCGATGCCTCGATCACCCAACAAGTCGAAAATGGCCGGGGCGGTACCAAGCCGTGCAACACCTCCGGCACTGCCAGCAACGACGGCTATCCCGAGCACGCGTTCACCTGGGCCGTCGTCGGATTGATCGCCGGATCGCTGAACCAGATGGGGGTGCGCACCCAACTCTCGCGGGACAGTGACAACGGTGTCGGCCCCTGCGTGGACCAGCGCGCGAAACTGGCCAACGCGATGCAACCGGACGCGATCGTGAGCATCCACGCCGACGGCGGCCCGCCCAATGGCAGCGGCTTCCACGTAAACTACTCGAGCCCGCCACTCAACGCGGCCCAGTCCGGTCCGGCTATTCAGCTGGCGCATACCGTGCGAGACGCCTTGGCGCAGGCCGGTTTTCAGCCAGCCAACTATATCGGGGCGGACGGGCTGTACGGCCGAGAAGACCTGGCCGGGCTCAACCTCGCCCAATACCCGGCGGTACTCGTCGAGCTCGGCAACATGAAAAACGCCGACGACGCCGCGCGGATGCAAAGCGCCGACGGCCGGGCAAAGTATGCCGCAGCCGTCACCCAGGGCATTGTCGCCTACCTGAACGCCAAAGCAAGCTAG
>Ga0335071_10001088_pt1 | contig 29277 bp, 24 predicted proteins | sample Lox_Sample_15_FD_206724 | JGI IMG/M metagenome (GOLD analysis project Ga0335071, IMG submission 206724) | Soil microbial communities from Loxahatchee National Wildlife Refuge, Florida, United States - Lox_Sample_1.5 | ecosystem: Environmental > Terrestrial > Soil > Wetlands | place: USA...
GTATCACGAGCGCATCTGGCCGGAAATCACGGCGAGCCTGAGAGAATCCGGCATTGAAGATGCTGAAATCTACCTGTTAGGGACGCGCCTCTTCATGATTCTCGAGGTCAACGACAAGTTCTCATTCGAGGCAAAGGCGCAAGTGGACAATGCAAATCCAAGAGTTCGCGAGTGGGAAGAGCTGATGTGGAAATTTCAGCGTCCCCTGCCGCAAGCTGCTCCAGGAGAAAAATGGCTCTTGATGGAAAGGATTTTCAAACTTGAAAGGTGAACGATTCTCCGAGGGCCACCATACTACCGGCCTGACCACGAACCGGGAACTTCTACGTACGACTGATTCAACGTGCTAACGGATGGACAACCGAGCAACCGTAAAGTGCGTTCGACATCCGTCCGCAGGATCGCGAGCGCCCGCGCGACGCCCGCGTCGCCTGCTGCGGTCAGTCCGTAAGCATAGGCGCGACCGACTAGTACAGCTCGCGCACCCAGGCATAAGGCTTTGACAATGTCACTGCCGCGACGGATCCCGCCATCCATCAGGACATCGATGCGCCCGTTGACTGCGGCCACGATCTCCGGAAGCGCGCGCAAACTTGCTGACACCGAATCCAGTTGACGCCCGCCATGGTTCGACACCACCACGGCTGCGGCTCCCTCATCGATCGCGCGCCGAGCATCGTCCGCGATCAGCAAGCCCTTCACTACAATTGGCCCAGGCCAGAGCTGACGGATCCACTTCAAGTCATTCCACGTGACCGCAGCCTTCGCCAATGCGGTCGCGACGTCGAGGAGCTCCATTGGGCCCTTGCCGGGGACGACGATGTTCGCGAGCCTGGGAACCCCTCCATCGCGAAGAAAACTGGCAAGCCATCCCGGATGAAACATGATCTCGGGCAAGTAAGGAATTTTGGCGACTGCTGACGAGCCAAGAAGTTCCTTCATGCCGTTGCGTGGATCGCGTTCGCGCATCCCGGCCACGGGGGTGTCGACGGTGATGACAAGGGCGGAGTATCCGGCTCGGTGTGCGCGATCCAAAGCACCTTCCGCCGCTTCCCGCCCGCCGAGCAGGTACAGCTGATACCAGACGGGGCCCGACGACGCGGCCTTTACATCTTCCAGCTTGTGCCCGGAAATACTCGACAGAATATACCCGGTACCAACTTCACCTGCGGCACGCGCCGCTGCTACTTCGCCTTCAGGATGCATCAGTCGGCTGTAGCCTACCGGAGCAAGCATGGCCGGAAACGACAGCTCCTGACCGATCACACTTGTCATTAAGCTGCATTCCTCAAAAGCAACCGCGGAGCGCGGACGAAACGTTACATCACGGAATGCGCGACAGTTTTCATCGAGCGTTACTTCTGCCTCGGCGCCGCCGTCGAGATAGTCGAACACAGCCTTGGGCACACGGTCCCGGGCCATACGCCGCAGGTCTTCGATGTTCACGACGCGAGAGAGCTTCATCGCCTGATTCGCAATCCCTCCGGATGAGCGATTGATCCGGGCAAGCCAGCATAGCGGCTGCTTCCTCGACTCTGCAAGCGTCGGACCCGGCTTGGGTTACTCGGGTGAAACCGTTCTTCGATACAGCCTGAGGCTCCGCTTCCCGGTTCGAAATGGAGACTCCTCTGAGAAAACAAACAGTGCGGAAAATCCATGCAAGTCGGGAACACTGACGCGTCCTGCAAATCCGGGGATTGTAGATCTGTCCCACGTGAGTGAGAGGAGGAGTCCAATGTCCACGATAGGGGTCGATGACTCTGTGATCCAGCGGATCATGCGCTACAGCAACTCTTTGCCGGATAGAAGTTAGAAGACATCTGGCGGAGAGGGAGGGATTCGAACCCTCGGTACAGGTGTTAGCCCGTACAACGGTTTAGCAAAGCATCGGGGTCCTTTCTCCCGACGTGTATTCAATCACTTGTGAGGTTCTGAGTAGTTGCCAGTCGTGCAAAACATACCTCACAATCACCTTACGTGACACCCAAAATGACACCACAATTGGCCTCGCTCTGAATGGCATCTTCCCGTTGGTGCAGAAAGGTGCAAGTCCGGCCGCTCACCGACTCGGTGTTGGCCGGAACCAGCGTGCGCTCCGGCCAGTCACAAATCCGCTCTGCCGATGCTTTCTTTTTGACGCTACTGCCTGTCTTCTTTTGCTTCGGCAATTTTCGCCTGTTGGCCAGCTTCTGAAACGGCTTTCAAGAAAGCATCCGCACTTCGCGGAGTTGTCGCTTTGCCTGAAAGAATGTTCCGGAACATCATGTGCTTGCCATAGATGGCGCGAGTGGAATCATTGTCTTGCTCCACAACCGCTCCTTCTAACGTCAGTCCGGCGAACACGCCCTTCGAGCGAGAATAAGTCAGCATCTCGGTGTTCATCTTCCAGTCTGTTCCTGCGGATGCATGACGTCCAACTGGGCCTGCTGCCACTGATCCTTCACCCGTTAGTTCGAATTTGCTCGAAAGCAAATGCTGAAAACCTTGATCGTTCATGACTAGTATGACCAGGTCCACGCCCTCTACGCCGATCTGTAATCCCCAGCTACCGCCGCTCACTGAGACAAACGCGGGCGCGCTCCAGCCTTCAGTTGTACGGCACGTTGCCACACCCCGTCCGTGCTTGCCGCCAAAGATGAAACCTCCCTTGATCAAATTCGGCACAACCAGGATGCACTTTGCATTGCTCAAAACCTCTTCTGGGATCCCTTTGTCGGGAGCGGACATAACGGCGTGCAGAACATCGACGGCTGAATCCAACCGTGCCACGGAGTCTTGCCGTGCTGAGCCTGCCCACGCGTACGTTCCGATGATTCCAATGACGCTTATCAACAACATTGACATTGTCTTTTTCATGAAATTTTCCTTTAGGTTGTATGGAGCTAAGAGAAGACAACTTCAGATAGCTGACTTAGCTCAGAGGACCTGAAAGAGAGCGGAAGTGCTCGTCTCAAGGATCATCATGAGCGCATAGCGCAGGCTTAACTGGTCTGAATTGCTCACTTCGTAACCAGGAAGCCGTTGGAACTGCGTCCCAGCCGGCAAATCACATTTACCTGCGAAAGCGAGCAATCCTGCACAGAATCGTCGCGCTGCGCCATAGCACTATTGAAGTCGTCAGAAGCGTGGAGTCTCCACCATGAGCGCAATCTCGCATCCGTTTCTTGCCCGTATTCGTAGTCTGCGCGCCTTCCTGGCCGCCGCGCTGCGGAAATCACTACGAATGGAACCACACAACGGCGATTTCGCGTCGCAGCGGGTGTGTCCGTTTTGCGGACGCATCACGCCGCGCTACGAAACGTGTTGCCTGGAGTGCGGCAGAGTTCTTAAACCGGCCTAAAACGTAATAGACCTTTACGCAGATGCTTCAGGCGCACAGCGGTGGGATGGTTGAAGGATGTAACGGACCATGCTTAGTCGCGAGAGCAGTCAGCCCTCGGAGGGTGTTGGCTCATCTCAGCTTTCGGCCGTGAGATTACTTCACTTTGTCCGCTGAGTAAGGCTCAGTTCACCGGGCGGCTTGGAAAACGCTCGCAGTACGACGCCGATCACCAGGCAGAGCACGATAGCGCCTAACACAATGGCGATCGCTAGAAAACCGCCGGTTTTCATGAATTGTGGCGACAGCGCTAAGGCTGAGGCTTGCGGCGCGAGCAAACAGACTACAGCCACGCCGAGTGCACCCGCAAAAGTCATCATCGATTTCATAATCTCTCCTCTATTAAGTTCTCCGACGCATTGGTGCGGCAGCTCCAGGAACCGCGGCCACATCAGTTCGTAGGACGCGCCTGGGAGCGCCATTCGTTTGATGGTCGAGAATGGATCAATACCAGTATTACGACTCAGTGTTCCGATTACTGGTCAATCTTGACCATCATGTCTTCCTGAACTTATGGCGAGGACTTCGACACCATCTGGACAGCCCGTCTCAATTCGAGCAATTGTGACTAGACGTGTCGGATTTCAAAGCCGTATCGTTGGATCTTGGATCTCGTCACTCTCGAAAAGGCTCCAAATGAAAAAACAGTATCTTCACCTCTCCGCCTTCCCTTGCGACGCGTGCTGCGGCCCCGTCGTCGCTGGCTCCCTTGCGGTTCGCGAGAATGAGATATCGAAAGAAACCGATATCCGTCAGGTGGGAGCGATCTGCCTATCGTGCGGCCATCGGCAGAGTGCGGCCACCGCGCCGGCGCGCGCCCGAAATCTGCAGCCAATGGAGTGGGCGCCTGCGGAAACGATCGAGGCTTCTCACTTGACCACCGCTTTCGTAGAAGCTCTGAATCGTGCAGATTTGCATTAACGAAATTGTGAAGCTCCTGAGCATGAGTTGAGCGTTATTGCTCAGACGCAGACTTCCGAATCGTGAGAAGGTTCTATCAGGATCACGGGCGAGACGAAGTCTCTAGTGCGTCTCATCCGGCAAATCATCCCTTCCCATCCGTGCCCGCGACGGATCATCGGACAAAAAGGAACAACCATGAGTATCATCCGCTCCATTCGTTCAGCTCTGTTCGCGCTCGCACTGCTCGCCATCTCGGGCGCAGCCTATGCGCAGTTCAGCATTTCTGTCTCCTTTGCTCCCCCGGAGTTGCCGGTCTATGAGCAGCCGCTACTTCCAGGCGATGGCTATATCTGGACTCCCGGGTACTGGGCCTACTCGGGCGATGACGGCGGTTACTACTGGGTGCCAGGCACCTGGGTTATGGCTCCGGAACCCGGTCTGCTTTGGACTCCGGCCTATTGGAGCTGGGACGGCAATGGATACATGTTCAACAACGGCTACTGGGGTCAGCAGGTAGGTTTCTACGGCGGCGTCAGTTATGGCTACGGATATTATGGTGACGGCTATCAAGGTGGACGCTGGCAAAACGGGCAGTTTTACTACAATCGTTCGGTGAACAACGTGAATGTCACGAACATTCACAATGTCTACAACACGACGGTGATCAACAATACGACTACGATTAACCGCGTCAGCTACAACGGTGGTACCGGTGGCATCAGCGCGCGTCCCACGGCGCAGCAAGAATCAGTGGCGCATGAGAAGCATATCCCGCCGGTAGCGGCTCAAACACAACACGAGCAGACTGCCCGTGCGGACCCGCAACAGCGGGCTGCCCTGAACCATGGCACGCCTGTAGTTGCGGCTACTCCCAAGCCGGGAGCATTTAGCGACCGCGCCGTTGTACACGCGAAACAAACGGGGACGCCCTATAACGCGCCGGTGAATCGCGCCGCCGTTCAGCCGTCCGTCAATACACCGGTTGCGCATCCAGAGAATAACGCGGCTCACTCGGATCGGCCTGCGCCGAAAGCACAACCAAACCAGCCGGAGCCGAATAAGGCGCCGCCAGCACGCGCGAACGAGCCAGAACGGACAACGCCGGAATCGAACCGACAGCCGACAGCGCAGCCGGAACGAGAGCGCGAGCCGAATGTTCCCCCAGTAGCACAGCCAAAGAATCGGCCAGAGCCCGCCCGCAATGAACCAGCTCAGCGGCAAGTGACTCCTCCTCCTCCGAGCGAGCGTTCGCAGCCTGAACGCGCCGCTCCTCCATCGGAACCACGGGCGCAACAGCAACAACCGCACCAACAGCCTGCGCCTAAGAAGCCGGAAGAGAAGCCTAAGGAAGAAAAACCGAAACAGAACGAGAAACCGCAGTAACGGGCGGTTTGTGCCTGCGTAAATTCAGAGGACACTTATGAAAGCGAATCCGAGTACAACCCTGACCGGAACAGTGGAAAAGATCATCAAGTCCCGCGTTTCGAGTGAACCTGATAGAGCGCAGATTGTGGTGGCGGGAGCCGACCACCTCTATAAAGAACTCCGCATCGAAAACGCGTTAACCGACGCAGGCGGCAACCAAGTCCAGCTAAAGCCGGGGGCCACAGTGCAGGTAACGATTGAAGCGGAACCGCAACACGTCTTAACTACGGTTCTTTATCAAGTTTGAGAACAGGAACTTAGTTCTCTGGGCATCCGGGATATTCGGGTGCCTTTTATTTTGATAGCAGACTTTTAGTCATGAAGCACGACATTGAGCAGTGAGCTGTGGACTTGCAGGGCGCCTTCGGAGCCGCCGGCGTAGTGAATGAAGCCCAGCTTCCTGAATCGGTTCATGAAGAAGCTGACCCGCGAACGGGTAGTCCCAACCATTTCGGCCAAGGTCTCCTGGCTGATCTTGGGGATAACGGTCTCGGGAATGCCGTCCTTTCCAAAGTGGGAGAGCAATAGCAGGACGCGAGCCAGGCGCTTCTCACTGGAATTGAATAGTTGGTCGACTAGATCTTCTTCGTAGCGGATGTTGCGCGCCAACAGATAGGCGACGAACAGCTCTGAGAGAGCGGGTTCTCGGTGCAGAGCGTCCATCATCGTCTTTTTCTCCACGCGGAGAATCTCGCAATCGGTCATTGCCGCCGCGGAACCCATTCGTAACAACTGACCAGCCAGCGCTCCTTCGCCAAAAAAGTTGCCATGGTTCACGATCGCGATGGTCGCTTCCTTGCCGATCTTGGATACGACGCTGAGCCGTACTCTGCCTTTTTGTACATAAAAGACTGCATCTGCCTCGTCCCCTTGCGCAAATATGGATTGCTTTTTGGGAACAGCCAGGATCTTCCTGCCGTCGCCAATAGTTGCGAGAAAAGTGTTGGGATCAAACCCGCCGTTCTTCTTGGCTACTATCGAAGGGGGCATCTGACGCAAGTATAGTCCCGTAATCGGCGGCCATCGCATAAATCGCCTTGCCCCGTCTGTCCGCAACGATTGCGCACACCTGGCACCCGTGACGAGAGTGGTCACTTTTGAGCAGTTTCTGTCTGCCCATCGGTTCACTATTAATGCAGTAAAAAGGACACACAACTTCCGATGCCCTCTACCGTTCAGGCCGGCACCATTCTGATGAGAGAGTGGCCCGGAATACCGCAGGTTCTTGAGCTTGAAACTGAGCCGTGCTTCGGGGATTGGAGCTTGGTCAAAGTGCTGGATGGGTTTGCTCTTGATCGCAAGGTCCACGCTGCGGGATGGAACTTCTTTTTTATGGCCACCGAAGTCAAAGTCGTGTTCTTAGGATCTCTTGGCGCGGCGAAGATCCATAGAGCGCTGGGGCGGATCCTGGCGAAGGTAAAAAAACAGCACTTCAACGCCCTTGAGGTTACCGCGATCGTTGCCCAGCACTTCCTCGGCGTGCCGTACGTAACCGTGTTCGCGCATCCTCGCCACCTGCAACAGAACTGCAGGCTCGAGAGTGCCGAAACACGCCACACGTCGCAGAACAATTCGGAATGGGCCACAGGTTAGGAAGCGCGTCAGTTCAATCGTTGGAATAGAACACAGGAGCCTTGCTTTGACAGAACAGATGGATCTCTACATCGGAATGGTTGCCAGTTTGATGTTTTTAGGCGGATGCATCCTGCTTGTCCTAACCGCACGGGAGCGGTCGGAAGAACGCAAACGCATGCTGTGTACGACTTCTGCCAATCCGCGGCCACGGACAGAAAGCAGGCCATTGTGAATCCGAATGGAAATCTAGAGCGCATTCTTGAATCAGCGGTTGTCCTGTCCTGGGCCGATTTGATGCGCGGCACTCCCACCGGCTTGATTCATGTTGAATACGGTTTTGCGACAGGCGGAACTCTGGACTATCTCAAAGTCTGGTCGTCGCTCAGCCGGGGCCATTGGCTGCTGGCGTGTGCGTACTGGATGTCAGCGAACACGTTTCACGCCGCCGGCATTGGTTTTGCAAATGGATATCAATCCGAAGGTCTTTCGCATGTACTGGATATCGCGATGCAACACCAGAATTCGTTCGTGCTGCCCCCAAACCTCGGCCGGCAGGGACTGCTTCAGATTTCCACGCCTACAGTAGAAGAAAGCGCAGCGGCCGCAGCGATGGTAAAGGGAGCCTTCGACCGCCTGTCTTCATCGCCCGCCTAGTTGGCTGTCGCCAGAACGTTTCTACCCCTTTCATTTTTCCGAGGCGGCCAAACGCCGATCTCGATGCGGTTCTGTTCGGGGCAGACCGGTACTGAGCTCGCATTTTTCACCAGGTTTTGCCCCGCAGGTAGGACAACGGACCGCGAGCGCCTCTTTCGGTTTGATTTTCATGGCTACACAATGCACGGTTGCGCGCCAAGAAGATGGTCAATTGTGACCATCGCGCAATCTCCCCTTGGCGCATCATGATTCTGGCAGAGGTGCAGGGCAAGGCTGGAAGTTAGGCGCGATCCGTGGGCGCCTCGTCTTTCCTCGACCCTCTTGTGAGGAGTGATCCCGTGTCCGGCGAATCAGCCAAGAACGCGAACGAATCCGCTAAGGAGACAATCTCTCGTGCCGGAGCGCCGCTGGTCTCGGAGCCAGCCCAAGCGCCAGAGCTGCCGGGACATCCTTATAAGCCTTACAGCGAGGAGTCCGCCGCGTCCGAGCCCTATAAGCCCTACGCCGAGAAGCCAGCGCTGTCAGACCTTCCTTACGAACCTTACAAAGGCATATAAGCGCGAATCAAGATCGTCGTCGCGCCTAATTGTTCGGTAGTCCCAAGAGAACTGGAGAATTCATGACTAACATCAAATTTGTTGTAAGGGTAAACCGGGGCGCTGCCCGCGCGCCCGCCTACGTACAGAGGTTTGATCCGACCCTTGTCCAGATGACGACCAACCGGAAGCTGGCGCTAATCATGGGGAAGTTCACGGCGGAGGACGCCATCAAATCCATCGAGAACTCCAGATGCATCCCGGAGTTAGTGCCCGTAAATGTGAATATCGAGTAGACGCAGACTCCACAACTGCGCGGAAGCGCTCTCCGAACGTCTGGGATCCCGAGGCAGGACTGGTCAATTTTGACCAGTCCGGAAGTCCATCGCCGTTGAATACTAACCGGAGAAGAATCCACCGGTGGAAGCAGCACCTGAATAGAAAACCGAAACGCGCTGAGAGCAACCATCCGCGATCGTGGTTTTTGCTCGCGCCAAGTCGAAAGAGCGAACCCTTCGTCGCCGTCTCTTACCCAATCCAGGAGGGATAATGTCGCTACCGAACACATTGCTTCCCAGAGCTCTCTTGGAAGTTGTCGAGCCGCAGTCTTCGGTTAAAAAAAAGACCGCGACGCTTACTCCTCGCTTGCAATCGACTCCGTCCCTGCCCAGTCGAATCGCCGTCGTCGGCAATTATCTTCCGCGGCAATGTGGGATCGCTACTTTCACCACGGATCTGTGCGCAGCCATATCGACAGAATGCGGATCAGCTCGACTGATGGCGCTTCCGGTCAACGATACCGAGGATGGATACGACTATCCCGATCGCGTGAGATGGTCGCTCGCCCAAGACGATGTGAAGTCGTACCAGGAAGCCGCCGAATTCCTGAACTTCAACAATATCGACATGGTGTGCCTGCAGCACGAGTATGGAATCTTCGGTGGTCCAGCCGGAAGCCATATCTTGCATCTGCTACGCGGTCTGAAAATGCCGGTGGTAACCACGCTGCATACCGTCTTGCGCGAGCCCAATCCTGACCAAATGCTGGTGATGGAAGAGATCGCGAAGCTCTCCGACCGGCTCGTTGTCATGAGTGAGCTATCGTCACAATTCCTGCAGGAAATCTATAAGGTGCCTGGCCAGAAAATCGACATGGTGCCGCACGGAGTTCCGGACCTGCCGTTCCTCGATCCAAATTTCTACAAGGACCGCTTTGGCGTCGAAGGGAAGGCGGTTCTGGTCACATTCGGCCTGCTCTCGCCGAACAAGGGAATCGAAAACGTAATCCAAGCTTTGCCGCAGATTCTATCCAAGCACAAGAACGTTGCTTACATCGTCGCAGGCGCGACTCATCCGCACATCCTGCGTCGCGAGGGCGACAAATATCGAGCCAGTTTGCAAGCTCTGGCGAAGGAAATAGGGGTGGAATCGCAAGTGATCTTCCATAACCGCTTCGTCAGTCCCGAAGAGATGGTCGAGTTCATTGGCGCCGCCGACATCTACATCACGCCCTATCGCCACGAGGCCCAAGTGGTTTCCGGAACGTTGGCCTATGCGCTAGGTGCAGGCAAAGCAATTATCTCAACACCTTACTGGCATGCGATCGAACTTTTGGACGACCGGAGAGGGGCATTGGTTCCATTCCAAAATCCAGATGCTATCGCGCATAAAACAATCGAACTCCTGGATACTCCTGCCCTTCGTCACGCCATGCGCAAGCGCGCGTATCTGTTCGCTCGAGAGATGGTGTGGAAACGAGTGGCCCAAGGTTACATGGAAAGTTTTTCTCGTGTGCGCAGCGACCGGCTGGAGAGCCCGAAAGTCCAGTTCTCTGCGCGTCTGGCTGAAAAATCGCTGGATCAGTTGCCTGAGATGAAGCTCAATCACTTGAATCAGATGACTGACGATACCGGGATGCTGCAGCACGCGATCTTCACGATCCCGAACCGCAGGGAGGGCTACACCACGGATGACAATGCTCGCGCACTGATACTTGCCGTGCTTCTAGAGCAGTCAGACGACGATCAGCGTGGAAGAGCAAATTCAAACTCCCCGAATTCACCCGGCCTTTATCTATCATTCCTGGAGGATGCCTTTAATCCCGCAAAAGGCAGATTCAAGAACTTTCTCCGTTACGATCGCCGATGGAACGAGCCCGTAGGCTCGGAAGACTGTCATGGCCGCGCCTTGTGGGCGCTGGGGACGGTTTTAGGCCGGTCGCGCGACCTGGGATTTCGGGGCGCCGCCGGTCGCTTGTTCGAGTTCTCGCTCCCCGCGGTCTTGGCATTCAGCAGTCCGCGAGCCTGGGCCTATACCTTGCTCGGCGTTCAGGAATACCTCACTTCGTATCCCGGAGATCGCGATGCTCAGAAAGTGCGATCCGCGCTCAGCTTGCGACTCCTCAAAATGTATGGGTCCATCCGACGGCCGGATTGGAAATGGTTCGAGAACGTTCTAGCCTACGGGAACGCCAGATTGCCGCAAAGCCTTCTGTTAGCCGGCGCTGCGTGCTCGGATGATCGCATGATCTGCGCCGGTCTCGAATCGCTCGATTGGCTCTCAACCGTGCAACACTGCGACATCAATCGCCACTTTGTGCCCATCGGTTCGCAAGGCTTTTATCGCCAGGATGGTGAAAAGGCCCGTTTCGATCAGCAGCCTCTTGAAGCTGCCGGCGCGGTTTCTGCTTGCTTGCAAGCCTACCGTGTAACCGGTGACCGCCGCTGGCGCGGCGAAGCCTGGTCTGCCTTCAATTGGTTCCTCGGCGATAACGACCTGCAACTGCTTCTGTATGATTCCGCAACCGGTGGCTGCCGGGACGGCCTACATCCCGACCGCGCCAATGAAAACCAGGGAGCAGAATCAACCCTATCGTTCTTGATGGCTCTCGTCGAAATGAAGTCCATTCAAGAGCCTGGACAAAAGGAAATCCTTTCATGACCGTACCCGCAGAAAAGCAGGTGAGCCTGCTGAGCACTCGCTTCGAACGGCTGCTCCTTCGCCATCCCAATAACCCGATCCTGAGCAAAAAGGATTGGCCATACGAGATCAACAGCGTGTTCAATGCAGGCGCAACGCTACTCGCGGATGGTACGACCCTGCTGCTTTGCCGCGTGGAAGATCGACGGGGCTTGTCGCATCTTTGCGCCGCGCGCTCGCGCAACGGCGTCGATGGATGGCAGATCGATAGTGAGCCCACACTGCTGTCTGATCCGAAGAACTATCCGGAAGAAATCTGGGGCATTGAAGATCCTCGCATCACGTTCGTGCCGGAGCTGCAGCAATACGTGGTCACCTACACGTCCTACTCGCGCGGCGGACCCGGCGTGTCGCTGGCGTTGACCAAAGACTTCCGCACCTTCGAGCGATACGGCGTGATTATGCCGCCCGATGACAAAGACTCGGCCCTTCTGCCTCGGAGAATCGACGGATGCTGGGCGCTGATCCATCGTCCCATGACCACGCTCGGGTCACACATGTGGATCTCCTACTCTCCCGATCTTCGTTATTGGGGCAGACACAGACTTATGCTGGAGGCTCGCCGCGGTGCCTGGTGGGATGCAAACAAAATCGGGCTGTCGCCTCCCCCTGTTGAGACGTCCCGAGGATGGCTCGTGTTCTATCACGGTGTACGGCACACGCCCTCTGGATGCCTTTACAGACTGGGCTTGGCTCTCTTCGATCTCGAGAATCCGGAGAAGTGCCTGCTGCGCGGAGATTCGTGGATTTTTGGGCCAGAGGCGGAGTACGAACGCCATGGCGACGTGGACGATGTCGTATTCCCCTGCGGATACACAATGGACGCCGACGGGGACACGTTGAACATCTATTACGGAGCCGCGGACTGTGCGATTGCCCTGGCTCGGGCCAGTGTGCACTCTCTGCTCGAGTGGCTGGATGCCAATGGAAGTTGCGAACGCCGCCAGCGAGCGCAGGATCTATGAACCCACTCGCTTGGATTTTCCAATTCGTCTTCGGCTGCCGCCACCGTCACCTTAGCCGTGTGTTCACGATCAAGCACCGCACATACAAGGTCTGCTTCGACTGCGGACGGGAATTCGACTTGCCGGATGCGCATGGGTCAAGCCCATCCGGTGCCTTCCCGAAAGTCAGCCTGGTCACGAATCATCATCGCGCAACGTAATACTCTCCGCTTTGATCTCTCCGGTGTCTGGCATCGCTGATTTCGACATGTGAGCTATCTTGCTCAGACGCCCACCCGTAGGACCTGTCATTCTTCTTCTACTGGATACAGTCGCAACCTTAAGAGTCGCAACTGTGGCAAGGTTGCTGGGGTCAAGCATCAATCAGCATTCCTCGTCCGTGTGTATGCCGCCAAACCTTGCGGCCAACACGATTAGGCCCTAAGAGTTCCCGAAAATCGAAATCCGGGCAACTCCTCCGCACGGATGAGGGCGCGTTAGCCCGCGGAGATTTGCTCATCGAAAAAGGAAGGTCAAGGATCATGCCGTTAATTCAACTTCTCGAAATTCTGGTCGTAGTGGGTGTCCTGTTGTGGTTGGTGAATCGGTTCATCCCTATGCAGTCGTCCATTAAATCCATCTTGAACGGCGTCGTTGTGATTGCCGTCGTTCTGTGGCTGCTCAATGTCTTCGGGCTCTTTCATTCGCTATCCCGGATTCACGTTGGCAGTTTGCTGCTCCCCTGACAACATCGGCCGCAAGGCTGAACGCACGACGCGAGATTCATAACCAGAGAGGCGGCAGGAATCTGCCGCTAAGGAGACATTTTGAAATCAAAGCTGTACTTAGCACTCGGCATCACCCTCAGTTTGAGCGCCTTTGCTCAAACCAATTCGCAAACATCCGGAGACGTCGAGCATATGAACTCGACTCCCACCTTCCGGGTCACTGTCATTAGCCGCAGCGTGCAAGCGGTCAACTATAAGCATCGCAGCGGAGCTTCTAAGGTCGATTTCGCCGGCACAGACCTTATGCCCGCGGCAAACGGGCAGGCCAAGGTAGAAAGCAAGAAGGGTTATATCGAAATTGAAGTGGAGTTTGGCTCGCTGCAAGAACCCACGACGTTCGGGAATGAGTATCTGACCTACATCCTGTGGGCAATCTCGCCGGAAGGCCGAGCGGTGAACCTGGGTGAGGTTTTGGTAGGAAACAACCATCGCAGCAAACTGGATGTGACCACGGACCTGCAGGCGTTCGCGCTAATCGTTACGGCAGAACCCTACTACGCTGTGCGCCAACCCAGCAACGTTATCGTGCTCGAAAATGTGATCCGCGAGGACACCAAGGGAACTACCGAAGCAGTGAGCGCAAAGTACGAATTGATGGAGCGCGGCGGATACATTCCCACGGGCTACAAGTTCGATCCCGTGATCTTGAATGCGAAGTTGCCATTGGAATTCTTTGAAGCTCGGAATGCGTTGCGCATCGCCCAATCCGAAGGAGCCGAACAGTACGCCCCGGATAGCTATCGGCACGCTGTTGAGTTGATGGATAAAGCAGACAGCCAGGCTATCGACAGACACATCGAGCCCAAGCCATTAATCGCGACTTCCCGCGAGGCAGTGCAGACCGCGGAAGATGCACGCGCCATCGCAGTGAAGAAGATGGACGAAGTCCGGCTAGCGAATGAACGCCAGCAATCAGCCGACGCGCAGGCGCGAACACAAGGGCAGGCGGATGAAGCGACACGGCGCAAGGAGCAAGCTGAGTCCGACACGGCAAAAGCTCAAGCTGCCAAAGCCCAAGCGGAATCTGACGCTGTGAACGCTCAAGCCGCCAACGCTCAGGCCCAGTCTGACGCAGCTAAAGCACGCAACGAGGCTGCCGATGCACAAGCCGCGACCGCAAAGGCCCAATCCGACATGGCAGCCAGCCAAGCCTCCTCAGCAACCGCGCTTTCGGCGGCGCAAGCTGATGCCGACCGATCGCACGCGGACGCATTGAAGGCACAACAGGCGGCGCAACAGGCTGAAAATGACAAGGTCGCCATGAGGGCGAAGCTGTCCGAGCAGCTCAATTCTATCCTTCAGACTCGCGATACGGCACGCGGACTTATCGTCAGCATGTCTGACGTTTTGTTTGACACCGGGAAGTATTCATTGAAGCCGGGCGCACGCGAGAAACTGGCGAAAGTCGCGGGCATCCTGCTTGCCTATCCGGGACTCAATATCGAAGTTGGCGGTTATACCGACAATGTCGGCGGCGATGCCATGAACCAAACGCTGTCTGAGAATCGTGCCGGATCCGTGCGCGATTACCTTGTGCAGCAAGGAGTATCGTCGAGTTCCGTTTCCTCCAAGGGTTTTGGCAACTCGTTGCCGGTATCCTCCAACGATAACTCGGCAGGCCGGCAGCAGAATCGGCGAGTTGAACTTCTTGTATCCGGCGAAGCCATCGGCCACCCTGTCAACGCAACAACCGGTAGCTTGCGCTAAGCATCCAGCGGTCAGGGTGCATCTCCAAACAAGAGATGCACCCTTCACACCCAACGGAAAGGAGCAAAACATGCTTGGAACGATATTGATCGTCATCCTGATTCTGGCAGTTCTTGGAGCCCTGCCACGCTGGTCCCATAGTCGAAGCTGGGGATACGCGCCAAGTGGCGGCGTCGGACTGATCTTAATAGTGGTCGTAATTCTGCTGCTTCTAGGTCGTATCTGAACCATGCGCAACGAGCCAACATCGGCAGGTACCAACTCCACCGGGTGCCTGCTTTTAGCCCGCATTGTGGCGCGCTTGTTCTCATCGTTTTGATGTTCGGCATCCATTCCTCTGCGTACTCCGTGCTCACTCACGAAGAAATCGTGGACTTGCTCTGGACGGATCAGACCTTGCTTCCGGCATGCCCCGGATTCCCGCACAGCGATCTCCCGCTGGCAACGGCACGGACTCTAAATCGAAGTTCCAATCCTCCCTTCTCAAATCATGAGGGAATTTAGCCTCCTGAATCGCTTTTATGGGTGAGCGCAACTCTGGCGCAGATTCCTTGTGAAATTCAGTGCCACGAAACACGCTACATCACTACAGGAGAAATCCTTATGAACTACTCCCGAACGAATCGATGGGCCAGAACGATCTCGTCCGCCTTTCTAGCTACCGCTGTGGCGGCGACAACGCTCGCAGGCTCAGTCATTGCTACCGCTCAAACTGCCGCGCAGGCTACGAACGGGGCGAATCAGAGCGCTGACAATCAGGGCGTACCGCGGCTGGTGCGTTTTGGTGGAATCATCAAAGATGCGACCGGTGCGGTACCGTCCGGCGATGTGACTCTAACGTTTACGTTCTACGAACAGCAGGATGGTGGAGTGCCCCTCTGGTCCGAAACACAGACAGTTCAATTGACGAAGGATGGTCACTACAGCGTGCTTCTCGGATCCACCAAGTACGACGGGCTGCCTCGCGATCTTTTTACCAGCAATCGTGCGCGATGGGTTGCCGTTCAGCCCGGAATCGCAGGAATGAACGAACTTCCTCGGGTTCTGCTCGTCGGCGTGCCGTATGCCATCAAGGCGGCAGATGCTGAGACTCTTGGCGGATTGCCTGCTTCGGCTTTCTTGCTGGCGAACACTGCTGTGGCCAACAATGCTGCAGCCTCCTCGGATGCTGCAACGAACAATACGATCGCACCCCCGGCGAGTTCGGTCACCGGGACCGGCACCACCAACTACTTGCCCCTCTGGACTGGCAGTTCCACCCTGGGTAACTCTGCCGTCTTTCAAACCGGCAGTGGCAGTACTGCCAAGGTGGGCATCGGCACAACCACGCCGGCTTCCGTTCTTGACGTGAAAGGCAGTAGCATCGTGCGCGGCATCTTGACGCTTCCGGCGACCGGCACTGCAACTGCAACGAGCGGCAAGAATTCTCAACCAGTTGACTTCCAGGCATCTGCGTTCAACAGCAGTTCCAAGGCTGCGTCAAACCAGACGTTCCAGTGGCAGGCCGAAGCTGCGGGCAATGACACGTCCTCGCCCTCGGGCACGTTGAACCTGCTCTTCGGATCGGGGGCCAACAAGGCCGCTGAAACCGGGCTGTCGATCGCTTCCAACGGACAAATCACATTTGCTCCCGGACAGACGTTTCCCTCCAGCGAAGTTGTAAACAGTCTGAACTCTCTGTCGGGTAATCTGACGCTGGCCGCCGGCAGCAACATTACGATCACGCCCAGCGGCAGCACGCTGACAATCGCTTCCTCGGGCACCTCGACTATCTCTCACGATGCAACCTTGACGGGTTCGGGCACGACTAGTTCGCCACTGGGGATTGCAATTCCCGTGTCGTTGGCCGGAACGAGTGGCAGCGCTCTCATCCAGGGAGTCAACGCTTCCGGTGACGGAGTTGTTGGAACCAGTTCTACTGGAGACGGCGTTAATGGCAACAGCACTTCCGCCAACAAATCCGGCGTCTACGGTGCAAACACTGTCAAGGGCGGATTCGGAGTCTTCGGCCGCAACAGCGCCGACGGCAGCAGCGGATTCTTGGGCGAAGTTGGATTCGGTGCCGGTGGCACGAGCGCTTCGCCCGCCAACGGAACTGCCGGAGTCTACGGCGTGAGCCAGGTACCGGCGGGTATTGGAACCGTCGACGCAGCCGGTGTGTGGGGAGACTCGTTCGCAGGAGATGGCATGGTTGCCACTTCAAACCAGAACAACGGAATCGTCGCCGTCACGGCGGACTCTCTCAATCAGTTCAACGCCGGCGCGTTCATCGACAACCAGAATCCCAACGCGGGAGACGTTGTGGTGCAGACCTTCGGAGAAAGCATCGGCGGCTCCTGCGTCATCGACACTCTGGGCAATCTATTCTGCAGTGGTTCGAAGTCGGCCGTGGTCCCGGTCGAAAACAATTCGAAGAAGGTAGCGATGTACGCGATCGAGTCGCCACAAAACTGGTTCGAAGATTTTGGATCCGGACAGTTGACCAACGGTTCGGCCAGCATCAACCTGGAGGCAATCTTCGGGGAAACGGTAGATACAAACGTGAAATACCACGTGTATCTAACGCCCAACGGGGACTGCAAGGGCTTGTACGTAACCGCCAAGACTCCCACCTCGTTCGAAGTACACGAACTGGGTCAGGGAACTTCGAACATTGCATTCGATTACCGAATCGTTGCGATGCGCAAGGGCTACGAACAAATCCGCATGGCCGACAAGACGCCTCTGTTCGACCAGAATCGCTTAAAAGCGGTGGTGCGCCGTCTACAGCACCAAGCCGCAAAGTAGCCAGAGAGTGAAGCAAGGTTCCACAGATCATCGTGGCCTCTTCCGGGTGCGTGCGACCAACGTCGCACGCACTCGTCATTCTGCATGATGGCGGGATCGTTACATTCCTAGGAACTGAGTTTTTTCTGCGCTTTTTGTGCGCGCAGAAGAATGCTCCGACGCAGTGCTGCCAGCGGGTATCCCCTGAGCCGCACCTCGGGATTTTCCAACAGTTTCTGCGCTTCCGCTGTGTGCCCTTCCTCGGCCAAAGCGGCTCCAAGACCGATTTCAACCTCGGCGACCTGCCATTGGGTCAACGGAAAGGGCACAGCGTGAACTTCCGCCAACGCCTGCCGAAGCAGAGGTTCCGCCTCTCCAGCCTTGCCTTCGTCAGTCAGTATTTCCCCCAAACGAATCTCTGCGGAAATGATGGCGGGGTGCCCGGCGGACATTTCCTTCTTGCGGATCGCGAGCGCTTGACGCAGAAGACTTTCAGCGCTCCCCAGTTGCGTCTCCCAGGATTGCACCAGCGCCAAGTTGATGTACGAGGTCGCGAGATCCGGACTCTCATCGCCGCCGAGTTTCTTGCGCATGTCTAATGCTTGCTTCTCTAATTCCTCTGCGGCGCTGTACTTCCCTTCATCCGCACGCAGCAACCCGAGGTTGGCGAGGACCTTCGCCACGTTCCAGCTTTCAGGACTGCTGGTTTCGCGCATCATGGCAAGCGCTTGCCCGAAAGAATTGTCGGCACCTTTGTAGTCGCCTTTTTCCTCGAGCATGCGGCCCCAATTGTTTAATGCTCCAGCCAGACGCGCACTCTTCGGGTTCAGTTCGGTCTGGATTTCCAAGTTTTCTTTCAAGAAAGGCTGGGCGGCCGCCCAATCTCCCTTTTCCAGAAACACAAAGCCGAGATTGTTCAGCGGATAACCCACATCCGGATGGTGCGGGCCGTTAATTTTGCGACGAATCGCCAGGGCTTGCCGATCCATTGTTTCCGCGTTCGTCAAATCCCCGCTGTCGATCAGGGTTCCCGCCAAATTGTGCAGGCTGTTGGCGTAGTCAGGGCTGTCGGTACCGCTGATCTTGGCATTGATGGCGACCGCGTCGCGCAGGAGTAACGACGCCTCGTGAAAATCCCCCTTTCGTTGCAGGACCAGCGCCAGGTAGTTATCGGAACTGGCGATGTCCTCGTCTAGTCCCCGGCTGCGTTGCATTTGTAACGCTTGCCGCAGCAGAGACTCGGCCTCCGGATCATTGCCCTCCCAATACAAGCACTCGCCCAGATTTGACAGGCTCTTCCCGACTAAAGGATCGTCCGGTCGCAATTTTCTTTGTCGTACGGCCAGTGCTTCACGGAAGAGCGGTTCGGCCCGTTTGTAGTCCGAACGCAAGCGAATGGACGTGGCGAGTGCATCGAGCGTCGCGGCCGTATCAAGATTGTCTCGGCCCAGAATTTGTTTTCGCAGATCGTAAGCACGCTGCAGCAAACTTTCACCCGTCTGATACTGGCCGATGCCCATGTACGCGCGGCCGATATTGTCGAACAAGGTCGCCTGCAATTGGGGCTCACCTGAAAATTCGGTCTCCACGCGTTTGGCGCCCTGATCGAGGAGTTCGCGCCCGGTAACTTGTTTTCCGCGGGTCTGTTCAGGCGTGGTCGACTGAAAAATACTATTGAGGAATTGAGCCTCTCTCTCTGCGGCGGTTCGCTCGCGCTGCGCCCGTCGCGCCAGCAGGCCCATTCCGATGCTGAACCCGACTAACGCAATAGCGACTACCGCTGTTGCCACGACAGCAGCTCGATGTCGTCGGATGAACTTTCCTGAACGATAACCCCACGCATCTGTGCGAGCGCGCACCGGATAACCACCCAAAAATGCCTCTACGTCTTCTGCGAACTGCCCGGCGGAAACATAGCGGCGGGCAGGCTCTTTGCGCATCGCCATCAGGACGATGTTGTCCAAGTCTCCTCTGAGTTTGCGCGAGGCGTCGGGCGGCGCCAGCTCCGGGTTCAATTCAACGACGACGCTGGGTGCGGTCGGCGTTTGTTCACAGATGGCTCGCACGACCTCGATAGGGCTGGTCGTCTCCAAGTGAAACGGCCGTCGCCCCGAGAGCAGCTCGTACAGCAAGACTCCCAATGCGTACACATCTGTCGAAGTCGTGATGTTGTCGCCGCGCACCTGCTCCGGACTAGCGTATTCCGGTGTCATCATCCGTTCGGCGGTCCGGGTTCTCGACATCTCAACCCCATCACTGGCCAGTAGCTTGGCAATCCCAAAATCCAGGAGCTTCGGAATTCCGGTGGAACTCACTAGAATGTTCCCCGGCTTGATATCGCGGTGCACAACGAGATTCTTGTGCGCATATTCGACGGCCCGGCAGACGGTACAGAACAAGCGAAGCCGCTCCTCCGTCATTAACCGGCGTTCCCGGCAATACTGATCGATGGGTACACCGTCCACGTACTCCATCACCAAATACGGCAGGCCGTCGCTCACACCGCCATCCAGCAGTCGTGCGATATTGGGATGGTTGAGATTTGCCAGGATTTGGCGTTCCGCGCCGAACCGCAACAGCATCCGTTGCGTCTGCGCGAATCCCGCGTGCATAAGCTTGATTGCGACCTGCTGTTCGTAAAGATCGTCGGCGCGGGCCGCTAAATAAACCCGCCCCATTCCTCCCTCGCCCAGAACGCGCAACAGCCGGTACACTCCGATCTGTCGTCCGCTGGCGATCGAATCGCCATCCAGATTACGGGCTGCCTCTTGCACTGGTTTTTGAATGAAGCCCAGGGTCTTGTCGGAAGCGGAGAGCAGCGAGTCGATCTCCCTGCGAAGATCAACATCGCCGCCACAAGCACGGTCCAGAAAGGAATTACGCTCAGAGGGGGCCTGCTCGAGTGCGGCGTAGAAGAGCTCTTCGATGCGCTGCCAGTTGTAGCCTGGGGACGCTGCCATGTCGGTTCCGCTAGATCGCGCCCTGTCCCAACTCACGATATAAAAAAGCCTTTGCTAGCGTGAGTTCGCGATGGACGGTCGCGGGAGAGACCTGCAGCGCCGCAGCAGCTTCGTCGTAGGTCAATCCACCGAAAAAGAGTAGCTCGATCAAGTCACTCTTCCGTTGATCCTGCGAGGCGAGGCGATTCAAAGCCTCATCAAGCTCGACAAGCCCTTTGTCCGCTTGTGGACCGACCACGACCGCTTCATCGAGCGGTACTTTCTGAAACTCTCCGCCGCGCTTCTGCCGGTTGTGGGATTTCGCGTGGTCGACAAGAATGCGTCGCAGCAGGCGAGCCGAGACCGCAAAGAAATGCACACGGTCTTGCCAGGTCACGTTCGCATCCACCAGCCGCAGATATGCCTCATTGACCAAAGCCGTAGCACGAAGCGTGTGGTCCGGGCGCTCGGAACGCAAACAGTTCGCAGCCAACCGGTGGAGTTGCTCGTACACCACCGGCATCAGCTCATCAAGGGCTTGCTTGTTTCCGCCGCTCCATTGCTGGAGCAACTGCGTCACGAGTTGGCGGTCGGGAGACACTTCCATATGGTCTCCTTCCAAAGGGAGGTAGTAAGAGCTCCAATAGGAATCGCGATGGTCGCACACGAGCGAACGCCGCGGAGGTTACGGGCACCACATTATAGCGCCTGCCGCGAGCGACCGAGCACTCCCAGCGAATCCGTCCTGAATTCGTGATTTTCGACTCCAGCCCACCTTTTTTCGACTGCCATGAGGGGATTCGCCAGTCGATGTCGCCTTTATGTATGGCAGGAAATTTCGCGGCGGTATGCAGTGAGCACCAGTTTGATGACTGAAAGCGAAGCCGATCAGGAGTTTTCCGCACCAATCTAGATTTGAAGAGGAGAAGAGTGTTATGAACCGCATCTGTGTCTTTATCCTGGCCCTGTTCGCCGTTACGACGACTTGGGCGCAAACCACCCTCAGCTACAGCTTTCAGGACGTAACTTACCCGACCGACAAATTCGTCCAGCTGCTCGGAATCAACAATACCAATGTGATCGCCGGCTATCATGGCGCCAACACCAATCATGGATTCAGGCTAACTTTGCCCAACACCTTTGCCGCCGAGAACTATCCTAAGTCGGCGCAGACACAGGTAATCGGTATCAACAGCAAGAGCTCTACCGCTGGCTTCTACATCGACGCCGAGGGAACGACTCACGGGTTCATCGACGGCGGCGGCAAGTTTACTAATGTGGATTTTCCCGGCACCACGTTCAACCAACTTCTCTCCATCAACGACATGGGCCAGAGCGCCGGATATTTCGCGGACGCGGCGGGCAACGATCATCCATACATCTGGGCCCAGACCGGAGGCGTATTCTCCGAGATCTTCATCCCTGCGGCGGTTTCCGCGCAGGCCACCGGAATCAACAACAAGCAGATGATTGTTGGCTTCTACGTCGACTCCAACAACATCACGCACGGATGGGAACTGAACGCCGGCATCTTCACGACTCTCGACTATCCGAACGGTACCTTCACACAGGCTTTGGGGATCAACACCAAGGGTGAAATCGTTGGGTCCTACAACGATGCTACGGGCAACATGCACGGCTTCCACTATCTCAACGGCGCGTGGACTTCGATCGACGATCCGAACGGAGTAGGTATCACACTCGTGAACGGCATCAACGACAACGGCACCATCGTAGGCTTCTACACGGTCTCAGACACGGTGAACACGGGATTCGTCGGCACCGTGAAGTAGTCGATCAAACCAGGTACGTTCTGTAGACTCGACGAGTTCCCCCCATAGGCCCGGCTTGAAAGTTCATGAGCCGGGCCCTTCTTTTTTGACCTCGCACTGACCTGCTCACCCAAATAAAATCGGGCCGGAGAAATCCCAGCCCGACTTGAATCGCAAGTTGTCCGACGCTCAGAAGACCAGCTTCAGAGCGAACTGAATCAGGCGTTCCGGAGAAGCCACGCCTCCCGCCACGGTTTGGGTGATCCCTCCAAAACCATTGGCTGTTGCGCTTCCGGCATAGCCGGTCGCGGGCGGTGCGAAGTACGGATGGTTGAACAGATTGAAAAACTCAGTTCTGAACTCGATGCCCATCCTTTCGCTGACTCGTGTTCTCTTGAAGACAGCGAAGTCAAAGTTATTAATACCTGGAGCCCTCAGCGTGGGATCCACCCGCGATTCCGTTCCATAGCCCCACTCTGGCGGTGCCGCAAAGCAGGAGGTATTAAACCACTGAGAGATCGATTTCGGCCCGCCTTTGCTGCAGCCAGGAACGACATCGGGACGGATGTTTCCGACGCCCAGGTTCGCAGCCTCCAGAGAGGTTGAATTCGCATAAGTGATCTTGAGCGGGAAGCCTTTCTGGAAAGTCGTGATTCCATCCACGCCCCAGCCCGATACGACACCGTTTGCCACTCCCCCTAGACTGTTCGCGAACTTTTTGCCCTTACCAAACGGCAGGTCCAGAACGTAGCTGATCACGACTCGCTGCGAGACATCCTGCGATGACAGCGACTTCTCCCCTTTCAGATTATTCCAGTCCTGCACCTGCCCGACGCCGCCTGTCGGCCCTTCCAGCCAACTGGTCAGCGTGTCGGTATTGCTTAGCAGTTTGGCATTGGTGTAGGCGACCAGCAACGTGCCGCCTCCCTGGAATCGCCGGGTCACCGTTGCTTGCAACGAATTGTAGGTGCTGCTGCAGCAGCCATAACCCGCCAGTGACAGTCCCGAATATTGCGGATAGGGCCGATCGAGTTGCCCTTGGCTCACGGTGGCCGCGTTCAGCGTTGGATTTGGATTCCCTACCATCGGGTTCGAGACTTGCTGATTGATAGTTACTGAGGCGTTCGCGCACGCGACTGGATCAGGGGCCGAACTGCAACCCGGAAGCGCTGCATTGAACTCACTCGCGGCTTGCGCCACAAAGCCGTCGCCAATCTGGTCAACGTTGGTTGAGTACTGCTCCAAGTGAACGCCATGCGAACCGGCATAAGCCACGTCCGCAAAAAAGCCCGCGGGCAACTGCCGTTGAATATCGAAGTTCCACTGCTCAACGTATCCATGCTTTGGATTAAAGTAAGGAGCCAGCGTCGGACTGCCATTGGCCGCCACAAAGCTCGATAGATTGGGCGATGCACTTCGTCCCGGCGGAAGCAGAATACCGCCCGCGCCAAACGGTCCCGGCTGGTCGCATACGGGGATAGTTCCCACGGCAATGGTGCAGTTCGGCGAGATGACGGAGGCTCCGTCGAGCGTGCCGAAGGGCAGCACATATCCGTCGGTCGTCGCGTGGAATGGAGTCGTCGCGAGGTTGATGACGTCGTTGTCGGGATTCAATCCGAACGACACATAGTTCGGGATGAAGAAGATTCCATACCCACCGCGGATAACGGTCTTCTGATCGAGACCGTAAGCAAAACCGACGCGCGGCGAAAACGCCTTCTTGTCCATCGGAATGTTGTTGCTGCTATGGTTTCGTCCGGTGCCGACGAGGAACGCGTCGCCCGTGCACCCAGTGCCTATGCCGCCACATCCCGTGACCGTCGCATTGGTCGCCAAGGGATCCCAATAGCTCAAGCGTCCGTAGGAATCGGACCATGTGCCTTGGAGCTCATAGCGGAGACCAACGTTAACGGTCAGTTTCGACGTCACGTGCCAGGTATCGTCCACGTACAAGGCACGGTAAACCTGTTTCCCCTTGGTCTGCGCCGGTACTTGGGCAACGCCTTCCGTCTGGTTTACAAAGCTTCCTTGATTTTGCGACAGCCCTAGAAGGAAATCGGCAAACGCGAAACCGGAACCGTCGATCGCTGTGGGAGCCGATGCCGTCCAGTTCCCCAGGAAACCGAAAGCGCCACTGGCGATGTTGGTCTGGAAATAGTTGTCGAGGCCGATCTCAAACTGCGCGCCGGTCTGAATGGTGTGCTTGCCGCGAATCAACGTGAGGCCCGGCGTCAGGTTGTACTGCGTGTTGTGGTCGCCGATCGCGCTGTTTCCTTGAGACTTGCCGACATCATTCGGAAAAGGAAAAGCGGGAGTAGGCGGTGTGCGCATCCCGTTTGGTGGACTGTTGTAGGTGGAAGGCCAGCCCAGCGTCGTCAAATCAAACCCGGAGAGAATTGGCTGCCGCCCATAGACAAATCGACTCCCAGACAGGTTCACGTCCAGAATCGTCGTGGGATTGAAACTGTGGTTCACATCGAGCGCCAACATCTTGGTGTGATACTTCTCGGCGCAACGATCAAGGCAAAGACCGGTTCCAAGAGGATTCGTTGGCAGATCAAGCAGCCCGTAATAAGAAAATCTGCCGAACAGCCGCGTATTGGCTCCGATGTTTTGATCTCCACGCGCCACAAACTCATTCGTGTTTCCGCCGGAGAGTGCCGCGCTGGTGAAATTGTTGATCGTTCCAGACGACGTCGCGGCCGGGAAATATGTCTTCCACATTGTCGTGGTCGCCGGGCTGAACTCTCCCGACGGAATGCAGTTTCCCGGACAGCTGGGATTTCCGGGATCCAAACCGTACGGCGTGCGTGGATTGCTACCCGACGATCCTACCGAGTACGGATCATAAATTCTTCCCGCCGCGCTGTTACAAACTCCTCCTGTAAATCCTGTCGTGCACAGGGATGAAAAATCTCCATTCAACATGCCAGCCGCTGGAACGGTCGTGGTGAACGGCGAACCTGTCCTCTGCCGGTATTGCTCCCAGCTCACATAGAAGAATGTCTTGTCTTTGATCACCGGACCGCCGATCTGTCCGCCGTACTGGTTCTGCACCCACGGTGGAGGAGTATTGGATTGGCCCGCCGCAATTTCCGCTTGCTTATTAAAATATTCGTTCGCGTTAAGCACCTTATTGCGGAAGAACTCGTACACGGAACCGTGCCATGCATTGCTCCCCGATTTCGTGCTCAGGTTTACAATGCCGCCAGAAAACTTGCCCCACTCCGCGCCCAGGTTGTTGTACTGCACCTTGAACTCACCAACTGAATCTTGGGTGGGAATAATGATTGGCAAATTGATGTAGCCAATGTTTAGAGGCTGACCGTCGAGATACTGCGCTCCCTGATTCGCGAACGAGCCTCCGACCTGATAGTTGCCCCAACTGAATGGATTCTGGCCAACCGGAGATGCGCCCGATCCACCTTGCGCCACGGCCGCTGGCGAGACCGTGATCAGGTTGAAGATGTTGCGGCCATTGAGGGGGAGTTCGTCGGCCTTGCGCTGGTCGACCACTTGGCCAAGCGACGACGACTCCGTCTGGAGCAACGGAGTCTGGGAAACAACCTCGACAGTCTCACTCACCTGCCCGACCGTCAGCGCTGCATCGACGCGGGTCTCTTGCTGTACCTGCACCACTACGCTGGGACGAGCAAAGTGTTTGAATCCCTGCTTCTCGATGTCAACTCGGTAGTCACCGGGGAATAGGTTGACGAACGTGAAATGGCCGTCGTCGCCGCTGACTTGCGTGCGCTTTTCCGACGTTCCCAGGTTCGTGAGGGTCACATTTGCGCCGCTTACTGCAGCTCCGGACGGATCATTCACGACTCCGGAAACAGAACCATAGGTCGATTGCGCGCGTACTGAAAGCGACGAGAAGAAGAGAACGAGGCATAGCGACAAGGCGACTGCGCAGAAGCGACGAGACAACATGGTTTCCCCCAGGCTTTTGGAGTGAAATCTCCGACACTTCGACGACCCTTTCGCTGCTTTGCGCAAAGATTCGACGAGTGTCCCTAACAGCGATTACGTCTGGGGAAGAAAATCTGTACCACGTGGAATCCCGTTACTGTTTCTAAATGGCGTGCAAGAATAAATCAGGAAGGAAGAGACTGCCGGCCACGAATTAAGGATGATTCGCTTCTCGGCGGAGCAGCGCATACAAAAATGGCTTGCCTGTGGGTTTCTGACTTCCACCATGCGGCTCGACGGTAACAAAAACAGCATCGATTTCAGCTAGTTGTTTCGGATCCTCTAAACGTAATACCCAGCGACGGTTTGTCTCGCTGTCCATGTAGAGAATGCCCAAATTGGTCGCGTGATTCTTTTCGCCCGAGCCGGCATCTCTCTGGCCCCACACCTGGAAGCTTGCATTCTTAACGCCAGGCTGGTGATCCAGATCGAAAGCATAGAAGATCAGCGACTTGCTCTCGGTGTAGAAAACCCTCCCGAAAGGCTTGCGAGTCCGGCTGCCGCTATCAACGTCGAAAACATCAGCAATATATAGCCTGCGAGCTCCCATCAATTCGCGAATGTCGCGATCCGACGCAAGGTATTGCTCATCGTCTTTTAGCCTGCGCTCCTGGTCGTGCGCCGAGGCATTCAGTTCGTCAATCTTCGACTCCAATGAGGTAGTTCGCAGAAGGACTCGATCGTGTTCGGCTCGAAGCGTCGTGAGCTCCGCTTGAACCATCTGATAACTCGTCTGCGCTTCTCGTAAGCCACTGGCCAACTTATCACGCTGCTCTGAGACGCGCTGCAACTCGTCATTCCGTTCCGCGTTCGTCGACGCCAGGGCGGCCACTCGCGCCTCGGCACTACGTAGGGCTTGCTGGAGACGCACTACTTCCTGTTGTCCCGTCAAAACCTGGCTCTGTAATCGGGATAGCTGCAACTTATCTGCGGCCAACAGTTCATCAGAAGCCTTGTCTGGCTGGGAAGACACTGCAACGGTAGAAGGCGCGACTGCAATCGCTTGCGTTGAAGCGCGGTTTCGGCCGCCAAGAGAATACGCCCCGACGGCTACGACCGCGAGCACACATGCCGCCGCAGCAAAAGCTCTCCACGAAGATCGGCTAGGTGGAGGAACGAATCCACTGAGCCCTCTGATGGTCTGAGTCGTTGCGGGAGGACGGGAAGTCTCACTTGTCCGAATTCGCGCGAACAAGGCTTCGCGGGCAGAACTGTCATTCCAATTCGCGATATCGCGGTTCTCACCGCAAGCACCCGACAGAAAATTCATACCGTCGGCGCTGATCAACGCGTATTCGTCGTAGGCTTGCCGGCATTGGTCACAGCATTGCAAATGGCGTTCCAACTTTCGCCGTTCGCTTTCGCTGAGCGCCCCGGTGTGAGCTAATGCGGCCAGTTCTTTGAACTTCTGGTGATCATCCAGCCGTTCGTTTGTATTCATTATGCGTTTCCTGGAGCCTCTTTACCGCCGGACTCTTTCGCAACCTTTCGAGACCACGATAGAAATGATGGCGAACGTTCCCGATCGGCTCGTTGAGCCGCTCACTGATTTCCCTGAGTTCGAGACCTTGAAAATAAAATAACTCGAGCGTTTTTCGCTGCATTTCACTGAGATCTTCGAATGCAGTCAAAAGACAGGCAAAGTCGATTCTAAGACCGACCTCGCGCTCCACATCGTCCTGTCCCTGTAGAGTATCGTCGAGAGACTCAATATCTGTACCAGAGTAAAAGCCTCTTCGCAATAAATGTGCGCGGCGATCACGCGCTCGGCTGAAGGCGATCTGCACTAACCATGCTTTAGCGGTGCCTTTATTGGCATCAAACAACTCGGCCTTTTGATAAAGCGAAAAGAACGTCTCCTGAACGACTTCTTCCGCTTCACTACGATCTTTAAGGATTCGGAGCGCGATCCCAAACACCAGCCTGGCATAGCGCGTAAACAGGGCATGAAGACACTCGGAGTCCTTGGAGCACAACCCCGCCATGAGCTCTTCATCGCTGGGCGAAGGAGCCGCCAACACCGGCGTCTCAGCGATGGGTCGCCGCTCTTCATTTCCCCAGACCAGCGGGAATGGCAATGCACGCCCATTCGGAGGAGAGCTCATGCTTGTAGCAAATCGCGGTTGCGAATCCCCACACACAGCGGACCAGCCGGATTACCGGCATGGCGCTTCAGTTACCGACAGTAGCGGGAACATACATCAGATCGTTGACGGTTTTCCAGAATAAAACGATTTTCTAGTAATCGAAAAAAGATTTCCTGCCTCCTGGTACAAAGACCACTCCTCCAGCGTATGTATTGTTCGTTGCTCTCAGAATTTCCATAAACAATTTTGAATTTCGATTATCTTTCTCCTTCCCTTCGATCACAAACTCGCGTTAGTGTGGATGCACCTTCCGGTCTGGGTTCTGGGCTGCATGCGCAGGCTTCTTCCAATCTCCTTGTTGGGCTTGATTTCCCTGGCTCCCCTTTTTGCCCAGTCCACTCTGGCGTCGCTTACCGGCCGCATTACCGATCCCAGAAAGGCCGTAATATCTGGCGCCACCGTGACCGTGATCAATACCGGGACCGGTATGCACTACGAGGGCGAAACCAATGGTACGGGCGAATATTATGTACCTGACCTCCCGCCCGGGCGTTATCGCATCGAAGTAGAAAAGCTTGGATTTAAGGCCGTCATTCAATCGGGCATCATTCTGCATGTGCAGGACGCTCTTGAGGTGAACTTTGAGATGACATTGGGATCGGCATCGGAGAGCGTAACCGTCGCGGGAGAGTCCCCGCTCCTCGATACCGAATCATTCACTGTTGGAACAGTCGTGGAACAGCGCAAGGCGAACGAACTGCCGCTCAACGGCCGCAACGTTTTTAACCTGATCGTGCTGGCCCCGTCGGCGATTCCGCAGGGCAGTTCCACCGGCACGCCGGTGGGAGTGA
>Ga0335071_10001089_pt1 | contig 29257 bp, 21 predicted proteins | sample Lox_Sample_15_FD_206724 | JGI IMG/M metagenome (GOLD analysis project Ga0335071, IMG submission 206724) | Soil microbial communities from Loxahatchee National Wildlife Refuge, Florida, United States - Lox_Sample_1.5 | ecosystem: Environmental > Terrestrial > Soil > Wetlands | place: USA...
CGTCTCCCCCTCCACCCCGCAGTTCCAGGAGGCGTTGTCGTCGGAGCCGTCCCGGTTCTCCTCGCCGTTCTGCTCGTTGTGCTTCTGGTTGTAGGAGACGAGGTCGCGCAGGGTGAAACCGTCATGGGCGGTGACGAAGTTCACGCTGGCGTAGATCTTCCGCCCGGCCGGCTCGTAGAGGTCGGCCGAGCCGGTGAGCCGGTACCCCATCTCCCCGGCCTGGCTCGCGTCCCCCTTCCAGAACCGGCGCACCGCGTCGCGGTACTTGCCGTTCCACTCCGACCAGTTCACCGGGAAGCCGCCCACCTGGTAGCCGCCCGGCCCGACGTCCCAGGGCTCGGCGATGAGCTTGACCCGTTCCAGCACCGGGTCCTGCTGCACCGCGCAGAGGAAGCGGGACGCCGGCTCGAACTGGTCCGGGTCCCGGGCCAGCGTCACCGCCAGGTCGAAGCGGAACCCGTCCACGTGCATCTCCCTCACCCAGTAGCGAAGGGAGTCCATGACCAGCTTCACCACCTGGGGCTGGGTGAGGTCGAGCGAGTTCCCGGTCCCGGTGTAGTCCATGAAGTGGCGGGGCGACTCGCCGGAGAGCCGATAGTAGGTTCGGTTGTCGAGCCCCTTCAGGCAGAGGGTGGGGCCGAGGTGGTTGCCCTCGGCGGTGTGGTTGTAGACCACGTCCAGGATCACCTCGAGGCCGGCCTGGTGCAGCGCCTTGACCATGCCGCGGAACTCGTCCACCTGCTGGCCGCGGTTCCCGGCCGAGGCATAGCGTTGCTCGGGGGCGAAGAAGCAGAGGGGGGAGTAGCCCCAGTAGTTGCGCAGCCCCTTGTTCTGGAGGAAGGGGTCGTCGACGTACTCGTGCACGGGGAGGAGCTCGACGGCGGTCACCCCCAGGGCGGTGAGGTGCTGCACCGCCGGCGGCGTGGCCAGGCCGGCGTAGGTGCCGCGCAGCTCGGGCGGAACCTCCGGATGACGCATGGTGAACCCGCGTACGTGCACCTCGTAGATCACCGAGCGGTGCCAGGGAGTGCGGGGGGGCCGATCGTCGCCCCAGTCGTAGTGGTCGCCCACCACCACGCTGCGCGGCACCCAGGGGGCATCGTCCTCCTCGTCGGGTTCGAGGTCCTCCTGGCGCGACCCGCGGCGGTAGGCGGACACCGGGCCGCGGAAGTCGACCTCGCCGGCGACGGCCCGCGCGTAGGGATCCTGGAGCAGCTTGGCCGGGTTGAAGCGATGGCCCATCTCCGGCTCGTAGGCGCCGAGGGCGCGGTAGCCGTAGAGGGTCCCCGGGCCGACGCCCGGCAGATAGCCGTGCCAGACATGGCCTGTCCGCTCGGGGAGGCGCACCCGGCGCACCTCCTGGTCGGGGCGATCGGGGTCGAACAGGCAGAGGTCGATCGCCTCGGCGTGCCGGCTGTAGACGGCGAACTGGGTGCCGCCCGAGTCGGAGGTGGCGCCGAGCGGGAACGGCAATCCGGGCCAGAGGTCGGAGGGCATCGTTTTCGAGGGGCGTGCTCGCGTGCACGCCGGCAGGAGCCAAATCTGTTCTAGGTGCCTTCCTCGCGCACCAAAGCCCGGCCCCGCTCCTTCCCTGCCCGCCCCCCGTCGACCCTTCCGGGCCGCGCGCCCCGGCCGGGCGCCCTGGCCAGGGCTCGGCGCTCGCGGGCCTCGGCAAGATAGCAGAGAAGTGCCTCGGCGCGGTGAGAGGCGGTGTGTTCGAGCGGGACCCTGCGGCGGGCGAGCTCGCCGAGGGCGCGCCGATGGGGCCCGGCCATCCCGCCGAGGATGGCGAGCGTCTCGGCGCTGCCGCCGGCGAGGAGGATCTCGCGACCGGGGGTGAAGTAGCTCTCGAGCCCCGGCCAGCGATCGGAGATCACCGGGGTAGGGAAGGCGGCCGCCTCGAACAGGCGCACCGGGGGCGAATGGCCCGCCCGGATCATGTCCGCCCGGGGGACGTTGAGCGTGTAGCGCTGGGCGCAGTAGAAGGCGGCGTGACGGCCGGGTGGGAGGTGCTCGACCCGCAGACCCGGCAGTGGGGCAGGTCGCGGTTGCTCGCGTACCAGGGGACGTTCCGTTCGAGGAAGTGGGACCCGGTGTCCCATGGCCGAAAGGGCCCGCACCAGGCCGCGGCAGGTGGTGGCATGGCCGTTCCCCCACGAGGAGGTGATGGAGAGGCCGAGGATGACGACGTCGAGGCGGTCGCTCATCCAGCGGCTCCCCACCGCCCGGGCGGGGAAAGGGACGAGCCCCAGCGCCTCCTCGACTGCGCTGGCCCGTCGGTCGTAGGTGTGCTCGGCCAGGATTCGCCGGCGGGCCGCCGCGCCCACTCGGCGAGCGGTCTCGGCGTCGAGGGACTGAAGCACATCGACGACTTCCTCTCCGCTGCCGACCGGCAAGACCTCGCGGGTCGGCTCCAGGAATTGCTCCAGCCCTTCGAAGACGTCGGTGAGGATGCAGGCGCCAGCACCGGCGGCCTCGAAGACCCGGGTGGCGGGGGAGAAGCCGCAACGGGCCATGCTCTGGCGGGAGACGTTGAGGACGGCGCGGGCGCTGGCGTTCCAGGCGTTGTGGTCGGCGGTCCCCAGGTGTCCCGCGAGGCGCACGTTGGGCGGCAGGGGCCGAGGATCCCAGCCGGCCCCGCCCAAGAGGAAGCGGTACCCGGGGAGGGCGGCCGCCGGACGCAGGAAGAACTCGTCCACCCGGGCCTCGCGATCGGGCAAGCGATTTCCGAGGAAGGAGAGGTCCGACTCGAACCGGGTCCGGGGCGGGACCGGGTAATGGGTGTTCGGATCGAGGGCGTTGTAAATGGGGACGCAGGCCTGCGCTCCGAGGTCGCGATAGGCTCGCACCACCGGGTCTCCTCCACCGTATGTGAAGACGATATCGTAGCGGGGGATGAGGGCCCGGAACGGGTCGGCGGGATCAGCCCGGATCCGCTCCAGGGTGGCCGGGGCATCGACGTCCCAGAAGGCCACCCGGCTCCCCGGCCGGCGCAGATCCAGCACCGCCCGCTCGAGGAAGGCGTCCTCCACGCCGACGCCGCTCGCCTTGACGACGAGGTCGGCGCGGCGCGCCTCGTCGAAGCAGCGCTCCAGCGAGCCCGGATCGTGCGGGTGCCAGACCACCGACCGCGCATAGGGCGGATCGGGGATGTCCCGGTGAGCCAGCCGCTCGTAGGCGTCGGGCTCGTAGAAGGTGAGCCGGTGGCCCCGCGCGTTCAGGGCGCGGGCCAGGCCACGGTAGTAGGTGGCGGCCCCGTTCCAGTAGGACGAGACGAGGCTCGAGGCGAAGAAGGCGATCTGCAGCAGGTCGGGCATGCGTGCGCGGGCGGGGGCCCCCTCCGTCCAAAGGGAATCTATGCCTGCGATGCTTTCTCCCGCAGGAGGTCGAGGCGGCGAGGAGGGGACCCGCCCGCACGGCAGGCGACGCTCGGGGCGGGCGCTGCTCGGCCGGGTTCGTCGCCGGCTCGCCCCACATCGTGCCCGGCCGTTGCCATGACGGCCACCTGTTCCCACGTTTGCTCGAAGGCGCGTCTTCTGGCCGTGTCGTGTGGGCGGGGCCATCTCGGGTGCGAGGCATGGGCAGACGGCGGATCCTCATCACGGGTGGGGCCGGGTTCATCGGATCGCACCTTTCCGATCACCTCCTCCGGCACGGGCACGCGGTGCGGGCGCTGGACTCCCTTTCACCGCAGGTGCATGGAGCCGGCCAAGCCCGGCCGGGCTACCTCGACGGCGAGGTGGAGCTGCAGGTCGGCGACATCCGGGACGAGGAGGCGGTGCAGAGAGCGCTGGCCGGGATCGATGCAGTGGTCCACCTGGCGGCGGCGGTGGGGGTCGGCCAGAGCATGTACCAGGTCGACCGGTACGTGTCGGTGAACGATCTGGGCACCGCCGTCCTGCTCCAGGCGCTGATCGAGCGGCCGGTCGAGCGGCTGGTGGTCGCCTCCTCGATGAGCCTCTACGGCGAGGGGCTGTACCGTGACCGCCGCGGCCGGGAGGTAGTGGCGGAGCGGACCCGGCAGCAGCTTCTCGCCCGCAGCTGGGAGCCCCTCGACGAGGGGGGCGTGCCGCTCGAGCCGGTCCCCACTCCGGAGTCGAAGGCCCCATCCTTGGCCTCCATCTACGCCCTGTCCAAGTTCGATCAGGAACGGATGTGTCTGCTCACCGGCGAGGCCTACGGGTTTCCGGCGGTGGCCCTCCGCTTCTTCAACGTGTACGGCACGCGCCAGGCGCTCTCCAATCCGTACACCGGGGTGCTGGCCATCTTCGCGGCCCGCTACCTGAACGGTCGGGCCCCGCTCGTGAACGAGGACGGGCGGCAGCGGCGCGACTTCGTGTCGGTGCACGACGTGGCCGAGGCCTGTCGGCTGGCGTTGACCGTGCCCTCGGCGGCGGGGAAGGTGTTCAACGTGGGCAGCGGCCGGAGCGCCTCGGTGCTGGAGGTGGCGGGGCGGCTGGCCGAGGTCCTCGGGGTGGAGGACCTGCCGCCCGAGGTCACCGAGCGCTACCGGGTGGGGGACATCCGGCATTGCTTTGCCGACATCTCCCGGGCCCGGCAGGTGCTCGGCTACTCACCGAGGGTCACGATGGAGGACGGCTTCGCGGAGCTGGCCGGCTGGCTGGCGGGGCAGGATGCCCACGACCGGGTCACCGAGGCGAGCGCCGAGCTGGCGGCGCGGGGGTTGTCCTTGTGAGGGCCGGGCCGGTGCTGGTGACCGGGGGAGCGGGGTTCATCGGGGTGAACCTCTGCCATCGGCTCTTGGCCGGGGGCGCGGCGGTGCGCATCCTCGACGACCTGTCACGGCCGGGCACGGAGCGCAACCTGGCCTGGCTCCGGGCCACCCATTGCGGTCGCCCCCAGGTCCTGCGCGGGGACGTGCGCGATCAGGAGCTCGTGGCCCGGGCGGTGGACGGGGCCTCGGCGGTGTTCCATCTCGCGGCCCAGGTGGCGGTGACGAGCTCGCTGCTCGACCCGGTCTCGGACTTCGAGGTGAATGCCCGGGGCACGCTCAACGTCCTCGAGGCGGTCCGGCGCCAGAGGTCGGCGCCTTTTCTCCTCTACACCTCGACCAACAAGGTCTACGGGGCGCTCGAGGACGTGGTCCTCGCCGACGCCGGCGGACGGTACGCCCCGGCCGATCCGGCCCAGCGCCGGGGGATCTCGGAGAAGCGCGCTCTGGCGTTCCACTCCCCCTACGGCTGCTCCAAGGGGGCGGCCGAGCAGTACGTCTTGGGCTTTGCCCACTCCTACGGCACGCCGGCCGTCGTCCTGCGCATGAGCTGCATCTACGGGGTCCACGAGCTGGGCAACGAGGACCAGGGCTGGGTGGCCCATTTCCTCATGCAGGCGCTGACGGGACGGCCGGTCGTCCTCTACGGCGACGGCAAGCAGGTCCGGGACATCTTGTGGGTCGACGACCTGCTCGAGGCATTCCTGCTGGCCTGGGCCCACAAGGACCGGGTGGCCGGCCGGGCCTTCAACGTGGGGGGCGGGCCCCTCAACACCGTGAGCCTCCTCGAGCTCCTCGACCTCATCGGCGAGCTAAAGGGGGCGCGGCCCGAGGTGCGGCTCGACTCCTGGCGCCGCGCCGGCCAGCGCTGGTACGTTTCCGACGCCGCCGCCCTCGAGGCCGCGACCGGCTGGCGGGCCCGCACCTCCTGGCGCGAGGGGGTGGGGCGGCTCTTCCGCTGGCTCGCGGCGGAACGGTCGGGCAGTCGAGCGCAGCCGGCGGCGCCGCCGGGGGTCGCGCCATGAGGCGCCGGGCGGAGATGGTCCGGACGGCGATCCTGGCCGGGCCGCGTCGCGTGGAGCTCGAGGAGGTTTCGCGGGTCGAGCCCGGGCCGGGGCAGGTGCGGGTTCGGCTGGCCGGGTGCGGGCTGTGCGGCTCGAACCTGCCGGCCTGGCCGGGCCGGGAGTGGTTCCGCTACCGGGTGCCGCCCGGGTCGCCCGGCCACGAGGGTTGGGGGGAGATCGCGGCGGTCGGGGCGGGGGTTCGCCGGCTGTTCGAGGGCGACCGGGTAGCTCTGCTCTCGACCGGGTCGTTCGCCGAGGAGGAGGTGGCCCTGGCCGAGCTGGTCGTTCCGCTGGCCGAGCTGGGCCGGGCCTTCGAGGCCCTGGAGGAGCGTAGGGAGGGATTCTTGAAGGCGGTGGTGGTGCCATGACGGCGGCGAGGCGTCTGCCGGCGGTGCGCCGGCCGCGGCTGGGCTTTCTGGGGGTGGGCCGGATTGGCCAGCGCCGGATGTCCTCGATTCTCGAGCGCGGGGTGGCCGAGGCGGTGGCGGTGGCGGATCTCTCGGCGCAGGCGGCGTCGGCCGCGGCCGGCGCCGCGCCGGGCTGCCGGGCCCTGTCCTCGCTCGAGGCGCTCCTCGAGGAGGATCTCGACGGGGTGGTGATCGCCACCCCGTCAGCGCTGCACGCCGATCAGGCGGTGCGCGCCCTGGAGCGTGGGCTGGCGGTGTTCTGTGAGAAACCGCTGGGCCGGGACGCGGGCGAGGCCCGGCGGGTGGTGGAGGCGGCTCGGGCGGCCGACCGGCTCCTCAGGGTGGATCTCTCCTACCGTCGGGTGGCGGGCATGGATCGGATCCGCGATCTGGTGCAGGAGGGGGCGCTGGGGAAGATCTTCGCCGTCCACCTTACCTTTCACAACGCCTACGGTCCGGACCGTCCCTGGTTCTACGACGTCCGCCTCTCCGGGGGCGGCTGCCTCATCGACCTCGGCATCCACCTCGTCGACCTGGCCCTGTGGACGCTGGGGTTCCCGGCGGTGGACTCGGTCTCGGCCTCGCTGTGCAGAGCCGGCCGGCGTGCCAGCGGGCGCGGGGAGGAGGCGGAGGACTACGCCGCCGCCCAGCTGGAACTCTCGGGCGGCACGGTGGTGCAGCTCGCCTGCTCCTGGCGGCTCCCCGCGGGCCAGGACTGCCAGATCGAGGCCGCGTTCTATGGCTCCCGGGGGGGCGCGGCCCTGCGCAACCTGCGCGGCTCGTTCCAGGACTTCCTGGTCGAGCGGTTCCAGGGGACCCGGCGGGAGCTCCTGGCTGGCCCGCCCGACGCTTGGGGCGGCCGGGCGGCGGTGGACTTTGCGGAGGCGCTCTCCGCTGGGTCCCTTTACGACCCGGAGGTGGAGACCGTCGCGACGGTGCAGGGGGTGTTGGACCGCATCTACGAAGCCGCCGCCCCGGGGGGAACGGGCCAGGCGCTGCGGTGAAGGTCCTCCTCCACGCCGACGCCGTGGGCGGCGTCATGAGCTACGCCTTGGAGCTCTCCCGGTCGCTCCTCAGGCGTGGTCTGCGGGTAGTGCTGGCCACGGAGGGGTGCCGGCTCGAGCCGGACCAGCGGGCGGCGGTGGCGGCACTTCCCGGGCTCGTGCACTGTGAGTCGAGCTACCGGCTGGAATGGATGGACAATCCCTGGCAGGACGTGGCCCGAGCCGGCGAGTGGCTCTTGGCCCTCGAGCGGCGGGAGCGCCCCGACCTCGTTCACCTGTCGAGCTTCGCCCACGCTGCCCAGCCATTCCGGGCCCCAAGGCTCCTGGTGGGCCACTCCTGTGTGCTCTCCTGGTTCGAGGCAGTGCGCGGCGAGCCTGCCCCGCCGGCCTGGGACCGGTACCGTCGAGCAGTGGGGGCCGGGCTGCGCGCGGCGGAGGCGCTGGTGGCGCCCAGCCAGGCGATGGCCCGGGCTCTCTCCCGGCACCACGGACCGATCCCGCGGCCCTGGGTCATCGCCAACGGCCGGGACCCGGCCCGCTTCCCGCCCGGCCGGAAGCTCCCCTTGGTCCTCGGCGCCGGGCGGCTCTGGGACGAGGCCAAGAACCTCGAGGCGCTCCTGCGGGTGGCGCCGCGCGTTCCCTGGCCGGTGGCCATCGCCGGACCCTTGCCCGGGCGCAGCTCGGACGCGGCGGCGGCGTACACCGGGGAATCGCCCGGCGCGCTCCAGGGCTTTGGGCGGGCCCATCTGCTCGGCCGGCTCTCCGAGGCGGCCTTGGCCGGCTGGCTGGGGCGGGCGGCCGTGTTCGCCCACCCGGCGCGGTACGAGCCGTTCGGGCTGGGGGTGCTGGAGGCAGCCCTGGCCGGCTGCGCGCTGGTATTGGGGGACATCGAGAGCCTGCGGGAGAACTGGGACGGCGCGGCGCTGTTCGTGCCGCCCGACGACGATGTGGCCCTGGCGGGCGCGCTCAGGGTGCTCGCCGGCGACGTCCGCGGGCGCGAGGTCTTCGCCGCGGCGGCCCGGGCCAGGGGGTTACGGCTCGGCCCGGAGCGGATGGCCGACGGCTATCTGGCCCTGTACCGCGCCCTTTCGGGCAGGCGGCAGGAGGCTCGCACGTGAAGGCTGCCCTCTTCGTCCACTCGCTGCGGTCTTGCTGGAACCACGGCAACGCCCACTTCCTTCGAGGGGTCGCTTCCGAGCTGATGGCTCGGGGGCACGAGGTCACCGCCTGGGAGGAGGAGGGAGGCTCGAGCGCGGCCAACCTGGTCCGGGATCACGGCCCGGCCGCCCTCGACCTGTGGAGGGAGGCCTACCCGCACATCGCGGTCCGCACCTACCCCCCGGGCGCGCTCGACGCCGGCGCGGCCCTCGACGGGGTCTCCCTGGCCATCGTGCACGAGTGGAACCGGCCTGGGGTCGTGGCCGGGCTCGGGGCCGAGCGGGCCCGCCGCCCCGGGCTTCGCCTCTACTTCCACGACACCCACCACCGGGCGGTGTCCCGCCCCGAGGAGCTGTTCCGCTTCGACCTCTCCTCCTACGACGGGGCGTTGGTCTTCGGGGCGGCGCTCGCGGAGGTGTACCGGCGCCGCGGGGCGGCGGCGCGGGTGGCGGTCTGGCACGAGGCGGCCGACCCGCGCGTCTCCTTCCCTTTGGAGTCGGCCCGGGCGGCCGACCTGGCCTTCGTGGGCAACTGGGGCGACGACGAGCGCACGGCCGAGCTTGAGGAGTACCTGCTCGGGCCGGTGAAGGCGCTCGGGCTCTCGGCCACCGTGCATGGCGTCCGCTACCCGGAGGAGGGGCTAAGGGCGCTGGCCGCGGCCGGCATCGCCTACCTGGGCTGGCTTCCCAACCACCGGGTCCCGGCGGTCCTGGCTCGCCACGCCGTGACCGTCCACCTCCCCCGGCAGCCGTATGCCCGTGCGCTTCCGGGCATCCCCACCATCCGCGTGTTCGAGGCGCTGGCCTGCGGTACGCCGCTCGTGTGCGCTCCCTGGGAGGACTCGGAGGGGCTGTTCCGGCCGGGGCGCGACTATCTGGTAGCCCGGGACGGCGCCGAGATGGTCCGGCACCTGCGGGCGCTGCGGGAGGAGCCGGGACTGGCCCGCTCGCTGGCGCAGAGCGGGCTCGCCACCATCCGCGCCCGACACACCGTCGCCCATCGCGTGGACGAGCTCATGGCGCTGCACGCCTCGCTGGGCGGGGAGGGCTGATGGGCGGCCGTTCTCCGCCGGGGGCTCCGGGTCTCGTCGCGGAGCGAGCCCTGGTCGTGCTGGCGGTGGGGGCCGGTCTGGCGCTGTGCTGGGTGGCGCGGGAGGTGCTCATCCCCACCGTGCTCGGGCTGGTCCTGGCGGCGACGGTCTACCCGGTGGTGAGCTGGCTCGAGGGCCGACGGCTGCCGCGCTCGGCCGCGGCCGCGCTGGGCACGCTCCTCGCGGTCGCGGTGGCGGCGACGGTGGTGCTGCTGCTCTGGGAGCGGGTGTCGTCGCTCTGGGACGAGCTGCCGGCCTACCAGGGGCGGCTGGGCGAGATCTGGAACGGCCTGCGCCGCCACCTAATGAGGCTCCAGGCGCAGTCGGAGAAGCTGGTCACGGCCCCCCGGCAGCCGGGACAGGTTCGGGTGCAGGAGGGGGTCCCCTGGGGCACGCTGCTTCTCGGCACCGCCTCCGGGGCAACGGGTGTTCTGGCCGACGCGCTGGTGGTGGTCTTCGTCATCTACTTCAGCCTGGCCGAGGGGCCGCGTTACCGCGAAAAGCTCGTCGCCTGGGCGGGGCCGGCGCAGGTGCGGGTCAACGAAGCCCTCTCGGAGCTGCGCCTGGCGGTGGCCCAGTACATGTTGAACCGGGTGGTGCTGAACGTCGTGCTGGGTGTGGTGACGGCGGTCATCTTCGCCATCTTCGGCCTCGAGCACGCGGCGGTATGGGGTCTCACGACCGCGCTGCTCCATCTCGTGCCCTACATCGGGCCGGCGGTGGGGCTCCTGTTCCCGACGGCGATGGCGCTGCTCCAGTACGGCACGCCGGGGCGGGTCATGGCCGTGGCCGGCATCTACCTGGGGCTGGTCGCGCTTCAGGGAAACGTGGTGGACCCGATCTTCCTCGGCAAGCAGCTGCGGCTCAGCGCCCTGGCGGTCTTCCTGGGCTCGCTCTTCTGGTTCCTGCTCTGGGGCCCGATAGGCCTGTTCCTGGCGGTTCCGCTGCTCTCCACGCTGCGCGTCGTCTGCAAGCACACGGAGCGGTTCCAGCCGGTCTCGACGTTCCTAGCGGAATAGAGGTCTTTGCTCCGAGGGCTGCCACCCACATCCGCCGCCGGTGTGGTTCATGCCAGAGCCGCTTCGAGGACAGCCATCGAGGGGTCTCGTTCCTCGTGGTCCGACGAGGCCCACGGCGGAATGCCCCCTTCCCGGTGGCCTGTTGGAGGGGCGTGGCCATGCCGCGCCCCCCGTCCCTCCCTCCGCCCTCCAGCGCGGGCGGCTCGGGGCCGGACCGCGCTCGTCATCGCCCACCGGCTCTCGACGGTGGTGGGGGGCCGACCGGATCGTCGTCCTCTAAGGGTGGGCGCATGGTGGAGGAGGGCCGCCACGTCGATCTGGTGGCGGCTGGCGGGACCTGCGCCGGGCTGGTGGCCAGGCAGGCGCGGGGCTTGCTGGCGGCGCGAGCGCGTCGGCTGGGGGACCGAGCGCCCTCCCACACGGACGACGGACTTGCGCCGGCCCAGGCGCCCCTGTCGCGATTACCGGCTAAGGCGCAGCGGACTTACAGCGTCCGCCCGGCGCGCCCGCACGACCGCAGGGATCACGCGGAGTTTCGGCTCCTCTCAGCTTGGGCACGGTCGTTGCTCGATGGAACGACCGGGAAGAACAACCGAACCAGGAGCCGTGATGAACAAGGGACCCACCGCCAGCAGCACCCTCGACCAGTACCTGCGGGAGATCAATCAGGTCCCCCTGCTCACGGTCGACGAGGAGCGCAGGCTCGCCCGGCAGTTCCGGGACGAGGGCAACAAGCGCGCTGGCCACCGGCTGGTGGAGGCGAACCTCCGCTTCGTGGTGAAGGTCGCCTTCGAGTACCGTTCGTACGGCCTGCGCATGGCCGATCTCATCCAGGAGGGGAACATCGGCCTCATGAAGGCGGTGCAGAAGTTCGACCCCGACAAGGAGATCCGGCTCATTTCCTACGCGGTCTGGTGGATCCGCGCCTACATCCAGAACCACATCCTGAAGTCGTGGTCGCTCGTGAAGATCGGCACCACCCAGGCGCAGCGGAAGCTCTTCTTCTCCCTGGCCCGCACCCGGCACGAGATCGAGCGGCTCACCCCCGGCACCGGCCTCGACGACGGAGTCGACGCCGCCCTGGTCGCCAAGAAGCTCAAGGTCCGCACGAGCGACGTGGTGGAGATGACCCAGCGCATGGAGGGGCGGGATCTCTCCCTCGACGCCCCGGTGGCCGACGGCACGAGCACCCACCTCGAGTTCACGCCCTCGGAGGGCGAGGGCCAGGACGAGGAGTTGGCCCAGGCGGAGGAGGACTCTCTGGTCAACCGGCGGGTGGCCGACGCCATGAACCGGCTCGACCCCCGCGAGCGCCACATCGTCGAGGCCCGGGTGATGGGCGACGGAAAGGAGACCCTGCGCGACCTGGGCCACCACTTCGGGTTCTCGAGGGAGCGGGCCAGGCAGCTGGAGATCCGGGCGCTCGAGAAGCTGCGCCGGGATCTCGAGCCCCTGGCCGCGGAGATCGGCTGGCCCATGGGGCCTTCCTACGACGCCGGGGAGTGACCTTCACTGGCGGCGGTGCACCGCGAAGGGGCCCGGCCCCTGGTCCACCGGGAACAGCTCGAGGAGCGTCACGTCCACGTGCCGGGGCCGGGTGAGGCAGAAGAGGACGGCGTCGGCGACGTCCTCGGGGGTGAGGGGCTGCATCCCCTCGTAGACCTTGGCGGCCCGCTCGGCGTCGCCCCCGAGGCGAACCAGGGAGAACTCGGTCTCCACCATGGCCGGCTCGATGCAGGTGACCCGCACTCGGGTGCCCAAGAGGTCCGCCTTCAGGTTAAAGGAGAACTGGCGGACGAAGGCCTTGCTGGCCCCGTAGACGTTGCCGCCGGGGTAGGCGTAGGTGGCCGCCACCGAGCCGATGTTCAAGACGTGGCCGCGGTCGCGGGCCACCATTCCCGGGAGCAGGGCGCGGGTCAGGGCCACGAGCCCGGAGCAGTTCGTGGCGATCATCGTCTCCCATTCCGGGAGCGAGGCGCGCTGTGCCGGCTCCATGCCCAGGGCGAGGCCGGCGGAGTTGACGAGCACGTCCACCTGGCCGAGCGGGGGGGGGAGTCCTTCCAGCGCGCTCTCCAACCCCGCGGCGTCGCGCACGTCGAGGACGAGGGGGTGGAGGGCCGGCCCGACCTCGGCGGCCAGCCGGGCGAGCCGGTCGCCGCGGCGTCCGGCCGCCACGACCCGGGCGCCAGCGCGGACCAGACCGCGGGCGCACGCGAGGCCGATGCCGGAGGTGGCCCCGGTGACGAGGGCGACGAGATCGGCGAGGGCGGGTTCGTGGCTCATGTCGCTCCTCATAGAGCACGGGGGGCGAACTGGGAACGGGCTCTTGAGGCGAGGGGCCTTCGCCCGGAGGGCCTCGGCGGGGGCGGCCGCTCGTCCATCACCGGGCCGGGGGCGGCGCATCCCGGAGGGGGAAGGTGAGGGTGAACGACGCACCACCGCCGGGCCGGTCGCCCACCTGGATCTCGCCCCCGTGTTGCAGGACGATCTTCTTCACGATGGCGAGGCCCAGTCCGGTGCCGATGCCAGCCTTGGTGGTGAAGTAGGGGTCGAAGATCCGCTCGCGGAGGTTCGCGGGGACGCCTGGTCCCTCGTCGGCCACGGTGAGGACGGCCCTGCCCCCTTGCCGGGAGACGCCGAGGTGGAGTCGGGGGTGTGCCGGCCGGGCCGCCTCCACCGCGTTGGCGCACAGGTTGGCGAGCACTCGCCGCATGAGGGCGCGGTCGAGGTCCACCGGGCAGGGGTCTTGGGCGCGGGTCAGTTCGAGGTCGGCGGCGGCGGAGAGCTGCGGGCTTTGGCGGAGGTAATCCTCGACGAAGGTCCCGAGCTCGGTCGGCTCGGGCCGCACGTCGGGGAGCTTGGCGAAGCCGGAGAACTCGTCCACCAGCCGCTGCAGGGTGCCGATCTCGTCCCGCATGATCTCGCCGACCTCCTCGAGGAGGCGGCCGAAGGCCGGGTCCCGAAAGGAGAGTCCGTCGAAGCGCGCCTTGAGCTGCTGGAAGGCGAGCTTCATGGGGGTGAGCGGGTTCTTGATCTCATGGGCCAGGCGGCGGGCCACCTCCTGCCACCCGGAGATCTTCTCCAGGTAGACGATGCGATCGCGGCTCTCCCGCACCTCGCGCACCATGGCGTTGAAGGCCCGGGTGAGGCCGGCCACCTCGTCGTTGGCCCGGCCGGGGTCGACCTGCACGGAGAGGTCGCCCCCGCCGAGGCGCTGCACTCCGGCGACGAGCCGCGAGACCCGGCGGGTGGTGCCGCGGGCGAGCCAGATGCCGAGGAGGGCGGCGGCGAGGGCCCACACCACGAGGAGGGCGATGAACGCTCGCACGTAGGAGCGGCGGATCTCGGAGCGGAGTGCGCTCACCCCTTGCACGGTCTCGGCCAGGTCGCGAGCCTCGGCCAGGTCGGCGAAGTACTGGGCCTCGATGGCGAAGACGCACTCCAGCCGGCCGCCGCCGGGGAGCTCGACCCGGGCCGGCGCCTCGCGCCACTCGCCCTCGGGGTTCCGGGTGGCCGCCTCGCGCTCGGCCCGCACCTCGCCCTCGGGGGAGATGAAGGTGATGCGGCGGAGGCGGGGGGTGCGGCGGATGGCGGCCTCGAGGAAGGCGTTGACGTCTCCGTTCTGGGGGAGGGCCCGGGCCAGCTCGCCGGCCTCGGAGGCGTAGAGCTGCTTGCGCGCCTGGAACAGGTCCCCGTAGAGCGCCGGGATGGTCTGGAGCCGTTGCACGACCCGCGGGTCGAGCCCGAGGGCTAGGTTCTCGGCGGCCACCCGGTCGGCCAGCCCGGCCGCGCCCACGAGGGGGAGGGTGGCGGCCAGCACCAGGGCGGCGGCGATGCGCAGCTCGAACCGGGAGATGCGCAGGGCGGTCCGGATCCGGCCGGGCAGGCCGGCCGGTGGGGCCGCGACGGGGAGGGCGGGGCTCATCGGCCGGCCACCCCGCTGCGGGTGAGAAGGGCGGACCGGAACAGGTGTACGTCCCGGCCCGCGTCCGGCTCGCGCAAGAGGAAGCTGGCCACCGCCCCGAGCACGCTTCGCGATCCGCTGGGCCGGGCACCCGAGGCGGCGGCGATGTACTCGCGGGTGCGCTGCAGCTGCTCCTTGGAGATGGGATTCACCTCCACCCGCGTCTCGACGGTGAAGGCCTCGGGGAGGCCGCCGGCGGCGCCGAGGTCGATCTCGCGCTCGTCGGAGAGCAACGAGCGCAGGGCGTCGAAGCTGGGCAGGACCAGCCGCCGGCCGGAGGGGTGCTCCGGGTCCTTGATGGTGACGGCGTAGGTCTCCTCCCAGACGTCGTAGAGGATCTCGATGATGCGTCCGTGGATGGCGCTCGGGGTCCCGCCGTTGGCGGGGACGACCGAGGTGTAGATCTCCACGAGGTTGTTGAGCCCGTTGCCGAACTCGGGCTGGCGGGAGGGGCCGAACACGGCGGAGAGATCGAGCGCCGCCACCGCCCGTCCGTTCACCACCGTGAGGGTGATGGCCAGAAGGCCCTCCGTCGCGGGCCGGGCCGGGAGGGCGGCGAGGAAGAGGGCGAGGGCGGCGCCCCCGAGGCGCCTGGCGGGTGACGCCGTCACAGTACGTTGTCCAGCAGGTAGCCGATCGAGACGTTGAAGGTTCCGATGGAGGTGTCGAGGCGCAGGGCGACGTCGGCGGAGACGGGGACCTTCGAGGCGCGGGTGCGGCCGCCGCCCAGCTTGTTGGCCGACCAGACCCCGCGCGCCCCGAGGGCCAGGTAGGCACGGTGGAAGGGGGAGTCGGTGCGGGTCCACAGGGGCATGCCGTACTCCAGGCCGCCCATGGCCAGGAAGGCGTCGTAGCGCGAGTCGGTGGAGAAGTTGAGCTCCATGGCCCGGCCCAGGGCGGGACCGATGGCGAAGTAGGAGTAGTCGGCGGAGTAGAAGCGCTCGAAGAACGGGGCATCGCCCTGGACGACGCCCATGGCGCTCTGGAAGCGCAGGGGGATGCGGAACAGGTCGTAGCCGGTCTCGACCTGGAGGAGGTAGCGGCTGAACTCGTAGTCTCCCCCGGCCAGTCGCGAGGCCAGGCCGACCTGGGCCAGGGCGTGGAAGCCCTCGGTGGGGTAGAAGAAGTCGTCGCGGGTGTCGATCTCGTAGCTGGCGGTGAGCGCGGCCAGCACCGATCGCCCGTCGTGGATGGGCGGTCCCTGTCCCGGCGCGAGCCCGAGCCGGGTGCTGGTCACTTGCTCCAGCCGGTAGGCGATGGACAGCCGCTCGAACGGCCCCGGCCGGACCCCGACGAGCCCCTCGAAGCCCCGGCGCTGGTAGCGGATGCGGGGGGCCGACCCGAAGTTCCCCACGAAGTCCTCGCAGCGGATGTCGGGGCAGGAGAGCTCCTCGCCGCGGAGGACGAGCCAGTTGACGCCGGCCACGAGCCGCAGGCGCGGGAGGGGGAGGTCGGGGGCGAAGAAGCCGGCGCGCACGGCGTAGCGGTCCGGGTCCCGCCGCCGTCCCTCGGGCGCGCCGCCGTACACGAAGGCACCGGAGAGCCCGAGCCCCTGGCCGAGGAAGTTCTGCTGGGAGAGGCCCAGCCCGCCGTAGACGGGCTGGGAGGGGGTCGAGCCGATGACGAGGTCGGTGACGATGAGGGTGTTCCGCTCGACGACGTCGAAGAACACCAGCACCTTGCCCCGCTCGCTGCCGCGCTCGACGTGGCTCTCCACCCGCGAGAACCAGCCGAGCTGCAGGAGGGCCAGACGGGAAAGCAGCACCCGCTCCGGGTCGAGGATCTCGCCCTCCTCCACGAGGAGGTGGCGGCGGACCGCCTCGGGCCGGGTGTGCCTCAGCCCGCGCAGCTCGATGTGCTCGATGAGGTAGCGGCGGGTCGGGACCGGGCCCGCGTCGAGCTCCTCCCCGGCCCGCCCGGTGGGGGTGGGCGTGGCCGTCTCGCCGGGCGCGGCAGCGGGCGGCGGGGTCTGCGACAGGGCCAGCGCCAGCAGGGCGGGTAGGATCGAGGGCATCGGCCGCCGAGTGTAGCTGCAAGACGGGCCGCCGGTCAGGTGTATTGAGGACCGGGAGGCCGGGCCGGCTAGGCCTCGCGCTTCTCCTCGAACTCGGCGAAGGCGCGATGGGCGGCGAGGTCGAGCGGGTCGGCGCGCAGGGCGGCCTCGAAGGCGGCGGCGGCGGCGGCCGCGTTGCCGAGCTTGCTCGCCACCCGGGCCCGGGCCAGCTGCCGCTCCGCCTCGGTGCGGCGGGCCGGCTCGGCGGCGAGCAAGGCCTGGCGGCGGGCCTCGAGGAGCGGCTCGGGAACGCCGGCCTTGAGGCAGCGCTGTACGCCTCGCCAGTTCCCGGTCCGGGCGTCGTGGGTCATGCGGGGGGCGGGGTTGCCGACCGTTCCGAGCGCTGCCTCCAGGCGGGCCAGGAGGGCCACCGCCCGGCTCGGGTGGGCCGGGGCGAGCGGCCGGGACTCGAGCCGCTCGAGCTCCTCGCGCAGAGCGGCGGCGGCGCGGCGGATGGAGGCGAACTCGACGTCGGGAGCCACGCCGAGGAGCGCGTAGGGGTCGGCTCCGGCGCGGGCCTCGAGCGCCTCGAGGCGCGCGTCCACCTCGGCCGCCGAGGCGCCCCGGGCCTGGGCCGGCGCCGGCCTGGCCAGATCGGCCAGCTCGGTCAAGCCGGCCCGGACCTCCGGGGTGAGCTCGACCGCCTGGAGCGCGAAGCCCGCGGCCATGCGCATGGCCGCGGCCTCCTTCGGGGAGACGTGGCGCACCACCTCGGCGGCGAAGCTGAGCGGGCCCCGGAGCGAGCGGTGGGCCAGGGAAACGCGCACCCGGGCGAGCAGCGGCGGAAGGCCGGAATCGGCCCGGAGGAAGAGGCCGCCGCGGGTCAGTTCCTCGACCGGGGGAGTGAGCATGGCGCCGGCCTCGGTGCGCACCGTGGCCGAGATCTCGGCGAGGGGCGAGGGGGTCGGGGCGGGGGAGGGGGAAGGCGCCGCCGGGCCGCCAACAGACGGCGCGGCCGGGGCGGGACCGGGCGGGGGCGCGGGGGCGGGAGGCGGCGCGGGAATGGCCGCCGGGGACGGCGCCGAGAGCCGCTTCTGCACCGGGCGGAGGGCGTCGGCGAAGGCGGCCATGTCCTGGAAGCGGCGGTCCGGCTCCTTCTCCAGGGCCTTTAAGATCGCCCGCTCCAGCTCCGCATCGATGGGGGCGATCGAGGAGGGGCGTGGGGGCGGCTTGCCCATGTGGGCGAGGAGGAGCTGGGTGGTGGAGCGGGCGCTGAAGGGGAGCTGGCCGGTGAACAGCTCGAAGGCCATCACCCCGAGCGCGTAGACGTCGGTGCGGGCGTCGACGGCGCCGTCGTCGCACTGCTCCGGGGACATGTACTCGGGCGTTCCCACGAGGACGCCGGCCTGGGTCCGCCCTCGGCCGGCGCCGCGCAGCTTGGCGATGCCGAAGTCGACGAGCTTCACGAAGTGCGAGCGGCCGCGCCGGGACACGAGGAACACGTTTTCCGGCTTGAGGTCGCGGTGGACCACCCCCTGCTCGTGCGCCGCGGCCAGCGCGTCGCAGAGCTGGAGGAGGATCTCCAGCCCGACGACGGGAGGAACGGTCCCCCGCCGCTCCAGGGCGGCCAGGGTCTCCCCCTCCAGGTACTCCATCACGTAGTAGAAGCGGTCCGGCGGCAGCAGCGCCAGGTCAAAGACGCCGACGATGTTCTCGTGGCCGATGAGGTTCACGGCCCGGGCCTCGTCGTAGAAGCGGGCCACCACCTCCGGCTCGTGGGCCATCGACTCGTGGAGGAACTTGATGGCCACCTTGCTGCCGATGACCGGGTGCTCGGCCAGGTAGACGGTGCCCATTCCGCCCCGCCCCACCATGCGCACCACCTGGAAGCTGCCCACCCGCGCCCCGATGAGTGGGTCCTTGGGGGTGGCAGCGCTCTCCCCGTCCCCGAACCCGAGCGTGCGTCCGGCGCTGCCGCCCTGGGCCGGGCACGCCTCCCCCTCACCGTGGGTCCCACCACATCTTTGGCAATGCGGCCCAGGCGCCGCCGGGCTGGTCGGTTCCGCCACGTTCACCCCACAGCGAGTGCGAGCGCGAGCGTAGCACGTAGCCGCGGCGCTTTGCCCCGCACAGGGGGGACCCGCTCGTCCGCCTTGCCGGGCGGGCGACAATTCCCTTGACGCATCCGGGCGAAAGCCGAATCTAGCCGCGGGTCCCATGGCCGACCTCGGAAAGCCGAAAGGCAAGGCGACCGCCCCAAGGGCGATGGGCGTCGCCCCCGCGAAGATGAAGATGAAGGGCGCGCGCAAGAGCGGGCGAGTGGGCAAGGGGGCGCGGCCCAAAGGGACGGCGAGAGCGGCCGGGGCCGGGGCCCGGCCCGGGCGCGCCCCTGCGCGGCCCCGGCCCGGCAAGGCTGCGGCTCCCCCCTGGGCCGAGGGCGCGGCCGATCCGGCCGGCTTCTTCGTGGCGCGGGTGCGGGGAGAGGACGCCGCCCGGGGGGCGTCCCATCCGATCACCGAGGGCGCGGTCGAGGCGGGGCTCCGGCCTTTCGGCGGAGCAGGGCTTGTGCCGCGGCGGGACGAGCAGCTGGGGGAGCTGCCGCGGAGCTACGGGGAGGACGCGCTCGTCGCCCTGGTTCGCGATCCGCATTCGCTGTTCGTCCACTGGGATCACGCCCCGGCGACGCTGCGGGCCGCCTTCGAGGGGCTCGAGCACCCGCGGGCCCGGCTCCGGCTTTGTGCCCGGGCCGGGGAGGGGTGGGAGCTCGTCCGCGAGGAGGAGGTGGTGCTCGAGTCCTTCGGGCACTACCTGCACGGTCTCGAGCCGGGGCGGACCTACCGTGCCGAGCTGCGGGCCGTCGACGAAGCCGGCCGGGACCGGCCCCTCGGGCCCCCATCGGCTCCCCTCGGCCTTCCGCCGCTCGGTCCGTCGCCGCTGGTGGACGATCTCTTCCTGTCGCTCGGCTTTGACGAACCGCTGGGGGCTCGGCTCGGGCCGGGGCGTCGCCGCTCCGACTTTCCCGCGAAGGCGCGGCAGGCGCTGGCCCATCTGTCGGCCTGGTCGCCGGGGGGCGGGACGGGCGGAAGCGGCAGCGCGGGGGGCATGGGCCGGCGCGTGCCTGGGCCGCCTTCCGGGCGCCCGCCGCGCCCGGACGATGGTGCGGGGCAGGGGGAGCCCTAGGCATGGGCGAGGTCCTGGGGTTCGTGGCGCTGCACCTGCACGCGCACCTGCCCTACGTCCGCCACCCCGAGTACGAGGACTTCCTCGAGGAGGACTGGCTCTACGAGGCCATCAGCGAGACCTATCTCCCCCTGCTCAAGATCTTCGACCGGCTGGCCGACGAGGGTGTCCCCTTTCGCATCTCCATCACCATGACGCCGCCGCTCGTGGCCATGCTGGGGGACGAGCTGCTCATGACCCGCTACGCCCGCCGGCTGGAGAAGCTGTGCGAGCTGGCCGACAAGGAGGTGCACCGCACCCGGGGCGACCCGACCTTCCACTCCCTGGCGGTCCACTACCAGCTCGAGTTCTGCGAGCTGCGCCGGCTGTTCGACGAGCGCTACCGGCGCGATCTGGTGACCGCCTTCCGACGTCTGGAGGAGGCGGGCCGGCTGGAGATCGTCACCTCTGCCGCCACGCACGGCTTCTTGCCGCTCCTCAAGGCCCACCCCGAGGCGGTCCGGGCCCAGATCCAGGTGGCGGTGGCCCACCATCGTCGCCACTTCGGGCGCGACCCCTTGGGCATCTGGCTGCCGGAGTGCGGCTACTACCCCGGCCTGGACGCCTTCCTGGCGGAGGCCAACATCCGCTACTTCTTCCTGGACAGCCACGGGCTCACCGACGCCACCCCCGAGCCGCGCTACGGGGTGTACGCGCCCGTCTACACGCCCACCGGGCCGGCCGCCTTCGGCCGAGACCCGGAGTCGTCGATGCAGGTCTGGAGCTCGGAGACCGGCTACCCGGGCGATCCCGACTACCGCGAGTTCTACCGGGACATCGGCTGGGACCTCGACTTCGAGTACGTGAAGCCCTACGTCCAGCCGACCGGGCAGCGAAAGAACGTGGGCATCAAGTACCACCGCATCACCGGCCGGACCGCCCACAAGGAGCCCTACGATCCCGCCCGGGCGCGCGAGCGTGCCGCGGCCCACGCCGGCAACTTCCTGTTCAACCGGGAGCGGCAGATCGAGCACGTGGCCTCGCGGATGGGCCAGGTCCGGCCCATCGTGGTGGCGCCCTACGACGCCGAGCTCTACGGGCACTGGTGGTACGAGGGCCCGCTGTTCATCGACTTCCTGGTGCGCAAGGCGGCCTACGACCAGCGCACCTTCCGGCTGGCCACGCCCGGCGACTACCTCCGGGAGAACCCGGAGCAGCAGCTCGCCACCCCCCCGCTCTGCTCCTGGGGCGCGGGCGGTTACGCCGACGTCTGGCTGGACGGGAGCAACGACTGGATCTACCGCCACCTGCACAAGGCGGCGGAGCGGATGATCGCCCTGGCTCGCGATCTGCCGGCGCCGGACCCGCTCGTCCGGCGCGCCCTGAACCAGGCGGCCCGAGAGCTCCTCCTCGCGCAGTCCTCGGACTGGGCCTTCATCATGAAGACGGGGACCATGGTCGACTACGCCGTCCGGCGCACCAAGGAGCACCTGCTCCGCTTCACCCGCCTGCACGATCAGATCCGCTCCGGGCCGGTCGACCCCCTCTGGCTCGCCGACGTGGAGGCGAAGGACAACCTCTTCCCGGAGGTGGACTACCGGGCATACGCGCCGGGCTCCTGAGGGGGCCCGGCAGCGGGCATGCTGCCCGGCGCGGGCCCCTGCGCCCCTCGTCCTTTGGCCGGGGCCGGGAAGCGCCCGCCCGGCCAGAGCGTTCTCGCGTTGACGGCCCAGGCCCGCCCGACTAGCCTCGCGAGACCTTTCCCCTGGAGATCCGACGGGATCCGACACCAATGGCCGACGACCTGGGAACGACCGAACGCGAGATCATCGCCGCGCGCCTCAAGAAGGCCGACGCGCTGCGCGCCCTGGGAGTGAACCCGCACGGCAACGGCCATGCGCCGCGGCACCTCGCGGCCGACCTCTTGGCCCGCTACGGGACCCAGCCTTCCGCGGAGATCGCCCAGGACCCGGGTAGCTGGTCGGTGGCCGGGCGGGTCTTGGCCATCCGCTCCTTCGGCAAGGCCGCCTTCTTGAGGGTGCGGGACCGGTCGGGCGAGATCCAGGTCTGGGTGAAGAAGGACAAGGTGGGGGAGCGCGGGCTCGAGATCCTGAAGCTCCTCGACGTGGGCGACATCGTCGCCGCCGAGGGGCCGGCCACCCGCACCAAGACGGGCGAGCTGACGGTGGAGGCGACCTCCTTCACCATCCTCACGAAGGCCATCCGGCCGCTTCCGGAGAAGTGGCACGGCCTCGCCGACGTGGAGCAACGCTACCGCCAGCGCTACGTCGACCTCCTCGTCACCCCCGGGGTGCGGGAGGTGTTCCAGAAGCGGGCCCGCATCGTGGCCACCATCCGCCGCTTCCTCGACGAGCGGGGCTTTCTGGAGGTGGAGACGCCGACCTTGCACAAGGCGGAGGAGGCGGGCGGGGCGGCGGCCCGCCCCTTCGAGACGCACCACAACGCCCTGGACCTGGATCTGAAGCTCCGCATCGCCACCGAGCTGCACCTGAAGCGGCTGGTGGTGGGAGGCTTCGACCGGGTCTACGAGATCGGCCGCATCTTCCGGAACGAGGGGATCGATCGCCGGCACAACCCCGAGTTCACGATGATCGAGTTCTACGAGGCCTATGCCACCCACGAGGACCTGATGCGGCTCACCGAGGAGCTCATGCACACGCTTGCCCGCGAGGTGGCCGGCGGGCCGGTCGTGACCTTCCAGGGCCAGGCCATCGACCTGACCCCGCCCTACCCCCGGGTCTCGATGCTGGAGGTGGGCGCCCGGGCGCTGGGGCTCTCGCCGGAGGAGGCGCTGGCCGGGCGGGGACTGGCCGAGGCGCTGGGGGCGGCGGCGGCGCGGGAGAACGACGCCGAGGACGCCTGGAAGCTGGAGCAGGCCGCCCGCCGTTCGCCGGGGGAGGCGGTGGCCCTGGCCTTCGAGGTCTTCGGGGAGCCGCAGCTGCCGAGGGATCGGCCGGCCCTGGTGGTGGACTTCCCGCTGGAGGTGAGCCCGCTCTCGCGCCGCCGGGATGCGGACCCGCGCCTCGTGGACCGGTTCGAGCTGTTCGTGGCCGGCATGGAGGTGGCGAACGCCTTCTCCGAGCTCAACGACCCGGCCGACCAGCGGGCCCGCTTCGAGGCCCAGGTCCGGGCCCGGGCGGCGGGCGACGAGGAGGCCATGCCCTACGACGAGGACTACGTTCGCGCCCTGGAGCACGGGATGCCGCCCACCGCCGGCGAGGGGGTGGGCATCGACCGGCTGGCCATGCTGCTCACCGACTCCCCCTCCATCCGCGACGTGATCCTCTTCCCGCTCCTCAAGTCCCGCGACACGTGAGCGAGCCCTCCTCCACGGCCTCCTCGCCGAGCGCGACGGCTTCCCGGCCCGGGCCGGCGCCGGCCGCGCCCCTCCCCGGCGCCGGCCATCCGGCGCCGCCGGTGTTCCACTGGGGAGCCCTCTTGCTCGTCACCACCGGCCTGTTGGGGGCGGTGGCGCTGGTGCCGGTGGCCCACGCCTTCTTCACCGATCGCCTGGCGCTGGCCGGGCCTTTGGCCACCGGGCTCACGGCCCTGGCCGCCTCGGCTCTGGCGGTGGGCGTGGGGGCGCTGGCCGGGTACCTGGAGCGCCGCCTGGCCTTCTACGAGATCTTCACCGCCTCGCTGGCCTGGGTGGCCATCGCGGCGGTGCTCGTCATGGGGGGCCAGACCGGGCGGCTACCGGTGCTGGCCGGCCTCGCCTCGCAGGGGGCCCTGGTGATGTCGCTGGCGTTACTCGGGCTGGGAGGGCTGGCGGCCACGGCGGTCTTCATGGGCTCCTCGCTGGCCTTCCTCGTGGCCGGTGCCGGGCGGCTCGATCCTTCCTTCTCCTACGAGCTGTACGTGGCCCTCTCCCACCTGCGGCTCACGAAGAGGACGCTCGCCGGGGCCCTGGGACTGCTCCTCCTCTCGGCCATCCTCCCGCTGGTGGGCCTGCTCCTCGGCGCGCTGGTGATGGTGGTCTGGCAGCTGGTCCGCGACGCCGCCGAGCGGCGGGCCTACCGCCGGGGGGAGCTCGTGAGCTTCCCGCGCATGCCGGCCACCAAGCTCATGACGCTCATCTCCACCGCGGCGGTGGCCATCGGGGTCTGGGCCCTCATCGTGGTGCTCTCGGTGATGAGCGGGTTCAGCGCCGACCTGAAGGGGAAGATCCTCGGGCACACCGCCCACGGGATGGTGCTCACCTATGGGCAGGACGACTTCGGCGACTGGCGCGAGGTCCGCAAGAAGACGCTCGAGGTCCGGGGGGTGGTGGGGGCCACCCCCTTCCTCTACAACGAGGTGATGCTGGCCACCGGCCAGAACATGACCGGGGCCATCCTGAAGGGCATCGACGTGGCCACGGTGGGGACGGTGACCGACCTCCCGGCCAGCATCCAGAGCGGCGAGCTGTCCTGGCTGACTGGCCCCGGGCTCATCCCTTCCGCGCGGGCCGGGGACACTGCCCACCCCCTGGCCGGCCGTCCCATGCCCGGCATCGTCCTCGGCAAGGAGCTGGCCCACTCGTTGCGGGTGCAGGTGGGCGACCCGGTGAGCGTGGTCTCGCCCTTCGGCGACCTGGGGCCCTCCGGGCCGCAGCCCAAGAGCCGACCCTTCCGCGTGGCCGGGCTGTTCTACAGCGGGATGTACGAGTACGACTCCAAGTTCGCCTACATCGACCTGGACGAGGCCGAGCGCTTCTTCGGCTCGGACACGGTGACCGGCCTCGAGGTGAAGGTGGCGGAGGTGGACGCCGCCCGGGCGGTGATGGACCGGGTGGTCTTCGCCCTCGGCGGCTGGCCCTACCGGGCCAAGGACTGGAGCGAGCTGAACCGCAGCCTCTTCGCCGCCCTGCAGCAGGAGAAGGTGGTGATGGCGGTCATCCTCGGCTTCATCGTCCTCGTGGCCACCTTCACCATCCTGGCCACCCTCATCATGATGGTGCTGGAGAAGCGGCGGGAGATCGCGGTCCTGAAGTCGATGGGGGCGGGGGTGGCGAGCATCATGCGCATCTTCGTCCTCGAGGGGGTGGCCATCGGCCTGGTGGGGGCGCTCTTCGGCCTGGTGCTGGGGCTCTCCACCTGCCTGGTCATCGACCGATTCCGCATCCCGCTGCCGCCCGACATCTACTACATCGACCGGCTGCCGGTGGTCATGGACGGCGCCCAGTTCATGCTGGTGGCGCTGGCGGCGCTGGTGCTCTCCTACCTGGCCACCCTCTATCCGGCCGCCAAGGCCGCCCGCCTCCACCCGGTGGACGGGCTGAGGAGCGAGTGATGCCCGCGCCCCTGCTCCGCATCGAGGGGCTGGAGAAGGCCTATCTGACCGGCGACCGTCGGCTGGAGGTGCTGCGCGGCATCGACCTGGAGATCGCCGCCGGCGAGGTGGTGGCCCTGACCGGCCCCTCCGGCGCCGGCAAGAGCACCTTCCTGCACCTCGTGGGCACCCTGGACGTGCCCACCCGCGGCCGGATCCTCTTCGAGGGGCAGGACGTGTTCGAGCGGGGCGAGGAGGAGCGGGCCCTCTTCCGCAACCGGGCCATCGGCTTCGTCTTCCAGCACCATCACCTCCTCCCCGAGTTCACCGCCCTGGAGAACGCGATGATGCCGGCCCTCATCCGCCGCGACGGCCGGGAGAGGGCGCGCCGCCGGGCCGCCGAGGTCCTCTCGGCGGTGGGGCTGTCCGAGCGGATGGGGCACCGCCCCGGGGAGCTCTCCGGCGGCGAGCAGCAGCGGGTGGCCTTCGCCCGGGCCTTGTGCCTCGCCCCGCGGCTGCTCCTCGCCGACGAGCCCACCGGCAACCTCGATCCCCAGACGGCGGAGGGGATCCACCGGCTGCTCGTCGAGCTGAACGAGCGCACCGGGGTGACGGCGGTGGTGGTCACCCACAACGAGCGGCTGGCCTCGGCGCTGCCCCGGCGCCTGCGGCTCGTGGCGGGAAGGCTGGCATGAGCGGGCCGGGCCGCCGCCAGCCGGCGCCGATGGTCCTCGGCGCGCGGCGCAGCGCACGATCCCGTTTGAGCTTTTTCGCACGCCGGTTTAGATTCCGCGGCTCCGTGGCTGTCCTCCGCCAGACCCTGGTCGCGCTGCTCCTCGCCCTGCTTCCCGGCGCCGCGGCGGTTCGCGCCGCCGGGGTCACCGTCAAGGAGGTGCGGGTCGAGGGCACCCGCCGCACCGACCCGGCCGCCATCCAGAACGTCCTCGGCACCAAGGCCGGCCAGCCCCTCGACCTGAACCAGGTCGACGCCGACATCCGCGCCATCATCAAGCTGGGCGCCTACCAGGACGCTTTGGCGGAGGAGGAAGGGTCGCCCGAGGCTCCGGTGGTGGTCTTCCGGGTGGTGGAGCGGCCCACCGTCCGCCAGGTGACCACGGTCGGCAACGAGGAGCTGAAGAAGGACGATCTCAAGGACACCGTCTCGCTCAAGACCGGCGCGGTCTACGACCCGGCCCAGGCCGGCAAGGACATCGAGAAGATCCAGAAGAAGTACACCGAGAAGGGCTACTTCCTCACCGACGTCACCGTCCGCACGAGCCCCCAGGCCGACAACCAGGTCGACGTCGTCTACACCATCAACGAGCACGCCAAGGTGCAGGTGAAGGAGATCCGCTTCGTGGGCAACGACCACGTGCCCAAGGAGGACATCACCCCCTACCTGCAGACCAAGGAGGGGGGGCTGCTCTCCTTCCTGAGCCCGGGCACCTTCCGCGAGGACGCCTTCGACGCCGACCTGCAGTCGGTCCAGGCGGTCTACCTGGAGCACGGCTACGTCGAGGCCAAGGTGGGAAAGGCCTCGGTGCAGCTCTCGCCCGACCGGCAGCTGCTGTTCATCACCATCCCGGTGGTGGAGGGGCTGCAGTACGACCTGGGAGAGATCACCTTCGGCGGCGTCCTCCTCGGCCAGGAGGCGAGGCTCAAGAAGGTGCTGACGGTCAAGACCGGGCAGCGCTTCGTCCGCTCCAAGGTCGGCAACGACCTCACCGCCATCCAGGACGTCTACAAGGACCAGGGCTACGCCTACGTGAACGTCGAGCCGCGCACCGCGCCCCACCAGGACACCCGCCGGGTCGACATCGACTTCTACATCCAGCCCGGCGAGAAGGTGCGCATCGGGCGGATCGAGATCGTGGGCAACGACCGCACCCGCGACAAGGTGATCCGGCGCGAGCTGCGGCTCTACGAGGGGGAGCTGTTCAGCGGGACCGGGTACCGCGACTCCAAGAACCGGGTCACCGCCCTCGGCTACTTCGAGACCGTCGATTTGGCCCAGACCAAGAAGTCCCCGGAGGTCATGGACATCACCGTCACGGTCAAGGAGCGGGCCACCGGCTCCTTCCAGCTGGGGGCGGGCTTCTCCTCCTACGAGAACTTCGTCCTCACCGGGCAGATCTCCCAGCAGGACTTCCTGGGATGGGGCAACTCGCTCACCCTGCAGGTGCAGTGGTCCTCCATCCGGCAGCTGGGGGAGATCAGCTTTGCCGAGCCGTACTTTCTGGACACCCGCTGGACCTTCTCCTTCGACCTCTACGCCAGCGAGGTCTCCTACTCCAACTTCACGCGTCGTGCAGTGGGCGGATCGCTCACCTGGGGCTACGAGCTGGCCGGGCTGCAGCGCTGGTGGCAGGGGGCCCGCTCCCTCGAGGACGTGCGCCTGTTCGCCACCCTGGTCCACGAGAACGTGGACGTGACCACGAGCAGCTCGGTGGAGGTGGCCCGGGCCACCGGCACGGGCAGCACCTCCTCCTTGCGCCTGGCGCTCACCGCCGACAAGCGTGACAATCGGCTCACGCCCACCTCCGGCTGGTACGGATCGTTCGGATTCGAGACCGCCCCTCGCTTCCCCGGCCAGAAGTGGGCCTTCGGCTCGGACGTGAACCTCTTCAACCGCTACACCCTCGATCTGCGGGGCTACTATCCCTTCCCCCTGGGGATCGTGGGGCGGGTCCGGCTCAACATGGGCTGGCTGCAGTCGCTCTCGTCCAGGGGGGTGCCGCTCTCCGAACTGTTCTACGTGGGGGGGATCAACACCATCCGCGGCTACCGCTTCCAGAGCATCGCCCCGCTCGAGAACGAGGCCTGCACCAACTCGCCCTACACCGACATCTGCCGGGTCAACGGGGAAGGCTACCAGGAGGTGATCCTGAACCTGGAGGCCGAGTTCCCGCTCCTCGAGAAGTCGGGCATCCGCGGGGTGGTGTTCTTCGACGCCGGCAACTCCTACGCCGCCGGCAAGTTGTTCCACGACCCGACGGTCTCCTGGTCGCTCTACAAGTCGGTCGGGCTGGGCCTGCGCTGGTTCAGCCCGCTCGGCCCGCTCCGCTTCGAGTGGGGGTTCCCGCTCAACCGCCGCAAGGACTCTCTGGGCAACAGCATCGACGAACCACTCGATTTCCAGTTCACCATCGGCAACTTCTTCTAGCCGCCGCCGTTCCGAGGTCACCCATGCGCAACCTTCTCACACCGGCCCTCATCGCCCTGGTCCTGGGCCTCGCGCCCGCCGCCCGCGCCGAGACGAAGATCGCCTTCGTCGACATCCAGCGGGCGGAGACGGAGAACGAGGAGGGCAAGGCCATCACCGTCACGCTCAAGAAGGAGCTGGACGACAAGCAGAAGCAGCTCGACAACCGGCAGGGCGAGGTGCAGGCGCTCCGGGCCGACTTCGAGAAGCAGCAGGCGGTCATCACCGACGCCATGAAGGCGAGCAAGAAGGAGGAGATCGACAAGCGGCTCGGCGAGCTGCAGCAGATGTACGTCCAGCTGCAGCAGGACATGGCCAACCGCGAGCACGAGCTCTTCAAGGGCATCGACGATCGCCTCCGCCAGGTCATCAAGGAGGTGGCCGAGGGCGAGAGCATGCAGCTGGTCCTGGCCCAGCCGGTGGTGATCTGGGCCACCCCCTCGCTGGACATCACCAACGAGGTGATCCGCCGCTACAACGCCAAGTTCCCCTACAAGCCGGGCGACGCCGCCAAGCCCGTCGCCAAGCCGGCCGATGCCGCACCGGCCAAGCCCGACGCCAAGCCGGCGGTCAAGCCGGCCTCGGCGACCGCGCCCAAGCCGAAGTAGGAGGCACCGTGACCTTCTCGCTCGCGGAGCTCGCCGCCCGGGTGGGCGGCGAGGTGGTGGGCGACGGCGAGATGCGCCTCACCGGCGTGGCAGCGCTCGAGGATGCCGGCCCGGAGCAGGTCTCCTTCTTCTCCAACCGCAGGTACCGGCCGGCCTTCCTGGCCTCGCGGGCCGGGGCGGTGGTGGTCGAGCCGGGCGAGGAGGTCCCCGCCGGCCGGGCGGTGCTGCGGGTGGGCAACGCCTATCTGGCCTTCGCCAAGATCTCGACCCTCTTCCACCCGCCCCGAGCGGCCCAGCCCGAGGTGGCGCCGCAGGCGGTGGTCCACCCCTCGGCCCGGGTCCACCCCTCCGCCCAGCTCATGCCGCTCTGCTCGGTGGCGGCCGGGGCGGAGATCGGGGCTCGCACCCTCGTCCACCCCGGCGTGCAGATCGGGGAGGGCGCGCGGGTCGGTGCCGACTGCGTCCTTTACCCGAACGTGATCATCCGGGACGGGTGCTTGCTGGGCGAGCGGGTCATCGTCCAGGGGGGGGCGGTCATCGGCTCCGACGGGTTCGGCTTCGCCTTCGATCCCGAGGGGGAGGGGGG
>Ga0335071_10001090_pt1 | contig 29250 bp, 26 predicted proteins | sample Lox_Sample_15_FD_206724 | JGI IMG/M metagenome (GOLD analysis project Ga0335071, IMG submission 206724) | Soil microbial communities from Loxahatchee National Wildlife Refuge, Florida, United States - Lox_Sample_1.5 | ecosystem: Environmental > Terrestrial > Soil > Wetlands | place: USA...
CCGCGCCGCATACGTGGTGATGAGCGGCGCCGGGCTGGCGTGCGTGCCGCGCGCCACCACCGACCTGGTGTACGTCCGGATGCACGGTCCGGATCAGGATGCGATCTATGCCGGCTGCTACTCGCACGGCGAGCTGCGGCGCTGGGCCGACCGGATAAGGGGATGGGACGGCGACGGCAAGGACGTGTGGATGTATTTCAACAACGACCTCGGCGGCCACGCCGTGCGCAACGCGCTATATCTGCGTGGGCTTCTGGGCTGATCCGGGTCAGGTATCGGCGACCTGCTCAACGGGGGTCCACGCCCCGTCGATCACGTCGGGTGGGCGCTGCGCCTGCAAGCGGTCCCGTTCGGCGCGTCGGCGCTTGATCCGCAGCCGCGCGTCGGCCGGAATGGTGACCAGTTCGTCACAGGTCAGGTAATAGACATCGTCGACCACGTCGAACAGGTCCGCCGCGACCCGTCGGGAGCCCAACTCCCGCAAGGTCATCCGCAGTTCGTGGGTGAACCGGATGGTGCTGTCGTGGGCCAGCTCGCGCGATTCTCGGGCATTGGCCGCCATTCGCCGTGCCACCGTCCTCGCCTGCGCGGGCTCGGTCGGCGTGGCGGCGGCCACTGTGGCTTCAGCGGCTTCAGCGGCTTCAGCGGCTTCGGCGGCTTCGGCCGCCTCAGCGGCTTGAGCGGCGGCCACGAGCAACATCGCCGGATTGTCGCTGAACACCTGGCTGGCCAGCTCGGCCTCACCGGGCCCACGGTGCCCGATCCGGGCGACGGCGGCGTCGAGAGCGCCGGCAGTGTCGGGGGACAACGCGCGGATGCTGCCGACGTTGCCTTCGGCGGCCAGCGCGCGTAGCGGCGGGTCAGCGCGCAACGCCGCCGCCAGTTGGGCGGTTTCGGCCGCGACGCGGGTGCTTTCCATGATCATGCCGAGCCCCGACACCCTCGACGCCGCCCGGGTGTGCTCCAGCGCCGCCGCGGTGACCCCGGAGTCGATCAACCACAGCGCCGTGAGAATCCAGCCCTGGTTGATGCGGTCCCTCAACAGCCGCACCCGGACCTGGAGCGCCGCGTCCGGCAGCGCGGCCAGCTGGGCGGAGTCGAGGTGTTCGGCCTCGGCGGCCGCGCGATAGGCCCGCGTGTCGGGCTTGAGGCGGCGCATCAGCGCCAGCGAACGCGCCGCGACGACCGCCTTGGCCATCGACCCGACCGCCCCCTCGGCGAGCCTCGGCTCACCGAACGGCAGGACGTCTCCCACCTGCGGCTGGTCAACCAGGGCCTGGCGGGTGACGGCGTCCCGGTCCCAGCCGGGCAGCTGCGCCGCGGCCACGACGTTGGCCGACACCCCGACGTAGGCGCGGTGGCCGAAGACCGCGATGGCCCTGCTGCCCCACTCGTCGTCGACCACGCCACCAAGGGCGAGCACGTGACCCACCACCCGGCTGGCCGTGCGCAGACCGCCCAGCTGGACGTCGAGCGTCATCGGGGTCAGCGGCCCGGGCAGCGCCTCGGCGAGCCTGGCCGCGCTGAAGACCGGGAACCGGGGATCGATCCGGTCGTCGAACTCCCCCTCCATCCCGTCGGGGGCCGCCCTGCGCACCTCCTCGGACGGTCGGGGGCGCGGGAGGATCTCGACCGGCAGGGCCAGCTGGCGGTCGTGGCTGATGGCGCCCGCGACATGCAGCCGGCGCCCGACGAGTCCACGCGCGGTGTCGGCAACCGCGTCGAGGGCCTGCCAGCCGAATTCGAAGTCCCAATCCTCTTGCGCGGCAGCAATATCCATTGCGGGAGTCAACTGCGGCCAGCTGAGGACACCATGCAGCCGCGCGCGGGGGTCGACGGATCGCAGCAGCCGCCACGCGGTGACCACGTTGATGGTGTCCGGAGTCGCCAGATCCACCGAGCCGGTGCGGTCGCTGTGCACCGACGCCACCAGGAAGCGCACCAGGTCGTCGAGGTGCAGGACCCGCACCTGCCGGGTGGAAACCTTGCTGCGCAGCAGGGTGGCCACCGTGCGGCACACCATCCAGTCGAGCCGGCGGCCGACCGGCGGGGCGATCCGGATGACCAGGCTGGGTGCCCAGCTGGTGGACACCAGCTCCTCGGCCGGTCGATACAGGTCGGGCCTACCCGCGGCCTGCGACACGAACAGCAGCCGCGCCCCCGCGCGGGCGGCGGCGTCGGTGACGTGGGCGACCCCGTCGATATCCGCGCTGCCGGGTGCGCTGGTGTCGACCGGGGCCAGGTGGATCACCGCGTCGGCTTCGTCGGCCAGGTCTTGCAGAACGGGGTGGCGCAGCGGCGCGCAAACGAGCTCGACGCCGGGGTCCAGGTAGGGGTGGCGCCGCTCGGCAATCCCGATGACCGCGTGCCCGGCGGCCAGCAACTGGCGTGCGACCAGCCGCCCGACCGCGCCGGTGGCGTCGGTAACCAGGATCTGCACCCGGGTCCACCTCTCCCAACGTCCAGACTCGACAATAGGCAAGTCGCGAGCACTTACGCGACCGTTGCCCAACCAACTGCCCTCTGTCCAGGGCCTAATGGCCCTGACCGGCTACTGCAGCACTGCGGCGCCGTCCGCGGTGACGGCAACCTTGGCCCCACCGATATCTTCGCGCACGGTGGCTTCGGCTGCGGCGGGCTCGCCGATGACGGCCAGCGTGCGCGAACCGTCGGGCGTGCGCACCGAGACGAAGGCCTTCTCGGGTTCGCCCTCGCGGTCGAACGGTGTGGTCCACGATTCGACGGTCCCGACGCCCTCCCAGGAGACCAGGCCCTTGCGGGTGGGCTCGCGGTCGACCGCCGGTTGGGCGTCCTCCCAACGGAATTCCGCCGGCGGCTCGGTGCCGTAGACACCGAAGCTGTGTTTGGTGAGGTAGCCGCCGTTGGCGGTGATGAGGGCGCGGTGCCCGGGATTGGCCACCAGCAGCTCGGCCATGGTGGCAATGGAATGCATCACGTAGTTGCTCCACGGGCCGCCGGCGAAGGTCAACCCGCCGGTGACGGTGAGCGGGCGGGCGGGGTCGTCGGTGCTCAGTCCGAGTTCGGCCGCCGCGACCTGAACGGCGGAGGGGAAGCAGGAGTACAGGTCGACGTGGTCGACGTCGTCGATGCCCAGGCCGGCCAGCTCCAGCGCCCGCGCGCCGCCGATCCGGATGGCGGCCGAGCGGTGCAGCTCGTCGCGCTCGGCGACGGCCGGGGTGTCGTGGGCGTCGGTGCCCGCATGCGGGTAAACCCACTGTTCGGAGGGGATGCGCAGGCGCTCGGCCTGCTCGACCGAGGTCAGGATCAGCGCGGCGCCCTGGTCGACCATGTTGTTGGAGTTCATCAGCTTGGTGTAGGGCCAGCTGATCATGCGGTTCTGCGGTCCGGGCCGCCGGATCTCCTCGGCGGTTATCGGTGTGCGGATCCATGCGTGCGGATTGCCGACCGCGACGGCGTTGAACCGCGCCCACAGCTCGCCGACGCGCTCGATGTGGTCCTCGACGGACTCGCCGTTGGCGATGCGAAGCGCCTGCTCGAACAGCGGATAGACGTAGGCGGGCCGGTCGAGCCCGATCCTGAGCTCGGCGTCGCCGGCCATCGGGACGTCGTCGCCGGCGACCGGGGCCGTCGGAACGGACTCGTCCTGCACGGTCCACTCGAGTCTGCCGCCCTTGGCCTTGAGCCCCCTTCTGGTGCGCCAGGTTTCGGCGCCGGCCAACAGCACGACGCCGGCCCGGCCCCGCTGGATGTCCAGGCAGGCCTGGTTGAGCAGCGACTGTGGCACGTTGCCGCCGACGGGGCTGTACAGGGTGGTGAAGTCACCGGCGCCGATCCGCCGGCCGAGCAACAGCCCGGGATCGCGGTAGTGCGCCGACAGCACGTTGACCACGCGGATGGAATCCACGGCCTCGATCACCCGGGAATCCGCGGCCCGGCGGGCCGCGTCGGCCATCAGGTCGACCGGCTCGATCGACCGCGTCGCCGGGTCGATGTCGTCGCGGCAATTGACCTGGCCGTAGCCGATCAACACCGGTGTCCTGGGATCGACGGTCATACGACGAATTTAGCGTGGCTATGAATCGGGCCGGCGCCGGGCATTCACCGCTTGCGGGGTGCCGCCCGCTCACGGGGGACACGCCAGCGTGACGCTGGACCGCCGCTGCCACCCCAGCGTGACGCTCGGCGCAAGCGGCGTCGGGCATTAGTCGCTTGCGAACAGCACGCCTTCGTCGATCAGCCGCTCGGTGTCGTCGGCGCCCATGCCGAGCAAACGTCGGCAGATCTCCCGCGTGTCCTGGCCGGGCAGGGGCGCCGGGCGCTGTGGGGCGGGCGGAATGTGCTGAAACGGCGCGGGACCCGTCTCCGCCGGCAGCGGCCGCTCGATCAGCGGATGCGCCATGTCGCTGAAGAGTTTTCGCTCGGTCAGCTGCGGGTCCTCCAGGATGTCGGGCGGGCGGTTCATCGGCCCGGCCGCAACCCCGGCCGACTGCAACAGTTCGGCGACGCGCACCGGGGTGCGGGTGCGGGTCAGGGCCGACACCAGCTCCACCAGCTCGCGCCGGTTGGCCAGGCGCGACTCGCCGGTGGCGAAGCGCGGGTCGTCCGCCCATTGCGGGTGGTCGAAAAGGGTTGCCATGCAGCGCCATTCCTCGTCCGAGCCGATCGAGATGACGCACCATTCGTCGTCACCGGCGCACGGGTACACCGCGTGCAGGCTGGTGTCGTCGCGGATCGGGCCGAGCCCCGCGGCCCGCGCGGCCTCGGCGACATACAGCGTGTCGAGCTGGTTGATCACGACCTCGGCCTGCGAGACGTGCACGTGGGCGCCCCGGCCGGTCCGATTGCGGCGGATCAGCGCGGCCAGCGCGGCGATCGCGGTCACCCGCCCGACCACATGGTCGGGAAAGATCGTCGTCGCGTCGTAGAAGGAATGCCGCGCGCCGTTGTCCGCGTCGTCGTCCGGGGCGTCGGACGTCCACAGCCGCGTGACGCCGGTGGCGGCGCGGACCAGCGGGCCGTAGCCCATCCGGGTGCTCCACGGACCGGTGTTGCCGAAGGCGCTGCTGCCGGCGAGCACGATCCGCGGGTTGAGCCGGCGCAGCGTGTCGTAGGAAAAGCCAAGGGCGGTAAGGGTTCCCGGCTTGAAGTTGGCGAACACCGCGTCGGCCTCCGCGACCAGCCGCCCGAAGACGTCCTTGCCCCGCTCGCTGCGCAGGTCCAGGCCGAGCCCGAGCTGATTGCGGTGGGTCCACGCGAACGACTCGCTCATGCCGTCGCCGGCGCGGGCCTGCCGCAGTCCGTCGGGGTAGTCGGCGCTTTCGACCTTGATGACCTCGGCGCCCAGGTCGCCGAACAGCCGGCCCAGCTCGCCTCCGGCGACGATGATGCCCAGGTCCAGAATCCGCAGCCCCGCCAACGGCCGCTCGCCCACCCTGCCCGACGGCGCCGGCACCACCACCGGATTGCCGCGCCAGTACGGTTCGTCCTCCCCCGCGGCGGGGGCCGGCGTGCGAAAACCCGACCGCTGTCCGTCGACGACGAAATAGCCGGTGGGCACGCTGGTGCGCACCCCGGGGACGAGCTCGGCCTCCGTGATCGCGCCCACCGCCTGGAAGTGCTCGGAGCCGAGGACCCAGGACGGTGGCAGCACCGCCGCGATCGGCACCCCGTGCGCCTGGCCGGCGGCCACCAGGTCCTTCATGGTCTGCTCGGCGAACAGGGCCCGCACCGGCAAACTGATCTCGGGCCAGGCCGCAAAGCGGGCGCCGATCGCGTCGTACTCGGGATCTTGGAAGTCTTCCGGCTCCCCCAGCCAGCGCCGCAGGCCGCGCCACTGCCGCGGCGCCATCACACACAACCGGACGTAGCCGTCCTTGCACGGAAGGATCGGGTAGGCGTCCTGGTTTCTCGGGCGTCCCCGCCACCGGCCGCTGCGGCGGACGCCGGCAGCGGCCTGCCCGTGCGCGCCGAACGCCGGGTCGAGCGCCATCACGACCGCGTCGAACCGCGAGAAGTCGATGTAATCGCCTGTGCCGCAACGGAGTCGGTTGTAGTAGGCGACAAGCGCGGCCCACGCCGCCTGGACGGCGGCGGTGGCGGAAGCGATGCCGTCCGGCGGCAACACGGGGGTGCCGGTGGTGGGACCGGACCGCGACAGCGAGCCGCACATCGCGTACAGAACCGGGTCCGTGGCCCGCCACGACGACCGCGGGCCCGTCGCGCCGAAGTCGGTGATCGACAGCACCACCAGGTGCGGGTATCGGGCGGCCAGGTCGGGGCCCGGCGCGCCGAACGCGCCGCCCAGCCCGTCCAGGCCGCTGTCCACGACGATGTCGGCCTCGGCGGCGAGGTCGAGCAACCGGTAGCAGTCGTCCTCCTCGAGCGGGTCCAGCACGGCGCTGCGCTTGTTGGCGTTGTGCACAGCGAACGGGATGCTCGCGCCGGCCAGCGTCGGCAATTCCTCGCGCTCCAGGTCTCCCCCGGGAGGCTCGACCTTGAGCACGTCGGCACCCAGGTCGGCGAACAGCCGGGTCACCGCGTCGGCGTCGCCGCTCGCCAAGTCGAGGACGCGCACGGCGTCGAGCAACCCGTCGGCCATCCGCCCACCGTACCCGGAGCATCCGCAGCTAACCGCGCATGTTCGCGTGGAGACCAAATGCCCAGCCGCCCAAGCCGGTTCGAACGGAAATCCGGACCCGCTACGCTCGGTAGTCCTGTCGACGATCCCCCGGATGGAGGCCCTCAGCCCATGACCGCCCACCTGAGCTACGTCGAGGCCGTGATCGTCGGCGCGTTCCAGGGCGTCACCGAGCTGTTCCCGGTCTCCAGCCTGGGGCACGCGGTGTTGGTGCCCGCGCTGGTGGGCGGACAATGGGCCCGGGACCTCAACGTCTCCGCCCCCGAATCGCCCTACCTGGCGTTCATCGTCGGCCTGCACGTCGCCACCGCCGCCGCCCTGCTGGTGTTCTTCTGGCGGGACTGGTTGCGCATCGTCGCCGGCTTCGTCTCGTCGCTGCGGTATCGCCGGATCCAGACGCCCGACGAGCGGCTCGCCTGGCTGATCGTGGTCGGGACGATCCCCGTGGGGCTGGCCGGGGTGGCCCTCGAGCACCTGTTCCGGACCACACTGGGCAAGCCGATACCCGCGGCGGCGTTCCTCATGGTCAACGGGTTTGTCCTTTACGCGGGTGAGGTTTTGCGCCGCCGCGTCTCGCCGGTGGGCGCCATGGACGAGCGCGACGAGCCGCACAGCGGTGAGGCCATCGACAACCGGCTGGCCCAACTGCCGATGCGCCGCGGGCTGCTGATCGGGGCGTCCCAGATCCTGGCGCTGCTGCCCGGGATCAGCCGCTCGGGCATCGCCATGGTGGCCGGGCTGTGGCGCGGCCTGTCCCACGAAGACGCCGCGCGGTTTTCCTTCCTGCTGGCCACGCCGATCATCCTGGCCGCCGGGGTGTACAAGATCCCCGATCTCTTCGGGCCGGTCGGGGCGGGCATCCACGGCCAGGTGCTGGCCGGCAGTGTGGCCTCCTTCGTCGCGGCCTACCTGGCCGTCCGCTACCTCACGCGATACTTCCAGACCCGGACCCTGACACCGTTCGCCGTCTACTGCGTCCTGGCCGGGGCCGCCAGCCTGGTGTGGCTTTCTCTGCGCTGAGGCGCAACCCCGATTCGCTTAACCTGGGATCACCTTCGGTCGCATAGGCGACCGAAACTCGATCGATGAGTCCGGAGGCTGCCCGCGTGAGCCGAGCCGACAGCCCAGGGGCCGCCCCCGAGCGGGAATCGGTGTGGGATTACCCGCGACCGCCGCGCGTGGAGTCGTTCAACGGGCCCATCACCGTGGAGCTGGGCGGCGAAGTGATCGCGTCCACCCAACGGGCCTGGCGGGTGCTCGAGACCAGTCATCCGCCGACCTATTACCTTCCGAGGGAAGCTTTTGCGGCCGCAACGTTGCGTGAGGCGCCGGGAAGCTCGTGGTGCGAGTGGAAAGGTCAGGCGACCTATTACGACCTGGTCACCACGACCGTCGTCGCATCGAGGGCCGCGTGGAGCTACCTCAACCCATCGCCCGGGTATGCCTCGATACGCGGCGCGGTCGCGGTGCTGGTGTCGAAAGTCGACCGCTGCACGGTCAACGGCGAGGTCGTGGCGCCGCAACCGGGCGGTTTCTACGGGGGCTGGATCACGAGCTGGGTCACCGGTCCGTTCAAGGGCGTCCCAGGATCCATGGGGTGGTGACGATACGCGCGGCCCCGAAGGGGTCAACCCCTCACGCCGGCATGGTCTGCGTTGCGCATCCGGCGGATCACGCCCGCAAGGATCGCGCTGCGAAGGCCTCGGGGCAGCGCCATGAGCGACGCCGTCAGAAACTTCGCCTGCAGCCCGGGCACGACGGTCGTGCGGCGCCCCAGAGCCGAGAGGGCGGCTTTGGCGACCACCTCGGGTGTGGTGGCGAAGTTCATGGTCATCCCGGCCCGCGCGCCGAAGCCGGTGCGGACGGGACCCGGTGCCACCGATAGCACGTCGATCCCGTGTGGGCGCAGATCGCCGTGCAGCGCTTCGGCGAAGCTCTGGACATAGGCCTTCGTTGCCGAGTAGGTGGCCTGCCCGGGAACGCCCTGCCACCCGGCGATCGACCCGAACAACACAATGCCGCCGCTTCCACGGCGGATCAGGCGGGGGCTGAACGCGTGCGCCAGCGCGGTCACCGCGCTGACGTTGACCGCGATCATCTCCAGCTCCGGAGCCAGCGCCAAGTCGGTGAAGGGGCCCGTGGTCCCGAAACCCGCGGCCAGGACGACGAGGCCGACGTCGAGGCGGCTCGTCGCATCGGCAAGCGCTGAGGTTCCCGCGGCGTCGGCGAGATCGGCTGCGACGACCAGGGTTTCGACGCCGGTGGCATCGCGCATTTCCCGCGCGATCGCGTCGAGCCGCGCCCGGCTGCGGGCCGCCAGCACCACGTTGACACCGCGACGGGCGAGCTCGCCGGCGATCGCGCGACCGATGCCGTCGCTGGCCCCGGTGACCACGGCCCACGGCCCGTAGCGACTGCGAAATCGGTTGGCGCTCATCGGGCGCGCGCTGTCGACGGCGTTCACGGCGCAAGCGTAACCCTTACATGTTATCGGCGTCAACATCTGAGATGCGCCGCTAGCCGACGCCTCGCTCGAAGGCGTCGAGCAGGCGGCCGGTGATTTGCTGCTTCTCGGCCGTCCCCAGGCCGCTCAGCGCTCCGTCCAAGTACAAGGTGGCCAGGCCGTGGACGGCGGCCCATGCCGCTTCGTCCAGTCCGGCTCGTCGGCGAGGCGAGATCACCCCGGTCGCGACCAGGTCATCGACGCAGCGTCGCAGGAGATGAAACGGATGTTCTTCCCCCGCAGCGTCTTCGGCGGCCTCGACGGCCTTGCGGCTGGCCGGGTGAGCCGCGAAAGCGGTGCGGAACAATCCGGGTTCGGCGAGCGCGAAGTCCACGTACGCCTGGCCGGTCGCGCGGAATCGCGCCAGTGCCCTGCGCTCTCGATTGCCGCGCGCCGGCACCGCGTCCACGGCTTCGTGCATCGTGGCGGCCAGCCGTTCCAGGGCATAGGCGATGACCCCGGCGAGCAATTCATCGCGGTCCGCATAGTGGCGGTAGGCGGCCGCGTTGCTCACGCCCGCCCGGCGCTGCACGTCGCGCATGACCACCGCGTCGGGGCCACCGGCGCGGGCGAGTTCCACGGCGTTGTCCAGCAGGGCCCTTCGAAGGTCCCCGTGGTGGTACGTGTCGGTGCGATGCGCGGTTGGCCGTCGTGGCATAGCGTTATGGTGACATCGCCGCCCAGCGGTTCCGCCGAGACTCACCGCAGCGCCCGGGAAGGTCCGCCACTTCATTTGGCGTGCGTTGTCGGGTCTTTGGCGAAGCGCGAGTGGGGTATCTCGTCCCAGGTGGCCGGCAGAGCCGTCACGGGCAGGGTGCCGTAGTTGACGGATACCTCGCCGAGCCGGCCGCGGAGGCGTCGGTAGACCACCCCGTGCGCGCCGTCGGTGATGTAGGCCTGCAGCGAGGTTCGGGTGTCGAACGCGCCGAACGTCCGAAACCTGCCCCGTTCCCAATCGATGTCGAACCCGAAGCGAACCATGCCGGGAAAGGCCTTGGCGTGCGCGATCACCGACGGTATCGCGGCGGCAAAGGTGGGCAGATGGTTCAGCCGCCGCACCTGAAGTTGCAACCACACCGACGGATAACCGTCCGCACACGGCTGCGCCGCCGGGATCGAATTCTCGCCGTCGAACATCGCTTTCACCGCTGCGCACCTCCCTGCGATGTTATCGCCGTAAACATATCAGCTCGAACGCGACGCGAGCAAGGGCGCCGACTAGACCGGCTCGCACCGGTAGCGCACCTGGCGCACCGGTGAGTCGCCGAAAGTCGTTGTTCGGCGGGCGCCGTCGAACCTCCACCCGTCGCGTTCGTAGAACCGCCGGGCGGGGGCGTTGCCGTCCAACACCCACAACACGGCGCCCGCCACGCCGACCAGGCGAAGCCGCCCCCGGGCGGCGGCCATCAGCAACCGCCCGACTCCGCGGCGCGCATACGCGGGATCGACGTAAATCGCCATCAGCTCACCAAAATTCGGGAAGTTCCCATCACGGCACAGGCCCGTCGTCACCAGGCCGCGGATCGCGAAACCGTCGACCGCGACCATGGTTGACGGCATCCGAAGTCCCACCCGGCCGAAGGTGTAGCGGTCGGCAAAGAATTCGGGCGTGAGGCCGTCGAGGTAGTCCGGGGCGATCAGGCCCCGGTAGGCAGACTGCCACGACCGCACCTGCACCCGGGCCACCTCGTCGGCGTCCGCGGGGACGGCCGCCCGCACCTCGGTCATCGTTGCAGTATCGGCCGCGACGGCCTTATTTGCGCGACGCGACGCCGAGTGCTGTGCTTACCCCAGCACGAACCTGACACGCGTCAACTTCGGTGGGAGGACCACAATGGCAGACACGGCATCGATCGGTCTCAAGGTCCGCGACAAGGTGGTTGTGATCACCGGCGGGGCGCGGGGAATCGGGCTGGCCACCGCGACCGCGCTGCACAACCTGGGCGCCAGGGTCGCAATAGGCGACATCGACGAAGTGCGGGTGAAGGAGTCGGGCGCTGCGCTGGGCCTGGACGTCTACGGCAGGCTCGACGTCACCGACGCGCACTCGTTCGCGGAGTTCCTCGACGACGTCGAGCGCCAACTCGGCCCCATCGACGTGCTGATCAACAACGCCGGCATCATGCCGGTCGGCCGCATCATCGACGAGCCGGACCCGGTCACCCGCCGCATCCTGGACATCAACGTCTACGGCGTGATCCTGGGCAGCAAGCTGGCGGCGCAGCGCATGGTCCCCCGCGGATCCGGCCACGTCATCAACGTCGCCTCGCTGGCCGGGGAGCTCAACGTCGTCGGCCTGGCCACCTACTGCGCCAGCAAGCACGCGGTCGTCGGGTTCACCGACTCGGCCCGGCTGGAGTACCACTCGACCGGCGTGAAGTTCTCGATGGTGTTGCCGACGTTCGTCAACACCGAGCTCGCCGCCGGGACTCCCGGCATGAAGGGGTTCCGGAACGCCGAGCCGGCGGAGATCGCCGACGCGATCGTCGGGCTGATCGCCCACCCGAAGCCGCGGGTGCGGATCACGAAGGCCGCGGGCGCGATGGTGGTGTCCCAGAAATTCTGGCCGCGCCGCCTCGCCGAGGGGCTCAACCGCATGCTCGGCGGCGACCACGTCTTCACCGATGACGTCGACGTGGAAAAGCGCCGCGCCTACGAGGCGCGCGCCCGCGGCGCGGAGTAGACGCGCGCCGTTCACCTGAGGCGCGGACAATCGGCCGGGTGACCGCAGAAACCGCAGCAACCCGGACGACCACGTCCCTGGCCGACGACGAGCTCGACCTCATCAATGCGTACTGGCGCGCCGCCAATTACCTGTCGGTCGGGCAGATCTATCTGCTCGACAACCCGCTGCTGACCCAGCCGCTGTCGCCCGAGCACATCAAACCCCGGCTGTTGGGGCACTGGGGCACCACGCCCGGGCTCAACCTCATCTACGCCCACCTGAACCGGGTCATCCGCAACCGCGACGCCAACGTCATCTACGTCACGGGCCCCGGGCACGGCGGGCCCGGGCTGGTCGCCAACGCCTACCTCGAGGGCACCTACAGCGAGGTGTACACCGGCATCGAGGAGGACGCCGAAGGGCTGCGAAAGCTGTTCCGGCAGTTCTCCTTTCCCGGCGGCATCCCAAGCCACGTCGCGGCCCAGACGCCCGGGTCGATCCACGAGGGCGGCGAGCTGGGCTACGCGCTGGTGCACGCCTACGGCGCGGCCTTCGACAACCCGGACCTGGTGGTGGCCTGCGTGGTCGGCGACGGCGAGGCGGAGACCGGCCCGCTGGCGGCCAGCTGGCACTCCAACAAGTTCCTCAACCCGGTCACCGACGGCGCGGTGCTGCCCGTCCTGCACCTCAACGGCTACAAGATCGCCAACCCGACCGTGCTGGCCCGCATCCCCCACCCCGAACTGGAAGCGCTGCTGCGCGGGTACGGCTACCGGCCCATCACGGTCGCCGGTGATGATCCCGCCGACGTGCACCGGCAACTGGCCGCGGCGCTCGACGACGCCTTCGACGAGATCGCGGCCATCCAAAGCGCCGCGCGCGGCGGCAACAGTGTCGAGCGGCCCGTCTGGCCGATGATCGTGCTGCGCACGCCCAAAGGCTGGACCGGCCCGAAGGTTGTCGACGGCAAGAAGGTCGAGGGCACCTGGCGGGCCCACCAGGTGCCGCTTGCCGAAACCCACGACAATCCCACCCACCGCGCACAGCTCGAGGAATGGCTGCGCAGCTACCGGCCCGAGGAACTGTTCGACAGCAGCGGCGCGCTGCGCCCCGAGCTGCGGGCGCTGGCGCCCCGCGGCGACCGCCGGATGAGCGCCAACCCGCACGCCAACGGCGGCCTGCTGCTGCACGACCTCGACCTGCCCGACTTCCGCGACTACGCGGTTCAGGTGTCGCGGCCGGCCACCCAGACGCACGAGGCAACCCGGATCCTGGGCACCTTCCTGCGCGACGTGATCGCCCGCAACTCCGACCGGTTCCGCCTGATGGGTCCCGACGAGACCGCCTCCAACCGGCTCGACGCGGTCTACGGCTCGACGGCCAAGGTGTGGCTGTCGGAGATCGGGCCCGACGACGAGCACCTCGCGCCGGACGGCCGGGTGATGGAGGTGCTCTCCGAGCACCTGTGCCAGGGCTGGCTGGAGGGCTACCTGCTGACCGGGCGGCACGGCCTGTTCAACTGCTACGAGGCGTTCGTCCACATCGTCGACTCGATGCTCAACCAGCACGCGAAGTGGCTTGCCACCAGCCGCGAGCTGCCGTGGCGGCGGCCGATCGCCTCGCTGAACTACCTGCTGACCTCACACGTCTGGCGCCAGGACCACAACGGCGCGTCGCACCAGGATCCCGGGTTCATCGACCTGGTCGCCAACAAGCGGGCCGAGTTGACGCGGGTGTACCTGCCGCCGGACGGCAACACCTTGCTGTCGGTCGCGGACCACTGCCTGCGCAGCCGCAACTACGTCAACGTGATCGTCGCCGGCAAGCAGCCCGCGCTCGCCTATTTGGACATGGATCAGGCCATCGCCCACTGCGCGCGCGGCCTGGGCATCTGGCCGTGGGCGAGCACGGCTGGATCTTTAGGCGCGGAACCCGACGTGGTGCTGGCCTGCGCCGGGGACGTCCCGACGCTGGAGACCCTGGCCGCCGCCGACATCCTGCGTCGCGAACTGCCCGGCCTGGCCGTCCGGGTCGTCAACGTCGTCGACCTCATGCGCCTGCAGCCGGAGTCCGAGCACCCACATGGCTTGCCGGACAGGGAGTTTGACGCGCTGTTCACCCGCGACAAGCCGGTCATCTTCGCCTACCACGGCTACCCGTGGCTGATCCACCGGCTCACCTACCGGCGCACCGACCACCCGCACATCCATGTGCGCGGCTTCAAGGAGCGCGGCACCACCACCACGCCGTTCGACATGGTGATGCTCAACGACCTCGACCGGTTCCACTTGGTGATGGACGTCATCGACCGGGTGGACGGGCTGGCCAGCCAGGCCGCGATGCTGCGTCAGCGCATGGTCGACGCCCGGCTGGCCGCCCGCGGCTACACCCGCGAGCACGGCGAGGACGACCCGGCGATCGCAGGATGGACCTGGGAGTCGAGCGAGCGGATTTAGCGCCGCCTGATCCGCACGGGCACCGACGCCGGACCCTGCAACGACGGCGTCGTACCCCATCGGACGGGCCCGGCCAGTTCGAGGTCGTCGACTTCGTCGAGCAGGTAGTCGAGGGCCGTGATCGCCTCGAGCCGCGCGAGATGAGCCCCCAGACAGAAATGAAGTCCGTGGCCGAAGGCCAGATGCCCCGTGGTGTCGCGGTGGATATCGAAGCGGTCCGGGTCGGTGAACTTGGCGGGGTCGCGGTTGGCCGATGCGTAGAACAGCACTGTCTTCGCGCCCTTGGGGATCACGGTGTCGCCGATCCGATATGGGGCGGTTGCGGTTCTGGTCACCCATTGAACCGGCGAGCCCCACCGAGCAGTCTCCTCCACCGCGGCGGGAAGCAGGCTGCGGTCGGCTTTCAGTTCCGCGAACAGTTCGCGGTCTTCGGCCAGCCTGATCAAGAGCATCCCCAGCAGGTTGGTTGTCGTCTCGTTGCCGGCCACCAACAGGATCAGTGCGTACATGAACGCTTCGTCATCGGTTAGCTCGCCCGTCGCTGTCGCGGCCCGCAACCGGCTCAGCAGGTCGTCGGCCGGCTCGCTGGCGCGGCGGCGCATTTCGGTGTCGAGGAAGCTTCGCATTTGCACGTAGGCCTGCAGGATCGACCCCATGAAACGCGCGACCTCTGGCATTGATCGAGGAGCGAACATCTGCGCGAATTTGTCCGACACCGCCCGGAACGCCGGCCATTGATCGTGCGGAACACCGAGAATTCTGGCGATCACGTTGATCGGCATCGGGATTGTCAACGCCGCCACAAGGTCGACGACGTCGCCATCGGACAGCTTCGCGATCGACTCGGCGGCCAGTTCACGGATGTCCGTCGTGAACGTCTGAACCGCTCGTTTGCTGAACATCGGCGCGGTGATGTGGCGCAACCGGGTGTGTTCGGGCGGGTCGGCGAGGAGAACGACGCTGGACACGAACGATCGCAGCATAACGCCGTCTTTGGACGAGAACACCACGTTGTTGCGGACCGCGGCGTGCACGGCGTCGTATCGCCCGATCATCCAGACGCCGAGTCGTTCGTTGATGACGACGGGATGCTCGCGGATTCGCTCGTAGTCGGGATATGGGTTGGCGATGTGCGGCGCGAGCGTGGGGTCGAGCGTCGTGCGCGGCACGGAGGCCGGCGCTGAGCTCGGCCGCGGACGACGCAGGTCGCGGTATGCGCCGGTCGCGACGGGCCGCAAAAGGCTGGGCACGGAGCTGCGGGCCGCCGAGAAGAGAGCCCGCGGTGGGGGCCTGAGGAGTTCGGTGGGCATACGGATGACGCTAGGGATGCCGCGCCACCACCGGAATGATGGATTCGGACAGGCATTTGATATTTTCAGACACATGCGCGGCGTCGCGTCATCGGTCTGGGACGTGGCACAGTCCTCGGCAACTGCGCGGCACGTCCTGGAAACCGCCCGGCAGCATGGGCTCGATGCCGCGTCCTGCCTGTCCGGAACCGGTTTGACGCCCGACGAGCTCGCCGATCCCGCCATCGAGGTCTACGGCGGCCAAGAGCTGACCATCATCCGAAACCTGATCGGGCTACTCGGCGACCAACCCGGGCTCGGCATGGAAACCGGTTCGCGTTACAGCATCGCCGATATTGGCATCCTGGCTTTCGCCTTGATGGCCAGTCCGACGTTCGGTGACGCCATCGACGTAGCGTGCCGGTACGCCGCGCTCACGGCCTCGTATTTGAGCCTGGCCGGCCCGGAGGTGAGCCATACCGAGGCGGTCGTGGCTTTCGACGATGCGCAGGTTCCGCGGGATGTGCGGCGATTCCTGCTCGAGCGTGACTTCGCGATCATGCTGCGAACCCTGCCCCTGCTCCTCGGCGCCGGCCACCCGCCGATAACCGTGCGAGTCGAGTTCGCCGATCTGCCGTTGCCGACCGACATGGTGGAGATCGAAAACTTGACCGTCATCGTGCAGGAAACCTCGCGCAACGCGCTGGCGATCCCAGCCGGCCTGGTCAATCAGCCGATGCCCGCGGCCGATCCCCAGACTGCGGCGATCTGCATCCGGCAGTGCGAGGAGCTGCTGAATCGGCGGCGCGCCCGGCGTGGGATCTCGGCGGCGATACGCACCCGGTTGATTCAAGACTCGACAGAGATTCCCACGATGGCCGCCGTCGCCAAAGAACTCTGTATCACCGAACGCACCCTGCACCGCCGACTGGCAGCCGAGGGCACCAGCTACCGCGCGCTACTGGAGGAGGTCCGCGCGACATTGGCCGCCGAACTGCTGAACGCGGGTCTCAGTGTCGAGGAAACCGCACGCCGGCTCGGGTACTCGGAGACCGCCGCATTCACACGAGCGCATGTTCGATGGAACGGGCATGCGCCCAGCAGGCGACATTGAACTGGGGAAACGGGGTTCGCGGGTAAGCTTGCCCAATGCTTGACGCGCCGGCTGCCACCGACACCCATCCGTTGGTACGGCAGCCCTCGGCGCTGCAGCGGTTCCACATCCACCTCGACATCGCCGTGGTCGTCGTGGTGCTGGTGCTGACGAACCTGATCGCGCACTTCACCACGCCGTGGGCGAGCGTCGCCACCGTCCCGGCCGCCGCCGTCGGCCTGGCGATTCTGATGCGCACCAGGGGTCTGGACTGGGCCGATCTCGGTTTGGGCCGCGAGCACTGGCGGTCCGGTCTGGGCTACGCGCTGGCCGCCGTGGGCGTCGTGGCGGCGGTGATCGCCCTGGGGATCCTGTTGCCGATGACCCGGCCGATGTTCCTGAACAACCACTACGCCACGGTCTCCGGCGCCCTGATCGCCTCCATGGTGATCATCCCGCTGCAGACCGTGATCCCCGAGGAGCTGGCGTTTCGGGGTGTGCTGCACGGCGCGCTGAACCGGGCCTGGGGCTTCCGGGGCGTGGCGCTGGGCGGGTCGCTGCTGTTCGGCCTCTGGCACGTCGCCACGTCGCTGGGGCTCACCAGCAACAACGTCGGCTTCACCCGGCTGTTCGGCGGTGGGTTCGCTGGGATGCTGGCCGGGGTGACGTTGGCGGTGTTGGCCACCGGGGCGGCGGGCTTCGTCTTCAGCTGGCTGCGGCGGCGAAGCGGCAGCCTGATCGCGCCGATCGCGCTGCACTGGTCGCTGAACGGGCTCGGTGCCCTGGCCGCGGCGCTGGTCTGGCACCTGTCGACCTGAGGCCCGCTCAGACGAGCAGCACCGCCGCGCCGGCGATGCGGCCGGCGCTGAGATCGGTCAGGGCCTCGTCGGCCCGGTCGAGGGGGTATTCCGGCGTGGTCACCTCGATGTGGTGCTGACCGGCGAAATCGAGGAAAGCCCGCGCGTCGGCGCGGGTGTTCGACGTGACCGACCGGACCTGGCGCTCCTGAAAAAGATGGCGCTGGTAGTTCAGGGGCGGGATGTCGGTGAGGTGAATTCCCGCGATCGCCAGCGTGCCGCCGCGGTCCAGCGCCTCCAGCGCGGGCAGCACCAACTCTCCCACGGGAGCAAAGAGAATCGCGGCGTCCAGCGGCACGGGCGGCGGGTCGGCGGCGCCTTGAGCCGACGCCGCGCCGAGGTCGAGGGCCAGCTTGCGGGCCTCGGCTCCGCGGGTCATCACGTGCACCTCGGCGCCCTGAGCCAGCGCCACCTGCGCGGTGATGTGGGCGCTGCCGCCGAAGCCGTAGAGGCCCAGCCGTCCACCCGGCGGTAGCTCGGCGCGCAGCAGGGAGCGGTATCCGATGATGCCGGCGCACAATAGCGGGGCAAGCTCGGTGTCGCTGTAACCGCTCGGCAGGTGGTGCGCGAAAGCGGCTGGGACGGTGGCGTATTCGGCATACCCGCCGTCGGCGTCCCAGCCGGTGTAGCGGGATTCCGGGCAGAGGTTCTCGTTGCCCCGCCGGCAGTACTTGCACACGCCGCAGGTGTGGCGCAGCCAGGCGATGCCGACCCGGTCCCCCGGTTTGAACCCGTCGCCGGCCTCAGGGCCGACTTCGATGACTTCCCCCACCACCTCGTGGCCGGGCGTCACCCCCACGCGGTGCACCGGGAGGTCGCCCTCGGTGACGTGCAGGTCGGTGCGGCACACCCCGCACGCGCGGACCGCGACCAGCAGCTCCGACGGTTGGGGCCGCGGCACCTCGGCGGTGACCTGCTCGAGCGGGCCGGTCTCCATGGGTCCCGGGTGGCGCACCCGCCACGCGCGCATAGTGGTGGTCGCCGCCGAGGCCATCACTACATCATGCCGCTAATGGGCACGGCCGCAACGGGTTACCGTGATCAGGTCCGGTGGCGCACCATGCCCACGACCCAGAGCAGGATCAACGAGCCGAGCAGCGCGGTGAAGAAGGTGAAGATGTAGCCGCCGCCGGCGGTGTTGAGAAAGAAGCTCAGGATGAAGCCACCGATCAACGCGCCGACGATGCCGATCACGATGTCCATCAGGATGCCGGCTCCGCTGCCTCTCATGATCCTGCTGGCGAGCGCCCCCGCCAGGCCGCCGATGATGATGTAGCCGAGCCAGCCGACGCTGGTCAGGGTGGATGATCGGGCAAGAAATTCGGTTGCTGCGATGACGTCCATGCGGCTCTCCTTGCAATCGTCGGCAAAGCCCAGCGGGACCGCTGGGCCGTCCTCTGGGAATACCCGATTTCTCCTTATGAAACATGTGCCGAATTGGCGGAAGAGAGGACCGCCGGATCAGCTTGCCGCGGGCCGTTGCTGCGGCGTCGGCGCGGCGCCGGGAGTGACCTCGCCCGCGGGCGCCTGGCCCGGGGCCGGTGCGGGGGCGGGAGCACCAGGAGCCGGAGCCGGTGCCGGTGCCCCCGGGGCCGGCGCGGGGGCACCCGGCTCGGGCGCCGGGGCGGCCGGGGGTGCCCAGGGCTGGATCGACTCGGCCAGCGCCTTCGCCGCACCCTGGTCCACCGGGTCGTTCGAGGTCCCCAGCCACACCACGAACCAGCGCTGCGGGGGTGCGCTACCGGCCGAGGGCGAGCCGACCACGCCCGTCCAGATCTGGCCGTTCGGCTTGGACGGGTCGCTGAATTTGACCTCGTAGTACGACGCGCTTCCGGTGATCCCGTTGGCGGCGGTCAGCGGGGTGCTGGTTTGGTTGATCCGGGTGCCGGGGTAAGGCATGAAGAACTCACCCATGTCCGAGCCCAACCGGACCGCGGCTTTGGCGTTGGTGGCTTCGGCGCTGGCGTAGAGCTTTTGATCCAGCCGGCCCATCACGATGCGGGTGTCGTTGGCGACGGGCGGCGCTTGCCCGGGAGCCGGGGGTTGGCCGGTGGTCTTGCTGAGCAACTCCGAACCGTAATCCAGGTGGGACGCGTCAGACTCCACCCAGGCGGGCGGAAGGACGAAGCTGAACCCGCCGACGGCGTTGCCGATCCGGCCCGCGTTGGGGTCGACGGGCGGTGGCGGCGGCGCGTTCGGGTCAACTGGCGGTGGCGGCGGTGCCGGGTTTTGATCGCCCGGCTGGGCCTGCGGCGCTCCCGGGGCGCCCGGCGGGGGCGGTGGCGTGGTGGTGCCCGGTGCGGGGGCGGGTGCGGGCGCCGTCGTCGTACTCGGCGGCACCGGGGTCGGGGTCTCCGGATCGGCGCTGGAGGTCGCCGGCAATGCGATGGCGACCGCGCTGGCGCCGGTCACCGTGGCGACCGCCAGCGTCGCCCAGAATCCTTTGCGACGTGTCGAGTTCGCGTCCACCTGCTCCATGGCGACGAACCTACCGTGTTACCGCTGTGACGCAAGGGCGCCTTGCGGCAGTTTTGCCGATGTTGCCGACGTGCAACCTTGCGGGCGTCCACGCAGGTCATCGCGGTGCCGGATACAGCGTGACTTCGTGGGCCTTCACGGAGAACCACACCCGCTCCCCGGGTGTCAGCCGCAACTCGGTGGCGGCGTCCACGGTGATCTCGGCGGCCAGTCCCGGGGCGCCATCCGACTGTTCCCGGCCCCGCACCACGACCGCGGACCCGCGGACATCGAGCTCGGCCACCGTCACCTCGACCGTATTGCGCGGGCTGCCGTGTGGATGGTCCCGATACACGGCCACCGCCGTGGGCGCGAACACCGCGACCGCGTTGACGATGTTTTCAGTGTGGGGGTCCCGCTGCTGGGCCGGGGTCGCATGCCAATGAGCGCCGGAGCGATCGTGCAGCGACCCGTCGGCGCCCACGGTGCCGTTGACGATGTTGATGCCCGCGATGCGGGCACCGAAATGACTGCGCGGCGCCGTGAGAACTTCTGCCACCGGCCCGATTTCGGCGATCTTCCCCGACTCGAGGATCAGCACGCGATCGGCCAGCGTGAACACGTCGAGCAGTTCGTGGGTGACCACGACGACCGCGCAGCCGGTTCGGGTGACCACGTTGCGCAGCACCGCGCGGATGCCCGCGGCCGCGGCGACGTCGAGCCCGGCCAGCGGCTCGTCGAGCAGCAACACATCGGGTTCGGCCGCCAGCGCGCGGGCGATCGCCACCCGCTGGGCCTGGCCCCCGGAGAGCTGCCGCGGTTTCCGGTCGGCGAAGCGCTCGGCGTCCACCTCGCGCAGCCAGCGCAGCGCCGTCGCCCGCCGTCCGGCCCGGGCCGGGCGGACCGACCCGCGGCGGCTGTGCGGCCCGAACGCGACGTTGGCGGCGACGCTCAGGTGCGGGAACAGCAGCGGGTTTTGCAGCAGCAACCCGACCCGACGATCGTGCGTTGCCACGTTCACCCCGGCCGCGGTGTCGGTCAGCACCCGATCCCCCAGCCGCACCACCCCCTCGTCGGGACGAACCAGGCCGGCGATGACGTGCAGGGCGGTGGACTTGCCGGCGCCGTTGGGCCCCAGGACGGCCAGCACCTCGCCGGGGGATACCGAGAACTCCACATCCAGGCGGCGGTCGGCGACGACGGCGCGCAGCTGCAGCTCGCTCATCGCGGCTACCCCGCGTCCGTCCCGGTCAGCCGGCGGGCCCCCAAACCCAGCACCACCAGCGCCGCGACCGCCACCAGCAGGATCGACAGCGCCACGGCCGCGTTCGCGTCGGTCACCCTTTGCAGGTAGATCTCGAGCGGCAGCGTCCGGGTGACGCCCTGCCGGGAACCGGCGAACGTGAGCGTCGCCCCGAACTCCCCGAGCGAGCGGGCGAACGCCAGCACCGCTCCCGACGTCATCCCCGGCAGCAGCAACGGCAGGGTCACCCGCCACCAGACCGTGCTGGGCCGCGCGCCCAGCGTCGCGGCCACCACCTCGTAGTCGGCTCCGGCGGTGCGCGCGGCGCCCTCGAGGGAGATCACCAGAAACGGCAGCGAGACGAACGTCTGCGCCAACACCACCGCGCTGGTGGTGAAGGCGATGCTCACGCCGGCGGCCTCCAGGTAGTGCCCGATCAGGCCCAGCCGGCCGAACGCGTAGAGCAACGCGATGCCGCCCACCACCGGCGGCAGCACCAACGGCAACAGGATCAGCGGTCGCAGCATCCGCACCGGGCGCGCCCTGCTGCGGGCCAGCACCAGCGCCATCGGCACTCCCAGCAGCAGGCACAGGACTGTGCTGGCGGCGGCGGTCTTCAGGCTCAGCATCAGCGCCGTCCTGGACGAGTCGCTCGTGATCAGCGACCAGAAGTTCGGCCAGTCGACCTTGATCGCGATCGCGACCAGCGGCAGGACCACGAACGCGGTCCCCACGGCGGCGGGAATGTATACCCACCGCGGCAGATCCGTGCGACGCTCGCTAATACGTACACCCCTAGCCATGGTCGGGAGATCTAAACCGCCTCAACTTAGCGCTGGGTGTGTTGCGAATCGGCTAGCGTCGTGCGCTCGGCGCGGTAGTTTCCGCCGATGTGCGAGCTCGGAGCCCTTGCCTTGCTCAGCTCCGGGCGAACCGACGACCCGGTCCGGGTGCAGGTCGACCCGCCGCATATTGGTCAACCGAACGTCTGCCTGCATCGGCGCGGCGCGGAGTGGTGCAGCGTCCGCCCCGAAGTGCGCGCAGCAAAAGCCCGCTGCTGCGACAATTGCCTCCATGCGGAACCGGCAGTTGTGCTGGGCAATCGCGATCGCGCTGACCGCAATTCTCGCTGGCTGCTGGCTCAATAGGACGCCGCCACAACCCCTAAGAATGTCCCAGCCCGCAACCTTGTCCCCAACTGGCCCGCCGCCGCTGACGACCGCCATAGCGTTGCCATTTGAGCCTATGTCTGTGACGTTTAGTGCCTCGGCCAACAAGTTGTATGCAAGTGGCATCGAGGGTGGAACAGCACGGGGTTCACCGCCGCCACGATGGAGAGAGTATGTCGTCTCGCTGTCGGCAGCACCGACGGGGCCAATTGAGCGGTTCGACACGTCGATCGAGGGCTTGCAGCAAAACATCGTGGTCAATGACCACCTCAGGCGTGGGTACGCGCTCATGATGTCGGGGGATATCAAGGTGTTCAGCACGGACTCGGACACGCTCATGTCCACAGCCCAGAAGCCGTCCTGCTCCTTAGAGGGGCTCGCGATCAACCAGGCCACCAACGTGGTGTACGCCGGCGGAGCCACCGACGAGGGCGCGTGCCTCGTCGAGTTCGATGCCGACGGCCACATCCTCCGCGAAAATGTCGTCGGGCCAAACGTGAAGGGCAAGAGCCCGATGGTCGGACAGATCGCGGTGGACTCGGCGAGTGGTGACCTTCTGTACTTGAACGCGTTCGGTCTCGCGCGTGCGGACAAGATGTTGAAGGAGAAATGGCGCACGCCAGTCAACGGCCCAGGCGAACCAATGACCATGGGCTTCGAGCCGAAGACGAATACTGCCTACGTCGAAGTCGGGGCTGACCCGGTCATCTCGCCCTCAAGGATTTCCGTCTTTGACGGTGGCACCGGCACGAAAACAGGGGAATTCAGCGGACCGGGACGGTGTCAGGGGTTTGCGGCTACCGGTGACGGGCGCTTGTTTGTCATATTTTTCAACTCGAACGATCTGTATGTGCTCTCCGGCGGAGCGAGCACCCTGACGAAATTTGTGGCACTCCCCGATATTCCCGGGTCGGCGCCCAGCGACACCAGGTGGCTGGAGGTCGACAAGGCGGGACGCCGGGTGTTCGTTTCACCGGGCGGTGATCGGCAGAAAATCCTCATCTATCAGTACTGACTCGCGCTGGTCGATCTGTGCTCCCACGCCGAGCGCTTTGAGCAGGCTTGAACGTCCCGGCTGGGCGTGTTGCGAATCGGCTAGCGTCCTGTGCTCGGCGCGTTAGTTTCCGCCAATGTGCGAGTTCGGAGCGGGTCTGTTGTGAGATTCTGCAGAGGTGCCCGCTCCTTCGGGTGTCGTGACGTTCCTGTTCACGGTTCTTCCCGAGATCACCACTGCGATCGCCAATCTCCGCGACGTTCTCGGCGAGGAACGCTACGAATCGCTCGCCCGCAAGGGCGAAACGATGACGATTACCGCCATGGCGACGTACGCCTATGACCGAATCGACCAGGCCCGAACAGAACTCGAGCACCCCCAGCTGAACGCCCCCTCAGGAGCGGAGGTGGTTCAGCGGTGAGCGGTGGTGCACCGGTGCACGGTTCAAGGTTTGGCGAAGCCGTACTGGGACAGGATGTTTTGACCGGTGTCACCGGTCACCATGGCCACGAACTTTTTCGCCAACGTCGGTTGCGGGGCGTTCTTCAGCGCCGCGATCGGATAGACGTTCACCGCGCCGGCGGCCTCCGGAAAGTTCACGGTCGCCACTTTGTTCCCGGCGCTGCGGGCGTCGGTGACGTACACCAACCCGGCGTCGGTCTGTCCGGTGGTGACCTTGTTCAGGACATCGGTCACGCTGAGTTCCTCGCTGACCGGGTTGAGGTGCACCCCCGTGTTGTCCTCGATGCGCCGGGTCGCCGCCCCGCACGGCACCGGCTTCTGGCAGATCACCACGACCAGCCCGGGCTGGGCGAGGTCGGCGAAGGATCCGAGCTTCTTCGGGTTGCCCGGGGCGGTGACGATGACCAGCGTGTTCGACGCGAAGTTGGTCGGGCCGCTCGCCAGCAGTCCCGCTCTGGCGACGGTGTCCATCTGCGCGGTGTCGGCCGACGCGAAGACGTCGGCCGTCGCGCCCTGCGTCAACTGGGTGGCGAGCTCGGAGGAACCCGCGAACTCGAAATCGACAGTGCTGCCGGGGTTTTCGCCCGTGAACTGCTGACTGATCCGAGTGAACGCCGGCTTCAGCGAGGCCGCGCCGAACACGACAACCTTCCCGGACGCCGGCGAGGGCGGTTTCGAACCGCACCCGACCAGGCCCGCGATCAGCACCGTCGAAACCACACCGGCCAGGATCCCGATCCGCCGCATGGGTGAACCCTATCCCGCCGAGGATGCGGTCGGCTCGCGGGCCGAATCGTCGCAAAAAAGGAACGGCTGAAGCGTTATGCAATTGATCCGCGCGTCGCGGCGTCCGGAATTTCGCCGACTAGCTACCGTCCAGTAACATAAACCGCGGTCGATGCCATAGCGGGCCGAGACGAGGAGGTCATGGCAGTGGAGGTGCTGGTCACTGGCGGGGACACGGAGCTGGGGCGCACGGTAGCCGAGGGTTTCCGCGATGACGGTCACAAGGTCACCCTGGTGGGCGCGCGCCGCGACGACCTCGAGATCGCCGCGAAGGAGCTCGACGCGGACGCGATCGTCTGCGACACCACCGACCCGGCCAGCCTGGAGTCGGTTCGCGGTTTGTTCCCGCATCACCTGGACACCATCGTCAACGTGCCGGCGCCGACCCGGGACGCGGGCGACCCGCGCGCGTACTCGCTGTCCGACACGGCCGCGGCGTGGCGCCATGCCCTCGACGCGACGGTGTTGTCGGCGGTGCTGACCGTGCAGGCCGTCGGCGATCACCTCCGCTCCGGTGGCTCGATCGTCAGCGTGGTGGCCGAGAACCCGCCCGCCGGAAGCATCGATGCCGCAATCAAAGCGACGCTGTCGAATTGGATCACCGGACAGGCGGGCCTCTTCGGCACTCGCGGGATCACGGTCAACGCCGTGGCCAGTGGCCGCAGCGTCCAGCCGGGTTACGACGGCCTGTCCCGCACCGCGCCGCCGGCGGCCGCGGAGCTGGCTCGCCTGGCGCTGTTCCTCACCACCCCGGCGGCTCGCCACATCACCGGACAGACGCTGCACGTGAGCCACGGCGCGCTGGCGCATTTCGCCTGAGGCTGAATCGAATCGGTTTCACGCTCTGGTTCGGACGCCGGGCCGGTGGCTACGGTAACTAGCGTGGCTATTCGACTCGGTTTGCAGATTCCCAACTTTTCCTACGGCACCGGGGTGGACAAGCTCTTCCCCACTGTTCTGGCTCAAGCTCGCGAGGCCGAAGCGGCCGGCTTCGATTCGGTCTTCGTGATGGACCACTTCTACCAACTGCCCATGCTGGGCGATCCCGACCAGCCGATGCTGGAGGCCTACACCGCGCTGGGCGCGCTGGCCACCGGGACCGAGCGGGTGCAGCTGGGCACCCTGGTGACCGGCAACACGTACCGCAATCCGACCCTGCTCGCCAAGATCATCACCACCCTGGACGTGGTGAGCCAGGGGCGGGCGATCCTGGGCATCGGGACCGGCTGGTTCGAGCTCGAGCACGACCAGCTGGGCTTCGAATTCGGCACCTTCACCGACAGGTTCAACCGGCTCGACGAGGCGCTGCAGATCATCCTGCCGATGCTCAAGGGTGAGCGGCCGACGTTCGCCGGCAAGTGGTACCACGTCGACCAGGCGATGGCCAATCCCCGCTTCCGCGATCACATTCCGTTGATGATCGGCGGCAGCGGCGAGAAGAAGACGATCCCGCTCGCCGCGCGCCACTTCGATCACCTCAACGTCATCGCCGGGTTCGACGAGCTGCCGGCGAAGCTGAAGGTCGTGCAGCAGCGCTGCGAGGAAATCGGCCGCGACCCGGCCACGCTGGAGACCAGCACGCTGACCACCGCGGTCGTCGACGAGAACTTCAAGGCCGACCAGATCCCCGCCGAGATGGCCCAGCGCATGGTGGTAGGTAGCGCCGAGTCGGTCGCCGAACAAATCAAGACCAAGGTCCTCGACGCCGGGGTCGACGGGGTGATCATCAACATGCCCTTCTACACGCCCGGCGTCATCAGCGCGGCCGGCGAAGCGCTGCGCCCGGTCGTCGGGCTTTAACGCACAACGCATTTCGCGTCGGGCATGACGAGTATCACGTTCACTCGACCAGGCCCGATGCGCAATGTGCTTGATTACACATGCTTACGATTTTGGTATGGGGGCATCGCCTTGACTAGCGTGGTAGCTAACTGAACTCGCGCGTCCAGCAGCCCCCGATCAGGAGCAGCCCGAACATGAGCACGCAGGCAGAAACCACTGCCGCACCGGAGCGTCGTCATCAAGTCGTCATCATCGGATCGGGATTCGGGGGGCTCAACGCGGCAAAGAAGCTGAAGCACGCCAACGTGGACATCAAGCTGATCGCCCGCACCACCCACCACCTGTTCCAGCCGCTGCTCTATCAGGTGGCCACCGGGATCGTGTCCGAGGGCGACATCGCCCCGCCGACCCGGGTCGTCCTGCGCAGGCAGCGCAATGTCCAGGTGCTGCTCGGCGACGTCACGCACATCGATCTGGACGGGCGTTTCGTCGTCTCGGACTTGCTCGGCCACACCTACGAAACCCCCTATGACAGCCTGATCGTCGCCGCCGGCGCCGGCCAGTCGTACTTCGGCAACGACCACTTCGCCGAGTTCGCCCCGGGCATGAAATCGATCGACGACGCGCTCGAGGTCCGGGGACGGATCTTGAGCGCCTTCGAGCAGGCCGAGCGGTCCCGCGACCCGGAACGACAGGCCAAGCTGCTGACGTTCACGGTCATCGGTGCCGGCCCCACCGGCGTCGAAATGGCCGGTCAGATAGCCGAATTGGCCACGCACACCCTGAAGGGCTCGTTTCGGCACATCGACTCCACCAGGGCGCGGGTGATCCTGCTCGACGCCGCCCCCGCGGTGCTGCCGCCGTTCGGCGAAAAGCTCGGCGAGCGGGCGGCCGCGCGGCTGGAGAAGATGGGTGTGGAGATCCAACTGGGCGCGATGGTCACCGATGTCGACCGCAACGGCGTCACGGTCAAGGACTCCGACGGCACCACCCGGCGCATCGAGTCCGCGTGCAAGGTGTGGTCCGCCGGGGTTCAGGCCAGCGGGCTGGGCAGAGACCTCGCCGAGCAGTCATCGGTCGAAGTCGACCGGGCCGGGCGGGTCAAGGTGCTGCCGGACCTGTCGATCCCCGGGCATCCGAACGTGTTCGTCATCGGTGACATGGCCGCCGTCGAGGGCGTGCCGGGCGTGGCGCAGGGCGCCATCCAGGGCGCCAAGTATGCCGCCGCCGCGATCAAGGCCGAACTCGGCGGCGCCGATCCCGCCGAGCGCGAGCCGTTCCAGTACTTCGACAAGGGCTCCATGGCCACGGTGTCGCGGTTTTCCGCGGTGGCCAAGATCGGCCCGCTGGAGTTCAGCGGTTTCATCGCCTGGTTGATGTGGCTGGTGCTGCACCTGGTCTACCTGGTCGGGTTCAAAACCAAGGTCAGCACGCTGCTGTCGTGGACGGTGACCTTCTTGAGCACCCGCCGCGGCCAGCTCACCATCACCGAGCAGCAGGCGTTTGCCCGCACCCGCCTCGAACAATTGGCGGTGGCAGCGGCCGAGGCCAAGCGTCCGGCGGCCAGGCGGGCCAGCTAACCCGCCAGCCGCTCGGCCTGCCAGGTGCTCAGCGTCCCACCGCCGGCCAACGCCAGCACGGTCGATCCTTCGTCCATGGCGGCGGCTTCGAAACTCGTTGCCGGATAGCGTAATTCGTTGACGGCGGCGCGGGGCGACGCGATGTGGTCGTCGGCCAGCGATCCCGCGCCCAGTTCCACCCGATGGCGCAGCAGCGGCAGGCCGTTCCGGTCGGCGTGCAGGGAGCCGAACCAAAACCCTTCGCGCTCAGTGTATCTGCCGATCTGCACCCGCTCGCGAAACCGGACCATCCCCTCGTCGTGCAGGGACAGGGCCACGCCGGACAGGTGCCGGGCAGCGCCGGCGACGACGGTCGGCTCGAGGTCGACGTCGAGGCTCCCGCTCACCTCGAGCACCCAGCGGGCGCGCGACGTCGGCGTTGTTGCGCCCGGCAGCGCCACTGTGGCCGCGGCGCTGCGCAGCCTGAGCCGGGCACCGTATTCGACGATGACCCGAATGTCGATGGTGTCGCCGCCCAGCGGCATGGCGGCCGCCGACACCAGGTGCACCGCGTCGGCCGCGGGTGCAGCGCGCCTGGATGCCGCCGCCGCGGCACCGGATGCGAGGCACCCGGCCGGCCGACGCGACCAGCACAACCTCGGAGTGCATCAGGGCGAAGCGGCCAACTGGGCGCGCACCCAGGCCAGCACCTCGGTGGCCGCCGGGTCATTGGTCAACGGCTGCATGATCTTGGATGGCCCTCGCGCACGGCGTCCGCGTCGCGGGCCATCACCTGCAGGTCGGCGCCGACCAATGGCGCGAGGTCGATCTTGTTGACCACCAACAGATCCGAGTAGGTCACCCCGCCGGCCACGTCGATGACGAAGATCTGCACGCCCACCAGGCCCGACGAGAAGGTGGCGGTCAGGTTGTCGCCGCCGGACTCGACCAGGATCAGGTCCAGCGCGTCGTGGGCGGCGGTCAGGTCGTCGATGGCGTCCAGGTTGGCGGTGATGTCGTCGCGGATCGCGGTGTGCGGGCAGCCCCCGGTCTGCACGGCCGCGATCCGGTCGTCGGGCAGCACGGCGTTCTTGCGCAGGAAGTCGGCGTCCTCGGTGGTGTAGATGTCGTTGGTCAGCACCGCCAGCGACAGCTCGCCGCGCAACTGCCGGCACAGGGCCGCGACCAGTGCGGTCTTGCCGGAGCCGGGCCGGTCACCATGCCGCCGGTGACGGCCTCTTCGACGCCACCGGAGTGCACGTGCGCGCCGGTGGGCAGCCGCGAGTCGGCCAGCGCGAGCAGGGTTGCCAGTGGCG